>Ga0163144_10027023_pt1 | contig 11126 bp, 9 predicted proteins | sample OliLak19BULKMAT1_FD_123175 | JGI IMG/M metagenome (GOLD analysis project Ga0163144, IMG submission 123175) | Freshwater microbial mat bacterial communities from Lake Vanda, McMurdo Dry Valleys, Antarctica - Oligotrophic Lake LV.19.BULKMAT1 | ecosystem: Environmental > Aquatic > Freshwater > Lake... | reverse complement strand
TGCTTTTCTATTTCATATACAGGCATAAAAAAAGCGGGACACAAGCCCGCTTTAATTTTATAATAAGACTGCTAAGCCTATTTGTATTGTAAAGAAACGTCCTCAGCCAACCTAGCCAACGCTTTTTCTACTTCATCGGTAAGGGGTTGACGGCAAGCCTTCAATGTATCAGGGAAACGAGTCTCCAACTGTGTTAGGAAATCTTTTTCAAAATCACGCATTTTAGCCACAGGAACATTCTTTGCAAGATTTTTGGTTCCAATGAAAAGAATAGCGATTTGCTTATCAACTGAATATGGAGTGAACTGAGGTTGTTTCAAAATTTCCACGTTACGTGAACCTTTATCCAATACTGCCTTAGTAGCGGCATCCAAATCAGAACCGAATTTGCTAAACGCTTCCAATTCACGGTATTGAGCTTGGTCTAACTTTAATGTACCAGCAACTTTTTTCATCGCCTTGATTTGTGCATTTCCACCCACACGACTTACACTGATACCAACGTTAATAGCAGGACGAACACCAGAGTTGAATAAACCTGATTCTAAGAAAATCTGCCCATCCGTAATAGAGATTACATTGGTTGGAATATAAGCAGAAACGTCACCTGCCTGTGTTTCAATAATTGGCAATGCTGTTAATGAACCACCTCCTTTTATCAAATGGCGAATGCTGTCAGGAATATCATTCATTTGGCTTGCAACTTCAATGTTAGCATTAATTTTTGCAGCTCTTTCTAACAAACGGCTGTGCAAATAGAAAACATCACCAGGGTAAGCTTCGCGTCCCGGAGGGCGTTTCAACAATAATGATACTTCACGGTAGGCTACAGCTTGTTTTGATAAATCATCATACACAATCAATGCAGGGCGACCCGTATCACGAAAGAACTCACCAATAGCACTTCCCGCAAATGGTGCGTAGAACTGCAACGGAGCTGGGTCAGCAGCAGAAGAACATACAACAACCGTGTATGGCATTGCACCGTTGTCTTCTAATACTTTTACTACCTGTGCTACTGTAGATGCTTTTTGACCGCAAGCAACATAAATACAATAAACCGGTTCGCCTTTTTCATAAAACTCCTTTTGGTTTATGATGGTATCAATTGCTACCGCAGTTTTACCCACCTGACGGTCACCAATTATCAACTCACGCTGACCACGACCAATAGGAATCATCGCATCAATAGATTTAATACCTGTCTGCAATGGTTCGTTTACTGGCTGACGATAGATTACACCTGGAGCTTTACGCTCTAAAGGCATTTCATATAAATCACCAGTGATTGGTCCTTTACCATCAATTGGCTCACCCAATGTGTTTACAACACGACCCAACAAACCCTCACCAGCCTTGATTGACGCAATTACTCCAGTTCTGCGAACTGTATCGCCTTCCTTGATTCTGTCAGAAGGTCCCATCAATACCACACCAACGTTATCTTCCTCCAAATTCAAAACGATAGCTTTTACACCACTTTCAAACTGCACCAACTCACCTGCACGGGCATTTGTTAGTCCATATACGCGGGCAATACCATCACCAACTTGTAATACTGTACCAACTTCTTCTAATTCAGCAGCAGTTTTGAAGTTTCCAAGCTGCTCACGTAAGATTGCAGATATTTCCTCTGCACGAACCTCTACCATGTTTTTGTTATTATTTAGTGTTATATGAAATTAAAGTACTTAAAGGTAACCCAAGGGTTTTCCAAAAGCGGTGCGAAAGTAGTTGATATTACACTATGGAGCAAAAAAAAGGGCTGCAAAGTTGCAGCCCTTCAAATATTTCTGTTTGCTGAATTAATAGTTCCACAAATCGTGCTCAAAAGTAAAGATTTCATTCTTCACTCTGTCACTTTCTAATAAACCATCAATACCAGTCGCATACTCCATAATCAAACGGTCGTAAACATTTGATTCTTTGTAGATGTAACTTTGAAACTTACGAGCTTCAAACAAATCTTCCCAACTCAGCGTAATAGCATCATTCTTTGGATTAAACATTTCGTACTTAGCCAAAACCGGACGAAGGTCTGGATAATAAACCCAATACATTGGTTGGTCACCTAATATGGTTTGTGTATTAGGATCAATCTTTTCCATTACAGGGCAGATACCAATAATACGAACCATCAAAGTTGAGGTTTCTTCATCAAAAACCCAATCTTCTTTCAAACGGTATTTTACCACCTTTAAAGGATCGAATTCAGACGTGGAAACAACTTGCTTTTCATCCAAAGTAACTGGGTCAATAACCATACTTGTGTCAGTACTTGCTCCAATTTTTGAAATATCACCAATTGGCATTACAAGTTTAAACTGGTCGCCATTATCAACCGCAGCATCATAAACAGTTATCTCACCATTTTTTGCGGCAGTATGAATAATATCAATCAAAGGCATTTGAGGATAACGAAAAGCTAAATTCATCTTCTCGCGCGTATCTATGGTACGCCAAATACGCTTGCTCCAAAACACGTCTGCCTCTCTAATGTAATCGTAAGGAATAATTTCTTTTTCCTTAGTTAAAACCTTTTGATAAGCACCATCTAATGGCTCTTGTGCTACTGCAACAGTAGTAGAAACTACTGCCAAAGCCAACAACATTTTTGTCACAATTTTCATACTAAAATATTAACTATATGTGAAAAAAAATTAAACTATTTTGAATGCTAATTGAGGAATTTTTCTCTGTGTTCCATCTGGCCCAATAACCTTAATATCATCAAAAATAATGATCTGTTTAGGCTTTAATCCGTTCAAAATAGACTTTACCTTATCGTTAAATAATGGTCCTTGAATTTTTTCTTCAAAGTAATCTGGTCCCTTTTGATAACCAACAGTGAAACTAACTACATTGAATCGAGCCTCAAAATCAAAATTTTCTAGCTTTGGAACAATACCAGTTTGTACCTTCAACTTACCGGCTGATTCAGCACCACCACGCAACACACCGCCAACTGTTGGAACAGGATCTGGAATACGCTTTATACGAAACTCCTCAGAACCCATAGACTGAACTTTTCCGTCAACCTTAGCAGAAACATTGATTTTAGTCTTCCCTGGAGTTTTAACTTTTGCTGTAAAAGACCCGTCAGGATTTTTAGTTAGCTGACCGTCTCCCTCAAAAGATGCCAAAACATCCTGAGATTGCACACCTGCAACTGATATTTTCATGGGATTGTCAACACCAATGTACAATACATTCATTTTTGTAGGAGATACAACAATTGATTTTGCACCAACTTGAAATCCACCTGTGAAAGGATAAAGTTTATATCCAACACCGTCAGGATTTTTCACACGAATAACACCAGTGTATTTCTGCTCACCTACAGTTGTTGCAGGTCTTTCAAGAATACCTTTACCATTTTCAACTTTTAATGGAGTTCCTGAAACATTGCCATCTGCACTTTCTATGGGTTCATACTGTTCAGTACCTGCAATTTTCTTTGCACCCGCAGGAATTGAGCCAATAAATACTTCCGGATCAGAACCTTTACTTGATGCTGCAACGAAAATTTGAGCTGTGTATTTTTGGCCTTGCATCAAGTAGCTTGATGGCGCAATAACTGCAGCAGCCAAATCATCAAATTTGAAAGATTTAGCAGAAATACCTTTGAACAACTCGTCAATTACCGCACCTTCCGATGCAATAACGTCATTTTGGAATTTTGAAAGGATTGTAACAGCAGCAGTTGAAGGAACGTGGTTGAAAGCAGCAAACTCCCAACCTTTACTTACAATATCCTTCTTTTTCCCTTTTAAAACATCATCAGGATTCAAAGAAATTGGAACATTATTCAGTTTGTTTTTATCAAGAATATCTAGAAATTTCTTGCGAGCATCTGATAACTTCTTGTATAAATCCTTTCCATTTTTACCTTTATTTTCTACGAAAATTCTAGTTGTAACATCTATATTATCTCGTTGAACAATATCACCTGATTCAGGATTTATACCTTTTGAACCATCAATAATTTGCTTTTTATATTTCTCAATATCATCAAATATTTGCTTTGAAATTTGCTTTACCTCCATAGCAATAGGATACAATTCCTTGGCTTTTGGAACTGACTCTGCCTGAGTTGCAAATTGATCATAGATTAGTTCGTTTTTGCCATTCAAAGAAGAGTTTGAAGTTTTCAATCCGTCATTTACGATTTTGAATGCATTCAATACTTCTTGTGAAACGTTCAAAGCTAAAAGAGCTGTTAACACGAGATACATCATGTTAATCATCTTCTGCCTGGGCGATAATTTTCCACCAGCCATTATTTTATCGGTTTAATTTTGTTTTTTAATAATTGATATAACGCAGTATAGTGAAAATTATTATTGGGTTTTCATTGCAGCCAACATATTTCCATATACAGCGTTCAATGAATTCAAATTCTTATTCAATTTACCCAACTCTTCTTTGTACTTAGCAGCATCATTTGCAGTTCCACTTAACACCTCTGCTGCTGCATTTAAGTTTCCGAAGAATTTGTTCATTGCTTTCAAGTGATTGTTAGAATCTTGCAACTCCAACTCATAAATCGCATTCAACTGAGATAGATTTTTAACCATGCTTTGAACTTGCTCATGGTAAACCTTAGTATGTTCTGCACCTTCTGCAATTTTACCAACAGAACTTGTTGCTGAAGCCGCAGCCTGTGCAAAAGAATTGATAGTTCCTGATGCATTTTTAGCACTTTCAGCAAAACCCTTTGCAGCAACAGAAGCGTCAGTTAAGTCATTCAACTTACCTGTGTTATCTGATAACGATTTCAAACTACCACCTAAACTTGCAATTAATTCTGGACCAACTTTAGTTTCTTTTAAAGCCGCATCCAATTGCTGAGTTAGAGACTTTTCACCCTTTTTAACTTCGCCACTTAGCGCTAATTCTGGGTAAACTCTATCCCACTCGTAATACTTATCTAAATGTTGCGGCTCAAAGGCAGAGATTAAGAAGATAATTACTTCTGTACCCATGCCTGCAATTAGCATAATCTCAGCACCAGGCCAGTGCATAATTTTAAATAGTGCACCTGCAATTACAACTGCCGCACCACCTGAGTATGCGTAGTTAAGATAAGTTTTACCACTTACGGTTTCGAACATTGACGGTTTTCCTGAAGCCATTGTTTTGTTTTTTTTGTTTTTAGTTAATTGAATTAAATAAATAGGTATTTATGTAAAATAAAAATACACACTTTAAAAATGAAGGTTTTCGGTAAAATTGAAAACGAAATTAAGGGCTAAATATTATTTGCCATCCATTATATCACGACCTAAGAAAGTTGTGATGGAACGGAAACCAACATAAGATTTGGCAGAATCGGCATACTCCCAATGACGTGCACCGCACTCTATGTAGTAACCAATATCTTTCCAAGAACCCCCACGGATTGACTTGCGTTTTAATGTTTCAGACTCGTTTCCTTCTGCATCATAACGAATATCAGGATTCAAATCGTGAACAAACGAGTAGGCATTTTCATAATATGCAGATGAAGTCCATTCAGCGGCATTACCAGCCATGTTATACAAACCATAATCATTTGGCCAGTATGCATCTGCACGAACAGTATAGAAACCTCCATCCTCAGGATAATTTCCGCGACCTGGTTTGAAGTTAGCTAAAATACATCCTTTAGAATTGCGAACATAAGGACCACCCCAAGGGTACGGAGAATTTTTCTTTCCCCCACGAGCTGCATATTCCCACTCAAACTCAGTAGGCAATCGGAACTCATCCATTAATGGCTCGCCTTTAGCAGTTTTATAATCTTCCCAAAAACGAGTTCTCCAAGCACAAAAAGCTTTTGCCTGATACCAATTAACTCCAACAACCGGATAATCATCAAAAGCTGGATGACTAAAATAATGACGAGTCATTGGTTCGTTATAAGAATAAGTAAAATCACGAACCCAACATAATGTATCTGGATAAATTGGCACTGCTTCCTTCTTGATAAAAGATGTACGATCTTTACCTCTATTTTTTGTAAGTGATGCTCCTTTCAAATCATACCACTCATATACATAGTGCAACTTATTTGGGTCAAGCTCTTTCCTTCCCCAAATTCTTTGATTCTCCGGATAGTAAATCTGATCTAACTGTTCGTTGGCTTCTTTACCATTCCATTCAATTTTTTGTTTCCAATCAATTTGCTGCTTGCCATCATCACCGCCTTCGCTTGTGTGTTCCAAATATGTATGTGCTACAGAATCTCTGACCCAGTTTACGAACTGGCGATATTCATTATTAGTAATTTCGGTATCATCCATGTAGAAACCTACAATAGATACCTGCTTTGCTCTTGAATTAAAAGCTGAATTCACATCTTGGTCACTTGGTCCAATGTGAAGAACACCTGCCGGAACAAAAATCATTCCATAAGGTGTAACCGGATTCCAAGTTGGTCTGTCAAGTTCTCCAATTAACTGACCGTTGTATCCACCACTGCATCCTGCGACAAATAATGTAGCTGCGATTGCCGCTTTGCCGAAGAGACTTGATAAATTTCTCATGTTGTTTGTTTGTTTAGCTCTGTTTTGAGGAGCGTAAATATAGACACTTTTCTTATTTGCAAATATTTTCTAAAAAAAAATCTTACGATTCCTATAATTTTTTGTTTCAAAAGCGGTTTTTCCTTAGCTACAAAAACCGGGGATTATGGTAATAGAATATTTTTCTCTCTTTCTTTTTTAGTAATAAAATGTAGGCTGCGCTTACTTCGTGGCTTCCTGTATTAAAATTTCTTAAGCCAGATAAGTTAACATCATACGAATATACTAATCTAAATCCTTTTATCCTAAACCCTGCAAAAATAGTTGCTGCGTCAATTGAATTTCCATCATATCCTCTAAACGAAAATCCTAAAAGAAAATTGTCTGCAATAGTAGCATTTAATGCAATATCCAATTGAGCTTTCTTGAAATCTGACTTTAAAAACGCACTGGGCATTAAATAAAAACGCTTTGTAATTTTTATATCATAACCTCCGCTCACCAGTAGATTTCTTGAATAATTATAAGCATTTCCTGGTTGAAATTTTATGATTGATGCCACTAAATGATTGACTGATGCACCCACAAACCACCGCTCATTATTAAAGTAAACACCCAATGAAAAATCAGGTGCAATTGCCTGCTCCAAATTTACTGGAAGTGTTGCGTCATTATGATTAATTCCATTTTGGTACTCACCTTCAGGTGCTCGTAATTTATTCCCATCCAAGCCTGCCTGAATAAATCCCGCTCCAATACCAATTCCAAATTTTCCCCAGTTAAATTTCCTTCTATAATTATATTGAAATCCTACATAAGTTGAGCGGAGCGCCCCAGAGATATCATTCACAACACTCAATCCGATTCCAGAACTAATTGCATATATAGGAAGATTGAATCCCACAAATTGTGTGTTGATTGCGTTGGGAGCAATACCAACATATTGACTGCGATGCAAAGCGTTTATTTCAACCGCATCATTCGAACCAGCATAGGCAGGATTGAATATTGCTCGGTTATACATGTAATGGCTAAATTGTGGTTCGCTTTGAGCATTCAATTGGAAATACTTCAATGGCAGTATCCAAAAGATAAAAATACATTTTAGGTAAATAGGAAAGCGATTCACTTATACTTTTAAATATCAATCAAACTCAATATGATTATTGATGTTTAAAAAACGAAGCTACATAAAAATACGATTTGCAAACTAAATTGTAAGCGTAAAAAGCACTAAATAAAAAATGCCTGACACAAAAAGCATCAGGCATTCTATTTTATTTTTACAAATTGATTACTTATTTGACTCTTTCAAATAATTGTCTAACCCAACAACAATACTTGGCATTCCTTCGAGAGGAGCCATCAAATGTAATTCAAGTCCTTCATCTATTATGGCATCAGCAGTTGTTTTGCCATAAGCTCCCCACCGAACTTTAAATTGATTGAATTTTGGAAAATTTTGCTTCAATGATATAATTCCTGAAGGACTAAAAAACAACACCATATCAAAACTCTCAAGCTTGAAACTTTTCAAATCAACTGGCACTGTTTTATACATCACACCTTCAGCATAATTAAAACCATTCGCCTGCATAAATGATGGTATTTCGTCCTTGCGAACTTCGGCACAGATGTATAAAAAACGTGTTGCATCGCGATGTTTGAAAAGTAAATTGCGCAACTCCTTATTATTATTAGGATCGCCAAAAAACACTTTGCGTTTTCTATATTGCATGTATTTTTGAAGATACAAAGCGATAGCTTCAGAAGTGCAGAAAAATTTTGTTTCCTGACTCATCTTTACACGCAACTCTTCACAAATTCTAAAGAAATGATCTATAGCATTTCTACTGGTAAAAATGATACCGCTGTAATCATTCAATGTGATTCTTTGCTTACGAAAATCTTTACCTGGAACACCTTCAACTTGTATAAAAGGTTGGAACTTAATCTCAACTTTAAATTTTGTTGCTAAATCAAAATAAGGTGACTTTAACCCCTCTGGTTGAGGTTGCGCAATGAGAATACTTTTTACTTTTTGTCGCGGTTCTTTTGAAACAAAATTTGCGTAATTTCTGTCAACCGCCTTCTGCGGAATAATAGGTTTGTTTGAGGAGGGTTTAGGAGGCGATTTGGTATCACTGATTTTCTTTTTTGGAAGAAAAGCAGCAGCACTTTTGGTAGTCTGCTTTACAGCTGTCTTACCCTTTTTAGAAGTGCTGCTGCTGTTTGTAGGATTGGCACCTTTATTTAGGCGCTTTTTTTTTGTGCAGCTTTTTTAGGAGCTGCTTTCGCTGCTACTTTTTTAGGAGCTGCTTTCGCTACTACCTTTTTAGGAGCTGCTTTCGCTACTACCTTTTTAGGAGCTGCTTTCGCTACTACCTTTTTAGGAGCCGCTTTCGCTACTACCTTTTTAGGAGCTACTTTTGCTGCTGCCTTTTTAGGAGCTGCTTTTTTTACAGCTACCTTCTTAGGTGCTGCTTTTTTCGCAGCTACTTTCGGAGCTGCTTTTTTGGCTGTTGCTTTTGCTGCCATGTTAGGAAACAATTTTGGTTAACAATTTGGAGAAAAAAAACGCAAGCGTAACTTCTCCAACACAAACATAGATAAAAAAATATTTGGCGTTGTTGAAGATAACCTTAGATGATGTTGATAACCCTCGTATCACAAGCATCACAAGCGCAACACAACACAACAAACATGTTGTTGCAATGATGATGCTAAAGAATTTTTCATTAAGTGCATACAACAACAACACTGCTGGAAGCATTGTCAATCCTAATGTTTGAACGATTCGCACAAAATGAAATTCATACATTGATGTCATATCATCAACAGAAAAAACTAAACCTATGATGCGCAATGCAAGTGTCCTCAACAGAAGAAATGATGTGAATAAAATGATAAGATAAAATGTTGTTGTACGCGATTCAACTGCAAGTGACGGAGAAAAATTTTGTAACGAAAGTTGAATGAAGAGCGCGCAACTCAACACGAAATTGGCAGTAAGTAAAAATGATGAAACAGTAATTGTATCTGTTTGTGTTCTATAGATTTGCACGGCTCTGTTTGCACTTGATACAGATTGCCACAACTCCTCCAAATCATTTGCAAATGCGAGTTTCAAGTATGTTACTACCATCAACATCATCAACAATGCGATGAACAAATTCGCACTACTCTCTTCTTCTCTTCGTTGTTGCACATTGTAATGTGTTGTAAAATTTTCTTTCAACCACGACTGAATATTTAATGTAAAATGAATGAATGAATCTGCCTGTTGCATTTCGTTCGCCAATTTTATTTTCTCTTGCTCCATGCGTAACGAATCTTCTTTCAATTTCGCAATTGAATCTTCAGCAATAACCAAAGAATCAATCTGCCAGTCCTGCAAAATATTTTGCTGAGCAAATGATTTTGTTGTAATGAAAATGATAAGAGTAAAAAGAATGTATCGCACAATCACGCAGCAATTATAGTAATAGGTTTGGTGAAAAATATTTAAGATGTAAGATGTGTTTACGTAAGATACTGATAGGCGCAGGAATGTTTGACAGTAATAGTTTCACCAAAATTTCTAAAAATAATTTACGTAACCAAAGTGAATTTTGCTGTTACGAAAACTTAATTTAGAATCAGCTTTTTGTCCAAGCGCGTAAGTAACTGCAAATATGCCCGCTTTAGTTTCAAGTGATGCGCCTGCTCCAAAACCGAATGGAAGATCGGAACGTTTTTTATCCAATACATTTTCTACAACTGCTGTATTAAAGAATGTATAGAAGTAAGCATTTTTTGAGAGCAAAAAACGATACTCGAAATTAAGCATTGCAAAATATTGAGTGATGATAGATTCTTCTGTAAAGCCTCTAAGTGTTGCTAATCCACCCAACCTATATTTTTCATTTTCAAAAATTGTGGGGCTATGAAAATACTTACCTTTAAATCCAGTGAGCACTGTCATTCGCTTTGTGATGCGCCAAAATTTTTCAACTGAAAGAAAAAATTGTACCTGATAATTTCTTGTGCCGATGCTATCATACAAGTATGAAAATGTTTCGCCTGTTTTTTCATCTCTCAAATCATTTATGGTTGAATTTCGCTTTAGGCGTTTTTCGCCAGCGGCACCTCCTACATTTATGTTCCAACCCCTTGTTGGATTAAAACGATAATCCAAATTCATATAGTTGTATTCCAATGCAAATTCATTCGTGTTTACATCAATTGAATTTGGCAATCGTCTGTTGAATTTGATAAAGTTGGTGTCTGTGTTCAACACAATTGTCGTCTTTTGTTTCAGCGATGCCTTGATATAATTCATGCCGGCAAACTGATAACGAATACCAAAGTCTCTATCAATATCCAACCAGCTTGTATCGCGCTTGAATAACTCAAAACGCACATCCACTCCAAGCGGCAAACCAAATAAGTAAGGAAATGCAATCATTGCTTTAAGCACTTGAGTTTTGGGCAAAGTTTTATTCCACTCAATATTGAACTGCTCGCCAAAACCCAAAACACTAAACAAATGCAATTTTGCTTCGCCAGTTATAAGCACCCTCTGCCCTGCACCACCTGGCAACACTCCCAAAAAAAAATTAAACACACTTGATTTTTTAT
>Ga0163144_10027020_pt1 | contig 11129 bp, 7 predicted proteins | sample OliLak19BULKMAT1_FD_123175 | JGI IMG/M metagenome (GOLD analysis project Ga0163144, IMG submission 123175) | Freshwater microbial mat bacterial communities from Lake Vanda, McMurdo Dry Valleys, Antarctica - Oligotrophic Lake LV.19.BULKMAT1 | ecosystem: Environmental > Aquatic > Freshwater > Lake... | reverse complement strand
TCGAGGCGTAAGCCCGACGTGGTAGCTCCCGAACTTGGGAGTACGCGAATCCACGTCGGGCTTACGCCTCGACGCTCGCCTGGTCCATGACGCCCTAAATGGGTAAATTTGAATCTGGCGATCGCCTTATGGGCTGACATCGCTCACTAAACCGAGCAGGTGCCCGAATCGCAATGGGCCGGGAATCAGCGGGGGATTGTACTCGCGTCGGACAATGGGGTAGCGCTCCAAATCCAAAATCGGCATCAGGAAATCGTGCTTCGTTTCCACATCCTTGATGGCCCCGCGTTCGACGAGTTGCTTCAAAATGTAATGACTGGCCGTTTCGCCGAACGACGAGAGTGGGTACGCCTGGCGTGTGAAAGTCGCATCCGCGTCGGAAATCGCATGGACGCAATTGCTGCCGTTGCCGTCCCTCGCCGCTCCGCCGACGGAATCGATGCATTGATAGCCAATCTTGCCGCTCTCGACAAAATCTTTCTGAATCTTCAACTTACGGAACAACCCAGACGGGATTTCGTATGGTCCCCAGAGCGAAATCCGATCGTGATCTTTGAGGGCCAGCTTCAGGGACTCGTGTAAGTTGAGATTTACGCCTGGCTCGACGGCAAAATTGAATGTGCGAATATTCAGAGTCGATGGCATCCAGCTAATTGTGTGCTGTTCGATTTCTGGTTTACAGCCAGGCGGTGGCGGGGGGACACGAACGAACGTGACCCAGGTATGTGTGTAACGCGGCTGCTTGGGCAACGATTGCGATCCGAAGACAAGCAAATAATAGCGGTCCCCCGTGGGAACGGGATCATTGAGTTGTGGATAGTGAAATGAGCGCGCAGGAGTGTTCGGCGAGTTAGCCAGCGAGGCGCAGCCAACTGGAAGAAACATCACAATCGAAAATAGCGGCGCAATCCATCGCGGCCGACGAGATGTCGGAACGGTTATGGTTGAGACGCTGGGCTCCTTCGCATTCGGAATCGCACACACTTCAATATCCACATTCGCAACCGGATTACGAGCGTGAGTTGAGACGGAGTGAAAAGAACCTCAACTTGAGGTGCATACGAATTCACACATTCGGTCCGTTTAGTGCGAGCGTCATTTTCCGGAGAATGGGGATCGCCCGCCCTTCGGACTCGGCTTCACATCGTCTTCCTTGATCCGCGGGTTCGATTTGAACGGGTTGTACAACGGATCGCCCACGAGAGTGCCCATCCAACTGGAAAAGAGGACCGTTTTGCCATAGCTCTCGGCAAGCGTGTACTGACCGGTGACGAGAAAACCAAAGAATTCGGCCGGCTTGGGGAAGCCGATGGTATAAGGTTCTGCCACTGGCCCGAGCGTGGCACAGGCCCCCTTCTCCAGCAAGTTCTTGCACCAGTATTTCGCATCGGGGCGGCGAAGCGAGACGGCCTCCGAACTCGCGAGGTGCCAGGCAACCGCACCGCGTACGAACCTGCACGAGTCGATAAAATTCGCGTGTGAATACCAGCCGCAATACAAAGCGCACTCTGGGCAGGCACCGGCAGAAAACAGTTCGTTCTTGTCGTCCAGCACCACGTCCATGTTTCCCGGCTCTTTCAACAATGCGGCCATGTCCCGCATCGATTGGTCGTAACCTCCGTAGCCGTGCCCCGTGTCTTGCCCCTTCGGATCGAAGCGAATGCCGCGAGCATCCACGTAGACCTTTCCCTTCAGCCCGGTTTTTTCTGTAGCCACTGCGTCGTCGATCATGCGTTTGATCACTTCGACAGAGGGGCCATCGAGCCGCGAGGTCAGTAGCACGACGGATTTGTTTTTGCGTTCGCTCTCGGGAATCTGGAAGTGATTCAAGTTGAGTTGCCAGCGACGCAGTTCGTATTTGTCCCACCACAGGAGCATCAACTCGCTATCGACGGCCGCATGGCTCTCGGAATGAGAAAGTATTCCTCGCCGTCGCGAGAGATCCTCTCGAGTTCGTCGCAGACCCTCCAGTTCCTTCTGCCGCTCCTGGCGCAGAATCTTTGCGGTGCCAAAGAGACCAGATTTCCCTTCGAGATTTTTGACGGCTGCTTCCGCCTGTTTCACGCCTTCATCCGCTTCCTTGAATTGTGGGTCGAGTTTTTTCAACTCCTCTCGTTGGCTTTCAGAAGGGGATGCCCCGCCCACACGAAGCGGCACGCCGTACATGGCCAGCAGACATTTCACTTTATCCTTGCGCTTGCTCAAGGCTTCTCGCAGCGGAGCGGCAAGCTTCTCGTCGTAATCTTTCCGCGTGATGTCCTCGTCCTTGGGCAGATCAAGTTCGACCACATTTTCCGCAGGAATCGCACGGGCTTTTAAGTAATACTCAGCCAGTTCCTTGGATGCGGGCACATTCTTGTTGGTCAGAACAATGATCTCCCCCGGTTCCAAGGCAATAGCGGGGAGCGCGAAAATCGCGAGGAAAATGATGCGGAGCATAGTCGCCTTTCACTCCGCGAAAGTGCGCAGAGACAGGCCAAATGGGAATGATCAAAGTCGTCGCTACCGGCAAGCGTCGCACTTTCGCGGAGCGAAAGGAGACACTACGGGGCAAGCAAGCGCTTCACGCTCTCAATCAATTCGGCTTCGGGAACGGTTAATTCTTCGCGCTTCAGGAGGTCTTTCACTTTCCAAACGCCTTGCGTGAACTCGTTGCCGCCGGCAATTAGCCCCAGGCGAAAACCTCGTCGCTCGGCATATTGGAACTGCTTGTCGAGCTTCTTCGTTTCGGGGTAAACTTCGGTGCCAATACCTGCGGCTCGTAGAGATCGAGCGATCCGTTGATAATCGCCCAAGCGGCTCGCATCCAATTGGAGCACGAGCAGCGGTGCGGGAGTCGCCGTTTTCGGGACGAGGTCGAGGGCCTCCATCGCAGCCAGCAAGCGATCGAGCCCCAGTGAGGCCCCGACTCCGGGCAGCGATTGCTTCGTGTAACAACCGGCCAGATTGTCGTAACGACCGCCGGAACAGACGCTGCCAATCTCCGGCTTGTCGAGCAGGAAGGTTTCGTAAACGGTGCCGGTGTAATAATCGAGTCCACGACAGATGGAGAGATCGACCTTCAAGCGTCCTTCTGGAACACCGGCCGTCTGGAAGACCGCGACCATTTCGCGCAAGTTCGCAACTCCCTTGAGGGCTTCTGCATTATCGGCGAAACGGTGAACGAGTTGATCTAGAATCTCCGCGTTTGTTCCGACGGTTTCCGCGAGGGCGATCACCTGCCCGGCCTGCTCGGCAGTGATACCCGACTCTCGGCCCATCTCGTCGATCACTTTTTCACGGCCGATTTTCGCCAACTTGTCGAGCGACCGCAAGAGAACCGAGGTCTTTTCGGCCAACCCGAGTTGCGTGAGTAGGCCGCTCAGAATCAAGCGATGATTCACGCGAATCTCGAACCGTTCGAAACCCAGCGCGACAAACAAATCGTTGATGACCAATGCAATCTCGACATCGGCGGAATTCGAGAGCGTGCCAATCGTATCGAAGTCGCACTGCATGAACTCGCGGAAGCGGCCGGCCTGCGGGCTTTCGCCTCGCCAAACGGTCCCGAGGTGGTACCGTTTGAATGGCAGCCCGAGTTCCGTGTGATTGGCCGCGATGAAGCGAGCCAACGGCACTGTCAGATCAAAACGCAGAGCCACATCGCGATCGCCCGGATCCTTGAAGCGATAAAGTTGCTTGTTGATCTCGGCACCGGCGTCAACCTTTGCCAAGAGGACTTCCGTCAGCTCGATTGCAGGCGTGTCGATCGGTGCGAACCCGTACGAACGGTAGACTTGCCGAGCCGTTTCCATCAATCGTTCGCGCGGAATCATCAGCGCCGGCGGATAATCGCGGAAGCCCTTCAGGACTCGGGGTTCTACCAGACGACTCACACTGACTCCTTGAAAATGATAAATGTGAAATGATAAATGCAAAATGAAATGCATTTCCATTTTGCATTTATCATTTCACATTTGGCATTGGTCTTAACGGTTGCGGTATCGTTCGCTCACCCGGTCCATAAATCGCTTTTCCTCGGCGGAAAGCGATTCCTTCCCGTTGCGGCTGATCTTGTCGAGAAGTTCATCAAGGCGGGATTCGTCGGCGTGGCGTTGTGCGACCTCGCGTTGCATCTTGCGCGCTCGTCTTGCCAACAGCCAACGCTTAAGGGGGCCGTGTCGTTTCGCCTTGCGGGTGGGCGTGTCCTCTTCCGGGCCGAAGCCTCCGTAGCCTTTCGAGAAATCGTAACCGAACTGACCATTCTCTTCCGCGCTCTGGTCGAGGGTCATCAATTTCTTGTAGCTTGAGAACATAATAAACAGGCCGAGGAAGAGCAGCATGGTTTCGTTCTGCCAGAATGAGACCAGCAAGAACAAGAGCGCGGAAATGAGGCCGGCCCAGCACGCTATCTGCATGGCTGAACGATAGTCGCCGGATCGACCCCAAAGTATAGCCTGGAGTGCTTGCCCGCCATCGAGAGGGAAGGCCGGGATCAGGTTGAAGAGGAACAGCACCCAACTCATCCAGAAAATGCGGGCAGTCCACAAGATCCAACTGGGATAGATGTCGCTCGGTGCCTTGAACACTTCGATCAAATCTGTCGGCTTGTCGGGATCCAGGATGAGGTAGCCGCCGTCTTTTTGCGGAAGTGCCGCCACACCTCTGAATTTTCGGCTGCCGTCTTTCGTTACATAGTGAGGCGAGTTCTCATAAGGCTTGCCGGTTTCGCCCGACTGCCAATTGTGCAATTCCGGATAATAGAGCTGGTTGGTATTGATCGGATTCAGCGGCGGCAGATAGTCCGCCGAGATCAGCGCGGCCGCAGCGACCAGGCAGATCAACACGTTGACGGCCGGGCCTCCCGCCACACAAATGAAGTTTGCTCGCGGAGTGTGCGGGACGGCACAATAGGCCAAGCCGCCCAGGGGCCACATGAGAATCTCGTCTGCCTCGCCGTCGACTTTCCGGGCCGCGAAACAGTGACCGAACTCGTGCAGAAGGATGATGCAGAACAGCATCACGACCCAGATCAACACGAAATCCGTAACGTGCGATTTGTCGTACGAATAGACCCTCAGCAACATGCCCAGGGTGAGAACGATGTACAGGATGTGGAGCTTGACCTGGATCCCGAACACTCGAAAGAGTGGGATCGACCAGCTCATCGGATCGCGCATATCAACTGTACCCCGCCCGCTAGCCGTGGGTCACTCCCAAAATTGGGATATGTAAATGATAGCAGTGAACAGGTGGTAAGCGATAGAGCGAAGAAGCATCCACAAATTTAGCAGATTCTCCAGATGAAATGGCTCGGCCCGTCTTATCTGTGGAATCTGCGAAACCTGTGGTTGTCTCGAATCAGTCTTCCGAGATGCGCAACGGCAGTTTCACCGTAAACGTCGAGCCTTTGCCCACCACGCTCTCGACTCGGATGCGCCCCTGGTGTTGCTCGATGATCTGCCGGCAGACACTCAGGCCCAGCCCGGTGCCGCCGTGGCCGTGTTCGTCCGGATCCTTGGTTGTGTAGAACGGCTCGAAGATCATGCGAAGTTGATCCGCTTGAATGCCCACGCCCGAATCGGCCAGGCGAACCTCGGCCATGCCGACATCCACGTTCTCGCGGACATCGACTCGCAAGCGTCCTCCGGTCGGCATTGCCTGCCTTGCGTTGATGACGAGATTGATCAGAATCTGTTCGATCTGCCCAGCGACGACGGGAACAATCGGGCGGGAGTGATAACGCTTATCCACCTGAATGCGGTGCTTGCTCAGGTCTTTCTCCGTGAGCATCAACACTTCTTCGACGAGCTTGACGAGATCGACATCTTCGCGCCGATTGGTTGAGTTTCGTGCGAAGCCAAGCATACCGCTGACGATGATTGCGGCACGCTGGCCACCTTTTAGAATCTTGTCGAACGCCTGCTTCTGTCCCGGATCGGCCGCGCCCTTCTGGCCCAGCTTGGCATAGTTGATGATCGTGGTCAGGATGTTGTTGAATTCGTGAGCCACGCTTGACGCCAGGGCTCCAACGCTGCTGAGCCGCTGTGCTTGCAGGAGTTGTTGACGGAGCATATCCGTCTCGTCCATCGGTGGTGTCAGCAGCTCGGGGCCGGTCATGAGGTCGTCTCCTGGGCGTGGGAGTTCGTTGGGGAGGGTTTCAACGAGAATTGGTATCGGTTGTGCCGATCCGGCGTCTTCATCTTTAGTGCGCGGCATCGGTGCCGGGTTTTCGAGCGGATTCAACAGGGCAAGCTCCAGAAGCGGCGAAGCCTGCACTGTGCCTGAATCTTTAGCCAGGGGTTCGCATTTCCTCCGTCTCATTGATCTTGCGTACCTCGTCGGGAACGTAGCCAATTCGTTCTGCTCGCCAGGAGCGCCCGGACCCAACCAGTTCGCTGATCGACACGTTGGCGATGCGTCCGAGCCGTGGCCAGTCGGCCGCATTATACCCCTCGACCAGGCTCAACATGAGCACGCGACACACGATTCCGTGCGCCACGATCACAATAGTCCTCCCCTGGTTTTCCAGCGTTACCCGGTCCCACACGGGCAGCACACGATCGCGGATTTGGTCGAAGGATTCCATGCCTTCGGGGGTGTAAGCCGTGTCCCCGCTCACCCACTTTGCCAAGGTGTCCGGCCACACGCCGAACTCTCCCATAACTGGCGAACCTTGCAGGTTGCCTACTTTCCGCTCGTGCAGTTCTGGCTCAATCTGAATAGGTAGGTGCGTAACGTTTGCGATCGCCTCGGCAGTGCGACGAGCGCGCAACATGTTGGATGAAATCAACACATCCGGCTTGAACGCAGCTAGGATCGGCGCGACAGCTTCGGCCTGGCGATAGCCGCGTGGACCGAGATCAATGTTCGATTCGTAGCCGTGAAAGACATGCGGAAGTGCCGTCTCGGCGTGCCGCATGAGGAGGACGCGAGTTTCAAGTGTCATGTTCGACGTTTCAAGTTGGACCGCTTGGGCTTCCGTTCCTTGCGTCGCTTTTTTACGATGACCAGTAAGAATCGCCAGCATGGATGGAATCCCGATGTCGCGAAACGTTGAAATCCGTGGTAAGAACTCTTGGTTGCAACTCTTCTCTTCTTCCATCTCGCGCAATGCCGTAATCTGATCTGTGGAATCTGCGAAATCTGTGGATGGTCCGTCGCTATGCTCCGCGAAGAACAGATCGATCTCCGCCGGCAGCGGGCCAAGGCCGGTCACTTCACGATTGAAAACCTCGGCAAGAATCGCGTCTTCTCCGACTATCGCGTTAGCAATCCGCAGACGAAGGGGCAGTACACCGTCACCATTCGCGGCTTCGATCCCGGCGACAATTCTTGCACATGTCCCGATTTCAAATCGAACACGCTCGGCACCTGCAAGCACGTCGAAGCCGTGTTGAGCACGCTGCAAACCGATGGGGAAACGGTCAAGCGGCGAAAGGCGGCCATCACCCGGCCCGAGGTCAACCTCGACTATGGGGCCGCGAACTTGCGACTGAAATTGCAGCTTCCACCTCGTCATTCCGATGCATTGAAGCAACTCGTCAAGCGCTTCTTCGACGAGGCCGGCTTCTGGTCCGGCGAACGCGAGCACGACGAACTCATCGCCGCCATCGAGTCCGTTCCCGAGCAGATTACGGTGATGTCCGACGCCATGGACTTTATCGACCGCGAGATTGTTCGCCGCGATCTGGCTCGCCGCGAAAAGGAATTGCTCGCCAATCTCGATGATGTCCGCAATCTGTTGAAACTCCCCCTCTACGATTTTCAAGCGACGGGTGCGATCTTCCTGGCCTGCCGAATGCGCTCCATTCTCGGCGACGACATGGGACTCGGCAAAAGCCCGCAGACGCTCGCGGCCATCGAATTGCTTGCTCGAGAGCGAGGCGTTCGCAAGGTGCTCATCGTGGCACCCGCTTCCGTCAAGTATCAGTGGGAAGGCGAGATTCGCAAGTTCACGGACCGAACGGTGCAGGTCGTCGAGGGGCTCAAGGATGCCCGCGAAGAACTTTATGGCGAAGATGCGTTCTTCAAACTTGTGAACTACGAGCAGGTCGTTCGCGATCTCGACCTCATGAACGAATGGGCTCCGGACGTGGTCGTGCTCGACGAAGCCCAGCGCATCAAGAACTGGGAATCGAAAACCTCGCGGGCGGTCAAGAAACTGCAAAGCCGTTATGCCATCGTGCTGACTGGCACGCCGTTGGAGAATCGACTCGAAGAACTCTACAGCATAGTCCAGTTCGTTGATGATCGCCGGCTTGGCCCCGCGTTCGAATTTCTGCACGAGCACCGCGTGCTCGACGCGAAGGGAAATCTCGTCTCCTATCGCAACCTCGACCGCATTCGCGAGAAACTCGCTCCGATTCTGCTTCGCCGAACGCGAGGCGAGGTGCTGAAGCAACTTCCCGAACGCACGGACAGCACGCTCTACGTCGCCCTCTCGGATGCCCAGCGCGTGCCGTACGACGAACAGCAAATGAACCTGGCCCGCCTGCTCGCCAAGCCGGTACTCGCGGACTTGGATCGCAAACGAATTCTCGCTTGCATCGTGAACATGCGGCTGGTTTGCGATAGCACCTTTCTTGTCGATAAGAAGACGAATGTCTCGCCGAAGCTCGACGAATTCGCGGCCGTCATCGACGACCTGATGTCCTCCGGCGATCACAAGGCGGTCGTCTTCAGCCAGTGGGAAACGATGCTGCGGCTCGCGGCCGAGGTGCTCGACAGGCTCGGCATCGGCTACGTGATACTGCATGGCGGGCTCCAAGGAAAAGATCGCAAAGCCGTCCTGGAGCAGTTCAATCAGGAAGGTTGCCGGGTGTTCCTGAGCACCGATTCCGGCGGCGTCGGGCTGAACCTGCAAGCGGCCGACACGGTGATCAACCTGGAATTGCCGTGGAACCCCGCCGTGCTGGAGCAGCGTGTTGCCCGTGTCCACCGCATGGGGCAAAACCGTCCGGTGCGGGCGATTCACTTCGTGACACGCGATACCATTGAGGAACGCGTTCAACGAGCAAATGAAGCCAAACGCTCGCTGTTCGGCAGCGTCTTCGACGGCGACTCGGACACGGTGGCCTTCTCGGCTCTCGCTACTACATCATTCTTGACCGGCGTCCAAGAAGCCATCGGCATCGAGCGCCCTGCAACCGCGGAGCCTGAAGCGTCCGCGAAGGCGGAGTCTGGATTGTTGGAGGCCAACGTCCGAATGCTCGAAGCCCTGGCCGCCTGGGAAGGCCCCTGGCCGGCCGAACTCCGCGAACGTCTCATCGGCGTATTCAAGGATCTGTCAGACCGGATTCAGGAAGAGTGATGGAGGGCGAGGTTTTTTGAGCTAAGGAATCGCGCAAGTATAAGTCACCGACTTTTACCGATTAAGTAGTGGCGATGCGAGGCGGAGCCTGAAGCGTGAGCGAAGCGACGCCTCGTAAATTCGGGGAGAGGGAACGGCGTCCCTTCGCTCACGCTTCAGGCTCCGCCGTTTTCTCTCCCCGAATTCGGTAAGTTATTTTGGCGCGGATATTAACTCTCGTCTCATTGTGTTTCACACATCCCACAACATCGCTCCTTCTTAAAAATTCGCGCCAACGGAAGCAGTTTTTCGCTTCCTCAATGTTGCCAAGTTTCATCTCAGTATGCGGGAGTGTCCGAATCCTTTGGTCAAGAACGACTTCACAATTCGTCCATTCGTCTCGGACCAGAGTTCCTTTGACTACCCAACCTCATTCGATTGCACCCGGACACTCGCCGATGTATACTGCACTCTCTCACCATCGACATGTTTCCGGAAACGACCGATGATTCAGCTTGAGGCCAATTCAACCGCGAACTTCGCCCGCCCCACGCGGCGCGAGTGGATGCGCCTGGGTTTCCTGGGGGTCGGCGGTCTCACTCTCGGCGACTTGCTTCGACTGCGGGCCGGGGAATCCGCGAAGCCAAAAGATACGGCGGTGATCCTGCTCTTTGCCCACGGGGGACCGAGCCATCTTGAAACCTACGACATGAAGCCGGGGGCTTCGGACGATATTCGCGGGCCGTTCAAACCGATCAAGACCAACGTGCCGGGCATCGAGGTGTGCGAACATCTGCCCAAGCACGCGAAAATTGCCGACCGCTTCTCGCTGATTCGTTCGGTCACGCACGACGAGGCGGATCATTTTGCCGGCCATCGGCGATTCTTGAGCGGATACGGCAAACTCAAATCCGGCACAGGCTACGAATCACACTACCCCCAAGTCGGGGCCATCATCAATCGCCTGCGACCCGCGACCAAGCCAGGCATGCCAACGGCGCTGGCGGTGAATGGCGTCGTGGTCAACGGCCCCGATTACGCGGCCGGGATTTCCGAAGGATATTGGCCTTCCGTTCACCGAGTGCCGATCGTGAACGGCGGTATTCGCGATGCCGTGCCGATCGTCGATGGCCGCCGGCTGAACGATCGCCTGTCCCTGAAGCGCGACTTCGATACCATGCGGCACTCGCTCGACGTGACCGGCTCGATGGACACGATGGACAGCTTTGGCCGGCAGGCGCTGGAAATGATGGCCACGGGCGAGGTTCGCAAGGCGTTCGATCTATCCCAAGAAGATCCGAAAACTCGCGACAAGTTCGGCGACGGCTATGGGCAAGAAGTGCTCATCGCTCGCCGCCTGGTCGAAGCCGGCGTGAGCTTCGTGACCGTCTGCGCCCGAGGTAGCGGGCCGGGGACGAAGGCACACGACTGGGACGATCACGCCGTGAACTGGGACATGCAAGGGGCCATGCTGGCCCGAATGCCTCGTTACGATCATGTGGTCTCGACACTCATCAACGACCTGTACGAACGCGGGCTCGATCAGAAAGTGTTGCTCATCGTGACCGGCGAGTTCGGCCGCACGCCGCGACTGGAGAAGCAGAACGGCATCATCGGCCGCGACCACTGGCCAAGCGCCATGTCGATCCTGATTTCCGGCGGCAACATGCCAATGGGCCAAGTAATCGGCTCAACCACCAGCACCGGCGAACGCCCAAAAGACCGCCCACTCGACCCCCACGACCTGCTGGCCACAATCTTCCATTTCCTGGGCATCAACCACCGCACAGAGATCAACGACGAAACAGGCCGCCCATTCCCAATCTGCCGAGGCGAGCCGATCCGGGAGTTGGTTTGA
>Ga0163144_10027019_pt1 | contig 11129 bp, 7 predicted proteins | sample OliLak19BULKMAT1_FD_123175 | JGI IMG/M metagenome (GOLD analysis project Ga0163144, IMG submission 123175) | Freshwater microbial mat bacterial communities from Lake Vanda, McMurdo Dry Valleys, Antarctica - Oligotrophic Lake LV.19.BULKMAT1 | ecosystem: Environmental > Aquatic > Freshwater > Lake... | reverse complement strand
GAATGTCGTAGTTGGGGTAGTCCACCGGACCCGTCCCTTGTTGCGACGTGCCCGTTGGCGGAGGTACGTCCATCGGCATGGCGGGGAGTGCGCAACCGGCGCCGGGCATACCCGAACCTGCGCCGCCTCCGACCGGGTTGACGAGAGACTTTTCAAGCTCGCGCAGCGCACTCAGGTGTTGATCGAGCTTAGTCTGCTCGTCGCTACCAGCTATCGCCTTAACGTCTGCGATCTCTGCGAACAAAAGATCCAGTCTGCTCTTCTTTCGCTGGTAAAGATTCACGAGCGCCGGATCGGGCGCGGCTACAGTGGCCGCCGGCGTTGAGCTTGCGGTGGGTAGCCCTGCGCCGAACACGCGAGCGAACGCGGTGAGAGGCTCGTCCATGGGACGAACCGCTTGACCGTTGTTGTAAAAGCATTCGGAGTGGTCTCCACCCTGCCCCTTATTCCACAGGGTGCCAAAGTGGAGCGCCGGAAACTGTGTCTTCTGTCCGATGGCCATCGCCACGTGCTGATCGATCGTGGTCGCTGTACCGTAACGATACGCGTTGTCTTCCACGCCGCACGCGGTCGTTCCCCCGCAACCTTGATCATTGACCGCTCCGCCAAACATTGAACGGCAGCCGCCACCATGGCCCTCAAGCTCAAAGTAGGTCGCCACTTTGTCGCCAGCTTTGTTGTTGATCTTGTCGAAAATGATCATGTCCGACTCCAGCGCGGCCCACGGCTTGTAGATGCCGTCGAAATAGGTATCGAGATCGGCTCCGTCGGGTGCGCCACCCTTAAAGGGAATACCTCCCGGCAGATTCAAAAGAATCAATCGCAGCGGAAAGGAGGTTTGGGCTTCGGCGATCACGGAGCGGAAGACGGGAGTGGCCAAGAAGGCGGCAGCTCCAAGTTGTGTTAGGAGGCTTCGGCGCTTAAGAACGGCTTTGAGCATGTCGTGAGTTCCTTTTCGTCGGCTCTTTGCTAACTCCGGAATTTCGTCGCATCGACGAAATTCTGACCGTGTTATTCTAGCTCTGCGCGGCAGCAGATTGGTGCCAATCGGCTACCAAACTATAGCAGAATTCTCTCATCATGGTTCAGCCTTCGGTAGGCGCTCGGTCCCATTCCCTTATGTTGTCGAAAGACGCGGGCGAAGTAGCTGGTGTCCTCGATACCGACCGCTGAGGCCACTTCGTTCACCGGAAAGTGTCCGTCACGCAGCAGGTGCGCCGCTTTCTCCATGCGCAGGCTGGTGACATAGGTCATAGGAGCAACCCCAAAGCAGTCGCGAAAAGCGCGCATGAACGTACTGCGCGACATGTGCGCGCGGTCTGCAAGGCCTTCCACGGTCATGGGGCGGGCTAGATTCGTCCCCATCCAGCGCACGATTTCGGACAGTCGCAGCAACGACTTAGGCAGCGGAGCGGTCATATCGCCGTAGTTCCGCGAAAGCTCCAGAGCCACCAGACAGAAATGGGCGCAACCGGCCGCTTCGAACCCCGGTTTCTTGGAGTCAATCTCTGCCTGCATCGAGTTGATCGACGCCATGATCCGCGAGAGCGCTTCGCGCGGCAGCCGCAGCCGGCTCTGGAAACCGTGACTCGCACGAAGCGTCGGCTCGAGCTGAAACAGAGCCCTATAGCCGGGAGCCCCGAACAGCTGGCGCTCAGGAAGCTCAAGCCGGACGGGGTTGAAAAGGATGTTAGTCAGTGCCAGGCCTACGGGGTTGGCGTATCCATGCAACATGTCGGGCGGGATGACGAAGCAATCACCGGGCCCGATCGAGAACGCTTCGTTTTCAAGCGTGTGGTACCCGGCACCCCCGGAGACGATAACGAGCTCCCAATAGCCATAGTGCTGGTGCAACTCCGTCGGCACGTGGTCAGTCACCGACATGGCCAGCAGCGGAAACTCTTGGAGTGTTTCGCCCTGCGTCTTCATTCAACACCGAAGCTTCGCCACGACAAGGTTACGAGATCGCCAACTGGAGACTGGCGTCAAAATGCGCTGACCTTTAGCACTCAACCCCCATTCAAAGGCGGCGCTCACCGCCCAGACACAAAACTACACTACGGCTGAATAATCATTCTGATCGGCGACGATACTCAGTTGGGTTCAAGCCAGTGTGTTTGAGAAATGCTCGAGAGAAGTAATTGGCATCTTTGATGCCTACTTGCGCCGCAACTTCCCCGACGTTCCCATCGGTATTGCGGAGCAGCGTCGCAGCCTTCCGCAAGCGCAGATCTCTCACGTACGTCCAAGGCGCGACGCCAAAGGCGGCATGAAAATGGCGCTCTAGCGTGCTGCGCGTCATGTGGGCGTGGCGCAGCAGATCCGAAATGGTGATGGGCTTGTGATAGTGCTGCTCCAGCCAGTCCAGCAGATCCGAAAGCTGAGTGAGGCCCTGCGAGGAGGGTGTTGTCAGCTCCGCGTACTGACGAGCGAGCTTTCCGAGGAGCGCGATGAACAGGCTCGCCGCGACGAGCTCATACCCCGCCTTCTTCGCCAGCACCTCTTGGTATATTTCCCAAAACTGCGCGACTACTTCGCGCAGCACTTCCTCTTTTAGGGAGAGCCGGCTCTGAAAGCCATGCTGGCACCGAAGCTGCGGCTCGAGTGAGACGAGAGCACTGTAGCCGGGGATACGCCGAAGCTGCTGCGTCGGAAGGTTAAGCCGAGTTGGATCCAGAATCGCATTGATCAACCCCAGCTGATGGCAATCTGCGTAACCATGAAGAATCCCGGACTGGATGAAGAAGACATCGCCAGGGCTAATTGGGAAGGAGCGCTTCTCGAGCAGGTGCCGACCGCGACCGTGGGTCACCACCACAAGCTCGACCTGGGACCCGTGGCTGTGCAGCGGGAACGAGTGGTGATTCGGGACAGGGAAGACGGTGAGCGGGAATACGGCCAAATCCGCAAGCAAGTCGACCTGCGGTAAGTCGCCGAATTCGGGGAGCATCCATAGCAGTATACTTGCGCCGTACTTTCAAGCAAACAGCCGTCTGGAGGTTGGTGAAACAAGAGCAACAATATCAGCACGATTACGTCGTCAAATTCACTCGTGAGCCATCAACAACCCCCTCGCACGGTTCGCCACCACTCCTATCCTGCGCGCCTTAAGGAAGGCAGAGTTTTAGATGAGAATCGGGACTACCTACGCAGAGGGAATGCAAAATCCGCTCGGTCTTGACCGAGCAAAACCGATGCTTTCCTGGGAACTTGAAGCTTCCGAACGGGGTGAACAGCAAACTGCGTATCAAATCGAGGCGCGCACGAACAATGGCGTGATCTGGGACAGCGGCCGTGTCACGTCCTCGCAGTCGATGCACGTGGCGTGGGGCGGCCCCCGGTTGGAGAGCAGGCAGCGGGTGATTTGGTCGGTGCGCGTGTGGGATCAGCGTGAAGCTGTGAGCGAATGGAGCGCCCCAGCGAATTTTGAACTTGGACTCCTGGATCCCCTCGATTGGCGTGCTGAGTGGATTGCTGCGATGCCAAGGTTGACTCCCACAGACCTTGTCCCACGGCTCGATCGACCCACGAAATGGATCGGCGCGTCGGACGAGAAGGAACAGAGCGGGGGAGCGGCTGGGTTTTGTTTGGGGTTTGAGATCCCCGCTGGACGCAGCGTAACGGCGTTTCTCGGCGCTTTCGCAGCTAACGGGCGCTTTCAAGTCAGCGTCGACGAACGAAAGCTTGGGAGTGGAGACGGGCGTGAGGCGGCCACGCCTATTGTTGTTCGGCGCTTGGAGCTTGGCGCGGGTCCACACATCCTCCGTGTGGATGTCGAGGATGCGAAGGAAGCCCCCGAGTTGGCTGGCCACGCAGTTTTCATCCTGGATAACTCCGAGACCGTGGAGATCCGCACGAACTCAACCTGGCCAGATTGCAAGGAGTTGGGAACTTGCGGCGACCGACCCAGAGGCCATACCCCGCTCCTCGTCTCGAGCGCGCCCGGACCCCTCTTGCGGAAGGCATTCGCGATCGACAAGGAGGTCGCGAGCGCGCGCGCTTATGTGACCGGCGTCGGCTATTACGAGCTTTACATCAACGGCAAGAAGATCGGCGATCACGTCTTGGATCCAGGTTTTACGCGCTACGACCGTCGCATTCTCTACGTCACTTACCCTATTGAAAGCGCCCTCATCCACGGGAAAAACGCCGTGGGCATCATTCTCGGGAACGGATTCTTCAATCCTCTAGGGCGTGACGAGTGGAATTTCGAACAGGCGCCATGGTGCAATTCGCCCCGCGCGCTCGTGCAGCTCGTCGTCACGTACACTGACGGAACCGAAGCGCTCGTGGTGAGCGATGAGACCTGGAAGACTGCGCCGAGCCCCATCGTGTTCAACGGGGTCCGCCACGGAGAAACCTATGACGCCCGGCTCGAGCGACCGCGCTGGGCCGAGGCTGGTGAAGATGCAACGGATTGGGTTCCCGTATGCAAAGTGTCGGGGCCAGGCGGCGTGTTGTCGCCGCAACTGATCGCGCCGATCAAAGTGACGGAGACACTGACGCCAAGAAGCGTCAAGGAAATCACACCGGGCGTATTTGTGTTTGATCTAGGCCAAAACATCGCGGGCTGGGCACGCCTGCGTGTGAGGGGGCCACGCGGCCAAAAGATTGTCATTCGCTACGGGGAGAGGTTAACCGAGGATGGTGGTCTCGACCAGCATCATGTCGCGCAATACACTCTGGATGGCCCGTTTCAAACCGATAGCTACGTGCTCCGGGGCGAAGGTGAGGAGTGCTGGGAGCCGCGTTTTACCTATCACGGTTTCCAATACGTGGAGGTTTCGGGATCGCCAGGAACGCCAACGTTGAAGAGCCTCGACGGGCGTGTGGTGCACACCGCCTTCGAGCAAATTGGGCATTTTTCGTGCTCAAATCCGCTCTTGAATCAACTGCAACAAGCGACCCTTTGGACCTATCGCGGCAACTTTCACAGTATTCCGACGGACTGCCCGCAGCGTGAGAAAAATGGGTGGACTGGCGACGCGCACTTAGCGGCCGATCAAGCGATGTTCAATTGGGGCAACCTCGAAGGATATCGCAAGTGGACTCAGGATATCGTCGATGAACAACGCGCGAACGGGGCCGTTCCCGGCATCGTTCCAACCGGCGGCTGGGGCTACACCTGGGGTAATGGTCCGGGTTGGGACAGCGCATTGCTGCTTATTCCATGGACGGTTTACCTGCATACGGGTGATTTGCAGATCCTTGAGGACAGCTACGTCGCCTTCAAACGTTACGTCGACTACCTGGGCACTCGCGACTACATGAGCGAGAATCCGTCAGGTTGGCTCGGCGACTGGCTGCCGCTCAAAGCGAAGACGCCACCCGCCGTCACCCACGCCGGATATCACGCAGTGGACGCGTCGCCAACGAAGTGGCAAGACGCTTTTGCGCCACCTTCCTGGATGCTGAAACAGGCAAGGTAGCGAGCGGCAGCCAAACCGCACAAAGTACAGCTCTTTACCAAGGCCTAGTGCATGGAGCGGTGCGCCTCAAGGTGACAACACAGCTCCTCGAAGCTGTGAAAGACAACCACGGCCAACTCGACGTTGGAACGCTCGGCACCAAATCGTTACCTTGGGCGCTCACGGCCGCAGGTTATGCTGACCTGTTTTATGCCATGTTGACCAACCGCGCTTTTCCAGGTTGGAGCCACTGGATAGAGCAAGGAGCGACCACACTTTGGGAAAACTGGGCCGGCGACTCTTCGCGCAACCACATCTTTCCCGGGGATATTTCGGCTTGGTTCTACCGCGCGCTCGCCGGGATCAATCCCGATGAATTGGCGCCGGGCTACGAGCGCATCGTATTCCGACCAGAAGTCTTGCCTGAGCTTGACTGGGTGAGCGCGGAGGTCCGCACGCTCCGTGGCCTGGTCGCGAGCAAGTGGAAGCGGGAGGGCGGCGTGCTAACGATGGAAGTCTCCGCTCCGGTGGGAAGCACTGCGCTCGTGCACGTCCCCGCAGTTGCGCGCGAACAGGTCAACGCCGACGGTGGCGAGTTTGTAGACTCCGAACATGGGCGACAGGTTTTCCGGGTGGGTTCGGGGAAGTATCAGTTCGTTGTCCGCTGAACGGAAGTCCTTACGCGAACTGCACCTTCCACGCACCGCTTCAGGTGTACTACTTGTCTTGCGCCCGCCCAAGGGACGACATCACTACGACTTCTGCCCCCAAGGGGTCGAAGGACAATGTCCGAACCTCTGGTTGGTTTGTATCTGATTGGAACGTGCGGCGTTAAGGTCGCTTAAGTCAGGGGCTAACGCGGCTCGAAGGTGCCTCTGGGCGCCCTGTTGCGCCAACACTACGCTGCTCCAGCAAATTTTGAGGGAAGAATGGGGGTTTTCAGGAATGGTGGTGACGGATTGTGGCGCGATTTACAGTCTGCACGCGAAGCAAGGGGCGGCGAGTTCGGTCGCAGAAGCGTCTGCTTTGGCGATCAAGAGTGGAAGTGATGTTCATTGTGGTGGTTCGGCGGAGGGGATCTCTGAAGCGTTAGCCACCAACCTTCTGACGGAAGCTGAGCTTGATATCGCAGTCACCCGTGCGCTGACGGCCCGATTTCGTTTGGGTTGCTTCGATCCCCCGGCACGGGTGCCCTACACCAAGATCCCAACGTCTGTGGTGGCCAGCAAGAAGCACCAGAAGCTCAGCTTGGAAGCGGCTCGGAAATCCATCGTGCTTCTCAAAAATCAGAACGGATTGCTTCCGCTCTCCAAGCAGGTTCAAAAGATCCACATTGTGGGGCCGACGGCGGCGAGCATCGAAGCTCTCTTAGGCAACTACCATGGTTTGAACGAACGACTGACAACGATTCTTGAAGGCATCACCGCGAAAGTGGATGCAGCACAGCGGGTTATCTACGAGCCTGGCGCCTTGTTGACCGATGGCCCATCTGGCTCACAAAAGCTGCACGACTCGGTGGATGCAGGAAAGATCTCCGATGTCGTGATTGCCGTTGTCGGAAACACACCGCTCATTGAAGGCGAGGAAGGGGACGCGATGGGTTCGCCCCTAGACGGTGATCGAGACAGGATTGGCCTGCCCAGCAGCCAAGAGGCATTCCTGCGGGCGCTCACGAGCCGTGGCGGACGTATCGTGGTGGTGTTAACTGGAGGCGGATCCATCAGCCTTCCCAGCGATGTGCTCGAGAAAGTGGAGGCTCTCGTTCAGGTCTGGTACCCAGGCCAAGCTGGAGGCACCGCGGTCGCAGATGTATTGTTTGGAGATTACAACCCCGGAGGGCGACTGCCGGTGACCGTCTACGAATCGGTCGCCCAGCTGCCAGCCTACGACGACTACCGAATGCGTGGCGAACGTATCGCTACTTCGACGGAGAGCCACAGTTTCCGTTTGGGTTTGGGCACTGGCGACGAAGTTGCCCAGCTCTACATCCGATTAGAAGAGCCCTCCACGCCTGTGCCCTTGCGCCAACTGACCGGTTTCTCGCGCATTTCCCTGCGTCCCGCTGAACGGCAGCGCATCGAATTTGTCATTGAACCTCACCAACGTTCAGTAGTTAACTTAAAGGGCTCTCGACTGATCGAACCAGGAAGAGTCTCCGTTTGGGTGGGAGGCTGCCAGCCGGACTGTGAAGAACGAGCAAAAGGCAGCAGCGAGATCCGTGCGGGTTTCTTCTGCGCCAAAGGCCCGATCACGGAAATCGCCAGGTAAGTTGCTCAGGGCACTGGAGGGCAGATGGCTTGCTTAGGCAAGGTTGAATCCTTGCATTCGCTGATACACGTCGCCACAACTCCTTGCACCAGACAGTTGGCGTCGAGAGTACCCAACCGGTGCGCGCCGCTCAGATAATAGCTACACGGTTCGCAACGGCGGTTGTAGTGGCCAAACGCATCGCCGGGTAGGGCGCCGTAAAAGGACATCGGATGATAGTAGGCGGGTTTGAAGGGTGAAGTCCCGTTCGCGTAGAAGTTGGGGACCAACCAATAGGTGGGATCGGTGAGGACCGACGTCGAGCTCGCGTTGGCTCTGGTGTTGATCGTAAAACCTGGAAAGCCAGCTGCGCAGTCGAGCGCGCATTGAGCAGGCGTTGCACAGACGTTGGCGCTCGGGGGAGCTTCGTTTTTGAAGCTCACGTCGTAGAGGCTTTCTTCTTTGAACGAGCCTGTTGCAAGCCCGGAATCAGCGCTATTTACACCCAAGGGAAACTTGGAAAGCACGTCGAGCGTGCCTGGAACGCTCATGCGATGATCGAAGAAGGTTTGCTGCTTGACCCAATTTGGGCATGCGTGGCTGCCAGCCTGAAAGAAAGCATCCTGCCAACGCTGCCAGCGACCGGCGATGCAGCTTTTGCCGAATGGGAGCTTGTCGGGGCGCGATTGCAGGGTCAACAGTTGATCGATTGTTTGCAGAGCTTCCTTGACTTCGCTCGCCGGCAAGGCGGGACACGCATCGAAGGCGCGTTGCAAAAGTCCATCCGCGTTGATCTGGAAGTCTTTCGGTCCAATGCTGCCGGTGCAATCGACCGTTTGTGTCGCTATCGCAGCGCTGTAGTTGTTGTAGCTGTCGCAGTCGGAGACATTTAAGACCACTCGCAGCTTACCGCCTCCAGTCTGCACGACCGTTCCATTGTTGGTCGTGATCAACAGCGCTAAAATGGTCTCGTTATTGCGAGTTATCTCAAAAGGTGCTGGGTTTTGTGAGAGAAGCTTGGCTTCCACCGGCTTGCTAAGCCCACCGCTAACCGGATCGAACACTCGCAACTCCCAACCGTCCAGGAGCTGCAGCGCGTACGACCCGACGCCAAGCGGGGTCACGAACGATGTGTCCGACGGGGGAGTCGGAGGCGGCAGCACGATTGTTCGCGTTTCTTTCCCGAGCGGAGTGCCGGTAAGCTTGAAGGTGACGTTGGTGAGGACATAGACGGTGTTGCCGGTCTGAGAGGAAAGCGGGAGGTTCAAAGTTCCAGTGGCTCCCTCCTCGCCAACATCGCCAGCGCCGTTACCAGGCGTCGAGCAACCAACCGCGGCTAATAAACAGATGAGAATGGCAAAGATCCGTTTCATCGAAGTTCCTCCAGAAGCATCTTCATGTGGGGCAAACCCAAGCTGGGCGATCACCCAAGGCGGCGGATGCTAGCCCGCGTGGTCGTGACAAGGGCGTGAATAGTTCGAATCGCCATCGGAACGCAATGCAGGGTCCCCGAACCTCGTTGAACTGCTGGGAATTCTCGCCAGTCTGGACAGCTGGGAACGGACGAGTCACCATCCCATCGGCTCATGAGCGGTACCCGTTTGCGCGTCGTGTGCGTTTGTTTGATCGCGTGGGCCTTGGCCCGCTGTGGACGCGAGGAACACGCACAGACCAGCGCCGGAGAGCTACCCGTGGGTTCGCTAGGTGGAAACATGGCGGCCGAGGCCCCTATGGGTTTGATTGCCGAGTCTGGAAGTGGAGGCGATAGTGGGGCCATTCAGCATTTCCGAGCACCACGCGGAATGGGGGCAGAAGCCGGGAGTGGCGAGGGCGAGGGCGGGGGCGGGGGCGGGGGCGGGGGAGTGAAGGGAGTGACGGGGCGTATGCGGGGAGCCAGCGCCGGCTCAGCGGGAACGACTGAACTCAATCTTTGTCTACGCCTCTCTCGGGTGGAAGATCTGACGCGGGAGGTCGTGTCCTCTTACGAGGTGCGTGTCTACGCAGACTGTCGCCTCAAATGGGTTGTGAATCTGTATTTACCAAATGGACGGGCCGACTTCAAAAATCGCCTCAACCAGTGGACGTATCGCCTTTGGGGATGTGCAACACCGCCGCCTGATGACTTTGCCTTAGTTGATCGTGTAGTGCCGATTTCTGAGGCCGAGGCCGAGGCGCTCATTGATCGTTATCTGGAAGCCGTCACGATCGTGATTCAACTGAGCCCAGAAGAAGCCGCTAGCCTGAGAGCCGCACTCCGGGAACTCAGCGCACCGTTCGTCGACCCGGCACGGCAAGGGTTTCCAGAATCGAGCTGCGCCTTGTGTGGAAGCGGAGGCGCAGCTGGCATCAGCGGCGCGGCGGGCCATAGCGGTGCGGCGGGAGCTTGGCACATGTCAAGTTTGGCCGGTGGCAGCGGAGGCACCACACCATGAAAGCCGTTGTGCGTTTCAGTACCTTCGGCCTGGTTGTGGTCAGCTGGGTCGCGGCTCCATGGGTGGGAGCGGCCGCCGAAACCAAGGGCAACACCGAGCACGAGCGCGAAGTTGGCGCGGCGTTGGCGGAGGCTCTTTACCAAAAAGGGCGAGAACTGATGGCCGCTAAGGACTACGCTGCCGCCTGTCCGAAATTCGCAGAGAGCCAGCGCCTCGAGCCTGCAACCGGGACCCTGCTCAATTTGGCAGCGTGCCACGAAGCAGAAGGGCAGTTGGCGTCAGCCTGGCTTGAATTCACCACTGCCGAGCAAGCGGCGCGGCGGGATGGTCGCGCCGACCGTGTTCTTTTCGCACAAGAGCGATTGGCAGCCCTTGCTACGCGCGTGCCTTCAATACGCTTTCGCGTCTCGAACACCCAAAGCTCCGACCTTGAGCTCCGGCTCGACGGAGTTGTCATTGCGGTCACCGCCCGCGACGTCGAAATGCCGCTCGATCCCGGCCTGCACGAGATTCAGGCTAGCGCGCCCGGCAGGCGCCCGTGGAGCACAAAGCTCCAAGTCGTCGAGGCGCAGAAGGTGACGCTGGAGGTGCCTGAGCTCGCTCTGTTCGGCACAGAACCGAACCCCACACCGGTCCAGATCCAGGCACAGGCGCTACCTGTAGCCCCGCCGCCGCCTGTCCCTAGCGGTTGGATCGCCGCCGATATTGGCAGGATCGACTCAGGCGCAACAGCGCCCCGCTTGCCCGCGGAAGTGTGGGTTCTTGGGGGTTCGGCGCTGGCGCTAGGTGTGGCGACTGGGATTAGCGGCGCCGTCTACCTTGATCGTCGCGCAGACTATCGGCGTGCACGCAGCAACCAAGAAGAATACGCCACACTCAATCAGAAGTATAGCGGGGCGCAGGGCATGTTAACCGTTAATACGGTGTTGGCTTCCGCTACGCTCGGTTTATCGGGGCTCACGCTGTACTACGCGGTTCGTTCCAGTTCCAGTTCCAGTTCCAGTTCCAGTTCCAGTTCCAGTTCCAGTTCCAGTTCCAGTTC
>Ga0163144_10027018_pt1 | contig 11129 bp, 6 predicted proteins | sample OliLak19BULKMAT1_FD_123175 | JGI IMG/M metagenome (GOLD analysis project Ga0163144, IMG submission 123175) | Freshwater microbial mat bacterial communities from Lake Vanda, McMurdo Dry Valleys, Antarctica - Oligotrophic Lake LV.19.BULKMAT1 | ecosystem: Environmental > Aquatic > Freshwater > Lake... | reverse complement strand
CGCAGCGCTCGCGGATATTCACGAGCGCGGTCTGGGTACCCCGAAGGACAGCGAGCAGGCCTTCCATTGGCGCCGTCTGGCCGAGGACCTCGGTGGCGCGAAGGGCGCCACGGTCCGGTCTGCAGAAGCGGACGACCCGGAATTCTGGCGCAAACGGGCGCTCGAGGCCGAGAAGCGCGAATGGGAAAGTCGTGCAGCGCAGCGCAAGCTCGAGGACCAGCGCCAGCGTGCTGCGCGGCCTTCGTACCGCTCGAACGAGCTCTACTGGGGCTACGGCTCCGGGTATCGCGATCCGTTCTGGGGGCCCGGATGGGGCTGGGGCCCGGCCTGGGGTTACGGGCCCGGCTGGGGGCACGGCTTCGGCAGGCCGGGCATCACCTTCGGGTTCACCCAGAGATTCGGTTGGTGAGGTGAGATAATCGGCCGCCATCCGCATGGCGCGCCGGAAACAAGGTGGGCGCGGTACTGCCGCGCCCTTTTCTTTTCCCGGTCCGACCCGACATCGAACCGATGAACCCCCACGCAGCCGTCCCCGCCCCCCCCACCGTCGTCCCCGGAACCACTGCACCGCCGCGAGGTGACTGGCGCGCCATCCGCTCGCTGCTGCCATTCCTGCTCGACTACAAATGGCGGGTGGGAATAGCGCTCACCTTCCTCGTGTCCGCCAAGATCGCGAACGTCGGCGTGCCGCTGGTGATGAAGCAGATCGTCGATGCGCTGGACGCGAAACAGCAATTGGTCGTGCTGCCGATCGCGCTGCTGGTGACCTACGGGGCGCTACGGCTTTCTACGACGCTGTTCGCGGAGTTGCGTGACATCGTGTTCGTCCGCGTCGCCAAGCGGGCGATCCGTCGCGTCGCATTGCAGGTCTTCCAGCACCTGCACGCGTTGTCGCTCCGGTTCCATCTCGAACGGCAGACGGGCGGGGTAACGCGCGACATCGAACGCGGCACCCGTGGCATTTCGACGCTGCTGTCCTACATGCTGTTCTCGATCATTCCGGTCGTGCTCGAATTCGGTCTCGTGGCGGCCGTCCTGTTGGCGAAGTTCGACTGGCGTTTCCCGGCCGTGACCTTCGCCGCGGTGGCGATCTACATCTCGTTCACCTTCGCCATTACCGAGTGGCGCATGGACATTCGCCGTCGCGCCAACGAACTCGACTCCAAGGCCAACAGCCGCGCCATCGACAGCCTGCTGAACTACGAGACCGTCAAGTATTTCAACAACGAGGAGTTCGAGGCCCGCCGCTACGACGAGAATCTGCGCAAGTTCGAATCGGCCGAGGTGAGGAACGAGGCCTCGCTCGGTCTGCTCAACATCGGGCAGAGTCTGATCATCGCGATCGCGGTGACGTTGCTCATGGTGCTCGCGGCCGACGGCGTGGTGAAAGGCGAACTCACGCTGGGCGATCTCGTGCTCGTCAACGGCCTGCTGATCCAGCTCTACATCCCGCTCAACTTCCTCGGCATGGTGTATCGGGAGATCAAGCAGTCGCTGACCGACATGGACAAGATGTTCCGGCTGTTGGGCGAGAACCGCGAGATCGCCGACCGGTCCGGGGCCCCCGCGTTGAAACTCCACGGCGCGCGCGTGAGCTTCGAGGCGGTCGACTTCTACTACGAAGCCAACCGGCAGATCCTGCGCGAGGTGAGCTTCGAGATTCCCGCCGGCGGCACGGTGGCGGTGGTGGGGACGAGCGGATCGGGCAAATCGACGCTCGCGCGCCTGCTCTACCGGTTCTACGACGTGCAGCGCGGGCGCGTGGCGATCGACGGCCAGGACATCCGCGAGGTCACGCAGAAGAGCCTGCGTGCCGCGATCGGCATCGTTCCGCAGGACACCGTGCTGTTCAACGACACGATCTACTACAACATCGCCTATGGCGACACGGATGCCAGCGGGGAGCAGGTGATCGAGGCTGCCCGCGCCGCGCACATCCACCACTTCATCGAATCGTTGCCGGATGGCTACGAGACGATGGTGGGAGAGCGCGGCCTGAAGCTCTCCGGCGGCGAGAAGCAGCGTGTGGCCATCGCGCGCGCGATCCTCAAGAATCCCTCCATCCTCATCTTCGACGAAGCCACCTCGGCGCTCGACAGCCGCTCGGAGAAGGCGATCCAGGAAGAACTCGCGCGCATCGCGACCGACCGGACGACGCTGGTGATCGCGCACCGCCTGTCCACCATCGTCGACGCGGACCAGATCCTCGTCATGGAGCACGGTCGCATCCTGGAGCGCGGTACCCATCGAGAATTGCTCACGCTGGACGGCATCTACGCTCGCATGTGGGAGTTGCAGCAGCAGGAGGAACGCAAGCCCCTGGCGCTCACGACGGGGATCGCGTGATCGCGGTCGCGGCAGCGAGGCGACGATTCAAGACGCAGAACAAGCCGGGACAATACGCGGCATGAAGATCTGATTTTCTCCGCGGCGCCCTCGGTGTTCGTGTGGTCCAGGTTGTACCGCGTCCTTTCGTCCCGGCGTTCGATCCGGATTCCCATGACGTGCCGGTTCGGACGCACAAGCGTCGCGGCGGCACCACTTCACGCCGGCGGTGGGGTCGCAGGAGCCAGCGGAAACGCCACCGTCACGCGCGTCCCGACCTCCCCGGGCCCCGGCTCGAGGCACGCACTGCCGCCATGCCCGTGCGCGATCTGCCGTACGATCGCGAGCCCGAGCCCGCTGCCCTCGACCGTACTGCCCAGGACGCGATGGAAGCGCTCGAAAACGCGCTCGCGCTCCGCCCCGGGCACTCCGGGGCCGTTGTCGGTCACCGACAGTTCCACGTCGCTGCCGTGGCGCCGCACCGCGACGGTCACTTCCGCACCCGGAGGTGAATGGGCGATCGCGTTGTCGATCAGGTTGCCTGCCAGCTCCCTTAGCAACGTGGGGTCTCCGCTGATCGAGAGCGTTCCTCCACCTTCGAAGCCGAGGTCGATGCCTCGCCCGAGAGCACGGGGGATCCAGTCCGCGGTGACATCGCGCATCAACCGGGTCAGGTCGATGGCGTGGCGGCGCATGCGCATCTGGCCTTCGGGTTCCGCACGGGCGAGCGCGAGCAGCTGATTCACCAGATGCGAGGTGCGGTCCGTACCGGTCACGATCTTGCGCAGCGATGCGCGCACGGTGGCCGGATCATCGCTGCGCAGCGCGAGTTCCGCCTGGGTCTTGAGCCCCGTGAGCGGCGTGCGCAACTGATGGGCAGCATCGGCCACGAACCGTCGCTGGGTCGCGAGCGCCTGGTTCAGCCGCTCGAGCAAGCCGTTGAGGGCGCGGGTGAGCGGCCGGGCTTCCAGCGGCGCCGGTGCCTCGTCCACCGGCCGCAGGTCCTCGGCGGAGCGACGGCTGATGTCGCCGGCCAGGGCGGTCAAGGGCCTCAAGCCCCTGGCCACACCGAGCCATACGCCGATAGCACCGAGCGCGACGAGAGCGATGAGGGGCAGCAACATGCTCGCGATGATCTCCAGGGCGAGCGTGTCGCGCTTGTTCACCGTCTCCGCGATCTCGACGTAGTAGCGACCGCCGCCCGGTGCGAACACCGCGGTGCGCACCGGTTCTCCCTGCAGCGCGCCGTCGAAGCAGAACGGGTCGGCGCCAGGAACGATGGACCGCGGCGCGGCCGGCAGTCCGCGATGACCGGCCACGAACACGCCGTCGGTGGTGGCGACCTTGTAGTAGATCCGATCGCGCTGGTCGGAATCGAGCATCATCTGGGCTTGAAGCGGAAGATCCACGACGACGAAGTCGTTCTCGATTCGCACCAGTTGCGACAGGGCGACCGCGGTATCCGAAATCGAGCGGTCGTAGACCTGGTTCGCGAACCGATAGGCGGTGACCCACGCGGCCATTACGCTCACCAGCGCCAGCGTGCCCACCGGTGCGATCAGCCACACGAACAGCCCGCGCCGCAGCGATGGCGGCCGGGCGGCCTCACGCATCGGGCGGCTTCTCGATCAGGTAGCCGAGCCCGCGCAGCGTGCGGATACCGAGTCCGGCCGGTTCGAGCTTGCGCCGCAACCGGTGCACGTAGACTTCGATCGCGTTGACACCCACGTCTTCGTCCCAGCCCGTGATCGAATCGAGCAACTGTTCTTTGCTCACGACGCGGCCAGCGCGGCGAGCGAGCAATTCGAGGACGCCGAACTCGCGGGCCGATAGATCGAGCCGCTCCGAACCGTGATAGGCGCAACGTCCGGCCGTATCCACCGTCACGGAGCCGATGTCGATGCGGCCGTTTCGGCTCGCTTCGCGTCGACGCAACAAGGCGCGCACCCGCGCCTCGAGCTCGGGCAGATCGAATGGTTTGGCGAGGTAATCGTCGGCACCCGCATCGAGGCCCGCGACGCGGTCGTCGAGCTCGTCGCGGGCCGTGAGCACCAGGACCGGCACTGCCGTGGCGCGCCCGCGGAATCGCTTCAGCACCTCCATGCCGTCGAGTCTGGGCAAGCCGAGATCGAGGATCACGAGGTCGTACGGATATCGCTCGAGTGCCTGGTCCGCCGTAACTCCGTCGGGGGCGTGATCGACCGCATGGCCGGATGCACGCAGCGAGCGCAGCAATCCGTCGGCTATGACGGGATCATCCTCGACGACGAGAAGGCGCATGGTCCTGAGCGCTGCCGGTGTAAGGGTGCAGTAAGGCTAACCCGCCACCATGCGCACGTCGAGTTGCACCCGGTCCCGGGAAGCAGCGTCGAAACAGCCGTCGCGTGATCCCATGCCCCCCTTTGCCTTGCGAACCGCGTTGTCGCGGCTTGCGCTCGCCGCCGCTGCCTTCGTGCCCCTGGCCGGGGCCCGCGCTGCGGATCTCCCTGCGGCGCCGGAGCGTCCGCTCTCCTTTGCCGAAGGCCTCACGCTGCTGAAGGCACGCAACCGTGAGCTGCAGTTCGCGCAACGCAACGTCGAGGCCGCGCAGGCCGACACGCTGAGTGCGAAGGCGCGGCCCAATCCCAACCTTTCCTTCAACACGGCGGCCATCAATCCGAGCGCGCGCGGGTCCAGCGGTCCCCAGGACAAGTCGATCGATTCCATCGTGCAGTTGTCCCAGTTGATCGAACGCGGCAACAAGCGCGAACTACGCACCGAGCTCACGCGGCTGGCGCTGGATGCGACGCGCGGCGATTTCGCGGACACGTTCCGGCGCGCGACCCTGGCGCTGGCCGACAGCTACTACGGATTGCTGTTCTCGCAGGAGCGCGCCCGCATCACCGAGGACACCGCCGCGTTGCTGGCGAAGACCGTTGCCGCTGCCGAATTGCGCTTGAAGGCCGGGGACGTCGCGCGAGCCGACCTGTCGCGCATCCGTGTCGATCAGTTGCGTGCGGAGAATGAGCGGCGATCGGCCGTGGCCGATCGCGAACGGGCGCGAGTCAATCTCGCCTATGTGGTCGGCCTGGACGCCGAGGTTCGCGGACTCGTTGCGACCGATCCCTGGCCGGCTGCGGGGGAATTCGCGACGGTGGATGCTCGTGCCACGGTCGAGGCGCGGCCCGACGTGCGCGCGAGCGCGTTGCGCCTGCAGGCAGCCGAGAAGGCGCGTGATCTCGCTCGGGCGTTGAAGTCCCGCGACGTCACCCTCGCCGTCCAGTACGAGCGCTTTCCCACCCAGATCCAGAACAACAGGCTCGGTTTCGGTGTCAGCGTGCCGCTGTTCCTCAATTACAACTTCGAGGGCGAGATCCGGCGCGCTGAAGTCGATTTCCAGGCGGCCGGCGATGCGCTCGAACGCACCCGTACCCTGGCGCTGGTCGAGATCGATACGGCGTGGTCCAGCCTCACCTCCGCGCGTGACCGGGTGCAGCGCTATGAGGGCGGGCTCCTGAAAGAGGCCCAGCGCGCCGCTGACGCCGCGGAGTTCGCCTATCGCAACGGAGCGCTGGGCGTGATCGATCTGCTCGACGCCCGCCGCATCCTGGCCTCGACCCGCAGCGACGCCGCCGCCGCCCGCGCCGACCTCGCGCGCGCACTGGTTGCGTGGCAGGCGGCGACCGTCTCGTATTCCTCGCCCTGATGCAACGCGCTCGGTGGTTGACCGCCGCCCTCCTCCTGGTGGCCGTGGGCGCCGCCGGATGGTGGCTGTTTGCGCGGATGGTGACGGAGCGGCGCGAATTTCGCCCTGCGCCCGCCGCACCGGCCGCTCTGAACGGCACCGTGCTGCGATTCGAAGCGGGCGCCCCGCAGTTGTCCTATCTCAAGATCCAGATGGCCGAGGCATTTCCCGAACCGGTGATCGAAGCGCTCGCCGGTCGCATTGCTTACGACGACGATCGCACGGCGCGCGTCAGCGCGCCGCTCGCGGGCCGGGTCTCGCGTATCGAGGTCCAGCTCGGTCAGAAGGTCGCGAAGGGTGCCGTACTTGCCTGGCTCGACGCTCCCGACTACGCGCAGGCAGTGGCCGATCTGCGGCGCGATGAGATCGAGGTGAAGCAGCGGCAACTCGTCTTCGATCGGGCCAGGCTGCTGTTCGAAGGTGAGGTCACGCCGCGCAAGGAGTTCGAAGCCGCCGAGGCAGATCTGCGCGAGGCCGACGTCGAACTCGCCCGGGCGCGCAGACGGCTCGAAGCTCTCGGCCAGGGCGCGGCCAAAGAGACCGGCGAGTTTGCGCTGCGCGCACCGATCGCAGGTGTGGTGACGGAACGTGCCATCAACCCCGGCACCCAGGTACGTCCCGAGACCGACAAGCCCCTGTTCGTGCTCTCGGACCCCGATCGCCTTTGGGTGGTGGTGGATGTTCCGGAACAGAACATCGGCGTGCTCGAAGCAGGCCAGCGCGTCATCGTCGAGGTCGATGCCTACGCCGGCAAGACCTTCGTGGCCGCGGTGGAGAACGTCGGTGCAGTGCTCGATCCGGCGACACGTCGCGTGCAGGTACGCTGTGCGCTGGAGAATCCCGGTCATCTGTTGAAGCCGGCAATGTATGCGCGCGTCACACCGCTGGCCGATTCTGGCGAAAAGCGCGTGCGCATTCCGAATGGAGCGCTGGTCACCGTCGGCGTCACCAACTACGCGTTCGTGGAGCGTGAGACTGGCGTACTCGAGCGGCGCAAGGTCATCACGACGCTCCAGGGCCGGGAGTTCACCTACCTGAAGGACGGCATAGCGCCTGGCGAGCGCGTGGTCGTCAGTGGCGCGCTGCTGCTCAATTCCGAGCTGCAGGGGAACTAGACCCCGATTCATGCTGGAGAAGCTCGTCACCTTCGCGCTGCAGCAGCGCGTGTTCGTGATCGCCGCGGCGATCGCGCTCGCAATCGGCGGCTGGGTCGCCTGGAAGAATCTTCCCATCGTGGCGTTTCCGGACGTGCAGGATGTCCAGGTCCAGGTCGTCACGCAGTACGCCGGCCAGGCACCGGAGGAAGTGGAGCGCAACGTCTCCCTGCCGATCGAGCGCGAGATGAACGGCGTCGCCCGGCTCACCCAATTGCGGTCGGTCTCGATCTCGGGCCTGTCGGTCGTCACCATCACCTTCGCCGACGGGACCGACGACTATTTCGCGCGCCAGCAGGTGCTGGAGAAACTGCAGAACCTGAATCTGCCACCGGGCGTGACGCCGACGCTTGCGCCGCTCACCAGCGCCGTCGGCGAGATCTACCGCTACGTCGTCGAGGCGCCTGCGGAGATGCCGGTCAACGAAGTGCGTGCCTTGCAGGACTGGGTGATCCGGCCGGCGCTGCGGCCGGTTCCCGGCGTGGCCGACGTGGTGAGCTTCGGCGGGACGGTCAAGGAATACCAGGTGCGCGTGAACCCGCAGCAGCTGCGCAAGTTCGGCGTTACGCTCGATGAGGTGTCGGCGGCGCTGTCGGCGAACAGCAGCAATGCCGGGGGTGGCGTCATTCGCCGCGGCGACGAAGCGCTCGTGGTCAGGTCGATCGGCCTGTTCCGGTCGGTGCAGGACATCGCGCGCGTGGTCGTCGTGTCCCGCAACGGCAGTCCGATCTACGTCGGCGATCTCGCGGCGGTGGAGATCGGCAGCCGGCCGCGCTCCGGCATCGTCGGGTTCAACGATCACGACTCGGTCGTGCAGGGCATCGTCCAGATGACCAAGGGGCGCAACGCGACCACGGTGGTCGAATCGGTCAGGAAGGCGCTTGCGGAGCTCGCGCCGAAGCTCCCCGTCGGTGTGCGCCTCACGCCCTACTACGACCGTACCGAACTGGTGCAGCACACCGTGCGCACGGTGACGGAGAACCTCGCGGTCGGCGCGATCCTCGTGGTTGGAATCCTCATGGTCTTCCTGCGCGACTGGCGAGCGTCCGCGATCGTCGCGTGCGTGATCCCGCTGTCGCTGCTGTTCGCGTTCGTGATGATGGATGCGAAAGGTGTCTCGGCGAACCTGATCTCGCTCGGTTCGGTCGACTTCGGCATCATCATCGACAGCGCGGTCGTGCTGGTCGAGGCGCTCATGGTCAAGCTGGCGCTGGCGCGCCAGGACCAGTCGATCCAGCACCACACGTTCGGCTGGCGCATCCATGTCCTGCGCAATACCGCGACCGGCCTGGGCGCGCCGATCCTGTTCTCTAAGGCGATCATCATCCTCGCGTTCCTGCCGATCTTCACCTTCGAGCGGGTCGAGGGAAAGATCTTCTCGCCGATGGCGTACACACTGACCTTCGCGCTGGCCGGCGCCATCCTGCTCACGCTGACGCTGGTGCCTTCGCTGCTGTCCTATGCGGTACGCTCGGCGGACCTGTCCGAGCGGCACAGCGCCTGGATCCAGTCGCTTCGCAACGGCTACCGCCGCCTGCTGCTGTGGTCGCGCAAGCGACGCACTAAGATCATCGTCGGGGCGCTCGCTGTGCTCGCACTCGCCGTAGGTGGAGCGACCCGCCTCGGCAGCGAGTTTCTCCCGAAGCTCGACGAAGGCAACATCTGGCTCACGATCGCGCTGCCGCCGTCGACCGCGCTCGACAAGACCAAGGAGATCGAGCGCAACGTGCGCGCGATCCTGCGCAGCTATCCGGAAGTGAACAACGTGGCCTCGCACGTGGGCCGGCCCGACGACGGCACCGATCCGAAGGGCTCCAACAACATGGAGGTCATGGCCGATCTTAGGCCACGGGGCACCTGGCGGTTCGGCAGCAAGGAGGCGCTGATCGCCGACATGGCGAAGAAGATCCGCGCGATGCCGGGTGTGCCGACCAATTTCTCCCAGGTGATCGAGGACAACGTCGAGGAGGCGTTGTCGGGGGTGAAAGGCGAGATCGCGGTCAAGATCTACGGGCCCGACCTGGAGGTCCTCGAGGACAAGGGCGAGCAGGTGGCGCAGATCCTGTCGGCGATCGCGGGCAGTGCGGACGTCGCGGCGATCAAGGTGGGTGGACAGACCGAACTCGACGTCGTGCTCGATCGCGACCGGCTGGCGCGCTATGGCCTCAACATCGCGGATGTGAACCGCACCGTCCAGACAGCTCTCGCGGGCGTCTCGGTCAACACGTTCTACGAAGGCGGCCGCAGCTTCGACGTGACGCTTAGGCTCGATGCCCCTTTCCGGCAGGCGGCCGAGGACGTCGGCGAGCTGCCCATCGCGGTCCCGGGCGGCAACGTCACCATTCCGCTGGGCGAACTGGCGCGCATCGAAGTCAGGCAAGGTGCTGCCCGGATCTCGCGCGAAGGCGGCGGGCGCACGGTGGCGGTCAAGGCCAACCTACTCGGTCGCGACCAGGGCAGTTTCGTGGCCGAGGCGCAGGGAAAAGTCGCCGAACAGGTGCATCTGCCGGCGGGCTACACGCTCACCTGGGGCGGGCAGTTCGAGAACCAGCGCCGAGCCGTCGATCGCCTCAAGGTGATCGTGCCCTTGTCGGTACTGATGATCTTCGTGCTGCTGTTCTGGGCGTTTCGATCCATGCCCAAGGCGTTGCTGATCCTCGCCATGGTGCCCTTCACGCTGATCGGCGGTATCGCAGGCCTGGCGCTTGCGGGCATGCACCTGTCGATCTCGGCTGCGGTCGGGTTCATCGCGGTGGCCGGCATTTCGGTGCAGAACGGAGTGATCATGGTGGAGCGCTTCATGGAATCGATCCGCAACGGGGTCGAAGTCTCCGAGGCTGTGCTGGAAGGCGCAGTCGAGCGGCTCCGGCCGATCGTCATGACAGCGCTGATGGCCGGGCTCGGGTTGCTGCCGGCGGCGCTGTCGCGCGGTATCGGTTCCGAGACCCAGCGCCCGTTCGCGGTCGTGATCGTGGGCGGGATCGTATCTGCGACAGTCTTTACACTCGTCCTGCTGCCACTGCTGTTTCCGGCGTTCGCGGAAAAGGTGACACATCCGAACCGCGAAACCTGATGCACCAATGCGGTGCGCTATAGGCCCGCGTAGATTCTGATTCGACGCGAGAGCTCTGGTCTTAGTCACTGATTTTTGTTATTTTTCGCCACCGAGACAGGTTTTGCGTCGAGAGCGGCAGCGGATTCTTCCGTCCTGGGTGCTCTCGTTTCTTCAGACGGAACGTTGTTGGCATGTACTGTGCGTAACTAACCACCGCGGGCAGAGCGTTGCCCGAGTTACTGGCGCAACGGCCGAAAACGGGAGGGTCGCACCTTTGCGACCCGGCAGGGAACAAAGGAATACCGATGCGCAGATGGTCGATGACACTTGGGTTGTCCGCAACGTTGCTGGCAGCGCCGGCGTGGGCGGGCAAGTCCTGGGATGCCGGCTCGGGCGCGCCGCTGAGGCTGCAGTCCAATTCGGTGATCGTCGTCGACCAGGAGCAAGGGGCGGCGATCTATGGCAAGAATATCGGCGCGGTGCAGCCGATCGCTTCCATTACCAAGTTGATGACCGCGATGGTCGTGCTGGACGCCAAGCTCCCGCTCGACGAGCCGCTCGAAATCGCGATCGATGATCTGGATGTCGTGAAAGGCACCCGCTCGCGCCTCCAGGTCGGCACCGTGCTCACGCGCGGCGAGATGCTGAAACTCGCCCTGATGGCCTCGGAGAACCGCGCCGCTGCTGCGCTGGGTCGCAACTACCCGGGCGGCATCGGCGTCTTCGTCGAAGCGATGAACCGCAAGGCAGCCGAGCTCGGCATGACCGACACGAAGTTCGTGGATTCCACCGGCCTGCACCCGCAGAACGTCTCCACGGCCCAGGATCTCGTCAAGATGGTCGTCGCAGGCTACGACTATCAGGTGATTCG
>Ga0163144_10027016_pt1 | contig 11130 bp, 11 predicted proteins | sample OliLak19BULKMAT1_FD_123175 | JGI IMG/M metagenome (GOLD analysis project Ga0163144, IMG submission 123175) | Freshwater microbial mat bacterial communities from Lake Vanda, McMurdo Dry Valleys, Antarctica - Oligotrophic Lake LV.19.BULKMAT1 | ecosystem: Environmental > Aquatic > Freshwater >... | reverse complement strand
CAGATTCAAAACAACGGGTTTTGGATTTGATTTCAAAAAAAATAAAACGAAACAATTTTCATAACTCTCCCCATCGGGGAAAAAAATTTAAAATAAAAATTACGTTATGAAAAAAATTATTTTTCTTCTTTCCTTTTTTAGCTTGACAGGATTTGCTGCAGAAAAAGGAACCGTCATTAAATCTACAATTGGTAAAGTGACCGTCTATCAACAAGGTGCGCAGATTCAACAAAAAGCAACCTACACAGTTCAAAAAGGAATTACCACACTTATTATCGAAGGTGTAAGTCCAAGTATTGATCCTGCCAGCATTCAAATTAATGCTTCTGGAAGTATTGTTTTGTTAGATTCAAAATACACTATTTTCTATCCGCAACCAGAGTCGGATGTTAATCTTTCAAACGAAATTCCAGTAAAAATTCAACGTGAAATAACATTTTTACAAGATTCGCTTTTTGATTTGGAGTATGACATACTGGCAATCCAATATCAAATTGATGTACTCAACAGCGAAAAAAGAATCATTGAAAATAATGGAACAATAAAAGGCAATGGAAAAGTAAACGACTCTATTCCATTATTAAAAGACGCACTGCTTTTTTATCACGAAAAAATGAATCTTATCAATAAAGATTTACTTCGTCTTGGAAAAGAAAAAGTAATTCTTGGTAAAAAACAATCGCGTATGCAATTTCGCTTAAACGAATTATTCAACTACAATGCAAATTCGGGTTTAACACCGCCGCAAAACAAACAACCAATTCATCAAATTGAAATTACAGTTTCTGCAGAAGAACTTGCAACAGGAAAAATTGATGTAACTTATTTATCAAATAATGCAGGTTGGGTTCCGATGTACGATTTTAGAAGTACTGCCGCTACAAGTAGTATCGATCTTACTTATAAAGCTCATGTTTATCAAAACACAGGAATAGATTGGGAAGGTGTTCGACTTAATTTATCAACCAATAATCCTTACGCTAATAAAACAAAGCCAGAACTGTACCCTTGGTATCTTGACTATTACGATTACCGCACAACTAATTATAGTGATGATTCTAAAAGATCAAATGATATGAATGGCTATGGAACAAGTATGCCGTCGTTAAGTGCACCAATAAATACCGGTGTTATGGGCGAGGATGATTACAACGCACAAACATCATCTAATTTCAGCACGATGATTGAACAACTTTTATCAATCGAATATGCAATTGATTTGCCTTATTCTATTAAATCAGATAATCAAATGAATATGGTGCTGATAAATACAAAATCACTGAATACAGATTATATGTATTACGCCGTTCCAAAATTAGATTTATCAGTTTATATGGTAGCACGAATTACAGATTTAAGCAGTTTGAATTTGATTCCAGGAAAAGCAAATTTATTTCACGATGGCGCTTATATCGGCGAAACTTATGTCAACCCAACTACAATGGATGATACAATGAACATCAGTTTAGGTAAAGATCAAAACATTGTTGTAACACGCACATTATTAAAAGATGAATCAAAAGAAAAAGTGGTAGGTGAAAAAATTGTGAAATCAATGTCATACCGAATCACTATAAAAAATCAAAAAGCGAAAAATATTCGTTTAGTGATGCAAGATCAAATTCCGGTTTCTAGAAATTCAGAAATTGAAGTAGATGTTATTGATAATACCAGAGGATCAATGGATGAAGTAAGCGGAATCATTAACTGGAACATCAGAATGAAAGCTGCAGAAACACAAACGTATAATTTGATTTACAACGTTACTTACGACAAAACAAAAAGTATCAATTTAGCTTCCTATTAATAGACCTAAAAACGGAAGATTAAGGAGCGGGAGGAAATTATTTCTCCTGCTTTTTTATTTTTTCAATGATATTAAATTCAGGGGTCTGTTCAATCGATGTCATTAATTGTTCCATGATTTCTTCTACTGTTTTTGAATAATCAATTTCCAATGGAGGCTTAACGCGCATCTTTAATTCGGAATGCCTTTTTTTTGTTCGGATACCTTTTTTATCAAACGAACGTCTAAAACCATCAATCACAACAGGAACAACAACAGGTTTATATTTCTTCACAAACATCGCGGTGCCTAATCTACCCGGAGCAAAAGGCGTTGTTGTGCCTTGTGGAAAAGTAATCAACCAACCATCTTCCAACGCACGATCAATATTTTCTGTTTCTTTTCGATCAACTGCACGTCGAACATTTTTTCCATTGGCGCGCCAAGATCTATTAATAGTTACTGCTCCTGAAAAAGCAAGAAGTTTTGGAATAAAACCAGATTTCATTGTCTCTTCTGCCGCAACATAATAAATATTGTGTTTTTTACAACGTATAAATCCCGGATACCGAATTGAATTTGGATGTCCGCAAATTGCTGCATGAATAGCCTGTAAGAAAAATGAAACGTCTGCAAAATAGGTTTGATGATTTGAAATGATCAATACATTTTTATCAGGTAAAAATTGAAAAATATCTGCACCTTCTATTCTTGCCTTATATCTGAAATTAAATCTAAAATACACAATGATTCCAAAGAACCGAATGGTCGATTTTTTCAATAAAATTGACTGATTGAAAATATTTCTTTTAAAAAGAGGCAATTTCAGTTTTTTTTCGTTCCCACAAAGATAATTAAAGTTCTTGAGTATCCTGAATCAATCAACCCATCTGCGATATCATAAGTAACCTAGTCCCTGTAAATCGATTTGGACAATTTTTAAAAAAAAAATCGTAACTTTAGATTCTTAAACGAAAAACCATGAAAAATATATTTACTCTAACAACTTTATTTATTGGTGCTTCTCTTTCTTCAACAGCTCAAGTTAAAGAAGAAGCGGTAGACTTAAAAGTTACCCACGACCAATGCACACATTTTATGAAAACTCCACCGCTGCGAGACATGATGAAAGGGCTTACTCCGGTTGATGATGAACATTATTACGATGATTGGGTTGCTAAAGATCGCAAACTAGCTGTTAATACGTCAGAGTTAGTTGACAAAGGTATTCCTGAAACAAACGGACAAGATCCTGCTCGTCAATCTGTGATGGGAACTAAAGAAGGTTCGGGTTGGATAAGAGCCAACTGGCAAGCTCAATCCGGTGCTTTTCCACCAGATCCATCTGGTGCCGCAGGTCCTGATCACTATGTACAAGCTGTAAATTCAACTTACCGAGTTTATAATAAAGATGGTTCTTCTGCTTCTTCTCCTTATGCTTTGGCTACTTTATGGCCAGGCAGTTCAAGCGATGGTGACCCAATTGTAATGTACGATCGTTTTGCTGATCGTTGGTTCATCAGTCAATTTCAAACAGGTAGCAATGAAATTCTAATTGCCGTTTCTGAAACTTCTGATCCTCTTGGTGCTTATTTCATTTATGATTTTGCTTTTTCGGCCTTCCCAGATTATCCAAAATTTGGAGTATGGTCAAATGCTTATTTTATGACATTAAATTCAAACAGTAATGATTGCATCGCTTTTGAACGTGAAAAAATGTTGCTTGGTGATCCAACCGCATCTAAAATTAATATGACGTTCCCTTACGTTTATCAATTCTTTAATAGTATCGCGCCTGCTTACGCTGAAGGTCCAGCAGAACCAGATTCATTAGAGCCTTGTTATTTCTTCGCAGTACAAGATGATTCATGGACAGGAAGTATTGCTGACGACAACATTAAAGTTTTAAAAGCAACTATTAACTGGGACACTCCATTATCTTCAAGTGTTGTGATTCATCAAACAATTCTTACCGATCCATTTAATTGCGTTTTTACAAATTCTTGGGATGATTTAACGCAACAAGGAACAACTCAAAAATTAGATGCCGTTACAGGTATCTTTATGTATCGCGCACAGTATCGTAGATTTGATGGTTATAACGTAGTCATGCTATGTCATACTGTTGATGTTAATAATGCAAATCAAGCTGGTGTTAGATGGTATGAGTTAAGAGATAATAATGACGGTATCTGGTCAATTTATCAACAAGGAACTTATTCTCCTGATAACAACAATCGTTGGATGGGTAATATTGCAATGGATGCTCAAGGAAATATTGCAATGGCTTATTCATTTAATGGAACAAGCGATTATCCAGGCATTCGCTATACAGGTCGTTACAAAAATGATCCATTGGGAGAAATGACAGTAATCGAACAAATTGGTGTTGAAGGAGCAGGTTTCCAAACTGGCGGAAATCGTTACGGCGATTATTCTCAAATGACGATGGACCCAAGCAATGATATGACATTCTGGTTCACGGGTGAATATTTAGGAAGTGGTGGTTCAAGAAGAACAAGAGTTTTATCTTTCTCTAGCTGGCATTTACTTGGTGAAGAAGAATCAGAACTTGCTGTTCCTTTTTTCAATGCTTATCAACCAAATCCTGAAACGGTTCGTTTGGTTTGGCATGATTTGAAAGACCAAAAAGTAACTGCAACAATAACTGACATTCAAGGAAAATTAATTAATTCAACGTTAATTGATACAGAAAATGCGCAAGAAGATTTTGATATTTCTGGCGCAGCGTCTGGTATTTATTTTGTTACATTAACAGGTCAAAATACTAACCTAAGTCAAAAGATTTACGTTGCAAAATAAGTTGATATATGGACTTGTGATTGCTGTTGCAATTGGAATTTTTTCTTGCGGACATGGAAAAAATTCCTTGCCTCCAATAGAAAAAATTTCAGAGGAAACAACTGAAACAATTGATAACGATACATCAAATTGGGGCACTGTTGATATTATTACGGAAGATGAATATTCGTACGGAACGGTAAAAGATTTTTCAAAAACAGATGGATGTGGATTTGTGATTGAATTGAATGATCCAAATTCAAGTTTAAGAATTCTTGAACCGTTTGAATTGGATAAACAATTTCAAGTTGATGGTTTAAAAATTAAATTCAATTTTACGCCATCACGCAGGCCAAGTGTCTGCACAACGCCATCTACACCTATTACAATAAATGCAATAGAAACTATTTAGATAAAAAGACTCTCAGCAATGAGGGTCTTTTTTTTTGACTTCAGAAAAACTAATCCTTATCTTTAGTGTTTAGTAAAATGCTCACAGACCTATTCAATAGAACCCACAACTACCTGCGCATCTCTTTAACTGAGCGTTGCAATTTGCGTTGCACCTATTGTATGCCCGAAGAAGGAATTGTTCTGCGCGATAGAATTGAATTTATGACGCAAGAAGAAACTATTTTTCTTGCAAAAACTTTTGTTGGTCTTGGAATAAATAAAATTCGTTTAACCGGAGGTGAACCTTTAATCAAAAAAAACTTCAAAGAAATTTTATTCGAACTTTCAAAATTACCTGTTGAACTTGCCATCACAACTAACGGAATTTTATTAGATCAATATTGGAACGAACTCAAAGCAGCCAAATTAAATTCACTCAACATAAGTCTTGATTCATTGCAAGAAGCGCGCGTTGATGCTATTACACGCAGAAAATATTTTAAACGAATAATGGCTAACATTGAAACCGCCATTCAAAAAGATTTTGATGTAAAACTGAATTGTGTTTTAATGAAAAATCAAAACGATGATGAAATTTTAGATTTTATTCAGCTAACAGAAAATAAAAAAATCGGAATTCGCTTTATTGAGTTTATGCCTTTTGACGGTAATAAATGGGATTTGTCAAAAACAGTTTCGTATGCAGCAGTGATGAAAACAGTGAGCGAATTTTATGGTGAAGAAAATTTTGTAAAATTAAATTCTGACGCGAATAGCACTTCAAAAAATTTTCAATTAAAAAATCACGTTGGTAATTTTGGAATCATCAGCTCGGTTACAAACCCATTCTGTGATACCTGCAACCGCATTCGCTTAACAGCCGACGGAAAAATAAAAAATTGTCTTTTCTCATCTGGAGAAACAGATTTGTTAACGGCACTCAGAAAAGGTGACGATGTAGTTTCGCTCATCCAATCAAATTTAAAATCAAAACAAAAAGAGCGCGGTGGTTTGCCCGAATTTTCGGATGCTAATTTTCAAATTGACAATCGGAGTATGATTCGGATTGGAGGTTAATCATTTGATGAAACTACATGAACGTGTCATTCCTATCCGTTAGCTGACTGAGAGGTATCTGGGAACCATTAACTATGGCTTTGACATTCGACTTGGAAACCGTGGGCAGATTTCTCTCTGCGTTGGAAATGACAGGTTCCGTTTTGAAGTCTCGCTATTTGTTCTATTTGAAATAATCAGTATTTTCTATGTTTTCTATGTGCCTATGTGTTTCAAAAACCATAAGCAAAAAATAATTAAACTCATAGGCAAATAGATTCACATAGGATGCCCCGCTCTTCATTTTGAAGTGTTTTAACTGCATTCATAACCTGCTGCCGCCATTGCAACTGCTACTCAATTTAAAACAACGCCACAACATCTGCCATTTGCAATAATACATTCTACATCCATTGTGCTATCTTTACTAAAACTCCATCAATGATTTCTGTTGAAGAAGCGCTGAAATTGGTCCAATCAAATTGTCTCTCGTTAAAACCAGAGATGCAATTCTTGTCGGATTCAACAGGATTGATTTTAGCAGAAGATATTGCTTCACCCATCAACATGCCGCCTTTTAGACAAGCAGCAATGGATGGTTATGCACTCAACTTTCAGTCTGAAATTAAAGCCTATAAAATTGTTGGTGAAATTGCTGCAGGCTCGTCTCAAAAATTTTCTTTACAAATTGGTGAAGCGGTTCGAATATTTACGGGGAGCGCCGTTCCTGATTCTGCCAATACTGTTATTCAACAAGAAATTGTAACACGAAAAGCAAATGAAATTAATTTAACAACCGATTTTTTAATTGACCAAAACATCCGAAAAATTGGTGAACAAATTAAAGTTGGAGAAATAGCATTAACCAAAAACACAAAACTATCACCTGCCGCAATTGGGCATCTAGCCTCACTTGGCATTGATAAGGCTTCTGTTATTCTACATCCTAAAATTGGATTATTAACAACGGGGAATGAATTAGTTGAACCAGGAAATAAATTAGAACACGGACAAATATTTGAAAGCAATTCAACAATGATCGTGTCGGCATTGGAAGAACATCACTTTAATCAATTAACCAAACTAAAATCTCAAGATGATTTAGAGGCCACAAAAATTGCATTACAAAAATTATTGAATGAAAATAATGTTGTTTTAATTTCCGGCGGAATTTCAGTTGGCGATTATGACTTTGTAAAAACAGCTTTGAACCAACTTGGAGTAACGGAAATTTTTTATAAGGTAAAACAGAAACCAGGTAAACCACTTTTTTTTGGAACATTCAATCACAAATTAATTTTTGCATTACCCGGAAATCCAGCAGCAGCTTTGACGTGCTTCTACCTGTACGTTTTACCAGCTTTGCAAAAAATAAGTGGTAAAGAATTTGTTGGACTAAAAAAAGTAAAACGAAAATTAGCTTCACCTTACTCAAAAAAATCGGGACTCGCTCATTTTCTAAAATCAATTTCAAATGACGATTTTGTAACAATCTCTGAAGGACAAAGTTCTGCAATGCTTCAAACTTTTGCTGTTGCAAATGCCATCACTTTTATTCCTGAATCAGTTGAGCAACAAAATACAAATGATTTAGTTGACGTTTATTTATTAGACTAAATGTTGACATCAGAATACATACTATACTTCTGCATTCTTTTACCGATTGTTGCATTTCTATACTCAGCCGTTGGTCACGGTGGTGCCAGCGGGTATATAGCATTGATGGGAATTTTTAGTTTCCCCCCAGATGAAATGAAATCGATTGCACTTGTCTTGAATATTTTTGTTTCGGCAATTGCGCTTTTTCATTTTACACGTAAAGGTTATTTTAATCGTAAGTTGTTTTTAATGCTCGCAGCATTATCCATTCCGTTTGCCTTTTTGGGTGGAAAAATAAAGCTTGAAAATGAATCATATAAAATAATTCTTGGTGCATTTTTAATTTTCGCGACAATCAAATTGCTCGGAATTTTTGACACTAAAAATAAGCAAGACGCTGAATTAAAAAAACCAAATTTGTACATAGCATTAATTCTTGGTTCATCAATTGGATTCTTGTCAGGGCTTATTGGCATTGGTGGTGGAATAATTCTAACACCTCTCCTACTCTTCTTAAATTGGTCAACATTAAAAGATGCGGCAGGAATATCAGCTGCGTTTATTTTAGTCAATTCAACCGCTGCACTTTTTGGTTTATCGACACTAGGCATTGAGCTAAACGCAGAAATTTATTTATACATTATTCTAGCAGTTACTGGCGGAATTTTAGGTGGATATTTTGGTAGCACTAAATTTAAAACGCCAATACTTCGTTACCTACTTGCAACTGTTTTGATAATCGCATGCATCAAATTAATTGTATCATAAATGATAAATGACTCAGCCATAACAGTCATCATACTTGCCGGCGGAAAAAGCTCAAGAATGGGCCAGGATAAAGGCTTGATGTTGTTAAACGGAAAACCAATGATTGAATACATCATTGAAATTGCTAAACAAATTTCAACAGAAATTATTATCGTTGCAAATAACGATTCCTATTTAAAATTTAATTTACCAGTTTACAAAGATGAATTTTTGGATAAAGGACCGCTTGCAGGAATTTATACCGGAATAAAAAATGCGAATACAGAAAAAAATTTGATTTTAAGTTGTGATGTGCCTTACATTCAAAAAGATTTAATTGAATTTCTAATTTCAAATTCAGAAAAAAATGAAATTACCGTTTCGTTGTTTCAAGATAAACTGCATCCACTAATTGGTATCTATACAAAGAGTTGTATGCCAGTTATCATAGATCATATTAAGCGAAACGAATTAAAAGTGACTACCATTTTTGAAAAACTTAAAACAAAACTATTGGACGTAAACAAGTTTGATTCGTCAAATTTTCGTAATATTAATACAGAAAATGATTTATGATTTTGAATGTACACTATTTTGGAATGATTGCAGAAAAAGTAGCTTGTGAAAGTGAAAAAATAAATGTGGAAAAATCAATTTCTTTATCTGAATTCAAATCTGATTTGATAAAAAAATATCCTGCACTTAAAAATGCAAACTATCAAATTGCGGTAAACCAAGAATTAGAAAAAGATGACTTTAAAATTGAGACAGATTGCGAAATTGCTTTGCTTCCACCTTTTGCCGGAGGTTAAATTATGTTGACATCAAAAGAAAAATACCATTACGATCGCCATTTAAAAATGGAAGAAATTGGCCAGAAAGGTCAGGAAAAACTACAATCATCTTCTGTTTTAGTTATTGGAGCCGGTGGCTTAGGTTGTCCTGCTTTAATGTATTTGGCTGCAGCGGGTGTTGGTAAAATTGGCATCATCGATTTTGATTCGGTCAACGAAACAAATTTGCATCGTCAAATTTTATTTACGAGTGATGAAATTGGTCAAAACAAAGCTGAAGTTGCAAAAGCACGTTTGCTAAAAATGAATCCCTTCATTCATGTTGAAACATATCCTTATAAATTAACGAATCAGAACGCACTTAATTTATTTTCAAATTTTGATGTAATTATTGATGCAACCGATAATTTTACAACACGCTATATGGTGAACGATGCTTCCATCATCACTGGCAAGCCATTGGTTTATGGTTCGGTTTATAAATTTGAAGGACAAGTTTCTGTTTTTAATTACAAAAATGGACCCTCTTATCGTTGTTTATTTCCTGACCCAGCGCGCAATATTCCGTCGTGTGAGGAAGTTGGTGTATTGGGTGTTCTTTGCGGAATCATTGGCGTTAAACAAGCTAATGAAACGTTGAAAATAATTCTTGGAATTGGAAATCCATTATCAGGAAGATTAGAAATTTACAAAGCACTCAATGCTGAATCACTCATTCTAAAAATTAAACGAAACGACGAAATTATTAAGTTGATTCAAGATACAAAATCTGCTTTTGAAACATTCGATTATGATTTGTTTTGTGGAATTGAGAAAACAGAAAATGGTTTGTCAAGTTCTGATTTTACCAATTTAATCAAGGAAGATTCCATTCAAATTATTGACGTGCGTCAAGAATGGGAAGAACCAAAATTAGTCTACAACGACCTTATTGCAATACCACTAGACAAAATTGAAGAGTCCATAAAATTACTGTCACAAAAAAAACAAATTGTTGTGATTTGCCAAAATGGAAGTCGTTCCAAAACAGCCGTTGATTTTTTAAAATCAGCACATGGCATTGAAAATATAATTAATTTAGAGGGTGGAACTTCAGCCTTAGAAAATTCAGGTTTTAAATTTTAGCAGAAAGTCTAATTAGAAAAAAATGAAAAAAGTTTTTGTCAACGGACCAATTACACCTGAAAAAATTGCAACATCTATTGCGCATCATCAAGTAAAAACAAATATTGGTGCCCACGATATTTTTTTAGGCCAAGTAAGAGCCGATGAAATAGAAGGAAAAATTGTTCAGGCTATCGAATACACAGCTTACGAAGATATGGCCGAAACAAAATTTAATGAAATTCGCGAAGCCACTTTTCTAAAATACGATTTAACGTGCATGCACATTTATCACAGTTTAGGAAAAATAAACGCGGGCGAAATTTGTCTCTTTGTTTTTACATCAAGCAAACATCGAGCAATGGCAATGGATGCCTGTAGATTTGTGGTAGAAGAAATAAAAGCCAATGTTCCTGTTTTTGGAAAAGAGATTTTTGAAGACGGAGAGCATCAGTGGAAGGAGAATAAATAAGTGTCTGAAAAAAAGCACAAAAATTTCAAATACCAAATTCCAAACAGATAAAAATAACAGTTGGAATTTTGAATTTTGGAATTTGAATTTTGGAATTTGAATTTGAATTTGAATTTGAATTTGAATTTGAATTTTGGAATTTGGAATTTGAATTTGAATTTGAATTTGAATTTTGGAATTTGAATTTTGGAATTTGGAATTTGAATTTGAATTTGAATTTTGAATTTTGGAATTTGTTTTTTGGAATTTGAATTTTGGAATTTGGAATTTGAATTTTGAATTTTGGAATTTGAATTTTGGAATTTGAATTTTGAATTTTGGAATTTTGAATTTTGGAATTTGAATTTTGGAATTTGGAATTTGAATTTTGGAATTTG
>Ga0163144_10027015_pt1 | contig 11130 bp, 17 predicted proteins | sample OliLak19BULKMAT1_FD_123175 | JGI IMG/M metagenome (GOLD analysis project Ga0163144, IMG submission 123175) | Freshwater microbial mat bacterial communities from Lake Vanda, McMurdo Dry Valleys, Antarctica - Oligotrophic Lake LV.19.BULKMAT1 | ecosystem: Environmental > Aquatic > Freshwater >... | reverse complement strand
GAGCGTTCGCCCAGCGGGGGGGCGGTTCGCTCGCCGGGCAGGCCGGACGGTGCGGAGCGGAGAAGATGCATGAGGAGATCCGCCGGGCTGCGCGGGCTGATGCCGCGAGACGGAACGGAGGGATCTTAGCCATTTGCGTTCCCGCCCTCCATGGAGTCTTACCCTACCGCGGCGTTCCCGCACATTCTCTCCCCAAGCGGTCCGCAATTCGTCGAGCGACGGTGCGGCCACCATCGGGCGTCATCCGATATCGCCGAGGAACCGATGATTCGCCGGCATCGCAAAAGGCTGCCTGCGAAATCGACCGCGTTGGGCACGCGACACTCGCGCTTGTTTTCGACTGGCGTGGTGCCCTTCGCTCATTCGGCCGATCAAATCGGCCGAATCATCCCGCTCTTCGGCCTCGAACCGGACGACGCACGCTCACGCGTAAGCGCTCTCTAAGTCGCCGAACGGAGCGACGAGCAAACGGCAGCCGGGACGTTTCGCCGATACCGGGGCACCGACCCGGCTCAGTCCGTCGCGTCCTTAGAAAGATCGACCGGCTTGGCGAGTGGTGCGGGGCGGCCCCACGCACCGGTAAAAACAAACTCTGCGGTCTGCTTCCGGTGACGGTGGGCGCGGTCGCGCTCCCGCACGGCGGCGGGCAGAGCTTCGCCGTTACCGGCGTAACCGATGGCCATGGCCGTCCATGCTTCGAAGTTCAACGGAATGTGGTAAAGATCGCGGGCGCGACCAGGTGAAATGCCGATCATTTGATGAACCGAGAGGCCGCGCGCGGTCGCTTCCATAACCAAGTTCGCCGAGGCCAGGCCGAGATCATGCACGGCGGCCCGATTGTCTTCCCGGTTCTTCGCGAACTTGAGGCTGACCACCCCCAAAACCAGCACCGGTGCGGCCTTGGCCCACGCCTGATTCGCGGGAACGAGACAGGACAGGAGCCGCTCGAATTCCGCTGCCGCGTGCCGTGTGGCCACGAAATAAGACCAAGGCTGCTCGTTATACGAAGACGCCGCCCAGCGAGCCGCCTCGAACAACGAACTCAGATCCGCTTCGGTCACCGGTCGGTCGGTAAAGGCGTAGGGACTCCAGCGATTGGCGATGAACTCTTGAATCGGAAATTCCGGGGATGCGTGCTTGATCGGGCGACGAGCGAGGGTGGTCTTCATGGAGAAAGGCGGGACGGGTGGGAATAGGCGGCAGGCGGCCCCGGCAACGACCCGGTTGTTTTTCGCGGCATGAGGAAACCGGTTTTCCCCTAAACGCCGCGCCGGAGCTGGATCTATTTATTTGTAGAAACAACCGCAGGCTCCGGGGAGGTCGCGGCCGACCGTCGGTGCCAGAACAAAATGAGGAGAGCGCCCAAGAGCAGGAAAATCACCACACCGACGACCATCCCGAAATTCGTTTCGGTAGTCCATTTCCGCCAGATGACCAGCGGCCGGCTGCTGTTTTGATCAAAACTCATGGGAAAAACGGGAGGACAATGTCGGAAGCGATCATTGAGCGTTAACTCGCGCCGGCGTGCGCGACTTGGTCTTTGATGGTGCCCGCGAGTGTCTCCTTCGTGTGATTTACAAAAACGGACGAATCCTCGTAGCTGATTCGCTCGACGTCGACGGAGCGAATCAGGATCGGCTTACCCGCAAACCACTGGCCGGTTTCTGCGACGATTTCCCGGATAGCCCAACTTTTGTTATCCAACATAAAGCCGCTCACCGAGCCGATCTCGCCATTGCTGGCGTGAATGCTGTAACCGGCGACGGACTTCGTGCTGCGCAGATGGAGATCGTCGCGCTGGTTGTGCCCGTGGTGGTGGTGACTCTCGGGCCTCGGTGGCGGCACGATGGCCGGAGCCATGGCCGCTCCCCCCATGCCGAAACCGTCCCAGTAGGTCGGCCAGCCATAGTAACGGTAATAATCTTCCTCGTATTGGCGGGAAACGGGCCGGTGAGTATCGATCGACGGGCTGCCCTCGATCTGCTTCCGCGTAAGATTCACGGCAAGGGGCTGTTCGTCGGCCACGGGACCGAATGAGGGGGTGGCGAACGCATGGGGGGTCAGAAGCACCTCACGGCCCGTCAACCACGAGCCGGTGTCGACCGCGAGGTAGCGGACCATCCAGGTTTTATCGTCGAAGTAGAAATCTTTGACCTGGCCGATGTCGCCGTCCGTCGCGCCGAGTTTCCGTCCGTAGAGCTGTTTGAGGTTATGGAACATCCCCGAAAGTAGCGGGAAATCGCGAGGACCGATATGGGGTCTAACCCGACGCACGGAAGAGGAAGAAGCCGATCTGACGCCCTGTTCTTCCGGTGGGGCGCGACACCGGCCCCGGACTTCACCCTCGGAAGTGTCCGCGTGGTGTTGACGAAAGGCGCGTTGTCCGTCGCTCCGGGACAAAGTCACCTCCGGAGGTCTGAAACTCGCAATGCGCCGCGACATTCCGAAGGGACACGTTTGGAAAACATCAATTCGTCCAACTGGCCATGCGCCCTCTCCAGTAAATGAAGTCGCCCGTTTCCAATACCCAAGCGACTTCGCCTTGGCGCGGCATGAATCGCCCGCCGACAGATTGGTAGTCCCAGAACCGGCCACGCCACGGGTGCCGCGTCGTCAGGCCTCCTTTTACCGCGTAGATCCTCGACGGTGCGCTCATGCGGACGACGAGGCCGGCCTCATCCAGAACGAAGGTGACCTCACCGCGTGCGGCGCCGACGCCGGCAGCCACTTTGATCGTCTTGGGATCGACCACGGTCCAGTCCAACGCCCGGTTCGCGAGAATGGCGTCGGGGTTAAAAGGCAGCTCTGCGAGATACCTCAGGGCCTCGCCCTGATAGGCGTCGGCCCCGCCGACCATGCGCGCCACCGGAAATGCGCCCAGTAATCGGACCTCCAGGCCGCCCGTCTCCCCGACGAGATAGTCCGCGATCATCATCCCGGTCGGAAGTCCCATCGTGGCACGCCAAATAAATTCCGGCGCGTCGATACGAACGGTCTGCCGCGCCGTGAAATCCATCGGCTTAGCCACGGGGCTCGACCACATCTGACCGACTTGCGTGAAGACGACGAAAGGGGATTTCGCGTCCGCCCGCGCCCCCACGCGTCCGGCAAGCGCGACGACCTCCGCAGGCAGATCGTTCCTCGACCCGGCCGAAGAACCGGGACGTCGCAACTTCTGCTCGATCATGGAGAGATGGGCGGCGAAACGCCCGCGCATGGCGAGCGCGACCACCGCCAGAACGCCGATGGCGACAGGAAGGACGACGACCAAGGCGCTGATCACTTCACGACCTTCCGTGCTTCACCAGCGCGATCGCGGCGCGCTCGGTGAGCTGCGTATGATGATGAATCCGTGTGCGCGTTGCTTCCTTAGGGACGCTGGCGCGGAGGCAGGCTTCGGCCTCGAACCAGTCTCCGAAGGCGTGACCGTCTACGCAGCCGTTCTGGACGTAGAGGTGATTGGCATAATCTCGAATCTCGTCTTCCGACGGTTGCGAGGTAGGGACGGGAAGAGGCTTGGGCTTCGTGATTGTTTGGGTGCTCATGATGATAGTGGAGTCTTCTTTCGAAAGCGGCTCGGATCGTCCGCAGGGGATGACCGGCTATTCGTGCCGGAACGAGTTCGGCGATTCGCCCGCGTCGTCGGCTCCGCGCTGGAAGTGGAAGGAGAGAGATTCGCTGACCCGGCGGATCACCTCAAGCGTGGCTTCGGTGTATTGGGGATTCTTCAGCATCGGGGTGATATGCGCGGTGATTTCCTGCCATTTCCGGTCACCGCATCGTTCGTGTAGTGCCACGTCGCCCAGCCGAACATCCCCGCCAGATTGACGCCGGGAAAGGATTGCACCGCCGAATCGCAGGATTTCACGGCGGCGATGAAGTTTCGCCGCTCGACCGCGATCCGATTTTCCGTGCCTTCCAGCTGCGCCTGCGAATCCCGGAGATTTTCCGTGGCTTTCAAGCTCGGGTAATTTTCGGCGACGACGAGCAGGCGGGACAACGCGGAGGACAGTCCGTCCTGGGCCTTCTGAAAATCGGCCAGTTGCGCGGGATCGGCGGGCGCGTTGCCGGAGCCCGGCTTGATTTGTCCCATAGAGGCGCACGCCTGCGTGACCTCCTTCAGCGTGGATTTCTCGAAATTCGCGGCCGTGGAGACCGTCGACACCAAGTTCGGCACCAGATCCGCGCGGCGCTGATAGACGCTCTGCACCTGCGCCCACTGGCTGTCCACCGCTTGGGAGCGCGCGACCAGGCCGCTATAGCCGCCCGTTCCCAGCAAAAGGAACAGAACGACGGCGACCGCGACGGATCCGTGGATAACGAGCAAGGTTACCATGATAAAAGTTCGACGGCGGCCCCGCCCCGCGGGGGACCCGCCGGCGCGGTTTTTCCACACCATTCTCTCCGGACTTACGGAACCGCCGTCTACTTGGTCCGGGGTTGGTCAGACGCCGGCTCGGAAGCCCGAAAAAACTATGTTCGAATTTCCGCCGGTGCGGCCTCTACGGGAACGCACCCATCTGAAGGTAGCCATCGCCGGTGATCTTAGTTCCAGCGTCCCTCATAGAAGCGGATGGCCCCGCCCTCGGATTCGGACCGCGGGGCAATCCAGACGGCCGTGCTGTAAGGAGGAACCTCCCAGTGGGCGGCCATCCACTCGTAACGATTGTTGCGCCAAGTCCAGTAGCCGGCGATCCAGACGTGCTGCGCGGAGGGCCGTGCCGGCACCGCTTCGGCGGCTTGGGGCGCGGGCGGGGCCTGCACCACGAGATAGCTGTTCACCGCGCCGGGCACGGTTTGCTGCGCGACGATCGTTTGTTGCGGCTGCGTGACGACCATCATCTGCCCTGCAGGGGTGGGTGTCGGCGGCGGCGCGGTTAGGAGATGCGATTCGGGTTCGGAGGCGCAGCCGCCCAGTGCGGCAAGAATACCGACGGTGGCGAAAAGAACGGTGTTTTTTTTAAGGCTCATGATGTTTGGGAGTTATAGAGAATGGGCGATGCGCTCAGGACTTGAAGATCTCGCCGACGACGCGTTCGACCTCTTCACGGGTTTGGCCGACGCGCTTTTGGACGCGCCCGAGGAGTTCATCCTCGCGGCCCTTCTCGTAGACGAGGTCGTCGTCGGTGAGCTGGGCGTATTTCTGTTTCAGCTTTCCTTTGGCGACGTTCCAGTCGCCCTTGAGTGTGAGTTTATTCATGGTGGGAAATGCGGCCGGTTACTTTGACTCCGGGAGGAGTCGGCCAAAGCATGGAGTTTATCTCTTGATCGGCGCCGGCGATATGGGGTGTTGCCCTACGCGGCCGTCGCCGCGTCTGAAAACGAGCGCACTTTCTCCAAAAGCTGGTCTATCATGAAAGGCTTTTGCATCGCGACCGCCGGCGAAAACCAATCGGAAAACTCCTGCTCCGGGATCGGCAGATTTCCGGAGAGCATGATGACCGGGAGGCCGAGGTCGGAGGCCCGCACGCGCTGGAGCAGTTCGAGACCGCAAAGCTTCGGCATTTTATGATCCGTGATCAACAGGTCGAAATTTCCCGTGCTGAGCGCGGTCCAGCCCGCTTCACCGTCCGCCGCAGAGGCCACATCGTAACCGGACCGCCGCAGAATGGCCGCAAGAAGATTGCGGACGTCGTCGTCGTCGTCGACGACGAGAATTCTGCCTGCGGATTCGGAAGGAGCGCGACCGACACCGAAATTTTTCGTTCCGTCGTCCGCCTCGCGTTCAATCATCGCTGCCGGGCCGAAAAAGAATCCCGCGCGGGGTCCGGCTCGGGAAGCGACGTGCGGCGGTCTGTTTGTCGACGGAGATGGATCTTTCTGTGCGAGCCTGAGGTCGGAGGAGGAATCGTTCACGATGAAATGCGGAGATACGTTTCGAGGCCGGCTCATGCTATCCCTATTCGGTCGCGTTGCCTATGGGGTGTAGTCCTACCACGAGTCCATACGGTCTCCCGAAGACCGCCGATCATGCTTCACCCCAAGGTAGGTCTTCACCCCATGCGCATCTCCTCGCCACGAATATCGCGCAGGAGTAGCTTTCTTTCCGCGACGGTCGTGCTTCGCCGCAAGGGTGTCGGAAACCACTATCCGCCTCCGTCCCGATGTCCGCCAACGACCGCCGCGATCCCAATGAAACCCGATCCCATACCGAAAAGTGCGAAACGCAGGTCAAAACCCTCCTCCCGGCCCGTTCGCCCGGCCCGCCCCGATTCTCCCACGAGGACCAGCCAACCCGTGATCGCCATGGCGGCATCGGCCGGCGGCTTGAAGGCCCTATCGGTTATTCTCGGCGCTCTGCCGGCGGGATTTCCGGCCGCCATCGTCATCGTGATGCATCTGTCGCCGGATCATAAAAGTATCCTGGCCGAGATTCTCGACAGCCGCTCCGCGCTCGACGTGAAGCAGGCGGAGACGGGCGACTTGCTTTGCCCGGCCCGCGTGTTTGTCGCCCCACCGAACCGTCACCTGCTGGTGCGCGAGGACGGCCGCCTCGAGCTGTCTTCTCCCGAGGCGGAAAAAATTCACTTCTCCCGGCCGTCGGCCGAACCGCTGTTCGTTTCGGTGGCCGAGGTTTACGGACGGAGCGCCGTCGCCGTCGTGCTCACGGGCGGTGACGGCGACGGCTCGTTCGGCGTGCAAATCATCAGCGATCATGGCGGCAAGGTCATCGCGCAGGATCGGCCCACTTCGCAGGATTTCAGCATGCCCGAGTCGTCGATCAAGACGGGCGATGTGGATTTTATCCTGCCGCTCGAAGAGATCGCGCCCAAGCTGATGACCCTCGTCGGCCGCGGACGCGGGTCGGATCGTTCTCAAGCGAAGGCACGGCAAACGCCGTCGAAGGGCAGCCTCGGCGAGGGCCCAAATGCACCCGGACCACAGGCAGCGACGCGATCCCGCCCAAGCGCGGGAGCCCGCCGCGGGAAATCCCGTAGCCTCTGAACGGTTAAACCGACCTTCATGCCGTCGCCAAACCCCGCCGCCGCTCCACGCCGCACCTCTGCGGAGTTACGGGAGCGCCGACTCGAGAAACAAGAGTCGCCCGTTATGGCCGAGCTCCGCCGACGCGCGGAGAAACAAATGCGCGCCCAAAAGCTAAATCCGGCCGAGGTGCCCGGTCCGTCCCCTTCGACGGCCGACCCGTCGCGTTTACTCCATGAATTACAGGTCCATCGGATCGAGCTGGAGATGCAAAACGCGGAACTCGCGGAAACCCGCGACCGGCTGGAGGGCGCGCTGGAAAAATATACGGACCTCTACGATTTCGCGCCGACGGGGTATTTTTCCCTCACGGAACAGGGTCTGATCCTCGATGTGAACTTGACCGGCGCGCTCATGCTGGGCGTCGAGCGCTCGCGGCTGATCCGCCGCAAGCTGCAGGATTTCGTCGCCCGACCCGAACGACCAGATTTTACGACTTTTCTGGAAAAGACGTTCGCTCAGGGCGAAAAACAGAGCTGCGCGATGTCGCTTCTCAAAAAGGACGTCGTATTTAAGGCGGAAATGAGGGCGGTGCCGGCCGTCACGCTCAATCCGGAAAAATGGTGTCGCGTCGCGATATCGGACGTATCCCCGCTCCGTTAGGCGGAAGCGATTGGCCGCCGTTTTAGAGCTCGCTCTTCAACCCTTTTCGAGCTAGCCCCGTTCTGCATTTAAGTCGAAGACGAAGAGATGCGTCTGCAAAAAACCAACCCCTGTGCCCTGCCGCAGGTTAGGGCCGTCCAGACGTGGCAGGACCGGGATTTTTCCGGGGCCATCCGTCCGATCTGGCCGGCCGAGGTCGCAGTCGAATTGATGGTGCGATTCCGCCATAACTTGAAAACCGGAAAGCCGCACAGCCCGCACGATTTATCCGCGCGGCGCCGCGACCTCGGCGTCACGCAGGTCTCTGACCGGCAGATCCAACGCATCACGCTGCCCTCCGGTTCGAACGGCGTCGTGTGCTTTTTCACCGAATTCACAGGGCGGCGGCGCGCGAAGGCGGCCCGAAACCACTCCGAGATGCCGCCGGGCTCGGGCGCGAAGCAGGCGCCGGGAATCATCTCTCGACGGACCGCCGAAACATGCCTTGAGGAGAGCAAGCGCCGTCGCGATAAGTCGCACAAGGAGGGGCGCGCTTTGCAAGCCCGCACGCGCAGGCTCTCCCATCGGCTCCTCCGGGCGCACGAAGACAAGCGCAAGCGGATCGGCTACGAGCTGCGCGACGGCATCGTGCAACCGCTCACGGTGATCAACGGGCGCCTGCAGAGCCTCACCCGCTCGGCCTCTGTCAACCCCGCCGCCCTCCCGCGCCGGATCGCGGGGACGCGGCGGGTCGTGGAGCAATCGATCCGGGTCATGCACCGGTTTGCGCGCGACCTCCGCCCCGCCCTGCTCGCCGATCTCGGGCTCGTTCCCGCGCTCCGCACGCACCTGGAAGAGTTTTCCCAACGCACCGGGCTCCGTTCGCCATTCTGCTCTTTCTCGGGCGTAGAACAACTGGATCGAGACCGCCGCACCGCGCTCTGCCGCGTCGCCCAATCCGCGCTGGGCGATGTCGGCCGTCATACCGGGGCCACGCGGGTGAGCGTCAGCCTGCGGAAGATCGCGGCCACCATGCGCCTAAAAATCCATGACAACCGCCAGTCGCTCGCCGTGGCCCGGTTATCCGCCGGCAGAGGCAACATACACCCCGGATTCGCCGGTTCACGCGAACGCGTCGAGATGGCGGGCGGAACCTCTGCGTTCGAACCCGCCGCCGGTCGGGGCACCACGGTGTGCGCCTGCGTGCCTTTCGGCCGTCCCCGGCGCCCAGGGGGCGGCGGTTGAAAGCCTCCCGGAGCTTCCGGCGGTGCGGAGTGTCGATTTATCCATGAACCCGAAGCGAATCACCGTGATTTTGGCCGAGGACCACGCCGTCGTCCGCGAGGGGCTGCGCTCGTGGCTGCACTCGCTCGGTGATTTCGAGATCGTGGGCGAAGCGACCAACGGACGGGAGGCGGTGGCCTTGGCCCTAAAGGTGCGCCCGGCCGTCGTCGTGATCGATGTTTCGATGCCGCGGTTGAATGGCGGTGAAGCCACGCGCCAAATCCTGGCCGGCGCCCCCGGGACGCGGGTGCTGGCGCTTTCGGCGCACGCTGACGACGACTATGTCGAACAGATGGCCATGGCCGGCGCCTCCGGTTACGTCGTAAAGCACAACTCAATGGCGGTGCTGGCGCACGCGATCCGGGAAGTCGCGGGAGGGAACACCTATTTCAGCGTTCCGATTTCTTCGGGCCTGACGGCGGCGTTGCGCGCCGCGCGCGAACAAGGGAAGCAGCTTGCGCCGCCCGCCGACCGGCTGACGCCACGCGAAGCGGAGGTCCTGCAACTGGTGGCCGAGGGCCTGCCGAACAAACAGATCGCGGCCGAACTCAGCATCAGCATCAAGACCGTCGAGAAACACCGCCAGCACCTGATGGAAAAACTCGGTATTCATAATACCGCCGGGCTGACCCGCCATGCGATCGCCATCGGCGTGGTCGAGGGCCGCGGGCCGACGACCGGCAATCTTGCGGCCGACATCCGCGGGAATCCCTGAAAAAGGTCACGCGACGGCGAGACGGCCGGAAGAGCGCACGGGCTCGAACCATTCGCCCAGTCCGGCGTCGCGGGCAAACTCCGGGCACATCTCCGAAAGAAGCGCGCGGATACTCCTGCGGGCCCGCGCGATCCTGCTTTTCACCGTGCCTACGGAGATACCCAGCGCACCGCCGATCTCCTCGTAGGAAAGATTCCGCACATTGCGCAGCTTGAGGATCTCCCGATGCGCGGGCGGCAGTTGGCTCATGCACGCGGCCACTAAGCTGGTGAATTCGGAAGCGACGGCGATGCGCGCCGGATCGGCATCCTCCGTCGCCGCCAAGTCGGCAAGCCCGGTCGTCGCGCCGTCCGTCAACGGACAGTCGAGCGAGATGGTCGCGTGACGGCGGCGGCGAAAATTATACCAGTAGCGGTTGCGCGCGAGATTCAGCGCGATGCTGTGCAGCCAAGTCGACAGGGACGAATCGCCGCGAAACGCCCGGAGTCCCCGGTGTGCGCGCACGAAAGTATCCTGCGTGATCTCCTCCGCATCGGCATGGCTGCGCAGAAACCCCGCGGTGAGAGCGTAAAGCGCGTGGCGGTAGCGCGCCATGATTTCAAGGAACGCGGCTTCGTCTCCGCAGCAGAATCGGCGGACCAATTCTGCATCGTGCTGCGCGGCCTCGAGGGCGGCCGTGCGGTCGGGCCGCGGCCGGCGGTCTTGTGCGCGGGAAGTATTTTCTAGGATTGTTGTCATGGGAAAAGAGGAGGGAAAGGAAGGGGTCCGGGATGCCGCCGCCTCGCCGCCGGAGGGCTTGCGGAACGCCGGATGCCGTCTATGCGGGCGCGCCCCCGAAGATTGCCGCCATCGGCGGCCTTGTTCCGGGCCGAAGGAGCGCGGCTTTGCGAAAACTGCGGGGCGGTTGCGCCGACTCTTGGCGACGGACCTCCGCGAGCCGAGCTTCGGCCTGAAGCCAGATGGCGTTGTCGCGGCCCGCAGGCTGCCCGATCGAAGTCCAGAGTTCGCACGCGCATTGCCCGATCTCATCGGAGCTGGACGCGTTGGCGGAAGAATCGGCGAAGCGTGAGGCGAGGGATTTCATGGGAGATGGGAAGAGAGGAAAATTGGCCGGACATCGGAAATGAAGGCGTTAACAGAATCCCATAATGGCAGAAAAAAAGAGGATGTTGGATGGGTTGTATCCCTACCGTGTTTCGTCCGCCTCCCGTGGGCAGGGATGCGAGTGCGGCTCGCCTCGGGGGCGACGAACTCCGCGCGGTAGGCAGCCCACGGCCGGCCTGGCCAAAGGTCGGGCTTTCCTTGACCAGGCTCGAGATTCACGACCTCGGTCGGAGAGCCGATGCGACGGGTCCACGATACGTTCCGGGTAGGCTGGCGCACTCGCGCACGCTCGGCTCGCAATCTGCGTGCGATCGCGCCGACCTCCGGTGCGTTGATACTCGAAGAGGCTCGATTTCCGATTAGGTCCCGAAATAAGACGAACCAATGCCTTTCGCAGGAGCCTGCTTGCAGGCGATTTTACCTGCGCCGGCCGACGACATGCCGGGTCGCCCGCAAGCAGG
>Ga0163144_10027014_pt1 | contig 11130 bp, 16 predicted proteins | sample OliLak19BULKMAT1_FD_123175 | JGI IMG/M metagenome (GOLD analysis project Ga0163144, IMG submission 123175) | Freshwater microbial mat bacterial communities from Lake Vanda, McMurdo Dry Valleys, Antarctica - Oligotrophic Lake LV.19.BULKMAT1 | ecosystem: Environmental > Aquatic > Freshwater >... | reverse complement strand
CTTGGCAGCATTCACCACCATCAATAATTTCATTGTTGACGATTTCGAGCAATCCTTGTGCTCGGCTTATTTTGTACTCGATGCGGTCATGGATATCGGCCATGATTGGCATTTGAATCAGGGTCACTAGGGCGAGCATGCTTAACTGCAATGCTCTATTTTTCATATTTGTCATCTGGAATTCCTTAAATAACTTTATTCCGTCTTTCTTTTTATTTCTATGATGCGGCACTCACCGCGCCATATGGGAGATTGGTTGGTAGGCAATGATTTTATATTTTTATAGAACGGCTCCTTTTTTATGGCACCAGTTCATCGGCTCGGAGCCACATGAATTGAATGCATGGTTAAGGATTGAATCGATGCTGATTTGCAGCGAGCTGCAATTTGATACATCGCTAAAATGAAAATTGCATACAATTTTTTTGGAAATTGTATGCAGAAATTTTTTTGAATGAGTCCGAATGAAACTACCTGTAAGGGGAGTATTGAGGGGTGCGCCTGCCCCGAAGTATTGAGGGGTGCGCCTGCCCCGAAGTATTGAGGGGTGCGCCTGCCCCGAAGTATTGAGGGGTGCGCCTGCCCCGAGTTTCATTGAGGGGAAGTATTGAGGGGTGAGCGTAGAACTATAACTTTTTTTTATCATTCTCATTTCCTTTTTTGGGGAACGTTTTCCAGCTTACGCTTATTCGGGTCATCAGACTCGGCAAGCTTCCGTCGTCGCTCTTTCGAGCTATGCCGGACAAGATGCCGAGACAAGTTTTCTTTTTTGGCCAACTACTCTTGGCGCTCAACTCCATGGCACAACCATATCACAAACTTTTTTGATTTGAAAATGATTTTTTTCAAGTTGTGGGAAAAGGCTTTTGAAACCGCCTATTTTTTTTCACGATCAGCCCTTCGATTTAATATTGCCTACGGCGCGTCTCAATAAAAAATCGTTTGGATCCAAGATAGGGAGCAAGTAATGCGATGAAAGACCAATTTCCGGTTCATTTTATCGTGGAAAAGCGAGCGCAGGGTAGTAGGGTGAGTGTGGTGGAGTTGGGTTAAAGAACAAGTCGCACGACTTAAACTTGCTCCTCATTTCGAACTGCAAGCTTAAGCCAAAATATTGCTTCTTTTTGCAAGTGGTCTTTAACCCACACTTTTTGCTTTGCGGTCAAAAGTTCACTCAACCCAGAAAGGATGGTTCGATCATTCATCTTTTCAAGTGCATCGATACATGTTTTCAAAAATACCTTGTACTTCATACCGGTTCGAGATTCTAAAATTTGCTTATTAACTATCCAGTGATGACTCAGGAAAAACCACACATCATAGATATCTCGATTCGTTTTTCCAAGCCGTTCATACATAGCAACAAGCTTGTGCGCGATCAAATCTTCCTCCACCATAACTTTCATAGGGATGCCCAAATAGAGCTTCACTTGATAGCGCGATCCAAATGATCTTCGGTTTATTTCAACCTTTATATTTTGATCTGTTTTAAGCTTTCCCATATATGAAAGCAAAAAGAATAGATTAAATCGTTTTTTTTCAGCTTCCACTTTACCATACGTATTTACTATTTCATTTACTCGGCTGAAAACAATATCTTCATCACCAGATATAATGTCAAAATCTAAATCCACTGAAAACCGGTCTAACCCATAAAAGAGCATCGCTGCTGTGCCATCCTTGAATGCAAGATGCGGGGCAACGGTTTCATCTGAAAATATATTCTTCAAAATAGATATGAGAATGGTCTCATGAGTCACGCGGTTCAATGTCATTGCGATACCTCCAAGTTCTGCTTATATTCAGCAATATGTTCATCAACCACCTTTTCCATACGTTTATTTTCATATATTGGCACCATTTCATGCACCAATTGCCAATTTATTTGACTAGGCTTATCAAGGTAATAATCCGGATTCAAATATACAAGGTCAAGGAATGCTCGTTCAGGAGTGGCAATGCTATACGTGTCTTGAATTTTAATGCCAGCCCGATTGTTCAATAACGTGTCTCGTAGCCTTCGATAGATATATGATTGGCCATCACAAACAATCTCTCGCGAATGAGTAGATGCTACAAAGATGGATTCATAATATTGGAATATTGCGCCAGCTTGGCGCAGCACTGTTTCAAAACTGATGTAAGCGGGAGTCAAAATCTGCGTTGCCACTTCAAGGCGATCATAGTTCTTATCTTTTGCGTATAAACCGCGCCGGACACGGTAAAGGCTACCGGTACTTACATAGTAGCTCAACTGGGAACGAAGATTATCCGGTGAGGTACCTTCACAGAGCAATAAAAGCTCTTTGGCCGAGAATACAGTCTTTGGGTTTCGCAAGATACGTTCAAGGTTGTTTTGTTTGCTATTTTGCATAGATATGAACTGTATACAAGAATTTTTCTTATATACAGGTCATAGTAGTATGTTTTTTCGATGAATTCAATGGCTCGACTAATTTAAAAATCATATCTCTGTTGAACGAAAAAGTGGAATAATTCTTTTGATGAGCGCATTGTCGCTCGTATTACTCCAATATGCACGGAGCTTGCCCTGATGTTTTATACACTCAAGAATCGACCACGGATTGTAGATTAATGTAGTCCCTGAACGATAACCGTTGTACCAATTTTTTATATCTGTTGAATCAGGTTTAAATTTATAATCTTTCAAAATCTGATCAACCTCAGAGGCGGTAAATCCAAATTTATCAGAAAGCCCTTTATCGAGCATTGAGTAAACACCCAAATTATTGAACCCAGAAAAATACCTTCTTTTACCGGACGCATAATACCGGTCAGGATACCTTTATGCAACGATGTATTATCTTTGAGCGCTGCAGCGAGCAATTCTCTTACGAAATTTATCACTTCATTATAAAATTCATTATCAAAGCCAGCTCTGATTGGAGTATCGTATTCATCGATGAGTATAATAACGTTACTTTTATAACACCGTTTGAGTAGATCAGAAAGAAAATGCAAACTATCTTCAAAAACCGCTTGAGATGCTGTGCCATTTAAAATCGCATTATATTTTTGGTTCTCAGCACTACTCACAAAAGGCCACAGAGATGATGCATGCCGGTGAAATTCCCGTGCAATAATAATTTGAAAATGTTCAAAGGCATCACTCCAACTACTTTTTTTACAATCTTTGAAAGAAACAAATATTACCGGAGAAGTTCGCTGTAATGCGCGGTATTTCTTCATATCCCAAATTGCAGTATCTTCAAAAAGATATGAAGTACTTATTTCCGCTTTTTCATAAAAATAACGAAGCGTAGAAAGATTAAGAGTTTTGCCAAATCGACGCGGACTCGGAATAAGAATCACTTTATCATGAGATGTTTCGATCTCATGAATCAAAAGTGTTTTATCGATGTAATAGCGATTCGTATCGATTAATTCTTTAAAATCGCTCAGACCTATGGGTAATAGTTTTTTCATAACCCCAACATAACAAAAAAAGGATTATGAACAATACAAATAGCTGGGCTCTGAAAACACATGCGCCTGCTTCACAAAAAATGCTCCTACTTTTTCAAGTAAGAGCATTTTTTAATTTTCTATAAAATCTTCGAGCGTTCTAACTAATCGACTGACACAACCTCGACAACTTCAGGCATATGCGCCTTGATTGCTTCTTCAATGCCCAATTTGAGCGTGAAGGCTGAGGCCGGACATCCAACGCATGCACCCAAGAATCGTATGGATAGAATTCCTTCATCAAATTGAACAAATTCTATGTTTCCACCGTGCATCTCAATTGCAGGACGAATCGATTCGAAAACCGCTTCAACCCGTGCTTGCATGTCGTTTTGTGGCGTCATTAGTTTAGACCCACTCAAGCTTAGCAATCACCGCTGTATCACTTTTGCGACGACCTAATGGAATCACACGTGTGTATCCACCTGGGCGGTCAACATAGCGAGGAGCGATTTCGTGGAACAATTTCAACAATGCTTCTTGTTTGTAAGGGAGCATTGAGAGCGCGCGGCGACGAGAGTTGAAATCGTTACCAACGCGAGCAATTGTTACCATCTTTTCTGCCAAGCGCTGTACTTCTTTGATGCGTGCTTTGGTAGTTGTCAAATGACCGTAGGTGATCAAGTGAATTACTTGGTTGCGCAATAAAGCCGTACGGTGAGGGCCTTTAAGATTTAATTTTTTTCTACCATTCTGGTGGTTCATGATCTTGTAACCTTTTGTTGATCAACAATCAATTAAGCTTCTCGGCTCGCAAGAACTTTGCGAACATCTTCTTCATTAATGTTCATACCGAAGTAAAGACCAAATGCCGCCATGCTTTCTTTTACTTCGTTCAATGATTTACGACCGAAGTTTTTGATCTTAAGCGCATCTTCTTCAGGAACATTAACTAAATCTATTACTCGTTTGATACCTGCATTCTTCAAGCAGTTGTATGCGCGAACATTGAGTTCTAACTCTTCGATTGGTTTGAGTAACAACTCTACCGGAATATCTTTGAGTCCTAATTGATCAAGACGTACCGGAGCTTTTTCTTTTTCTGCTTCAGGCATTTTTGAAATTTCGTTAAACGGAACTTCTGCTGAAGAGAGGAAATGCTCAAGTTGCGTTCTCAAAATTGAAACACCATAATTCAGAACATCAACTGGGCTAATTGAACCGTCTGTATAGATATGCATCGATAACTTATCGTAATCGATGTCTTGACCCACACGAGTTTTTTCAATATCAAACATGACCTTCTTGACTGGCGAGAACATCGCGTCAAGATGAATGCGGCCATCTGGTTGGAATGCTTTGTCGAGGGGCCACTGAGCAGTGCGGTAACCGCGACCTGTCTCAACAGCAAACTCGATATCCAATTCCCCACCTTTTGCGACATGCGCAATAATATGATCTGGATTGATAAGGGTTATGTTTTCATCAGCAACGATATCGCGTACACGCACAACTGATTCACCAGAAACGTGCAAACGCATCGTGCCCGGCTTGCCATCATTTGAACGAACAACGATTTCTTTGATGTTCAAAACGACTTGCATGCCATCTTCAACAACGCCCTTAATAATTGAAAATTCATTATTAATGCCTTTGATGATAATTGAAGTGACAGCCGCCCCCTCAATACCACCGAGTATCACGCGTCGTAATGCATTGCCAAATGTAACACCGAAACCGGGTTCAAGTGGTTGCGCAACGAGTTTGCCATAATGCTCGGTTACTGTCTTTTTATCCCACGTAACTCGTGGAATTGTTAATGGTCGATAGTCCCTATTAGCCATTTAACCTCCCGTTAATCTTCAAGTTATTCATAATGAAATAATCACAATACATATAAAAATCAAAAATTACTTAGAGTACAATTCAACAATCAAGTTTTCTTCGATTGCAGCTTGGATATCTGTACGCACTGGCTCACGTAAAACGGTGCCTTTGTGTTCAGATTTATGTAGCTCAAGCCAATCAGGAACTTTGATACCCATCTTGAGGCGCTTTTCAATCGCTTGTTCCATGAATGCTTTCATTTCAAGAACTTTAGGATTGATAGAAACGACGTCATTGACCGATACCAAATAAGAAGGTGAAGCTACTCGGTGCGCATTTACAAGAACATGTCCATGGACAATGATCTGACGTGCTTGTTCTCGTGTTACCGCTAGTTTCAAGCGATAGAGAGTATTGTCCAAGCGACGCTCAAGTAAACTGAGCAAGTTTTCACCGGGTCCGCCTTCTTGTTTTCTGACAGCCTGTGCAAAGAATTTACGGAATTGGCGTTCACGCAAGCCGTACATTTCTTTTACTTTTTGTTTTTCAGCAAGCTGCTTGCCATATTCACTAACTTTGCGTGGCCGCTTAGTTTGCTTTTCACCAGTTTGTTTTTTCAAATCTGATGGATCATTTTGTGCAGTAGTAGGTTTTCTTCGTTCCATATTCATCGTATCCGAGTAGTGGTATCTAATATTTTAAACACGTCGCTTTTTGGGAGGGCGCGTTCCATTATGTGGTAATGGAGTAACGTCTCTCAAAACCGAAATAGAAAAACCTGCACCTTGGAATGCACGAACAACTGAATCTCTTCCAGATCCTGCGCCCTGCATATTTACTTCAAGATTTTTGATACCAAGTGTCTGCATATCTTTCACGAGAGCACCTGCAATTTGACCTGCAGCAAACGGAGTACCTTTGCGGGCACCCTTGAACCCGAGCTTGCCAGAACTGCCACCACACAAGACGTCACCGTCCATAGTAGTGATAGTAACAAGCGTATTATTGAATGTAGACTTTACGTGAACAATTCCACTGTCTACATTTTTTCTAGTTTTTTTGATTTTTTTCTTATATGCCATGTATTTTTCTCACTATGGGCAACGTACTTTATTTCTTGGTAACTTTACGCTTCATTGCAACAGGCGCTTTCTTAGGTCCCTTACGCGTACGTGCGTTTGTTTTTGTACGCTGTCCGCGAACCGGTAAACCACGTTTATGGCGCAAGCCACGATAGCTACCAATTTCTTGTAAACGTTTGATGTTCATGGTGATTTCTTTACGTAATTCACCTTCAACAGCATAGTTCACAGAAATTTCTTTTTGAATCGCTGCAACTTCTGCATCACTCAAATCTTTGATACGTGTATCAAAGTTAACGTTTACTTTATTAAGAATGTCACGAGAAGTCTTGAGCCCGATTCCAAAAAGATATCTAAGGCCATACTCAACTCGTTTTTCATTCGGTAAATTAACACCTTCTATTCTTGCCATATCGCTATATCCTCAAACTAACCTTGGCGCTGCTTATGCTTTGCATTCTTTGTACAAATAACGCGAACCACACGTTTTCTTTTGATTACGCGGCATTCTTTACAAATTTGTTTTACAGATGTTCGTACTTTCATGATTTTCCAATCCTCGTGCACTCTGTGCTAAATTTTATACCGTAATACAATTCTGCCTCGAGTCAAATCGTATGGAGATAACTCAACGGCCACACGGTCACCAGGAAGTATGCGAATATAATGCATGCGCATTTTCCCTGAAACGTGACCCAGAATCACATGCCCGCCCTCAATTTCAACGCGAAACATTGCATTAGGCAATGTTTCTTTTACTATGCCATCAACTTTTATTACGTCTTCTTTTCTTTTTTGATTATTATTCTGCAAAAGAGCCGCTCCCTCTCGTTACCACTTTGGGTCCAGACTCGGTAATAAGTACCGTATCTTCCACGTGTGCTGCTAGGCTTTTATCAACTGTTGTTACCGTCCAACCATCAGCTCCAATATGAACATCATAATGACCGGTCGTAATCATGGGCTCAATCGCAAATGCCATACCAACTTGGAGTACCGGACCTTTGCCTGGTTTACCGTAGTTAAGAACTTCAGGATCTTCATGCATTTGTTTGCCAATTCCATGACCCGCAAAATCTCTTACTACGCCATACCCATATTTTTCTGCTTCGGCCTGTATAGCTGCACCAATATCGGATAGTCGATTGCCCGCTACTGCTTGATCAATGCCCGCTTGGAGCGTTTGATATGCAACTTCAACAAGCTTTTTCACTTCCGGTGATACGATGCCAATGAGATAAGGTCGAGCCATATCGGCGCAATAACCATTATAAGAAACACATACATCAACTTTTACTAAATCACCATCTTTGAATATGCGTAATGGAGATGGAACACCATGGACTACTTCATCGTTCGTTGAAATACAACTAACCCATTTGTAACCCATGTATCCCTTCATCTTTGAAACGAGCCCACGCTCTTTAATTTTTTGCTCGATGAGAGCATTGATTTCAGCAGCTGAGACGCCCGGTCGCATATGAGGCGCAATTTCAATAAAAATCGAATTAAGTAAGGCTCCCGCCTCTTCCATTTTTTTGAGAGAGGACTTATTTTTAATAGTTATCATTGCGTTGAAATCTTACAAATCGGTGTAATAAACTGTTTAAAACTTTCAAATACTTCTTGATGTGGCCGATTTGCGTCCACTTCAATCACTTCATAGCCTGCATTACGATAGAAAGAAATCAACTCTTGTTCATGCATATGATACACGATCATACGGTCATGAATTGCTTCTTGCGTATCATCTTTGCGCTGGTATAAAGGACTATTACATACATCACAAATCATTGATTGCTTTGGTGCCAATTTGGAACCTTCTGCTAACGAATATACCGCCTGACATTTATTGTTCGAGCAAATGTATCGCGAACTTAATCGGCTAATAACACATTCATCAGGAATAACAAATCTGAAAATATGCAATTTCAAAGAGGTATATTTCGTCTTGAGCAATTCATCTAAAGCTTGTGCTTGGGGGATCGTTCGGGGGTAGCCATCTAAAATGAGAGTCTTATTCAAAAGACTCTCAATAGCTAGCCATTCATCAACCATATCTGTCATAAGTCTATCAGAAATTAGTTTACCAGATTTTATGGCAAAATCTATCTGCTGACCAATGGAAGTACGCTCACTAATGTGCTTTCTACAGAGGTTTCCCGTAGATAGCTGTTCCCAGCCGAGCGTATTCACACATAAATTAGATAAAGTTCCCTTGCCTGAGCCTGGGGGACCAATAAAAATAATGGCACAGTTGCTCAACGCCCGCCCCTTCCCTTCATGCGGCCCGATGTCAAGAATCCTTCATAGCGGTGCTCAATCAGGTATGCTTCGATTTGGGCAGCTATTTCAAGAGCAACACCCACAACGATCAGCAATCCTGTTCCACCCAGAATACTCAAATAAGGTCCAGATGGCAGAAGTATCGCATGAGCAATGTTCGGTGACAGCGCAAGTAACGCGAGGTACACAGCCCCAACAAGACCTATGCGGGTCAAAATAAAGTTAAAGAAATCTGCAGTTTTTCTGCCTGGACGAATACCCGGAATGAAGCCACCGCTTTTTTTGATATTATCAGCGAGCTCTTCTGGGTTAAACACCATAGCTGTGTAGAAAAATGAGAAGAATATAATCAATACAAAATCGAGAACACTGTTGAGAATTCCACCCATGCGCAAACTTTCCGCTATCACTTTGAAGAAATCAAAACGAGTTGCAAGAATAGTTGAAGCAAATAGAGGAATATTCAATACGGCGTTCGCGAAAATAACTGGCATAACGCCGGCAGTATTAATCTTGAACGGAATGTACGTACTTTGTCCGCCAAATACGCGTTGACCGACTACTCGGCGTGCATATTGAACAGGAATCTTACGTTCACCCTTTTCCAAGAATACGATACATGCGGTAATCGCAATCACAAGCACCAGTAATATGAGTGCAATGATAGGATTCATGTACTGTTCTGAAACCGCGGCGATGGTGGTAAATATGTCTTGGGGAAAGCGTGCTACGATACCTGCAAAGATGATCATAGAACTACCGTTTCCAATACCAAAGAGTGAAATCTGTTCACTCAACCACATCACAAACATCGAACCAACGGTCAAAGAAAGCACGAATACGAATCTAAATGCAAATCCGGGGGTCATTACGAGGCCTGCCTTTTCGACAAGCATCGCAATACCAATTCCCTGCAATATACTCACGCCAAATGCGAGGTAGCGAGTATATTGATTGATGATTTTGCGTCCGTATTCACCCTCTTTAGCAAGCAATTCTAGAGATGGAATCGACATTGTTAACATTTGCATCATGATCGATGAGGTAATATACGGCATGATACCAAGTGCGAACAAGGTACAATTACGTAAGTTTCCACCTGAAAAAAGATCAAGATAGGCAAACAATGAACCGATACCGGCAGTTGGCGTAAGCATCTGGTGAAGCTTATCAATATCGATGCCAACGACTGGTATATGGTTCCCAATCCGATAAATAATTAAAATTCCAAGCGTGAAGAGTAATTTTTTACGGAGCTCTGGCACGTAAAAAATGTTAATGAAATTACCTAAAAGTACCACTACTCTATATCTCCTGATTTAGTTTCACCTTGCCGCCTACTTTTTCAATTGCTTCGCGTGCTTTTGCGCTAAATGCATCTGCTTCGATGGTTAGTTTTTTAGACAAAACACCTTCAGCAAGTATTTTTACGAAATAGCCTTTTATAACAAGATCTTGCTTACTGCGTTGTGCTTTAATAACGCCTTTTTCAATCAATGTTTGTCGGGTGACAATTTCACCATCTTGGAACTTAGCTTCAAGCTGTTCCAAATTAACGACAACAACATCTCTTTTGTGTTCAGCATTAGTAAAACCGCGCTTTGGCAAGCGACGGAAGAGAGGCATTTGGCCCCCTTCAAATCCTAGTCTTACTGGACCGCTCGTACGAGCTTTTTGTCCCTTATGACCACGACCGGATGTACCACCGCGGCTACCGCCTCGTCCAACACGTTTTCTTTTTTTGCATAATGGTTGTAAGTTTTCTAAGCGGAACATTATATGCCCTTAACCAATTCTTTAACGGTTTTTCCACGTAATTTAGCAATATGCTCAGCAGAACGCAATTTTGACAATGCATTCAAAGTCGCTTTAGCAACGTTATGTCCGCTTGCTGAACCAAGTGACTTTGAAAGCGCATCTTCAATGCCTGCTGCATGCAAGATTGCACGTACAGCGCCACCCGCGATGCTACTCGTACCTTTGGAAGCTGGGCGCAAAATAACTCTGCTCGCACCATGCTTACCTTGTACTTCGTACGGAATAGTAGAATCACGTAATGGAACAGTGATCAGTTTCTTTCTTGCAGCGGTTGTAGCTTTGGTAATAGCAGAGGAAACTTCGTTACTTTTTCCAAGACCAATACCAACGTGCCCTTGACGGTCACCAGATACAACGAATGCAGAGAATGAAAAGCGTTTACCGCCCTTGGTAACTTTTGTTACACGGCGTACGCTCACCACATGATCTACAAAACTTTTTTCGCTTTTATCTCTGATTTCTCTTTCAGCCATTTTTAACCTTAATTGCTATGCAAAATTAAATTTGTAATTTGCCTTCACGCAACCCGTCAGCAAGTGCTTGAACGCGTCCATGATACAAGAAACGCCCTCTATCAAACACTGCTTTTTCAACACCAGCTGCTTGTGCGCGCTTAGCGAGCTCAAGACCAACTGCATAAGCAACTGCTTTTTTATCGCCCTTAACAGTAACATCAAGAGAAGAACAGCTT
>Ga0163144_10027013_pt1 | contig 11130 bp, 13 predicted proteins | sample OliLak19BULKMAT1_FD_123175 | JGI IMG/M metagenome (GOLD analysis project Ga0163144, IMG submission 123175) | Freshwater microbial mat bacterial communities from Lake Vanda, McMurdo Dry Valleys, Antarctica - Oligotrophic Lake LV.19.BULKMAT1 | ecosystem: Environmental > Aquatic > Freshwater >... | reverse complement strand
TCGATTTCCGCACCTTCACGGGTGCGGTCTCATTGAAGCCCGAGATGGACCACGCCGCCGGGATCACACTCGAGGTATTTCCGCACCTTCACGGGTGCGGTCTCATTGAAGCAGGACGGGCTCGGTCTCCTGGAGGGCGGCTTCGACGATTTCCGCACCTTCACGGGTGCGGTCTCATTGAAGCCTCACGGCCTGCTCGAAGAGGGTGTGCGCCGCGGCGAATTTCCGCACCTTCACGGGTGCGGTCTCATTGAAGCTTAATGGAAACGTGACCACCGGGTATTATGAGGCTAATTTCCGCACCTTCACGGGTGCGGTCTCATTGAAGCAAGCGCGGGAACCAAGGTGCTATGTGTCACGCCCTAATTTCCGCACCTTCACGGGTGCGGTCTCATTGAAGCCGATTGATGGTCACTTCGCGGGCCTCAGTGGCAGTGATTTCCGCACCTTCACGGGTGCGGTCTCATTGAAGCGCATGAACGGAGTCAGCAGCTAAAGCGAGCTGCCAAAATTTCCGCACCTTCACGGGTGCGGTCTCATTGAAGCCCGGATCCACTGCGACCAGCGAGAAGGGTAAAGCCGATTTCCGCACCTTCACGGGTGCGGTCTCATTGAAGCTTAAGAGGAAAGTAACACGCGTTTCAGCGGTCGGGGCATTTCCGCACCTTCACGGGTGCGGTCTCATTGAAGCTGGACAACGATGGCTTCGCCGCGTTGAATTTCCGGGATTTCCGCACCTTCACGGGTGCGGTCTCATTGAAGCATCTTCTCCCTGCGCGCCTCGAAAACGGCGTTCGCATTTCCGCACCTTCACGGGTGCGGTCTCATTGAAGCGAGCTCGTGCCGTCGAAACCGACTCCGGTCACGAAGGTGATTTCCGCACCTTCACGGGTGCGGTCTCATTGAAGCAGGACTGCATCTTCGGCGAAGATCTGCCAGGCATGGCATTTCCGCACCTTCACGGGTGCGGTCTCATTGAAGCTCAACCTCATCGGCGACTCCGAGGCCAATGGTCTTGATTTCCGCACCTTCACGGGTGCGGTCTCATTGAAGCCGCCGATGTCGTGGCCCAAAGCGGCTGATTAGAGACGTTCTTGACGGGAGAATCCCCGCCCGCGAATGTCACCGGATGACGACTTCCCTTGAATTGGAACTGACTCCCCGACGGATTGCGATGCTGCTTTGCTTCGCACTGGCGACTGTTTTGCTCATTCCCGCTCATCAGTTCCTCCTGGGCGCGATTCTGGCAGCCGCGAGCGGCACCCTGATCTTCACTGATCCCCACCCCAAAGTGCGCCGACGCCTGGGAATCTTGCTCGGGACGGTTGTGATCCTCGCAGCGTGCGATATCCACCCAGCTCTGGACGACCGCAACTTCATCGCTTTGGGAATTCCCTTCGCATTGGTTACAGCCGTTCCGTTCGTCAGCCAGAGGTGGGGGGACTCCGGGGTGATTCGCTATCGATTCTGGCCGGTTCATTGGCGGAGGGACGATCTCATCTACACAATTCTCTCCGTTCCGCTGGCCTGGCTGGTGCTGCGAGGCTACGAGTGGGGCAATCTCGCGCTTTTCGATGACGAACTCTTCCGCCATTGGACCCTGCCACCCGAGCCGAACGAAGGAATGATTCGGCGGCTTTTCATCGGGATCAATCTGGTGGGAATCTGGGATGAGCTATTTTTCGTGAATACCGTCTTCGCGCTCCTCCGCAGTCTTTTCCGCTTCCCGGTCGCCAATGCCCTCCAGGCGGTCCTATATACGGCGGTGCTCTACGACATGGCCTTCACCGGCCTCGGGGCGATCGTGGTATTTGCCTTTGCCTTGACCCAGGGAAGTATGTTTGAAAAATCGGAAAGTTTGCTCTGGGTTCTGCTGGTGCACCTGATCGTCGATTACTTTCTGGTCGCCTTCATTGTGCAGACTTACTACCCGGATTACGGTCTCGACTTCCTTTGGCGCAAGGGATTTTGATCGCCTCCGCAGGCCATAGATGCGCCCTTGCTGAAAGCCCCCCCTGATCTCTATTCCCGCTCATGATCTCACGATGGCTCCTTCCCGCGACGGCTCTGATTGCTTGGATGACCGCACCAGTCCCCACCCGGGCGGACTCGTGGCCGCAGTTCCGCGGTTCTATGGCCGAGGGGCACGCGCCCGAAGCGAATCCGCCCACACTCTGGTCGGAGACCAAAAACATCCGCTGGAAAGTCCCGGTAGCGGGCCAGGCCTGGTCCTCGCCGATCGTGGCAGGAAATACGATCTATGTCACAACGGCGGTGGTGGATGCCGAGAATCTATCGCTCCGGGCCCTCGCCTTTGACTTGCAGACCGGGAGCGCTCTTTGGGAAAAGGAAGTGATCGCCGTTCCCGTCGGAGCCATACACAAGAAAAACAGCCACGCCTCCCCTACCCCGATTTGCGAGGATGACCGGCTCTACGTTCATTTTGGAAATCACGGAACGGCCTGTCTCGCAGCAACGAATGGCGATGTCCTATGGACGCAGACGGGCCTGCCTTACACGCCGGTCCACGGGAGCGGTGGATCTCCCGTCCTCTACCAGGACCGCTTGATCTTTTCCTGCGATGGTGCGGAGAATCCTTTCGTCGTCGCTCTGAGCAAAACAGATGGCGCGATCCTGTGGAAGAAGCCCCGCGAAGTCGCGGTAAAAAGTCCCTTTTCGTTCTCCACTCCGCTGGTCATCGAGGTGGCGGGAGAATCCCAGGTGATCCTCCCTGGTTCCGGGGCGGTGATGGCCTACCGACCGTCCGATGGCTCGGAGATCTGGCGTTGCCGATACGGTGAAGGGTTCTCGGTCGTTCCCCGCCCGGTCTATCACGATGGTTTGGTCTATGTCTGCTCGGGATTTGCCCGTGCCATTCTATACGCGATCCGCGTCGATGGCACCGGTGATGTGACCGACACCCACGTGGTCTGGACCGACGACAAAGCAGTGCCGAAAGAAAGCTCGCCCATCGTGGTGAACGGTTTGATTTTTCTGAACGACGACAAAGGGATCCTGAGCTGTTTCGATGCGAAAACCGGGACGGAACACTATCGCGAACGCCTCGACGGCGAGGGCGGCTACTCGGCCTCTCCGGTTTATGCGGGCGGGCTTCTCTATTTTCACAATGGGTCCGGGGTCACCACGGTGGTGAAGCCAGACAAAGTCTTCCGGAAGATCGCAGAAAATCGGATCGGCGAATTCGGGCTGTCTTCCTTCGCGGTGGTCGCGGACGGCTTCATCATTCGCACAGAGTCGAGCCTGATCCGGATCGGTGAGTGATCTCAAGTGTCGAGATACCTCCGCAACGAGTTTTTCAGATCTGTCCGGGCGCGGAAGAGGAGGCTCTTGATCGCAGGAACTGACATCTTCAGGACTTTGGCGATCTCTTCGTAGGGCATCTCCTCGTAGCGGCGCAGGATCACGGCGAGTCGCTGTTTTTCAGGCAGGGCGGCGATGGCGGCATCGACGGCAGCCTCAAGTTCGGTGTGCAGCATTTCGGCATCGGGCGGGGGACGAGTTCCATCGGCGATGGTCAGGTGATACTCCTCCTCCCTCGCTTCCACGGAAACGGTCGGCTTGCGCTGGCGGCGACGGACTTCGTTGAATACGAGATTTCGGGCAATCGTAAAAAGCCAGGTGGTGAATTTCGCGGAGGGCTCGTAACGCGCCGCCGACCGCCACACTCGAATGAACACTTGCTGGGCGACGTCTTCAGCTTCGGTCGGACTGCCGAGCATCTTGGCCACGGTTCCGAGGATGGCATACTGGTGGCGTTCGATGAGTCTCTCGAAGGCCCGCACATCTCCCTCGCGGACCTGCAACATCAGGGCGACGTCTTCTTCATTGGACTTGATCTTGGCTTCCTCCTCATCCAGAGGGGACGGAAGCTGTTCCGAATCAGCCATAGATGAACATCATTAGAAATAGTCCGACTCTTAGTGTCATAGCCGCTAACTGGAACACCTTCAAGCCTCGATTGTTGCTCTGGAGATCCGCCTGAGTCCCTTTTTCGGTCTTTTCCGCCATGCCGTCCGCCCGCTCCAAAGATTCCAGCCCGCGTCCCCGCTCCCGCCGCCAGCCGATCCGGCGCTTTTCGCTTTGGCTGGTCGGCCTGGGCGTCTCCACGGAGGTCGTCGCGATCGTCGGCATGGTATTCGGGATCCTCGCAGGCGTCTCGTTTCTCCTTACTAGCGAACCGGACACCCCCTTTTTCGTGTGGCTGATCGGCATGGGGTTCTGTCTCCTCCGGGTGCTCTGTATCCGCTTTGACCAATTGCTACAGGGTTTCCTCCCGCGCCAAGGGGGCGATGACAATTACTTCACGGAATTGCCGGAACGAGTCTCCGACGCGATCACCCTCATCGGATTCGGATTCGCTGCCGATGCGAATCCCTGGTTGGGACTGCTCGCCGCGCTTGCTGCGATTTTTTCCGCCTATTTGCGCTCGGTCGGGACGGCCCGCGGAATGGGTCGGAAATCCTCCAGTTCGGGGCCGATGACGCGCATTCACCGGCTTCTTTTGCTCGCTTTGACCTCCCTGCTGATGGCCTTGGGGGTTCCCAACGACTCCTTGCGCACGCCGATCCCCCAGATCGCTCTGTGGGTCATCATCCTCGGTTGTATCACGACGGTCATGATTCGCTGGCGCAATGTGGTTGAGCCGGAACGAAAGTGAGGCCATCCTCCCGTCCTCAGATGTCCGGCACATACTCCACACTTCACGCTCTCCCCCGTTGGGCAAAGGCTCTGGTCGCGACGGGACTAGGCGTGGCGCTTGTGAACATCGCGTTCGCCGACCCCGCCTTCACCCGGGTGGTGATCGATCCGGGTCACGGCGGCAGAGACCCTGGCTCCGTTGCCTTTGGCTTGGTGGAAAAAAATCTCACCCTGGACCTTGCTTTTCGCATCCAAAAGCTTCTCGAAGCACAGTCCATCGAAGTCGAGCTCACCCGTGATACCGATGTTTTCGTGGAACTTGAGAACCGGGCCGCCCTGGCCAACAGCACGGAGTCTTCCATCTTTCTGAGCCTCCATTTCAACGCCCACGTGGACCGCAGCATCAGCGGCACAGAGACGCTCTATTGGCCCGGCAGTGAAACAAGCCGCCAACTGGCCAGCTACATTCAGAGCGAACTGGGTGGTCGCCTCGTCACCCGAAACCGTGGCATCAAGCCAGAGAGACTCAAGGTCCTTGAGGAGACCCAGGGGACCGCAGTCCTGGTCGAGTGTGGTTTCATCTCCCATCGCTGGGAAAATCAACGCTGTGGCGCGGAGTGGTTCCGGCAGATTCTCGCCGAAGAAATCGCCCAGGGAATCCTGCGTTTCCGGGGCAATTGAAGCAGGCTTGGAGGCAGGCTTGGAGGCAGGATTTGGGAGAACCGGTGGCAAACGCCCCCCAACATGGCCAAAAGGCCAGAAAAATGTGTAACATTTCCCGAATTTCAAGGTTTGCCACGTTCTTCCCCTGTGATATGATACCCCCAGACCGTTTCCTGTGGTCCTTCCCGCACCCACCCACCGACCATGAATGATCCTTTGGCGACTCGGAATCTGGAACTTTCCTGCACGGTAGGTTCGCTCGACAACGCGCTCGAAGCCATTGACGAGGGTGCCGACGTGAACCACGCCGAGGGAGCCCCGCTTTTTCTCGCGATCATGAATCGCCATCGGACTCTGATCGCCCTGCTGCTCGATCATGGAGCCGATCCCGCCTTCTGTCTCACTCCCCAACGCCTCGAAAAAATCACTGGTCGCGAAGCGATGATCGACGAACTCGTCGCCTGCGCCCCCTACAATCCGCGCGACGTCAAGGTGGAGGAACTCTCGGCCATCAATGAACAAATCAGGGAGAAGGGCGTCACCTATCTCGTGTCGCATCTCGATTGGGATGTCGCGACTCGTTTCCGCGATGCCCTCAACGCGATCGGGGCCGGATCAAGCCACCGTTGTGTCGCTGAATTTTTGCAATGGGCGCGCTCCGAGGGCGGGGCGGGATCGGATCCGATGGGTGCTTTTCTTTCCACCCAAGAACCGCTCGTAGCCGAATATCGAAATCGTTACCTCTCCAGCGGCGAAGATCTCGTGGCCTTGGCCGGGAGTTTCCTCCAAGACGATGCCCCCGCCGGCAAAGACTAACCGGTAAGGGCATGTTCATTGAAAGATTGGCGAGAAACTTCGCGTAGAAGAAGGATGCCGCGATGCTTCACGTTCCCTCTCCCCCGCATTTTACCCCGACGCGTGATGGGTCTCGCTCTCTTCGGCATAGGAATTCTGGCGACGCTGCTGGTGTCGCTCTGGGCTGAGAGTTCGATGCGACGGGCAGCTTCGGGCAAACACTCCGCCGACCCCGCGGACTTGCCCTATCGGGAGGTCGCTCTGGTGCTCGGTTGCTCGGAGATCCTGGCGAACGGCCGGGGAAATCTCTTTTTCCGTTATCGCATCGACGCGGCGGCGGCCCTCTGGGAAGCGGGCAAATGCCGCGCCTTTCTCGTCAGCGGTGACAATGGACGGGTTGGCTACGACGAACCCACGGCGATGCGTGCGGCACTCGTGGCTCGGGGAATCCCGGATGCCCGGATTCACTCCGACTTCGCGGGCTTCAGCACGCTCGACTCCATCGTCCGGGCCAAGGAGGTCTTCGGCCTCAGCGAGGTGATGATCGTGTCGCAACGTTTCCACAACGAGCGCGCTCTCTTCCTCGCCAATCACATCGGACTGGATGCGGTGGCCTGCGACGCTCGGGACGTCTCCGCCCATCGCGCCCTCCGCACCCGTATCCGGGAACGCTTCGCCCGCATCAAGACCCTCGCCGACGCGTATTTGTTAGGAACAAAACCAAAGTTTCCCGGACCTCCAGAGCCGATTGTAACGTAGTAAATTGCGTGAGAGAGTGCCGACCCTCACCCACTTCCATGACCAGTGATATCCTGATCCGCTATTTCCATTTCGTCTCTATCATTCTCCTGCTCGCCGGCGTGCTCGGCCAGCATCTCCTGCTCCGACGCCAGATGACTCGTCGGGCGATCGCCCAGGTCCAGAGACTCGACATCGTCTATGCCATCAGTGTGCTCGGGGTGCTCGCCACGGGGCTTGCGCAGTGGTTCCTCGTGGGAAAACCCGCCGCATTTTACTCAAGCAACCCGGTGTTTCACACCAAAATCACCCTTTTCCTGCTGGTCGGATTAATCTCCATCTGGCCCAGCGTGTTTCTCAGCAAGCAACGCAAAGGGGAAGAAACCGAAATCGTGGCCGTGCCGAAAAGCCTGATCTGGTGCGTCCGGATCGAGCTTTTGCTTCTTTTCGTAATGCCACTTCTGGCGGTGCTCGTGGCCAAAGGCATCGGGATACCACCGGTGCTGAAATAGCCGTTTGGCGAAAAGGCACCCTGATGAAACTTCCCGGTCTCACTCCTCTACTGTCTTACGAAGAGCATATCAAAGGCGTGCCGGCAAAGCACTTGATTCGCATCGACGGCCAGCGAGTCCACGCGGAGACGGTCGGCACCGGGCCTCGACTTGTCTTCGTCCATGGCTTCACCGTTTCCTCCTTCTCCTTTCGTGAGATGATCCCACTTTTGCGGGACCACTTCCGCCTGACCTTGATCGACCTCAATGGCTTCGGAAAAACCGAGCGCCCGGCTGACCCGGCGGCCTACCATATCGTTCACCAGGCGGATCTCATCGCCCGAGTGATCGAGCAAACGGGCGGAGGCCCGGTTACTCTGATCGGTCATTCTTTCGGCGGAGCACTCTCGCTGATCGCGGCGAAACGCCATCCCTCCCTCATCGGCAAAGTCTTTCTCATCGCCCCGGCAACAGAGTTCGGAGATCTGCCCTGGTATATCCGGCCCCGGCTCGGGAGGATAACCTTCTACTGGCTTGTGCGATGGCTGCTCTCGGACGCGAAACGGTTTCACCGCCTGGCCGCTCGATCCTTTTTTCGTTCCGAGTTGCTCACTGAAGAAGTCTCCGAGTATTATCGCCGGGAGATGTTGGTCGAGGGCTTTGCCGCGATGGTCCCCGGCTATCTGATTTCGCTCCAAGGGAATGGAGCCCCGCGTCTACCGGCGGAAGAAGTCACCCAGCCTTGCTGCATCGTGGTCGGCACGGAGGATGCGATCGTCTCCCCAAAATCTTGCCAACGTCTCGCGGGATCCTTACCCGGATGCACCCTGCATATGATTCCCGAATGCGGGCACTCGATTCCAGAAGAGCTCCCGGAAGAACTGGCGCGGCTGCTGCGGGAGTTTTGCCAAACGGCGTCCTGACCTAGGAGCCTCACCTCCCCCTGCCCGAGAAGCTGTCGATGACGTTGATGAGGTGCTGCCCACTGGCGCTCGCCCGCACCGCCGGATCGAAAAGGATGTCGCTCATGCCCCGACGGTAGTAGAGATCGTTCTGTTTCTCCGCCGAGAAGATCGCACCGCCTTTGAAGGCCGCTCCGGCAAAAAGCCCACCGGAATTGCTATAGACAAGAATCGGGGTGGTCAGGGTATTCGTGTCAATTTGGCCTCCGGCGTCGTTCGGACCAGCGGCAGCTTCGACATCGACACCGACGTTGAAGGAGCCACCCAGGAGGGGCTTGAGCGCGGCGTCATTCATCAAAAGCAAAATGATGTCCGACTCCTGCGCCCCGATCTGCAGGCCGTAGCTACCCTCAGCAGACCCGATGAAGGCCGGGGCGCTCCAGCGACCGGTGCGGGCGTCGCGGATCAAGGCAACTCCATTGCCCCCTTCCCCGCCGAGGATGAATCCCGCTTTGAATTTGTGGAGAATAATGATTCCCCGGGCCCGCGCGATCAGTTCCGCAGGGATCCGCTTGGTCGGCTCGGCCTGCATTTCGGCGAGCCGGTCGGCCGAACGACGGATGCGTTGATCGAGCTTTTCCGCCGTCACGTCAAAAGGTCCGGCTTGCGCGGCGGTTACCAAAAGCAGAAATCCGCACAGCAACCAACGCGAGAAACCGGGGGACGAAATCATCCCGCACTATCCGGACGATTCGCGAAGGACGCAACCGAAACCAGCATCACAGGTTCGTCTTCGTTTTCTCATCCAAGCGGATCTCGCGGATGACCATCGCCTTGTCGATCGCCTTGAGCATGTCATAGAGGGTCAATGCCGCCACGCTCACGCCGGTGAGCGCCTCCATCTCAACTCCGGTTTTCGCGTCAGTGCGGACGGTGCAGCGAATCGCGATGCCCTCCGCCTTGGCCTCAAAATCAACGGCCACTTTGCTCAGCGGCAACTGATGGCACAGCGGGATCAGGTCCGCAGTCCGCTTGGCCGCTTGAATGCCAGCGACCCGCGCGACCGCGAGGACATCACCTTTCGGGGTCGAGCCTTCCTGAATCGCTTCCAGCGTGACGGTTTGCAGGGCGATGAACCCGCTCGCGGTCGCTTCGCGGCGCTGCACGTCTTTGCCTGAGACATCGACCATCGCAGCGGTGCCGTCGGAGCGGATGTGGGAGAGGGACATCGGGAGAAAGCGGTTTAGCGGTTTAGCGGTTTAGCGGTTTAGCTTCTTACGGCGGTAGAAGCGGCGTCCCGCCGCTTTGTTGAAAGGGCAAGCGGCGGGACGCCGCTTCTACTATGAACAGGGTTGGGTCGATGATTACACAGGGTTAGGTCTCGTCCTTCAGCAAAACCGCTAGCGACGGCCGGGTCATCACCCTCCAATCGCGACCATTTTCCTGCCGGGTTGATAATTTTCCCGGAAGTCGTGTTGCTCGGGCTTGCGGGCGACGACGTGTTGGAAAAAGCGGGCGAGATCGTCATCAGTGGTGGCGGGATCTCGCAGCACCTCGCGAATATCGAACTCAAGGTGGCTGCCGAGGCAGGGGCGCAGTTTGCCTTCGGCGGTGAGGCGGAGCTTGTTGCAGCTTTCGCAGAAATGGAGGTTGGTCATCGCCCCGATGAAGCCGATGATCTGCCCGCTTCCAGGAATTTCGTAGTAACTCGCCGGGCCATTGGTGCGGAAGTCGGGACGTGGCGTCAACGCACCCAAACGAAACTCAAGGATGCGGCGGGCTTCAGCAATGGGAAGAAAATTTTCGTCCGTAAGTACCTGCGCGTCACTCACCGGCATCAGCTCGATGAAGCGGAGCAGCAAGCCCCGCTCACCCGCAAAGGCCACGAGGTCCCAAAGTTCGTGCTCGTTGCGGTTGCGCATCAGCACGGTATTGAGCTTGATTTTGGCGAAGCCCGCGTCGCGAGCGGCGTCGATCCCGGCTACCGCTTCATCCCAGAGATCCCGCCCGGTGGTGCTCTGGTAGCCGACCGGGTCGAGGGTATCGAGCGAGATATTGACCGTGCGCACACCGGCTTCCACCAGAGCTTGTGCGGTCGTGCGCCCGTCGGGAATCGTTCGGGCCAGCAAGGTGCCGTTGGTCGATAGGCCCACATCATCAATGCCCTCGATCCGGCCGACTTGCTCACAAAACCACACCACATCGCGCCGGGTCAGCGGTTCGCCACCAGTCACGCGAACCTTGCGGATGCGCAGTCCCGCTCCCACCTTCAAAACCCGGAGAATCTCCTCATAGGATAGAATTTCGGAGCGCGGCACCCAGGCCTGTTCCTCGGCAGGCATGCAGTAATGACACCGCTCGTTGCACCGGTCGGTGATGGAGACCCGCAGGTAACTGATACGATGTCCGAAAAGGTCCTCCATGGCTTGAGACGCAGGGACGAAGAGTTCCGGCGGTTACAGAATTGCAGTTTCCCTCGATTCAGCCCGCCTTGCAAGTCCTTCTCCCGGCATTGCACGTTTTCCCACCCTCGCGTATGCTTGGCCCCATGCTTCTCACTCTGGATCAAGTCGTCATCCTGCCGGAGGTTCCCCGTCGAGCGGGTGCCTTCGGGATCAGCGAGGAGGGGCTTCTCATTGACGAAGTGACCCTCTTCCTTGAAGAGCGCGGCAGCCTCGGATTGGTGGGAGACGAGCGCAGCGGCAAACTCAGCCTGGTTCTCGCCATCCTCGGTTTGATCCCGATCTCTGGAGGCAGCATACTCTGGCACGGAAAGGACTGCGGGAAGACTTCGGAGCGCCAACGCCGCCCGATGCGACAGAGGATTCAAACGGTTTTTGCCGAATCGTGGGGCCAGCTCCCGCCCGACCGGACGATCCGCC
>Ga0163144_10027011_pt1 | contig 11131 bp, 7 predicted proteins | sample OliLak19BULKMAT1_FD_123175 | JGI IMG/M metagenome (GOLD analysis project Ga0163144, IMG submission 123175) | Freshwater microbial mat bacterial communities from Lake Vanda, McMurdo Dry Valleys, Antarctica - Oligotrophic Lake LV.19.BULKMAT1 | ecosystem: Environmental > Aquatic > Freshwater > Lake... | reverse complement strand
CTTCAACATCCACGGTGCAATGGTTTATGTCGATGAGCAAGGCAAGCACACCGGCTACGAGGACGTGTTCACCAAGATCGAAATGTGCCGCAAGCACTACATCGATGTCGGCCTCGGGGCAGAGTTCGTCGATCAGTTTGTGAGGTAGGAGACCCCGACGCTTGAAGTGCTCGATGGGTCGCAAGCGACCGCGGTTTCAAGCCACGATGCCGTACGACACGATGCGAATCGTGAAGGCATCCACGCACCGGGCCCTGCGCCCGCTTCGAGGCAATGAATCTCAGCTCATGCGCGACAGCGCTGGGTTGCTCGGGCGTGCGATTCGGCTGTCGTAGGCAGCAGACATTCGATCCGCCGAATACGCCTTTGCCCGCACGGTGCGCGCTCACCGGGAGTTGCTGCTCAACTACTTCAGAGCCAAAAAGCAGTTCTCCAGCGGCGTCATCGAGGGTCTGAACAACAAAGCGAAAGTCACACTGAGAAAAGCGTACGACTATCGGACGTTCAGGATCGCTGAGCTCTCTCTGTATCACGCGCTCCGCAGGCTCCCGGAGCCAAAACTCCCCCACAGATTCTTCTGCCGAAGCCGAATTTCTATCCTCTGGTGTACCAGGTCAACGCGCTGGCGGTGCGCCGCCGATGCGGTCGAAGACAGGCGCAGCCTTGGCGATGGAACTTTCGAAGGCCAGCGCGGCTTGGGTCAGGCGTTCCACGATGGCCGGTTCGGCGTCTGCCTGATCGAACTTCTCGCCCGGGTCGCGCCCCAGGTGGTACAGGGCCGGCGTGGGCAGCTTGCGCCGCACGTAGTTTCGGCCGCTGACCTCGCGAAAGTGCAGCTTCCAGTCACCCTCGCGCCAGGCCATCAGCTGGCCGTTGCTGAAGAAGGGCATGCTCAGACGCGGGCTTGGCGCCTGCCTGCGCAGCACCGCTTGCAAGTCCAGGCCATCGAGTTGCGCCGAAGGCAGCGGCGCGCCGGCCAGCGCCGCGAAGGTGGGCAGCAGGTCGTAGCCGCTGCCCATGCCCTCGACCACAGCTGGCGCGATGGTGCCGGGCTGCCAGAACAGCGCCGGCACCCGCACGCCGCCTTCGTAGCTGGACCCCTTGCCGTCGCGCAGCGGGCCGGCTGAGCCGCCGAACTCCTCGAACAGCAGCCACGGCCCGTTGTCGCTGACGAAGACGACCAGGGTATTTTTGGCCTGTGGGCTGCGGCGGATGGCCTCCAGCACCAGGCCCACGCTGTGATCGAGTTCTTCGATCACGTCGCCGAACATGCCGGCGCGGCTCTTGCCGGCAAAACGCGGCCCGGCAAAGTGCGGCAGGTGCGGCTTCTCGTAGCCCACCCAGGCGAAGAAAGGCCGGCTGTGCTTTTGCTCGATGTAGGCCACCACCTGGTCGGTTAGCCGTTCGTTGTAGCTGACCTGGTCGATGGGCCGTTCAAGGGTCTCGTCGATGTACGTCACGTCGCCGCCTTTTTCGCGGCGTTCGCTGCGCACCAAGGGCACGTTCCAAAGCTTGCTGCTGGGCTTGCGAAACGCATCGCCTGCCTGCTTCAGGAAAACGCCCATGACCTGCTCGCGCGTGCTGCCTGCGGCGACCATCTTGCGCAACTCGTCGTTGGTGATGCCGCCTTGAAAGTACGCGTCGTTGGACATCGTGGTGCCCCACCAGCGGTCGAAGCCGTGCCGGGTGGGGTAAGCCGGCGGCGAGTCCCCCAGATGCCACTTGCCAAACAGCGCCGTGGCGTAGCCCGCGCCCCGCAGCAGCGTGGCCACCGTGGTTTCGTGGGCCACGGAGGTGTAGGGGTCGTTCTCGATGACCACACCGTTGCGCACGCCGTACAGGCCGCTGCGCGTTTCAGCCCGTCCTGTAAGCATGGCTGCGCGGCTGGGCGAACACACAGGCGAGCTCATGTAGAAATTTGTCCAGCGCTGGCCCTGCGCTGCCATGCGGTCGAGTTGCGGCGTACGCAGGTTCGGGCTTCCGTAAGCGGCCATGTCGCCCCAGCCCATGTCGTCGACAATCAGCAGCACGATGTTAGGTCGCTGCGCAGTTTGTGCCTGTGCGCTCAGAGCCAGAGCTGCAAAGATCAAGGCCACGCAAGCCGCTCGTCTGCGGGGCAAGCCAGTGCTGATGTTGGGCATGGGTTCTCCAGTTACCAGTGTTCAAACTTGAGCGTGGCGCCGCACGGGCGTCCAGCGCAGGATACGTTCTTGCATCGGCAGCAGCGCCTGTTTGGGCTGCGTGCCGGCCACGCCATAGTGGTAGACCATGGCCGCACGGCGCTCGGCAGTGCGGTTGTCTTGCGAACGGTGCAACAAGTAGCTGTGAAAGACGAGCAAGTCGCCCGGCTCCATCAGCACCGGCTGCGCGCGCGTCTCGTCCAGGCCCGTGACTTCCAGGTAACCCTGGTTGGCACCGCTGCGGCGGTCGGGTCCGTGGGGTTGGATCGCGCCGTGGTGCGAACCCGGCAGCACGCTCAAGCAGCCGTTGTCCAGGGTTGCCGAACTGATCGCCAGCCACAGCCCGACTTGCGGCTGGCGGTCGAAGGGGAAGTAGTGGCTGTCCTGGTGCCAGGGCTGACCCCAGGCACCGGGGTTCTTGAAAATGAACTGGCTTTGAAAGACGTCAATGTCGTCCTCGCCCAGCAGTTCGGACACGATCGCGCCGGCAGCCGCGCTGAGCGCAAACTCGCGTGCGGCGCCGCCCAAGTGGGTGTTGAAGATCTTGGCCACCTCGTCTTCTGGCGCTTGTGCGTGGAGGTTGGGCTGGGCCTCGGGCTGAATCATCAGTTCACCGGCCGTGAAGTACCCCGGCTGGCCGCGGTGCGCCGATGGCGGGTCGGAACGGATTGCGGCAATGGCTTCGTCGGCCATCACCCACCCGCTGGCGGGCGTCACGAAGCTGGGGATGACGAAAAAACCTTCGGCCAGCCAGGCGGCGCGTTGTTCGGGCGTGAGCATGTTGAACTTGCCTTTCACAGAGAGGAAAAACCGCGGCCGGCCCGGCGCACTGGTGCTCGGTTAGGCGGGCCGCAGTGGTCCATCAAGCGCATTCATTGCCGCCTGCACGTCAACTGCAAGCGCCCTGGCGCACCCGCCCACAGCCGCAGCAACGGTGGTTCATGCACCTGGCGCTGCAAGGCGCCTTCGCAGAACCACTCGACGCCAGCCGGAAATTGAGGCAAGGGCAGCATGATGACGGTGGGCTCGGTGACCTGTGGATCCGCATCGATTTCCACGTTGAACACGCCCGCCACTGCGTCGAAATGCTGGCTCAGCAACCGGCCTTGGACGGCCTGCACCGAGGGCCGCACACAGCCCTCAAGGCCGCGGCCGCCGGCGTCCAGGTCTTGCGGGTCGTCAACTTGATCGACGGAAAAAATGGAGAGGTCTTCCTGGTTCCATTGGTCGCCCACGCGCGGCTGGTTGCGGTTGCCGGCGGTGTAGTTCCACTGCATCGAATGGATTTGCAAGGCGTCGATGGCGTCGTACATCAAGCCGAGCGCCAGGCTGTGCGCACGCCACACGCCCGGCCCGCGTTCGCCCCGGCGCCAGGCGCTGTAGGCGGCGCCGTCGTCCAGGTCAAACGGCGTGCCGAATTCGCCCAGTACCAAGGGCAGATCGGGTGCAGTCCGGCGCAGGCCTTCAAGCTGGGCCCGGTAACGCGCGCCAATGGCGGCCGGGCCCTGCGCCACGGCCCCGCTGAGCAGATCCGGCGAGGCCTCGATGTCAAAGTGTTTGTGCACCAGCAGGCTCAAGTCGTACCAATGCCCGGCGTTCACGCTTTGCGGGGGCAGGTCTTGGGGCAGGCGGCGCCCGGCGTGCGGTCCGAATGGGTCGATCTCAGCCAGCACCAGCCAGTCGCTGCGGTGTTGGCGGATGGTGCGCGCCACGCTGTGGAAGTAAGGCCCGAAGGCGTCGTTGACGATATCCAGCACCTGACCTTGCGGTGCACTGAAGGCCTGCTCTTGCAGCGCCACGGCGCGGCCATGTTCGACACCGTAGATGCCGGCCTGCTCGAACGGGCAAACCGCAGAGTCGCGCCAGATCGACACCCCGGAGGCGTTCATCAGCATATCGCCGCGCACGCCCACGCGGCCGGTGGCCGGATCCACACCGCGCAGGGGCAGCCGCGTTGGCAAGCCCCTGGCCACGGCCAGCGCCTCCAGCGGCGACCACACCGGGCCGGGAAGAGGCAGCGCGTCCACCACACGTTGGCCGTCCACGAAGCGCGGGCTCAGGTCCTGGCCCAGCCAGCCGATGCCCGGCTCATTCAGGGTGTCAAAGCCCACCACGTGGGGCAGGTGCGCCACCCGCGCGGCCACTTGCGACATGGCGCCCAGCAGATGGCCTTGCAAATAGTCCTGCACGTTGACGCCGCCAACCCGGAAGTCAGGCGTGATGCGCCGGCCGGCCCAGAACAGGGTCCACATCACACCGTTGGCCGGCATACGGTAGTTCTGCGACCAGCTCATAGCGGGGTAGGCCGCCTGGTGTTCCTGTGCGCTGGCGTGCTGGTAGCGGTGCTGCATCACATGGGCCGCATCGGCCCGGTCAAAGCGCGTGAAGTCCAGGCCCACGGATTCGAAGGTCCAGCCCGGCGCGCCGTCACCGCCGCTCATGCGCGACCACACGTCCTGGTGGAAGTCGATGAAGACATACAGGCCTTGCTCACCGGCCAAGCGGCACACGTGCGCAAGGAAATCCAGGTAGGCGTCGTCGTAAAGCCCCGGGCCGGCATGTTCCACTGCTTCCCAGGTGGTGAGCAGGCGCAAGGCGTTGAAGCCCCAGCGACGGATGCGTTGAAAGTGCGGCAGCGCCTGGTCCAACGGAAAGGGCCGGCCGATGAAACTGACGTCGCGGTGGTCAGCGAAGTCACTGGGGTACTGCGTGCCGCCAAGGGGCACGGGCACCTTGCTGTCGCCCCCCAGGTTCACGCCACGCAACAGCACCTGGCGACCGTGAGCGTCGTGCAGGCGGTTGGCCTGAACATGAAGTCTGGGCAGGCTCACTGCGGGTCCGTCAGAAAACTCTGAACGACGGCCACGGCCCGCGATGCCTCGGGCAATTGCGGCGCGAAGTGCTGCCACGCGTGCACCATCTGCCGCCACACCTCCAGCTTCACACTCACGCCCGCGGACTGCAGCGCGGCTTTGAGTGCCAAAGAGTCGTCAAGCAGAATTTCATGCTCTCCCACCTGAATCAGCACCGGCGGCAGACCCGAAAGCTGGCCCAGCAAGGGCGAGGCCCGTGAGTCGTCTGCCGGCCACTCGCCCAGATAGGCCAAAGCCGCGTCGCGCAGCGCGGCCCGCGTCATCAACGGGTCGGCTGCGGCCAGCCGCCAGTGACTGCCCAGCACGCAGCGCAAGTCCACCCAAGGGCTTAGCAAGGCCAGCGCACGCGGCGCGGGCAAAGCCTGGTCTCGGATGGCCACGGCCAAAGCCAGGGCCAAGCCGCCCCCGGCAGAGTCACCCAGCAGGCTGGCGTGAACGGCTTGCGGCTCTTCCGTCAGGGCGCGCCAAGCAGCCAGAGCGTCGTCCAGAGCCGCCGGCAGCGGGTGTTCAGGCGCCAGTCTGTAGTCAAGGCTGTAGACATCGCAGTGCAGCCCCTTGGCCAACGTTTGGGGCAGCGCACGGTGCGTGTGGGGCGATCCCAGTTGGTAGGCCCCGCCGTGCAGGTAGAGCACCGGCGCCCCGCTGCTGGCTGCGCCGGTGCGGCTCCAGCGCACGCAGGCCACGCCGCCCAGATCAATGGCCAGGCCCACCACGTCGGGCACATCGGGCCTGACCGCGGCCATTTGCACCAGGCGTTCGCGGCGCAGGGCCAGGGGCGCATGGCTTTCGCGCTGTGCCAAGCGCATGCGCTGGACCAAGCCTGCGTATTCCGGGCCGGGCTCGGTGTCGATGTAAACGGTCATACAGCGCTTCTTCTGAATTTGTTTGGTTACAGTGATGTAGGTTAGTCTTCCCATGTCCGCCCGCGTCTACGGGTTTGCTCGCAATCCCGAACAGGACCGCGCAGCGGTGCCATACGCAGCAAATAATGCCAACCATGAAACCCAACATCAGGGACCGCGCCGCGCGGCGCAGCAACGCCGACATGTCGGCCGAGACCCAGGCCAAGAGCATCGAGGCGGCCATTGCCAGCCTGGCTGAGCATGGCTACGCCGGCACCACGATGTCGGGCATTGCGCACCGGGTCGGCGTTTCGCGCGCGGCGCTCATTTACCACTTCCAGAGCAAGAACGCGCTGATGGCCGCCGTCATCAACGCGATCTACGACGAACTCGAAACGCTGTACCGCAGTGCGGCCCACCCCTCGCTGACGCCTGCCGAGCAGGTGCTGGCGATCTTCGAGGCGAGCTACCGCCACACCGGCAGCGTGGGCCAGATGGCACAGATCGAGCTGCTGCTGGCGGCGCGCCGCGACCCCGAGTTTCGCGCCGAGGTTGCGCCGGCGATCGAGGCCCGCGACCGAGCATTCCAGGCCTACTGGCGCGCCCTGGTCGACCTCCTGGGTGGCAACCCGGAACGGCTGAACCTGTTGCGCGATTTCGCCGTTTCGGTGTTCCGTGGCATCACCATCTGCCGTTCGCTGGGCAATGACACGGCTTCGTTCGAGCGCCAGAACACTCTGCTGCGCATGCTGCTGCTGGACGCCTTGATTGAGCGCAGCTGAAAGTGACAAAGGGCTTGTCCTAACTTGACGCACTTGCTTACGCGTAAGACAGTAAGGGCGGTCCGCTTTAATTCGGGGCCCATAAACAAGCCCGCCGGCACGTCGTGCGGACGCCCAATCGGAGACCACCATCATGCATGCTTCACTACGCCTTCGCGCCGTGCCCCAGAGCTGCGCAACTTTCGCGGCCACCCTTCTGGGCCTCTGTGCCTGGGGCCTGCCGGCTGTGGCCCAAACGCAGACCGCGGTCGACGGCGTGCAGCAGATTGTGGTGACCGCGCAAAAACGGGTCGAACTGCTCAAGGACGTGCCCACCGCGGTCAGCGCCTATGGCGGGGGCCAGTTAGAGGCGCTTGGCATCAACAACGCCACCGATCTGCGCTTTATCTCCCCCAGCATCACCTTCTCGCAGTCAGCCAATGTGCGAGGTGAAGGCTTTCAGGTGCGCGGAGTGGGCACGGCCATCTTCTCCGACGCTGTGGAGCAAAGCGTCGGCTTCGTGGTTGACGGCGTGGTGCTGGCGCGCTCTGGCCAAGCCTCTGGCGACCTGCTCGATGTCGACCGTGTGGAAGTCCTGCGCGGCCCGCAAGGCATGCTCTTTGGCAAGAACGCTTCTGCGGGCCTCGTCTCGGTGACGACCAAACGCCCGCGCCTGGACCAAACCACCTTCGAAGGGCGGCTGTCCTACGCCAACCCGTTGAACGAGGTCAAGTCGCAGCTGGTGGGCAACCTGCCGCTGGGCAGCACCGCAGCGCTGCGCCTGGCCTATGGCAGCACCAAGGCCGGCGGCTACGTGCGCAACATCAACCGCAACGAAAACCTGAACAACCGCGACGAGCAACTGTTCAAGGCCAAGCTGTTGTGGATACCCGCCGACGGCTTGGACGTTTACCTGATTGCCGACTCCGGCCGCAAGCGCACCCTTTGCTGCGCCTGGACGGCGCGTTCGGCGCCTGTCGGTACCACCTTCGCCACGCTGAACGCGGCAGCCGGCATCGTGCCGGGGCCGGGCAATGAGACGGTGGCGGCCGGCGCGCCCTTCTTCCAGAACAGCGACACCAGCGGCTTGTCGGGCGAAGTCAACTACGACCTTGGCTGGGCCACGCTGACGTCGTTGACGGCTGCGCGCGAGTGGAAGAGCATCGACAACAACGACCCCGACCTCGTGCCCAACAACATCTTGGACCGCAACTCCGGCTCCAGCGAGTTGCGGCAAAACACCCAGGAATTGCGCCTGACCTCGCCCGGTGCGCAAACCGTGGAATGGGTTGCCGGGCTGTACTGGTTCGATCAGAAAAACGTGTCACGGTCCGACCAGGCCGGCACGCTGGGCGCCGGCGCCAACATCCTGGGCACGGTTTTGGACACCACCACGAAGAACACCAGCTCGGCGCTGTTTGGCCAAGCGGGCTGGAAGTTGGGTGGCGGTTTCAAACTCATCGGCGGCGCGCGCTACACCAAAGAGAAAGTGGCTCTGGACTTCTTGCAATCCAGATCACCCACCGCCGTGGCCAGCATACCCGGGCGCTACGTCGGGGCCATCGTGGGCGAGGTTGAAAAGAGCAATATCTCCTGGCGCGTGACCGGGCAATTCGATGTCAGCCCTGAACACATGGTCTACGCCACCGCGGCGCGCGGCTTCAAGGGCCCTGGCATCAACACTTTGGGTGTGTCTAGCAACACGCTTGAGGTGATTCAGCCAGAGATTCCCACCACGGTCGAGTTGGGTGCGCGCTCTTCGCTGATGGGCGGCATGCTCAATGTCAGCGGCGCGTTGTTTAAAACCAAGTTCGACCAGTTCCAGGCCCAGGTTTTCGACCAAAACGTCACCCCCGGGCGCTTCCGCGTGACCAATGCGGGCCGGTTGGACACGCAAGGGCTGGAGCTTGAGGCCACTGCACGTCCCACCCGCGACCTGACGCTCAGCGCTTCGGCGGCTTACATCGACGCCAAGTACGGCGACTTCAAGAACATCGCCTGCTACACGGGGCAACCCATCCTGCCCTTTGGCACGCCGCGCACCTCGGACCGTGACTGCATCCGCACCAGCGCCACCGGCACAGCGGTGACCAACGGCACCGGCAACCCGCTGACGGCATCACCGAAGTTTTCGTACAACCTCAGCGCGCGCCAAGGCTTTGCCTTCGCGGGCTTCAAGGCCTTTGCGCAAGCCAACTGGGCTTGGCGCGACACAGCTTCGTACTCGGCGGCCGGCGACCCCAATCTGGTGGGCGATGCCTATGGCCTGCTGGGCGCCTCGGTGGGCGTGGGCGCGCCCAATGGCAGCTGGCAGCTGTCGCTGTGGGGCAAGAACCTGGGCGACAAGCGCTTCACCAGCAACCTCATCAGCCAACCCGTATTGAACGCACCCGGCGTGTATTCACAGTTCACCAGCCCCGACGCACGGCGCACGGTGGGTTTGACGCTGAACGTGAAGCTGGGCGGATGAGCTTGTCAACATGACGGCCCCGGTGTCAACGCGCGACCAGGGCCCGCTAACCTGGGGCCGCCGCGCCGGCTATGCAGTGGGCGATCTGGGCTGCAACTTGTACTGGCAGTCGATTTCACTGTTCCTGTATTTCTTCTACACCGACGTGCTGGGCATCTCGCCTGTCTGGGCCGGCGTGGCCTTTGCCGTGGGCTCCATGTTCGACGCCATCTCCGACCCGGTGATGGGCTCCATCGCCGACCGCACCCGCGGCGGCGCCAGGGGCCGCTACCGGCCATACCTGCTGTGGGGTGCCGTACCTTTGGGGTTGAGCTTCGCGGCCATGTTCTACGTGCCGCCTTTGAGTGGCCTGGCTCTGGTGGTGTATGCCACGCTGGCGCATGTGCTGTGCCGCACCTTCTTCACCGTCGTCAGCATTCCCTATCTCGCGATGTCGTCCAACCTGACCTCAGATTCTGGCGAGCGCGCCAACATAGCTGGCCTGCGGATGGTCTTTGCCGCCACGGGTGCAGTCACCATCGCGTTCTTCCTGCCCAAATTGGTGGCGGCAGCCACGGGCCAGGTGGCGCAACCTTGGTTCGTGGCAGCCTTGTTGGTCGCTGCCATCGCCACATTGATCATCCTGGCCTGCTACTTCAGCACACGCGAGAACGCATTCACCGACGAACACCAGGGCCAGCCGCTCACGCTGCGTTCGATCTTGGCAGACGTGGTCGGCGACGTGATGCGTTTTTGGGGAATGTTGCGAAAGAACGGCCCCTTGGCACGGGTGTTCGGCGCGATCGTGGTGATTTCGGTGGCACTGACAATGTTCTCGAAGAACGTGCTGTACCTGTTCAAGTACGGCTTGGAAAGACCCGAACTCATCCCAGTGGCCCTGGTCATTCCGGCGGCGATGCTGATTTTGTGCGCGCCGCTGTGGGTGGGGTTTTCCAAACGCACCTCCAAGCGCACGGCCTGGATGCTGGGCAGCGTTTTCGCCGGCTGCGGCTACCTTGGCTTTTACTTCAACACCAGCGCAGCGGTGGGCGTGGCCTTTGGCTGGATCGCCTTGATTGGCGCCGGCACATCGGGATTCGCCATCATGTACTGGGCCATGTTGCCCGACACCGTCGAATACAACGAGTGGCAACTCGGTGAGCGCAATGAAGCCAAAGTGGTGGGCTTTGCGACCTTTGCACAAAAGACCGCCTTGGCCATCAATGCCTTGATCTTGGGGCAGGTGCTGCAATGGCTGGGTTACGTGGCCAACCAGGACATGCAAGCTGCCACGCTGGCCGGCATCAAGGCCACCATGTGCCTGGTGCCGTTTGCGGGCGTGCTGTTGTCTGCGGCCATCCTCTGGAAGTACCCCATCACACCGGCCTACCACCGGCGCATGTTGGCCGAGCTGAGCCAGCGTGACCTGCTGCAGCCCAAGCCCTGAAGCACAGGCCGCGCGAGATTGATGCAAACCGTCGGAGGCCTCAAACGTCCCGTTGGGTGGGCTGCGTGTCTTTGCAACTTTCCGGGAAGACCATGCGGTTGATCATCGAAGCGCGCCTGGAAGGCATTGACGGGGTCACTGGGGGGCGGTGTCGTGGGCTTGTCCGTGATCGAGCGTCTTGATATCAGCGTGTCCAACCTGGGCATCACTCTCGCCGAAAGCCGCGCCTTCCTGGCCAGGCTGCAAGAGGCTACGGCCCGCCCGTGTTGCAGGTGGCGGGCCAAAGCTGCCGTGCGTTGCGGCGCCGACGACCGCCAAGCGCTGGAGCAGCTGTACAACTCGCTCATGCTGCGCGCACTCGCGGTCGATCCCTGTCGCCACCGGGGCGTGGCGGTGGTCGACGACGACATCACCGACGTCGAACTGGACGCGATGCATGACCCGGGCGTGCGTGGTGTGCGATTCAATCTCGTGTCGCCGGTCGGTGAGAGCGCGGCACCGGGGCCGCGTTTCAGCGCACTCGCGCCACGCCTGCGCCGGCGGGGCTGGCATGTGCAGTGGTACACCCGCGCCGCCGAG
>Ga0163144_10027010_pt1 | contig 11131 bp, 10 predicted proteins | sample OliLak19BULKMAT1_FD_123175 | JGI IMG/M metagenome (GOLD analysis project Ga0163144, IMG submission 123175) | Freshwater microbial mat bacterial communities from Lake Vanda, McMurdo Dry Valleys, Antarctica - Oligotrophic Lake LV.19.BULKMAT1 | ecosystem: Environmental > Aquatic > Freshwater >... | reverse complement strand
TCGGGGCTTCGAGCGGCGCGCCTCGGCGGTAGGCGGGGGCCAGCAGGACGAGCTTGTTCACTTTATCGGGATGGCGGGCCGTGTAGCCGCCCGCTCTCGGCCCGCCTAGCGACCAGCCGATGAGGTCCACCTTGGCGACGCTGGCTCGCAGACGGAGGTAATCGACTACGGCACCGATGTCGTTCCAATCGGAGGCCAACGTCGTCATCTGTTGGCCGTAGCTGGGGGAGCATACTTTGCCGAATAGCGATTTTTGCTGGTCCTCGGCGAGGTTGCAGAGATCGTTCATGGCCAAGGGGCGGGTGGAGCGGCCGTAGCCGGTCATATCCATTGCGAAGACGTCGTAGCCGGCGCGGGCGAGAAAGGCCATCCAACTGTAGTCCTGATAGGGCACGTCGAAGGCGACCTCGGAGGGGGTTCCGGCGCCGTGGACGAACAGGACGACTTTGGCTCCGCCGGTGCGCGCTGGGGAACCCGCTTGGACGACTTCGCGGACGTAAATCTGGGTGGTCTGGCCGGCGATGGCGGGGACGGTGGACTTGACCGGGACGTAGTGATCGCGCCGGAGGAGGCTGCGGCTGTCGTCGCCGGAGCAGAGGGAGCCGAGGATCAAGCCGAGGAAGGCCGCGTTTCGCATGCAGCTACTATATCGAGTCCCCGGTATACTTTGGTTTGAGAGAAAATTTATTCGCGTTCGATAACAGTTACGCCCGGGAGTTGGTTGGCTGCTATGCTCCGGGGGCGGCGGCACAGGTGCCGGCTCCACGGATGGTCCGCCTCAATCGGGGGCTGGCCGCAGAGTTGGGGCTGGACGGGGAGGCGCTCGACTCCGAGGCCGGGGCGGCGATCTTCGCCGGGAATACCGTGCCGGAAGGGGCGATGGTGTTGGCGCAGGCTTACGCCGGGCACCAGTTCGGCCACTTTGTGCCGCAGTTGGGCGATGGGCGGGCGCTGCTGCTGGGCGAGGTGATCGACGTCCACGGGCGGCGACGGGATATTCAGTTGAAGGGGTCGGGGCGGACGGCGTTCTCGCGGGGTGGCGATGGGAAGGCGGCGGTGGGCCCGGTGCTGCGGGAGTATCTGCTGGGCGAGGCTATGCATGGGCTGGGCGTGCCGACGACGCGGGCGTTGGCGGCGGTGACGACGGGGGAGATGGTGCATCGGGAACAGCCGTTTCCAGGAGCCGTGCTGACGCGGGTGGCGGCGAGCCATATTCGCGTGGGCACGTTTCAGTTCTTCGCATCGCGGGGGGATACCGAGAAGCTGCGGGCGTTGGCCGATTACACGATTCGCCGGCACTATCAGGCGGTGGAATCGTATTTGGGGTTACTGGGGGCGGTGATTGACGCGCAGGCTTCGCTGCTGGCGCGGTGGATGCACATTGGGTTTATCCACGGGGTCATGAACACCGACAATATGGCCATTTCGGGGGAGACGATTGACTATGGGCCGTGCGCGTTTATCGACCAGTATCGGGCGTTGACGGTGTTTAGTTCGATCGACCGGGGCGGGCGGTACGCCTATGGTCAGCAGCCGGAGATTGCGCTGTGGAATTTGACTCGGTTCGCCGAGACGCTGCTGCCGTTGGTGGACGGGAACGTGGAAGCGGCGACGGCGGAGTTGCAGCGGTTTGGGGATTTGTACGAACGCTATTGGGAGCGGGGGATGCGGGCGAAGTTGGGATTGACGACGGAGGAGGCGGGGGACGCGGAGTTGGCGCGGGGGTTGCTGCAGACGATGGAGGCGGGCGGATTGGACTATACGCAGACTTTCCGGGGGTTGGCGGGGGGGGTGGAGTTGGGGGCTTGGGGAGAGCGGTGGCGGGAGCGGTTGGCGCGGGAGGGGGCGACGCCGGAGACGCGGGCGGAGGCGATGGACGGGGTGAACCCGGTGTATATCGCGCGGAATCATCAGGTGGAAATCGCGCTGGCGGCGGCGGAGCGGGCTGATTACGGGCCGTTTGCGGCGCTTTGCGAGGTGCTGGCGGCGCCGTTTACGGAGCGGCCGGGGTGGGAGGCGTATGCGGGGCCGGCGCCGGACGGGAACGTGGGTTATAAGACTTTTTGCGGGACCTAAGCTAGAGGCCGATGGGGAGGCGGGCTTCGGCGACCGAGCGCCAGGCGGCGAGTTGTTGCTCGATCCAGGCTCGCTTGCCGTACTGGGGGTTCAGGCGGAGGAACTTGGCCCCTTCCGGGGTGCGGATGGCGCCGCGGGGCACTTTGGATTCGCCGGCAGGGATGAGGGCGAGGAGTTCAGCGGCCCAGGCGGCTCGCTCAGTGGCCTTGCCGCGATCGGAGTCGTTCTTCCACTGCCAGCGGGTGGGAACGGAGCGTTCGAAAAACTTTAAGCTGGTGGCCATTGCTCCGGCGCAGAGGATTTGGGAGGGGCCGGCGGCGGAGGGGAGTTGGGTAAAGACGGGGCTCCAGCGGTCTGGCGGGATGTGGGCGCGGAGCAGGTTGTTGGCGGTGACGATTTTACGGCCTTGGCAGGAAAAGCCGGCGAAGTTGAGATAGAGGTTTAATTCGGCCTCTGAGCGGAGGGGGAGGGGTCCGGGCCAGAGGCCGGAGACGACGAGGGCGGGGACATGGGGGCCCCAGGTGGGGCCGCCGCTGTTGGGATTGATGGCGACGGCGTCGTAGTCCTGGCGGCTGGCAAGATTCTGCCAGAGTTCGCGGCCGGGGATCTCTTCGGCGGGCTGGTGGTGGTCGTAGATGAAGTCGGGATGGGTGTAGATCTGGGCGATGGGATCGTCGAAGGAGTTCATGACGGGCTTGAGCTTGCGGTTGGCTCGAGGGGCGTACCAGGTGGCGTCGAGGAGATGGGAGCCGGTTTTCGTGAGAGCGGCTTCGAGGCGAGTGGAGGCGGCGAGACGGAGGAGGGTGGGGAAGGCGGCGCGGGGAAAGAGGTGGGTGGTTTCGGGGTTGAAAGAGAAAACGGCTCCTTCGGCGGACGGGGGGATTGTCTCTAGCCAAGCTGCGCCGGTGAGGCCGGTGGGACCGGGGAGGAGATGGGCGGTGGCGACGGTGCGGGGGTTTTTGGCGCTGGGCAGGGGGTAGGAGAAGGGGGCAGGGGGCCGGAGCGGTCGGAGAGGGCGGGGTCGGGCTGCCAGACGGGGGCGGAGAGGAGATCGACGAGAAATTTGCGGGCTTCGATTTTGGCTTGGCCGGCGGCGAATAGATCACCGAGCGTTTTGTTGAAGAGGGGGAGGGAGGGCCGTGGCTGGGCGACTGTGGTGGGGCGATCGGGATCGGCCCAGAAGAGATCGTCGAGAAAATCCATAAGAGCGCGTTGATATCATACAGTCTATGCCAATTTTTCCGATTGCGGTGCTGCCGGGTGATGGGATTGGCCCCGATGTGGTGGCTGAAGGGTTGAAGGTGTTGCGGGCGGTGGAAGCCAAGCTGACCGGGGTAACCTTTTCGACGAAAGAGTTCTCGGTGGGGGCCGGGGAGTTTTTGCGGAGCGGGGATCCGTTGCCGCCGGATACGTTTGCGCGGATTGCCGAGCATTCGACGATTTTGTTGGGGGCGATGGGGATTCCGAATGTACGGTGGCCGGATGGGCGGGAGATGGCGCCGCAGATCGACATTCGGGAGAAGCTCGACTTGTACTGCGGGCTGCGGCCGATTGTGTTGTATCACCCGGATGATACGCCGATTAAGGGCAAGACGGTGATCGATTTTGCGTTGGTGCGGGAATCGACCGAAGGACTGTTTGTTTCGCGGTTGGTGCCGTATTCGCTGGCGGCGGATGAGGTGACGGATCAGTTGCGGATTACGCGGGCGGGGGCGGAGCGGGTGATCCGGTCGGCGTTTCGGATTGCGGCGTTGCGGCGGAAGAAAGTTACGCTTGTGGATAAGGCGAACGTGTTGCCGACGATGGCGTACTTCCGGAGTATTTTCGACCAAGTGGCGGCGGAGTTTCCGGATATTGCGACCGAGCGGGTTTATGTAGACGCGTGCGCGTTGTACCTTGTACAGCGGCCGGAGAGCTTTGACGTGATGGTGACGGAGAACATGTTCGGGGACATTCTGTCGGACCTGGCGGCGGCGCTGGTGGGCGGGATGGGAATGGCTCCGTCGGCCGATATTGGCGATGAACACGCGGTGTTTCAGCCTTCGCATGGTTCGGCACCGGACATTGCGGGGAAAGGAATTGCGAACCCGGTGGCGACGATCCTGTCGGTAGCCTTGCTGCTCGATTGGCTGGACCACCCGGAGACGCGGCGCGGAGGAGACATGATTCGGGCGGCCGTCAGCAAGGTGTTTGCAGACGGGACCGCACGCACATCCGACATGGGTGGCACGCTATCGACGACGGAGATGGGAGATCGGGTGGCGGCAGCGCTGTAGCGCCGCCGCTTCGCTGAGAGTTAGCGGCCGAAGTAGTCGGCGTTGATCTTGGTGAACTCGTTCCACTTCTCTGGGAGATCGTCGAGAGCGAAGATGGCCGAGACGGGGCAGACTGGGACGCAGGCACCGCAATCGATGCATTCGACGGGGTCGATGTTCAGGATGGTGACTTCCTCGAAGCGGGCGTCATCTTTCTTGGGATGGATACAGTCTACGGGGCAAGCATCAACGCAAGCGGAATCCTTGGTGCCCACACAGGGCTCAGCGATCACATATGCCATATTTTCTTTGTACCACAGGCCTTACGGCTCCCACAATTTCGTTAGAGTAGAGGGCTCAGGAATGCGCATGAAGATCGTCGTTTTGGATGGGTATTGTTTGAACCCGGGGGACTTGACCTGGAGGGGGTTAGAGGCTTTAGGAGAGGTGACGGTGTACGACCGGACGCCGCCGGAGCTTTTGCAGGAGCGGGCAGCGGGGGCGGATGTATTGCTGACGAACAAGACGCCGTTGGGGAGGGCGGAGATGGCGGAGTTGGGGGCGTTGCGGTACATAGGGGTTTTGGCGACGGGATACAACGTGGTGGACGTGGCGGCGGCGGGGGAGCGGGGGGTGGTGGTGACGAATGTGCCGACGTACGGGACGGATTCGGTGGCGCAGTTGACGATTGCGCTGTTGCTGGAGTTGTGTCACCAGGTGGGGACGCACAATGCGGCGGTGCGGGCGGGGGAATGGGCGGCGAGCGCGGATTGGAGTTTTTGGAAGTCGCCGCTGGTGGAGTTGGCGGGGAAGACGTTGGGCTGTATAGGGTATGGGCGAATTGGGGCGCAGACGGGGCGGATTGCGGAGGCGATGGGGATGCGGGTGGTGGTGCATCGGCGGTCGGGGGGGATGGCGCTGGAGGAGTTGCTGGAGCAGAGCGATGTAGTGAGTCTCCACTGCCCGCTGTTTGCCGAAACGCGGGGGATTATTCGCGCATCCAATTTGCAGCGAATGAAGCCTTCGGCGTTTTTATTGAACACATCCCGCGGACCGCTGGTGGTGGAACAGGATTTAGCAGATGCTTTGAACGCGGGAGAGATCGCCGGTGCGGGTGTTGATGTCCTGAGTGTAGAGCCTCCGGCCGGGGCTCGCCGTTGTTTTCGGCGAAGAATTGCGTGATTACGCCACATATTGCCTGGGCGACCCGGGAGGCGCGGGGGAGGTTGATGGACGTGGCAGTGGGGAATTTGGCTTCGTTTGCGGGGCAATCGCCGCGGAATGTGGTGTCGCAATGAACCCGTTGCTCTTGGTGTTGTTTTCGTTGCCGGTGGGGGTGAACCTGGAGTTCGACGCCTATGTGAAGCGGGCGGAGTCGCAGTTGGGCGAGACGATGGGGGCGACGCGGGAGGTGAAGGGCGGGTTGATCCACGACTGGTCGGCGGAGAGGTTCATCGCCAACCGGACGCCGGAGCAGGTGGTGAAGCTGCTGCAGGACTATGACCGCTACCGGGCGATCTATCCGGAGGTGACGCAGTCTCGCTTGATTTCGCGGCAGGGGAATCGATTTCGAGCAGCCTTGCAATTGAAGCGGCATAAGATCCTGACGGTGATTTTGAACACGGAGTACGACGTTGATTATCAGGGGCTGGACGGTGGTGGGTGGCGGGTGATGTCCCGGAGTACGAAGGTGGAAGAGTCAGAGGGTACCGACCATGGGTTTCTATGGAGGTTGAACTCTTATTGGACGATTACTCCGGCGGCGGGCGGGGTGAAGGTGCGATGCCGGTCGATTTCGATTTCGCGGGATGTGCCGCATGGGCTGGGGTGGATGGTGAAGCCGCTGGTTCGAGAAATGCCGCGGGAGTCGTTAGAAGCCATGTTGGCGGCTACGGCGAAGGCGTTAGAGTAGAGGCTTGGCCCTTTTTGACCATCCCCATCGCCGGTTTAACCCGTTAACGGGGGAATGGGTTTTGGTGTCGCCGCATCGGATGAAGCGTCCGTGGCAGGGGCAGGTGGAGCCGGTGCCGATGCCGGCGGCGGCGGGCTACGAGCCCGGGTGCTACTTGTGCCCGGGGAATGAGCGGATGGGGGGGGCGCGGAATCCGGACTACACCGGGGCGTACGTTTTCGAAAACGACTTTGCGGCGCTGTACCCGGAGACGCCGGCGGATGGGATGTCAGAGGATGGCATTCTGGTGGCGGAGGCGGAGGCGGGGCGGTGCCGGGTGGTTTGCTTTTCGCCGGACCACAGCTTGACTCTGGCGGGGATGGCGGTGGAGGGGATAGCTGAGGTGGTGGAGGTGTGGTGCCGAGAGTTTGCGGAGTTGGGGGGGGAACCGGGGATTGCGGCGGTGCAGATTTTCGAGAATCGGGGAGAGATGATGGGGTGCAGCAATGCGCATCCGCATGGGCAGATTTGGTGTACGGCGAGCGTGCCGAATGAGTTGGCCAAAGAGGTTCGGGCGATGGAGCGGCCGCTGTTGATGGAGTATTTGGCGCTGGAGTTGCGGGAGAAGGTTCGGGTGGTGTGTGCGAACGATCACTTTGTGGCGGTGGTGCCGTTTTGGGCGATTTGGCCGTTTGAGTTGTTGTTGCTGCCGCGTCGGCAGGTGACGGGGTTTGACGAGATGCGACCGGTGGAGCAAGGGGCGTTGGCGGGAATTCTAAAAGAAATCGGGCAGCGATATGACGGATTGTTTGGGGTCCCATTTCCTTATTCGATGGGGTTCCATCAGCGACCGGTGGACGGGGGGAGGTATGAAAACTTCACTTGGCACGGGCACTATTATCCGCCGCTGCTGCGATCGGCGACGGTCCGTAAGTTTATGGTGGGATTCGAGATGTTGGGCGGACCACAGCGGGATCTGACGCCGGAATCGGCGGCCGAGCGGCTGCGTGGGGTGCGGGTAGGGGGGTAATGTAGGCTCTACCGAACTTTGGTACTGCGGTGATCGAGAAATCTAACATGATATCCTGAAGGCCCAAGGATTGGGAAGTTTTTTTGGAGGAACGAGAGAATGCCGGTTTCGGTTAAACTTTCGCTAAGCGCCCTTGCGCTTTCGGTAGTGGTGGCTGCGAGTGCAGCGCCGGGTAAGCAAGAGATTCGTCGCGGGGTTGATCCTGTCGGCAAAGTGTCGGCACCAGCGGGACTTCCGCGGTCGACGCAAGAGGCATTGGGCGACCTGCCGCAGCGCTTTGAGATGAATGAAGGGCAGTTTCCGTCCGCAGTTCGCTATGTGGCCCGATCGCATGGTCATGACCTGTACTTGACGGATACGGAATCGATTTTGGTTCTGTATAAGGCGCGGGGCAAGGAGTTGAAAGACGGGATGGACTACACCACGCTCCGAATGAGCGTGCGCGGAGCGCGGCCGGCCCGAGGGTGGGAGTCTGGTAAGGCATTGCCGGGAGTGACGAGCTATTTCCACGGTCAGGATTCTACAGCGTGGAGACGGAACGTGCCGTCTTATGAATCTGCGACGGCGAAAGGGGTGAAGCCGGGCGTTGACTTGGTTTGGTATGGGAAAGAGAAGAAGCTGGAGTACGACTTGGTTGTGGCTCCGGGTGTTGATGCCTCGAAGGTAGAGATCGCGTGGAACGGCGCGAGGTCGATGACCGTGGACACGGCTGGGAACCTGGTTCTCGATACGGTTTATGGTCAAGTTGTTCAGCAGCGCCCGTATGTTTACCAGATGGTGAACGGACGGGAGGTGAAGATTGAAGCGCGCTATTCCTTGCGGCCGAACGAGGGCGCGGGTTTTGAGTTGGCGCGTTATGACCATAAGTTGCCGTTGGTGATCGACCCTTCGCTGCTCGTCTATTCGACCTTTCTGGGAACGGCCCCGAGCTCGGGTAATTCGGTGGTGGCGGATGCGGCAGGTAATGTTTATCTGTTGGGGCAATCCTTCTCGGCTGCGTTTCCGTTTGTGAGCCCGTTTCAAACGGCGCATGCGGATAGCAGTCTTTTTATGGCGAAGTTTAAGCCATCGGGAGCGGAGTTAGTTTATGCCACCTATCTGGGCGGCACAGCGTCGGAGATCCCGTATGGCTTAGCGGTGGACGCGGCGGGGGCGGCGTACATACAGGGAGTGAGCCTCTCGACTAACTACCCGCTTAGGACGCCAGTACAAGCGACGATCGTATCGACGAACCCCTTGGTGGGCGACCTTGTGGTTACGAAGCTCTTACCAGCCGGCAATGACCTTGCCTTCTCGACCTTTCTGGGAGCGGCCAACGGTTCCGCCGCCCAGGGGATAGTGGTGGCTCCGGATGGGAGCGTGGTGGTTGCCGCGTACCAGGCCGGAGCGGCAACCTTCTCTCCGTCTCCGAGAGTTTTGAACGCTTCGACTGGCCGGGGAGTGATCTTCCGATTCACGCCGGCCGGGAACGCGTTGCAATGGGTTACTTATCTGGGAGACGTGGTGATTGGGGGAATCGGGGTGGATGCTTCGGGAGTCTACTTCGGCGGAGATAATCAGGAGGGCCGTCCGAACTACACGGCGATTAACGCGCCGCCTGGACTTCTGCAGAACCGGACTAACGATGCGGTGCTGGGCAAGCTGAACCCGACCGGAACGGCGTTGCTTTACTACACCCATTTTGGGGGCTCCGGGGAGGAGACCATTCGGTCGGTTGCGGTCGATTCGACGGGTGCGCTTTACGCCGGGGGAGCGACCAGGTCCGCGGACCTGCCGCTACAGACGCCTTTTCGGAATGCGTTGGGCGGAACCCAGGATGGATTCATCGTTAAATTATCGCCGGCGGGCAATAGCATTGCCTACTCGACTTACATTGGCGGCTCGCTCGACGACTATATTCAGGCGGTGTCGGTGGACCCGGCGGGTGGATTGGCCATCGTCGGGACGACGTTCTCGAAGGATATTGTGCAAAAGGACTCGCAACAGGCTGCTTCGGCGGGTGTTCTGCAGGAGGCCTTCGTCATCAAGTTAAGTCCGGCGGGAAACGTGCTGGACTTTTCGACTTATCTGGGTGGCACGGGTGAGGACTATGGCGGGGGGATTTCCGCTACCGCTGGTGGTCAGGTTTATGTGACCGGTATCACAGACGGGATAGGCTTTACGACGAAGAATGCGTTTCAGTCGGCGACGCCCGGTGGTTTCGTAGCCTACCTGACGAAGTATACGGTTAACATTGCACCGGGAGCGCAGGTTCCAACGGTTACTTCGGCTACTCCGACGGCGACGTCGGGTACGCAGCAGACGTTTAGTTTCACGGTGGCGGATGGAGATGGAGCGGCTGACCTGGGGATTGTCAATGTTTTGATTAACAACTTCCTGGATGGCCGGAACGCCTGCTACATCGCGTATTCGCGGCCGGCGAACACGGTGTTTTTGGTGACCAACGATGGCAGCGGTTTGACTTCGCTGCTGTTGAATGGATCGGGCACGACGTCGAACGGGCAGTGCACGATTGTGGGTGCTGGTTCTTCGGCGGTGTCGAGTGGGAATTCGCTGACGCTGACGCTCGTCGTGCAGTTTAATACCACGACCTTTGCCGGCCGGAAGGTATTGTATGCGGCGGCACGCGATGCGGCGGAGAACAACTCCGGTTGGCAGCCAATGGGCGTTTACGGCGTAGCGACGCCGCTGGCGGCCAATCCGATGGTGGTATCGCTGGCGCCGGCTTCCGGCACGGGGTCGACCGCCACGTTGGCGATTACTTATCGGGATGCGACGGCGGGCACGAACCTGCAACCGTCGCAGATTCTGATCGGTAGTGCGCTGGACGCTTCGAACGCTTGTTATATCGCGTACGTGAACAATGGAAACCAGTTGTACTTGGTGACCGATACCGGCTTGGATCTGATCACTCCGGGAATTACGCCGGGGGCGACATCCGGCTTCACGGAAAAGAGCCAGTGTCGAGTTGACGCAGTCGGATCGAGTAAGTCGCTTTCGGGCAACAGCATGACCCTTACGGTGAACATTACTTTCTACCCTGGCTTCGCCGGGCGGAAGATTATCTACGGCGGCACGCAGACTTTAGGCGGCGCCAATAGCGGCTGGCATGCAATGGGGGCGTGGACGGTCCAGTAAGGACTAGCCCACGCGTTCAAACTCAATCACCTGATCGACCGGCGTAATGGCGGTCACATAGAGACAAGTCCCTTCGAGCTTTGGCAACGCTCCGCGTACTTCGACATAAGTATGCGGGGAGTTGCCGGGCCCGATTCGGAGCTTGTCTTTTCCTTTTATGTAAGTGGCATGGCCGCGGCGGAGGACCCACGCATCCTTCACGGTGGGGTGTTTTTCCGCGCCTTCGAGGGTGCCGCCTTCGCGGAGGTTGATCTCGACCGTCAGCGGGACTTCATCGGTACCCGTGGCTTGGATGCGCAGGCGGAAACCGCTGGGGGTCTCGGTGAGTTCGGCGACCGTGTTGAGATGGCAGATTTCCGTACGCGGGCGTTCTTCGCGGGTATCGTCGTAGGTTTCGGTGGTAATCAGCCGGGGCGGGGAGAAGGGCTGGTAGTATCCAGCTTCGAGCTGTTGGGTTAGAACGAAGGCGCCCGCTTTCTTTTCGAGGGTTTTGGCTTTGAACTGGCCTTTGCCGAAGAAGGCGGTGGAGAAGCGGACGGCCGTGACGACGGCGTCGCCGTGGCGAAAGGTGAAGAAGCGGTCGCGATCGCGGAGGATCGTGGCTGACATTGGTCCCCGGCGGACGCGGGCAAACCCGGTGAGGGGGAAGAGCTTTTCGTAGTTATTGGGGAGAGGCTTAGAAGGGGGTAGCTGGGGATCGAGCAGTTGGGGGTAGCTGAGATAGGTGGAGACGCCGGCGGC
>Ga0163144_10027008_pt1 | contig 11131 bp, 8 predicted proteins | sample OliLak19BULKMAT1_FD_123175 | JGI IMG/M metagenome (GOLD analysis project Ga0163144, IMG submission 123175) | Freshwater microbial mat bacterial communities from Lake Vanda, McMurdo Dry Valleys, Antarctica - Oligotrophic Lake LV.19.BULKMAT1 | ecosystem: Environmental > Aquatic > Freshwater > Lake... | reverse complement strand
GGCGCCCGGATGGCGAGGAGCGAGGAGGGCGCAGACTCTCCGTCTGAAACCGAGGCGCGACGAAGCCAGGCGGGAGGCATCGGCCGCGAGAACGACCGAGTTACCCATTCGCGGGCCCTTAGCGTCAGGCGGTGGTGCGGATCTCGCGGACCAGCTCGGCCTTGCGCTCCGAGGGCAGCCACGACGCCATCACGGCGTTCTCGGCGAGCTGCCGCACCTCGGCCGCGCCGATCGGCAGCGCCCGGCAGACCGCGCGGTAGTTGTCCGCGACGTAGCCGCCGAAGTACGCGGGATCGTCCGAGCTGATCGTGACGCGGAGCCCGCGCGCGAGCAGCCGCGCGAGGTTGTGGTCGGCCATCGTGGCGAACACGCGCAGCTTGGTGTTGCTGAGCGGGCACACCGTCAGCGGCACCGCCTCGGCGGCGAGCCGCGCGACCACCGCGTCGTCCTCGTCGCAGCGCACGCCGTGATCGATCCGCTCGACCTTCAGCAGATCCAGCGCCTCGGTGATGTACGCCGGCGGGCCCTCCTCGCCGGCGTGCGCGACCGCGCGCAACCCGAGCGCGCGCGCCGCGGCGAAGGCGCGCACGAACTTGCTCGGCGGGTTGCCCTGCTCGCCCGAGTCGAGGCCGACGCCGGCGAGCAGGTGCACGAACGGCCTTGCCTGCTCGAGCGTCGCGAGCGCGTCGTCCTCGGACAGGTGCCGCAGGAAGCACAGGATCAGCGCGGCGGTGATGCCGAGGTCGCGCTGCGCCTCGTCGATCGCGTCGCGCAGGCCGCCGATCACGACCTCCATCGGGATCCCGCGCGCGGTGTGGGTCTGCGGATCGAAGAAGATCTCGGCGTGGACCACGCGGTCCTGCGCGGCGCGGCGGAAGTACGCCATCGCCATCGCGCGGAAGTCGTCGCGCTCGCGCAGCACGTCGCAGCCGGCGTAGTAGATGTCGAGGAAGGATTGCAGATCCGAGAACTCGTACGCCTCGCGCAGCGCGTCCACGTCGGGGTAGCGCATCGTCACCGCGTGCTTGCGGGCGAGCTGGAAAACCATCTCGGGCTCGAGGGTGCCCTCGATGTGCAAGTGCAGCTCCACCTTCGGCAAGACCGCGATGAGGCGGTCGAGGGCAGGGTCGAGGTCGGGCATGGCGTTGACCATTGCACCGGCCGGCTCCCCCCGCTACCGTCCGGCGCCTTCTAGCTCGGGACTGACCCATGACCGAAACCTCAGCCACTCCCGCCCTCGATCCCGTCGCCGCCATCGCCGTCGAGCTCGCGTTGCCGCCTGCCGGCGTCCGCGCGGTCGTCGACCTGCTGGCGGAGGGCAACACGGTCCCGTTCATCGCGCGCTACCGCAAGGAGCGCACCGGCGCGCTCGACGAGGTGCAGATCCGCGCCATCGAGGAGCGGCGCGCGTACCTGCTCGAGCTCGAGGAGCGCCGCGCGACGGTGCTCGGGTCGATCCGCGAGCAGGGCAAGCTCACGCCCGAGCTCGAGGCGCAGCTCCGCGCCGCCGCCACGAAGGCGGTGCTCGAGGACCTGTACCTGCCGTACAAGCCGAAGCGCCGCACGCGCGCGACGATCGCGCGGGACCGCGGGCTCGAGCCGCTCGCGCTGCGGATCCTCGCCCAGCCGCTGGAAGGCGATCCGCTCGGTGAGGCCGCCCCGTTCGTCGCGGGCGAGGTCCCGTCCGCGGCCGACGCGCTCGCCGGCGCGCGCGACATCGTCGCCGAGGTCACCGCCGAGACCGCCGAGGTCCGCGCGTTCGTCCGCGGCGTGTTCGCTGACGAGGGCGAGCTGGTGTCCGACGGCCCGCCGGTGATCCCGGGCAAGCAACCCGAGCCGACCAAGTTCGAGCAGTACTACGCCTTCCGCGAGCCGGTGCGCTCGGTGCCGTCGCACCGGTTCCTCGCGATCCGCCGCGGCGAGGCCGAGGGCGTGCTGCGCGCCCACGTCGCCGTCGATCACGCGCGGATCGTCGGCGGGGTCGCGCGGATCATGAAGATCGATCCGGCGTCACCGTGGGCCACCGCGCTGTCCGAGGCCGTGACGGACGCCGAGAAGCGCCTGCTCGCGCCGTCGGTGGAGAACGACCTGCGCGTCGAGCTCAAGCTGCGCTCGGACGCCGCCGCGGTCGACGTGTTCGCCGACAACCTGCGCAACCTGATGCTCGCGGCGCCGCTCGGCGGCCGCGCGGTCATCGGCATCGACCCCGGCCTCCGCACCGGCTGCAAGTGCGCCGCCGTCGACGCGACCGGCCGATTCCTCGGCTCGATCACGATCTTCCTCACGCAGGGCGAAGGCCAGATGGCCAAGGCTCGCGTCGAGCTGGTCGACTTCATCGCCGCCCACACCCCGATCGCGATCGCGATCGGCAACGGCACCGGCGGGCGCGAGGCCGAGGCGTTCGTCCGCCGCCTCCTCAAGCCCGCGGTCCAGGCCACCGCCGCCGCGAGCCCCGCGGTCGAGAGCCCCGCCGACGCGCCGCCCGCCGACGCCGCGATCGAGCCCCCCGCCGACGCGCCGCCCGCCGACGCCGCGATCGAGCCCCCCGCCGAGGACGTCGCCAGCGCGCCGGTCCAGGCGACCGGCACGGCGCCGCCGTTCGTGGTCGCGGTGAACGAGGCCGGCGCGAGCGTGTACAGCGCGTCGGACGTGGCCCGCGAGGAGTTCCCGGACCTCGACCTGACGATCCGCGGCGCGATCTCGATCGCGCGGCGGCTGCAGGATCCGCTCGCGGAGCTGGTGAAGATCGAGCCCAAGGCGATCGGCGTCGGGCAGTACCAGCACGACGTCCACCAGCCGCTGCTCGCGAAGAAGCTCGGCGACGTGGTCGAGAGCGCGGTCAACCACGTCGGCGTCGAGCTCAACACCGCGAGCGCGATGCTGCTCGGGTACGTCGCCGGCATCGGCAAGGCCCTGGCGAAGAAGATCGTGCTGCACCGCGAGCAGCACGGCGCGTTCGGCTCGCGAGGCGCGCTGCTCGACGTCGGCGGCCTCGGGCCGCGCGCGTACGAGCAGGCCGCGGGGTTCCTGCGGATCCGTGGCGGCCACCCGCTCGACTCGTCCGCCGTCCACCCCGAGCGGTACGCGCTCGTCGAGAAGATGGCGGCGGATCTCGGCGTCGAGGTCGGCGCGCTGGTCGGCAACGCGGAGCTCGCCGGGACGATCGACGTGGCGCGCTACGTCTCCGACGAGGTCGGCGAGCCCACGCTGCGCGACATCATCGCCGAGCTCGGCAAGCCCGGCCGCGATCCGCGCGCCGAGTTCACGCCGCCGCGGTTCCGCGACGACGTCACGACGCTCGACGATCTCACGCCGGGCATGGTCCTCGAGGGCGTGGTCACGAACGTCACCGCGTTCGGCGCGTTCGTCGACCTCGGCGTGCACCAGGACGGCCTCGTCCACGTCTCGCAGCTCAGCGATCGGTACATCAAGGATCCCGCCGAGGTCGTGAAGGTCGGCGACAAGCTCAAGGTCCGCGTCCTCGAGATCGACAAGGCGCGCCGCCGGATCGCGCTGTCGGCGCGCAGCGACGCGGGTCCCAAGCCCGGCGCCGGCGGTCCTCGTCGCGACGATCGCGGCCCGCGCGGCGGTCAGGGCCGTGGCCCGCAGCAGCAGCAGCGCGGCGGTGGCGGCGGTGGTGGTGGTGGTGGTGGTGGCGGCGGTCCTCGCCGCGACGATCGACGCGATCAACAGCAGCCGCAGCAGCAACAGCGCGGCGGTGGCGGCGGTGGCGGTGGCGGTGGCGGCGGCGGCCCGCGTCGCGACGATCGCCGCGGCTCCGGTCCCGGCGGCGGTGGCGGCCCTGGTGGCGGCGGCGGCCCTGGCGGCGGCGGCGGCGGCCCGCGCCGCGACGATCGCCGTCCACGCGAAGATCGCCGCCCGCGCCAGGATCAGCCCCAGCAGGCGCAGGCCGTCGAAGGCCAGCCGCCCACTCCGCCCCCGCAGCAGCAAGGCCAGCAGGCCGGCGGCGGCGGCGGCGGCGGCGGCAAGAAGGACCAGCAGGGTCAGCAGGGCCAGCAGGGCTACGGCATCTCCGGCTTCGTGAACAACCCGTTCGCGAAGCTCCGCGACACCAAGCGGTGAAGGCCCGCTGGACGGCGGCGTGGTTGCTCGTGGCCGCGTGCGGCGACAACGACGTGCGTCCCGACGCGCGCCCGCCGCAACCCGACGGCGGCTGCGTGCCCGTCGAGGGCGTGCCCGCGCTCGCCCTGGAGCGGATCGCCAGCGGGCTGAACCGCCCCGTCGATCTCGCGGCGCCTCCAGGCGACGCGCGGCGGTTCGTGATCGAGCAGGACCTCGGCCGGATCCGCGTGATCCAGCCCGACGGAGAGCTCGATCCCGATCCGGTGCTCACCGTGGACGCCCTGGGCCTCGCGCGCGAGCAGGGCCTGCTCGCGCTCGCGTTCCATCCGCGGTTCGCGAGTAACCAGCGGCTGTTCGTGTCGTGGTCGCGCGCCAGCGACAACGCCCTCGTCGTCGACGAGTACTGGATGCGCCAGGACGATCCCGATCGCGCCGACCCCGACAGCCGCCGCACCCTCCTCGAGGTCCCGCACACCTCGAACTTCCACTACGGCAGCGATCTCGAGTTCGGGGCCGACGGCCTGCTGTACGTCGCGGTCGGCGACGGCGGCCCGCGCCTGGACCCCGAGGGCCACGGCCAGGACCTCGGCAGCTTGCGCGGCAAGCTGCTCCGCCTCGACGTCGACGGCGCGTGGCCGTACGAGATCCCGGCCGACAACCCGTTCGCGCGCACCGCCGGCGCGCGGGGCGAGATCTTCGCGCTCGGCCTCCGCAACCCGTGGCGGTTCGGCATCGACGCGCTCACCGGCGACATCGCGATCGGCGACGTCGGTGACAACAGCCGCGAGGAGCTGAACATCCTCCCCGCCGGCGCCGGCGGCGTGAACTTCGGCTGGGCGATCTACGAGGGCGCGTCCGAGTGCCTCGTCGACGATCAGGGCCCCGACGCCTGTGCGCGCGACGCGCTCACGTTCGCCCGCTACGAGTACCAGCACGCCGAGGGCTGCTCGATCATCGGCGGCCCGATCTATCGCGGCTGCGCGATGCCCGGCCATCACGGCAAGGCGTTCTTCGGCGATCACTGCGAGGGCTGGGTGCGCACGATGCCCGTCGCGTCGCCGTTCCCCGAACCGCAGGTCGAGTCCCACGACGGCCTCGACGTCGTCAACCTCGCGGCGTTCGGCACCGACCGCGACGGCGAGATCTACGTCCTCGACTACGCCGAGGGCACCGTCAGCCGCGTCGTGCCGGCGGACTGACGCCGACGTGGATCCCGGATCTCGTCCGTGGTAACAGCGCCGGATCCCCGCCACCGACGGAAAGAATCGCCCGACCGGGGCGTTGAGGGTGCCATGCAGCTTCGTCATGTGATCTGCGCGCTGTTGCTCGCCGCCTGCGGCGGCGACAAGGACAAGCCCACCTCGGCCGCGAGCGGCACCGAAGGGACCGGGACCGGGACGGGCAGCGCGCCGGCGGTCGACACCGACGGGGACGGCGTGGCCGACGCGGCGCCGGCGGCCTCGCGCGACGAGCACGCGGTGTGGGACCTCGGCGCGAACCGGCACCTCGCGCACCGGATCGTCGACGGCGATCTCGTGATCGACGCGGGCTCGCCTGGGTTCGCGCGGTACACCCGGTTCGGGCTGCCGAGCCCGCACTGGCGGGTCACGACGTGGGTCGACGGCCAGCCGACGGCGGAGCTGGATCGCTCGGGCTCGATCGAGGTGCCGCTGACCGAGGCGCAGGCCGGCGCGGTCAAGGCGGTGCAGCTGCGCGTCCACTCGGCGCGCGCCGGCAAGCTGACGGTGAAGCTCAACGGTCGCAAGCTCGACGGCGGGCGCGTCTCGGTGGTCGAGGGCTGGCAAGAGCTCGCGGTGCCGGGCGAGGGCGTGTGGGAGGCCGGCGAGAACCAGCTCGTCCTCGAGTCGAACCTCGACGGCAACGATCTGCACGTGCGGTGGATCCGGTTCGCGAGCGATCCGGCCAAGGTCGAGGACCCGCTGGCGCGCGCCGGCTGGGACGGCGCCGGGTTCAAGCTGTCCGACGGCGCCGGGCTCGCCTGGTACGTGCTCGTGCCCGACGGCGCGGCGCTGGTCGCGGACGTCGACGGGGCCTGCAAGGTCGAGGTCGAGGCGAAGGACGGCGACGCGACGATGGCGGGCGGCCTGCTCGCGGGCAAGGGCGCGCGCGTCGACCTCACCAAGGTCGCAGGCAAGGTCGTGCGGCTCGAGCTGCGCGCGCGCGAGTGCGCCGCCGGCGGCGTCGTGCAGGGAGCGCACGTCGCGCTGCCCGGCAAGGACGCGCCGCCGCCGCCCGAGGGCGCCGCGCCGAAGTACGTCTTCTTCTGGGTCATGGACGCGACCCGCGCCGACCGGATCTCGATCTTCACGCCCGGCGCGAAGCCCGAGGTGCCGACCTGGGAGCGCCTCGCCAAGGACAGCGCGGTGTTTCGCCAGCACTACGTCGGCGGCAACGAGTCGCAGGTCTCGCACAGCTCGATGTTCTCGTCGCTGTACCCGGCGGTGCACGAGGTGCGCACGGCCGGCAACAACCAGAAGTTCCAGCTCGACGAGGACATCACGCTGATCGGCCAGGCGATGAAGACGGCCGGCTACTACACGATCGGCGTCACCGGCAACGGCATGGTGGTCAAGTGGGCCGGCTACGCGCGCGGGTTCGACGAGTACCGCAACATGATGCAGGAGAAGGGCGTCGTGAACGGCCGCCTGTTCGGCGCCGACATCGTCGACGACGTGATCGGCCGCCTCGAGAAGCACAAGGACGCGGGCAAGCCGCTGTTCTTCTTCATGGGCACCGTCGACAGCCACAGCCCGTGGATCGCGCGCGAGCCGTGGATGACGCGGCTCGACCCAGGTCCGTACGACGGCCCGTTCGAGACCGAGGGCGAGGGCCACGCGCTCGGGTTCATCAAGGGCAAGATGGGCTGCCACAAGGTCCCGAAGGAGCGCGACATCGCGCGGCTTCGCACGATCTACGAATCGACGATCTCGTACCAGGACGCGCTGCTCGGCGACCTGATCAAGAAGCTCGAGGAGCTCGGGATCTACGAGCAGACGATGATCGTGGTCACCGCCGATCACGGCGAGGAGATGTTCGAGGAGCGGCGGTGCGGCCACGGCGCGACCCTCCGCGACTCGCTGGCGCGCGTGCCGCTGATCGTGCACTACCCGGCGCGCGTGCCCGGGCGCATCGTCGACGAGGGCAGCGAGGGCATCGACATCCTGCCGACGATCCTCGACACCGTGGGCGCGGCGCCGCTCGAGCAGGCGCAGGGGCGATCGCTGCGCGGGCTCGCCGCCGGCGTCGGCGCGGGCTGGGCGCAGCCGAGCTTCGCCTCGCAGTACGAGTACGCGTTCGCGGTGCGGCTCGGCCGGTGGAAGGCGCGGGTCAAGCGCGGCGCGCCGATGATCCTCGACATGGTCTCGGATCCCGACGAGCGCACCGACCTGTCGGCGACGCGCCCGGTGGAGCGCCGCTACCTCACGGATCACCTGAGCTTCTATCTCGAGTATCGCGAGGAGTGGAAGAAGGCCGGCTGGGGCGTGGTGTCGAACATGACCGAGGCGGGCGCCGCGGCGCTCGAGGCCGCGCCGCCGTGAAGCGCCTCGTCGCGGCGGTCGTGCTCGCCGGGTGTCACGCGGTGCCGCTGCCGCCGCTCGCGCCGCGCGTGATCGTGAGCGCGCCGGAGCTCGGGCCGCCGATGACGTCGGAGCCCCCGCCCGTGGAGCCGGCGGGCGAGGTCCGCTGGCTCAAGGGCAACACCCACCTCCACGCGGCGCCGTCGGGCGACTCGATCGAGCCGATCGCGAACGTGCTGGCGTGGTACCGCGGCCGCGGCTACGACTTCATCGTCCAGACCGATCACAACCGCGTCACCGACATCGACAAGGGCACGCCCGGCCACGACGTCGTGCACGACGACGGGCTGCTCGTGATCGCGGGCTCGGAGCTCACGTACAACCCGGAAGGTTGCGACCCGGCGCCGCCGGATCCCGACGGCAAGTGCCGCATCCACCTCAACCTGCTCGGCGTGACCGCGCGCCCGCGCGGCAAGTTCACATGGCCGCACCGCGACAGCCGCAAGCGCCTCGATCAGATCGCGCGCGCGTACCTGCGCTCGCGCGAGTGGGGCGGGCTGGTGCAGCTCAACCATCCGTCGTGGCACTGGGGCGCGTTCCCCGAGGTGCTCGCCGGCGCGTCGAAGCTCGGCGTCCACCTGTTCGAGATCGCGAACGCGCAGTTCGCGAAGTGGAACGCCGGCGACGCGACGCACCCGTCGCTCGAGGCCGCGTGGGACGAGGCGCTGACCGCCGGCGCGACGCTCTACGGCGTGGCGTCCGACGACGCGCACGACTACGACGACGCCGGCGTCTACCGCGCCGACAAGGACACCGACGGGTTCTACCCGGCGGGCGGCGGCTGGGTGATGGTGCGCGCGGCGCGCGACGCGTCGTCGATCCTCGACGCGCTCGCTCGCGGCGACTTCTACGCGTCGAGCGGCGTGACGCTCGCGCGCGTCGAGATCGAGGACGGCGCCCTGGTGGTGGAGATCGCCGCGGACGATCCCGGCGCGCACACGATCACGTTCGTCGGCGACGGCGCGGTGCTCGCCGAGATCACGGACCGCAAGCGCGCGCGCCAGCCGCTCGACGCCGCCTCGTACGTCCGCGCGGTCGTGACCCGCGACGACGGCGCGAAGGCGTGGGTGCAGCCGGTGCGCCGCTAGGGTTCGAGGAGCCGGTCGCGGACGAAGTCGCGCAGCGAGTGGATGCTGATCGGCTTGCGCAGCACGGTGTTGGGCAGGCTGCGGAACGTCGACTCGAAATCCACGGGGAGCACGGAGGCGGTGAGGAACACCAGCCGCGCCGCCTGCGCGCCGTCGAGCTCGGCGATCTGGCCGAGCAGCGCGACGCCCGTGAGGCGCGGCATCATCACGTCGCTGATGATCAGGTCGAACCGCGCGCCGGCGCGGATCCGCTCGAGCGCCTCGACCGGATCGGTCAGGGTGGTCACGTCGTGGTCGCGCTTGAGCACGCGCTCGACCATCCGGCAGATCTCGACCTCGTCGTCCACCACCAGCACCGTCCGCCGTCGAGCCACGTCGCCTGCCTCGGTCACCGAGCGAGCCTAGCAGCGCGTCGCGGGCGAGTGATAGTGTTCGCGCCGTGGTGCGCAGGCCGGTGCGGCGGTGGTACGCGGAGCCGAGGATCGCCGAGGCGGTGCTCGCGACGGGCTCGCACGGCGCGCCCGCGTGGTCGCCCGAGGCGTTCGCGCGGCTGCACCAGCGGTTCAAGGGCTTCGGCGCGCGCGAGGACAAGCTGGCCGTCGACGCGCCGCTCGGACGCCACGGTCAGCCGCCCGCGCCGCCGGCGCAGGGCGCGGCGCACCGGGTGTGGCGGCTCAACCAGGACGGCCACCGCGCGGTCCAGTACGGCCCCGGCGTCGTCGCGTACAACGTGCTCGCGCCGTACGGCCACTTCGAGGATCACCTGCCGAGCTGGTCGAACCTCGTGGAGGCGTACCTCGCCGAGGAGCGCACGAGCGTGCTCGGGTGGGCCGAGCAGCGCTACGTCAACGAGTTCACGCTCGCGCGCGCCGAGAAGCCCGCCGACTTCTTCGTGTTCTACCCGCAGCTGCCGCCCGGCATGGCCGACGATCGCGATCGTCGCCACGCGCTCACGCGCATGGACGTCGACGGCGCCGACTTCGACGCAGGCGGCGTGCAGGTCAGCCTCCGCCGCACCGCGCTCGACGACGAGGCCGTGCGCTATCAGCTGATCGTCATCGCCAGCTCGCGCGGCAACCTCGACGCCGACGTCGAGGTCGTGATGCGGTGGCACAACGTCGCGCACAACGCGATCAACGACGCGTTCGAGCGGATCATCACCAACGAGACCCGCCGCCGCATGCGGCAGGTCTAGCCGCCGCCGCTACGCCGCTTCGCGCGGGTGCGACCGCGCCGACAGATCGACGAGCTGGTGCTCGATCGCGAACCGCGTGAGGTCCGCGTTGTTGCGCAGCCGCAGCTTCTTGAGCGCGTGGCCGCGGTGCGTGTCGATCGTCTTGACGCTGATGCCGAGCCGCGCCGCGATCTCGCGGTTGGTGAAGCCGGCGGCGAGCAGCTGCAGCGTCTCGAGCTCGCGGGGCGACAGCACGCGCGCCGGATCGAGCCCGAGGTCGAGCGCCGCGGGCGCGACGCGCTCGCCCGCATAGACACGGCGGATCGCCTCGGCCAGCTCGGCGCCGCTCGCGGTCGCCTCGACGTAGCCGGCGGCGCCGCCGACGATCGCGCGGCGCGCCGAGCCGCCGATCACGACCACCGGCGCGGTCACGTCCGCGGGGACGGTCTCCGTCGCGACGACGAGCTCGGCCCGCGTCGTACGCGCGACCTCGGCGATGGCCTCCGGCTCGGCCGCGCCGACGACCTGCAGCCCGGGAGTGCCGGACAGCAGGGCGACGAGCGCCTCGCGAAACAGGGAGGGGGAGTGGGAGACGGCGACGCGGATCATCGGGGGCACGAGACCGACGATAGAGAATCACTTTGGACGGATGAGGTGGCGGTCGGGTATCGGTGGGCTTCCGATGGGTGAACGTCTGAGTCGTGGCGGCGCATGTCCGTTGCGCTAGTATGGGCCGCCGAGCCCGCATCCATGAGTCATCTCGCGACCTTCAACCAACCGCTACCCGAACGGATCGGCGACTTCGCCGTGGTGGGCGTGCTGGGTGAAGGTGGGAGCGGGATCGTCTACGACGCGCGGTGGGGTCACCGCGAGGTCGCCCTCAAGGTGCTCCACCCCACGCTCGTCGCCACCGCGAAGGAGCGCGAGCAGTTCCTCGCCGAGGCGCGGTTACTCGCGGAGCTGCATCACCCCGCCGTGGTGAAGGTGCTCGGCGTCGGAGAAGCGCCGGACGGACGTCCGTTCCTCGCGATGGAGAAGCTCTCCGGCGAGCCGCTCGCCAGGCGCCTGGCGCGCGGGCCGCTGCCGGTCGCGCACGCGCTCGAGCTGTTCGGCCAGCTCGCCGACGCGGTGGCGGCGCTGCACGCGCGTGGCCTCGTGCACCGCGATCTCAAGCCCGAGAACGTCGT
>Ga0163144_10027006_pt1 | contig 11132 bp, 11 predicted proteins | sample OliLak19BULKMAT1_FD_123175 | JGI IMG/M metagenome (GOLD analysis project Ga0163144, IMG submission 123175) | Freshwater microbial mat bacterial communities from Lake Vanda, McMurdo Dry Valleys, Antarctica - Oligotrophic Lake LV.19.BULKMAT1 | ecosystem: Environmental > Aquatic > Freshwater >... | reverse complement strand
CCATCAGGCCGCAGCACCAAAACAGCTCCATCTGGAATGGCTAAATGCTTGTGCGGACTATACATGACGAAATCACCCAGCTCACCCACATCTTTAGCAGGCCGAAGCACATGCGCTGCATCCTCAATGAGCCATGCACCATGCAAACGGCAAAAATCGCGTGCTGTAGTCGCTATAGCAGGCTGACCAAAATAGTGAACCAGCAAAAATACATCTGGTTTGCAATCTTCTGCCAAGGCACGACACTTTGCCATGTCTGGTAGCAATGCAGGGGTCAGGGGATAAAAAACCAGCCTTACTCCGGTATGCCTGAGTGCCTGCAAAGAAGAATTGCAAAAGTAATCAGGAATCCAAAAAGTAGGTAACGGCCCAGAGAAAACCTTCTTCCGCCACAAAGCGATCAACGCAAGTGACCATGCCGAACGCGAGAGCCAAGCCGCCGTTTCACCGCGACTGCACCAGAGCCCAGACAAGTCTGCATCAGCCAGCCGAGTGCGTACGATTGCTCGAACCAGGCTTGACCAGCTTGGCAACGGCGCCTGAGTCAACATCAGCGAGCGGCCCATGCGTCCAGGCGCACTCTAGACTTTGCGTAGCGCGCATCGGCAGCGCCTTCAAGAAACGCGCCCAAAAGATTATTTGAGAAAACCGAGTAGTTGAAATCAGAGTCCTGCCTTGCAGCAGAGTCACGCCTGATCGCCAAGGGCGATACGCCCGGCGAGTTGTCGCCACGCAACCCACTATGAATAAAGCGAAACTTTTTTCGGGCGACTGAAAAGGCTGTCTCGCTGAAACTGGCCAAATCCCCAAACGTATAAGAAAAATGATCTACTGGGCAACGCAGTCGTTCCTCAATAGCATTAGCGCTAGAAACGATTTCCTTTTCGAGACCAGCTAAAGAGCGGACTTCCGACAATCTCACGTGTGTGCCCGTGTGGCAGCCAATAACATGGCCATAGTCAAGCAAGGCCTCGAGGTCATTCCAACCCATACTGCGCCAGTGCGACGGGAGATCTTTGGCCTGCTTTCCGGGACAAACACTTGCCGCAATTAAATTTCGAGCCTGTAAATCATCGGTTATGTCGGCAAGCTCCGAGACGACAAAAAAGAGCGCTTGAATTCCCATAGGGTTAAGCACCTGCTCAACAACCTGGCGATTGGATGCAAAACCGTCGTCAAAGGTCAGCAACACATTTCGCCCCAGTATTGGTTCTTGCCCCGTCATCATGGCTTCAAACCGTTGAACGCCAATGAAATTCCAGGAGCTTTTCAACCACCGCATCTGCGCCGCAAAGTTACCCTGATCACCAGGCGCAATATCGTGATAAAGCAATGCACGTAGCTGATTTTCTTGTGCAAACCCCATGGATTGACCCATAGCCTTCACAATTTTTATGGGGCGATAGGAGGCCGCAAGAAGGTGGTGATGGAGAGACATCAATTCAGACTCAGCACAAGAAAATTGGCGAGCTTCACAATTTCACACAATGATAAGAACGTTGCCTTGCCAACCATCCTAAAAAACCGACACGATTTGAAAGCATGGCATCAAGCTTGCCAAGCAGACTTCCTTTTCTGCCTGGGGCAATGATGCGCAACTCAGGGCTGTAGAGTACTTCGGTCCAGCGCTCAGACACCTCATTGCCAAACATTGTTTCAATGCATTGCTTTTGCTCGCGCGAGGCTCGTGCAAGCCAGAAAGCACCAGCAACCCAACCCTTGGTCAAGTAATCCCGTCCAAGCAGTCGCCGCAAGTACTTGATGTGCGGCTGTATGTTCAGTGAATAAGTGGCAAACAAGCCCCCGCGCTTAAGCAATCGATGCACCTCTGACACGGCCTTGTCAAAATCAGGAATATGCTGAAAAGTCTGAACACTCCAGATACCATCAAAACCGCTAAAGTTTTTATCCAGTGGAAACGGAAGCGCAGTGGCATCAGCATGCATGAGAGCTACTTGATCGCCCACCAAATCACCAAGAATGTTGCGTGCATGAGGCAAATTTGCACGCACAAAATCAACAACCAGTACGCCCACATCGGGCCGGGTTTTGGCGAGGTGCCGCCAGTGCCAGCCCCAGCAACCGCCGATATCAAGAATCAAGGCGCCTTTTGGCATACCGTTCAGGAATCGGCCAACTTCTTGATCCATTACTTCAATTGAATGGCTTTTGCTGATGGCATCCAGATAATCGTCATAGCGCGCTGCAGCGACCCGCTCCCTTAGTGCTATTTCAGTATCCTGGCTTGCACGCCCATCAGCCATACCGCTGTAAATCGAATCCATATCAACTCTATGAGAATCCAAAAGCTTTCGAAGTTGAGGAATCATTTGCTCACCTCATCAATTTAAAAGAGCGATTCTTCTTTTGAATCTCGAAAAAAAATACTGGCATGTTCCTTTTAACGAACTGCGACATGCGTCCAACAGCTCAACAAACGCCGCAAAGAACTGTTTGTTTACGAAGAGGTTTTTAGCGCGTACTACTTGCAATCGCGCTTTTACGTCGCGCCACAAACTATCCGTGTCTGATTCGAATGACTGCAATCTGAATACATGATCTTTAATCACCTCAACAATACTTCGCTCATGCTTCTCAATTCGCCCAGAGTGATTGTTGGCATGAATTCGGTATTCACCTTGAACCGATCTGATAAATTTGAACTTGGCGCCCGCCCGTGCCAGCAGTAGCCAAAAATCGTAATCTTCAGCGGTAACAAATTCCTTATTCTCCCGAAACATGATGTCACCGGCAGTCAAAAAACCGCATCGTACCAAAGCTGCTGACGGAGAAAGACAGTTCCCCGTCACAAGCAACTGTTTATAGAAATTGGAACCAGAAGGCCCATACCTGAGTACTTTTTTTGCACCAGTCAAGTCATTAACCAGCATCTCATCAGTACTAACTACATCAATCAGGGGCGTAGTCTTCAGTTGCTCCATAGCTACTTGAAGTTTTTCTGGATACCAGCGGTCATCTGAGTCAAGAAAGGCTATCCAGCCGCCTTTGGCGTTCTGGATACCCATGTTTCTTGAAGCTGCGATCACACCATCATTGTGGATTTTTAAAAGTGAGATTCGGGAATCTTTAAAACTTCGAACAACAGCGTCTGTATTATCAGTTGAATGGTTATCTATGACTATTGCCTCCCAGTTTGTATGCGTTTGATCGATTACTGATTGAAGGGCAGCGCCCAGAAAATGAGCATGGTTGTAGGTTGGGATGACCACAGAAACAAGAGGCGTTGAATTGATGCTCAAAATGCCTCCTGCTGATTCTTTTGCTTAAAGACTTCACAAAACAGCAACAAATTATCTATTTCCAAAAGACTATCAAGGCCTGCATCGGCCTCGTGTTGCGCCTCAAACTCCTGCATGCGCTTTGTCTTGTAGTTCAACTTTTCGGAAATAAATTCGTCAGTCGATTTTGGCCTATTTAATAGCGGTTCAAAGCCAAGCGTTTGAAGGCATCGACTTTGGATCAGTTTCGCCATTTCCAGCACAGACCGCGACATGCCAGACCCCACATTCACAATATCAGGCAACTGAGCAGCTTCCCCGAAAGTCGCAAAACTGTTAACCATGCGGCAAACCCTGCTCATCGGTATAAAGTCGCGCTGCTGGCATCCGCTTGACGTCAAAGTCATTACCCCTGTTGTCACTGCCTGTTTGCAAAGATCATTGACCAGCAACATCCAGCAATTCACATTCTGATGCGTCGGCGAACCAAAAGCATTTGACAAGCGCATGACTGTGCCTACAATTTTTTCTTGCTTCCGTGCACTCAGGACGGCGTTTTCTCCCGCGAGATGTGAGGTCGCATAAGGATGCGGATTGACGGTGTTGGTCTCTTCACTCACAGTGCCCACCAGTGGGTTTGCATAAACATGGGCAGTAGACAAGTATATAAACCGCTTCACCGAACTTTTGATGGCTGCATCTAGCAATCTAGCGGTTGCCAATCCATTGACCTCGAGCGCTAACGCAGGATCCGCCGCGCTCGACTGCGCGTTCATACCGGCAGCGTGTATAACGATATCAAAGCCTTGGCAAACGTCTGCCATGGACTCGACATTACTCCAGTCAAGAACACCAACAGCGGCATTTGGCAGCCAATCAGGACTCCCCCTGGCTAAACGCGACCCAAGCACCACGTGATGCCCGGCCTGACTTAGATGCTTTGCCAATCGCCCGCCAATAAATCCGAAACCTCCCGCTATCAGTATGCGCATCAGATCACACCGGCGCGCCATGGAGCACCCTTGGCCCACAATGACTCCAGCAATTCGTGGTCTCGCTTGGTATCCATGCAGTGCCAGAAGCCATCGTGGCGATAAGCCATTAACTCACCCGCCCTGGTCGCCTGTTCCAGCGGTTCACGTTCAAGCATCGTGCTGTCCCCAGCGATGAAGTCAAAGAAGCCAGGCTCGATGACAAAAAAACCCCCATTGACCCAGCCATCATGCAGTTGCGGCTTCTCCTGAAAGCTTGCCACCCGATCACCGTCAAGCTCCAACTCCCCAAATCTGGCAGCAGGGCGCACAGCCGACATCGTCACCAATTTCCCGTGACTACGGTGAAAAGCCAGCAAGGCCTCCAGATCAATATTTGCAACGCCGTCACCATAAGTCAGCATGCAAGTCTCATTGCCAATAAATGACTGCAAGCGCTTGACGCGCCCTCCTGTCATGGAGGCATCACCAGTCTTGACCAGAGTCACCCGCCAGTCAACAGAATTTACCTGATGCGGTGAAACATTGCCCGAGGCCAGATCTACCGTAAAGTCGGCGTTGAGCGCCCTGTAATTGAGGAAATACTCCTTGATCACCTCGGCCTTATAACCCAGCGCGACATAAAAATCTTTATGCCCAAAGTGCGCGTAGGTTTGCATGATGTGCCAAAGGATGGGCTTCCCGCCCACGGGCACCATCGGCTTGGGAATCACATCGGTGTATTCGGACAAACGCGTGCCGAATCCACCCGCAAGAAGAATAACTTTCATGAACTAACTCCAACCAAACTTGATTTCTGAAACTGCAAGTCGCTGGACTTCTGCAGGGTCATGGGGAATGTTGGCAATATTCAGCAACAGATTATGTGACGCTAATCCCTGAAAACCAAACCAGATACCGGGTGGCACAGTCAGGCGCACGTATCGATCTGATCCGATCTCCTCAACACGAAACTCATTGGTTCCGCGCAGATGGAATGTGAAGCGCACTTGCCCTACAGGAATAATGATATTCATCGTCATCTGTGTATGAAGCTTCCAAGCCTTGACAGCTCCCATAGAGACAGACGAAAAATAAGCTTCCCCGAACCCGGCATAACCTGTGTCTGTGCGCTTCATCGCGTGCAGCACATCCCCGCCCGCTGCCGCAATGCAGGCCAAGGGGCTAATTAATATATCGTCCAGACTCACTGAGCCCACGGCAGTGCCTGTTGCCTAGCCAGAGCCGTATAGGCCTCGATCTGCAATTGGGTAACAGCTGCAATTTTTATCGGATTCTGATAGTACTCTCGATACCATTCTGCAGTCATTCGCACAGTATCCTCAAAGTTCATCACGGCGCGCCACTGCAAATAATGTAAGGCCTTGTCGCAGTTGAGCTTGAGCAGACCGGATTCGTACGGTCCCGCTGAGGCTCGCGATACATCATTCCACCGCACCTGGTCCCAATGCATCGCCATTTGCTGAACAAGCGCCAGCACACTATGGTTCTGTTGCGCCGGCGGTCCAAAGTTGAAGGGCTCACCATGCAATTCAGGTTGTCGGCACAACGCAACTGCTAGACTCAAATAACCACTCAAGGGTTCAAGCACATGCTGCCAGGGCCGCGTGGAGTACGGGTTGCGCAACTCAACAGCCGTGGTGGCAGACCATGCTTTCACACAGTCTGGCACGATGCGATCGGCAGCCCAATCGCCACCGCCAATGACATTGCCGGCTCGCGCGGAAGCTATGCGAACCCTACTCGTCGCGTTGGGGAAGTACGACTTGATGTGCGAGCGAATGGCAAGCTCCGCCGCCCCCTTAGAGGCACTGTAGGGATCTGGGCCACCCAACGCATCAATCTCGCGGTATCCCCAAACCCTCTCCACATTGTCATAACATTTGTCGCTAGTAATCAACACCGCTGCGCACGGCCTCTCCAATTTGCGTAGAGCCTCAAGCACATGCAACGTTCCCAATACATTGGTCTGCCAGGTTTCCAGAGGGTCGTCATACGACCGGCGCACAAGTGCCTGAGCGGCGAGATGAAAGACGAAATCCGGCCGCTCAGAAACGATGGCGTCTTCGATAGTGGCACGATCACGGATATCAACGCGCCGGTCAGTCATGCCGTCCGCCAGTTGTGCGGCATGAAAGTGAGAAGGTATCGTAGGCGGATCAAGGGCTATGCCCACCACTCTGGCACCGAGTTTCTTCAACCAGGCAGTGAGCCAAGCGCCTTTGAACCCAGTGTGCCCTGTGATCAGAACGGTTTTTTCACGAAAAGTGTTTTGGTAGGTCATCGTTTGGCGAAAAATTCAAATCAAATTCAGAATATTCAGACTATGAGCCTCACCGCGCGGGCATCTCATTCTGCGGATTAGCGCAGCAGCTTCCGCCATCGCGGGATCCTTGAATCGAGCTTAAAAAATTTCTGCGGGATCGAATCTAGGCGGGGAGTAGTCGAAGCTGAAAGTAACGCACGAGCCAACTGTTCGGCAGTACTAACAAAAAGCACGTCTGCCCGGTCACGCAGTGGACTTTGATTGAGTGTATCTGAATCAAAAACGGAAACGACGGGTACGCCCGCGCAATACACATCGGCAGCGGCCGAGGTACCGGCACTTGTGTAAGCAACACTACATGCTGCCAGCAGTTTCGAAATCGGCGCTTTTGTAAGCTCCATGCGCAGGCCTGGATAGTTGACAGGCAAAATGAGACAGGCGGGATGGGGCTTGGTCGTAATGGTTGTATTGCTAGGTAACCGCGGCATCGCCTCTTCCAACAAACTCATCTGAAGGTGAGTATTTCTGGCTAAATAATCGCCTAAAACCAAGATTCTCAGTCGACCATTTTCAGGTCTAGGCATTTCATTTCTTTTCGTAGAGATGTCCTCCAGATGGAGATAGCGAAGGGCCTCGACTTCCACACTACTATCCATCGGATAGTTCCCTGTGCGGTAAGAATCCCAAGCTGCTTGGCCATTGAGGGCCACCTGATCAGGCAAGGGCAAACCGGCAGTGCCGCTCCGATCATAGGATCGTTGATCAAAAAAATACCTCAAATCCCAGTAGCGAATAGTCGAGTGAGGCGCGCCGATCAGGCGACCGTGCCCAGCCGACTTCCAAGCATGAACAAAAGCAAACTCCCAGCCCTGATTCTCCTGCAGGTAGACGCCTACGCGTTGTTTAGGCAACATTTGAAGTGCAGATTCAAAAAGATTGAGCGCGAGAGCATTGTTCATTGCGGCAAGCCCAAATGAGGAGCTCCGCCACTCATCTTCGAACAATGGCCAAAGATTAAATCCCCTTTGGTTTATCTGGAAAAATTCCCTCGGAATGCGGCTCACTTTCCAAGCCATGCGGCCGCCATCAAATAGCGTTTTAATGACAACGCTGGCTTCCAGAAAGGTATTCAAGCTCGCATGAACCTGTTCACCACCTGCAAAGCGATTGAATTGACGAAGGGCATTTGCAGCCTCCTGCTCGCTGGGAAGCAACAGGTCTTTTACATACCAATGGAGCCAATTGGTACTGATCCCTTCAAGTTGCAGCTCTTTCGGCAGATGAGCCCAATAGCCGCTTTCAAAATGTCCAGCCTTCATCGCATCCGGGGCCAAATTGAACAGATAAGACACGAAGGTTATCCGTCCTTTCGACTTCTTCCATTCAGACAAGCCCACCCCACGCAAAGGCCATGACTGATACAGATGGCGAACCAGCCATATCAGCGCCCGCAATGGATGAGGTAGCAATTGATAAGTCCGCCTAGCCCACGGCAGGTTCGCGGACTTATCAGATATCCGCTTCCATTCAAAGAGCACGCCCCGACCTATACACCATGAACGAATGCATTTGACGAGTGCCTGGTTGGCACTGACCACCACCATCTTTTTGGGGGAGTGGCTGGCAACCCATCGCTCGAGCGCCATCACGCGAATCGCATCAGCTATCTGTGGAGATTTGCTGTAACTGCATTTTTCAGCAAGTAAACCCATCCACCAAAAGCTAAAGCCCGGACGCACCTGCAGATAGTCCACCAAACTCAGCCCACGAACTCGCCTTTCTCCGAGCTCGTAAACCCAAGCAAGATAACCTGCTCGTAAAACGTCAGAGTGACTTTCTACCAACTCCGGAATAGAAACGCAGCCCGGCGAAGGCACCGCTTGCAGGCTTCGCCATAAAACGACAATCCACTCGCCAACTGGTGGTGCCCCGTCTGCATCCCAGACGAAAAGCGTAGCTTCATCGATTAACGGGTTAGTCTCGTCCACTCTCACGCATTCGATTCCTGCATCAGACGCTCTACATTTCTTAAATCGTCTGGCGTGTCAACTGCGCGGGTGTTGTGCTTGGTGGGTGCCATACGAACTATTCCCCCATGCTCAAGAATACGCATCATGTCGATGGACTCAACAACCTCTAGCGGAGTCGGCTCCAACTGGGTGTACTCCAAAAGATAGTCACGGCGGAATGGGATGATACAGACCTGTTTAAACATCGGAACATCAGCTATTTTGCTGCGAGTTGGAATAGGCTCCCGGGAAAAATAGATCGCGTTGGACTTCAGATCACATACGACCTTGATGCAGTTCCGATCTTCAAACTCAGACGTATCCTTGATCTCTCCAAGCAGGTTCACAACTCGAACTTCGGGGTAATCCAGCAATGGCTGCACGGCCTCGGCGATCATGTCGGGATGGGTCATTGGCTCATCGCCCTGTACCATCACCACGATGTCATAACGCATATTGTTAATTTTTTCAAGTTTTAGCAGTGCCTCGGCACAACGATCCGAAGCACGCTCATGCTGGTCACCGGTCATCACTGCAACGCCGCCTATAGACTCAATATAATTGTAGATTTCCTCGTCGCAGGTCGCTACCGCCACCAAATCCAGCAAGGGAGATTGTGCAACTCGCTCGTATACATGCCCAATCATTGGCTTGCCGAGTAGCAGAGCCATAGGCTTACCGGGGAAGCGGCTGCTGCCCATACGGGCCGGAATGAGAGCGAGAGTTTTCATGGTTTTTCAGGTTGGGGTTCAGGGATCACAAGATTTTCAGGATTGCGCGCCCAGTCAACAAACTTTTTTAGGCCCACATCCAGAGGAACAAACGCCTCTAAGCCGAGGCAGTTCTTTGAAGCGGAAACATCTGCGAATATGCCGCTTTGATCACCCGGCGTCGCGCCCTCAACGAAATAACTGCTACCCGGCACGAGCTTCTGTATGTGGTGAAGAAGAGTTTCCACGGATGTCCTGATCCCCGTACCGATGTTCAATGTCTGGCCAACAGCCGAAAGGCGAGTAGCAGCACGAAACCAGGACTCCACCACATCGTCTATAAATACGAAATCACGAAAACGCTCAGTACTTCCCTTAACTTCGATTCGGCCAGTTGCCAGCGCCTGCGAAAGATAAATGCTCACCATCCCCTGCCTTAGATTCTGCATATCCTGGCCAGGCCCATAGACATTGAACATGCGTAAGGAAACAAAGTCCAACTTATTTACATAAACACGGAGATAACCCTCAGCAGCATGCTTTCCCACGCCGTAACACGACAGCGGCAAACAGGCATGGCGCTCGCCAATGGGCTCATCCGGAACAGCACCATACACTGACATTGAGCTCGCATAAACGATACGGTCTGTATGGTTTCTAATACCGTAATCAATAAGATTAAGCGTACTCACCGTATTTTTCTCAAGATCAGCTACGGGATCATCAAAACTGATCTCCCCTGACGACTGACCTGCCAAGTGCAAAATCACCCGGCAGTCACAAGGAATTCGGTCGATGGTTGCTGATTGCGTCAGATCACCTTGGATAAATTGAACCCCAACAGGAATGTTTTCGATACGACCGTTCGACAGGTCATCTATTCCAACGACCGAATACCCCTCTTGCAAGAAACGCGACGCAACATTGGATCCGATGAAACCTGCCACCCCCGTAACCAATACTTTTGCCATAAATAACTTTAGTCCTTGCTGATCACGCCGATCAGGGTATCGCATCGGCCAATGCGAACAAGCGCCTTTTTATAAACCTCCTCAAGCTCTGCCCCCAAAACTTCGGTGAATCGCCCCATCCCACCCGGCTTGCCATCGCGAGCCCAAGTCATGTGATTTGATAGATCGTATCGTTGGTCCAGCAAAATCTCATAGGGTCGTCCGAGCTGCTTGAGGAGATGGTGCAAAGCCGCCTCATTGAAATACCAAGGATGTGCTACAGACCAATAAAAACGCTCGAAAGCCGGGATATCGTAAATCGAATAGAGCGGATCAGCGGCGTTCGGAATTTCAAAAATGATCTTGCCACCGGGCTTAAGAGTCGCCAGCTGCGCCGCAAGAAAATCCAAAGGTCGTGAAACATGCTCAAGCACAAAGAAATGCATGATCAGGTCAAACAGTTTTTCGGGCTCCGCCGCGTTTAGTTCGTCGATTGATTCATAGACAGTTAAGCCACGGCTCTTGACATATTCACTGAACACACCCGATGGCTCGATCCCCGTACAAAGATACTGGCGATCAGCAAGCGGAAAGACCATGAATCCCGAAGAGCAACCGACTTCGAGTAAATCAGTGCAGCCGTCCAAATGCTGCTCTAGGTACTTCATGCGACGAACTCGCGTTGGCTCATTGGCGACTATGTGCGCCTCGGCTTTACTCCAACCGCCCTGCTTACCGGCGCGATTTGCCATAAACCCCTCAAACTCAGCAGCGTAAAACCGCTTTTCGTCGTCTGGCGTCAGCCGAGGATACAGGTAGCGAACCTGACAGGCGCTACAGTGGTAAAAAGCGTGATGCCCAAGCATAGAACCATACACATGCGCGGTCACAATAGTTTGACTATCGCGTCCCGCCTGACAAAGCGGACAAGCATCAGGCAACGCCATCAATTACTCCCAATTCACT
>Ga0163144_10027005_pt1 | contig 11132 bp, 7 predicted proteins | sample OliLak19BULKMAT1_FD_123175 | JGI IMG/M metagenome (GOLD analysis project Ga0163144, IMG submission 123175) | Freshwater microbial mat bacterial communities from Lake Vanda, McMurdo Dry Valleys, Antarctica - Oligotrophic Lake LV.19.BULKMAT1 | ecosystem: Environmental > Aquatic > Freshwater > Lake... | reverse complement strand
GGACCTCGACGGGACGGCCAGGCCGGCTCCGACGTGCCGTTCGTCCTCGACCTCACGCAGTCGCTCGGCCCGGTGAGCCTCGGGATCGGAACGTCACTCGACCTGGCGAAGACGATCCACTGCGAGGGCAGCCGCGCGAGCCTCGTGAGGTGGGAAGGTGGGGTGCACGGAGACCTGAACGGCGACGGCGACACGCTCGACGCTGTGCTGGTCGTGCGCGGGACGACGCCCGGTTCGAACCTCGACACCCTCGTGGCGATCTGGACCAGCTTCGGCGCGCAGTGCGTGCGCGGACTCGACGGGGTCGTCGCGGCGGCCGCGATGGAGTTCCGGACCGGTCACGGGAGCCTGAACGGCGACGCGGACGACACGGTCAGGTCATGTTCGTGCTGCGCATGAACCCGTAGGAGCGGCGCGGAAGCGTCACTTCGACTTCGCGTCGCCGAGCACGCGCTCGATCTCGGGCACGATCGCGTCGCCCCACGTGCGGTAGCCCGCTTCGCTGAGGTGCAGGAAGTCGGGCATCGTCTCCTTCTTGATCGATCCATCGGGCTCGACGAAACGGTCGCCGACGCGCACGAAGCGCACGTGCGTGCCGTCGTCGAGCCGCGTCAAGGCCTGGTTGATCTGCGCGACGTCGCCGCACATCGGGTTCAGGCGCTCGCCGCGCGGGAACACGTCGAGGAGGAGGATCGTGCTGCGCGGACATTGTTCGCGCAGGACGGCGACGACGCGGCGGATGCCGAGCAGCGTCTGCTCCGCGTTGCTGGATCCATGCCCGAGGTTGTTCGTGCCGATCATCAGGACGATCGCGCGCGGCGCGAGAGGCGCGAGCGGCGCTTCGGTGAGGCGCCAGAGGACGTGCTCGGTGCGGTCGCCGCCGACGCCGATCTGGAGCGCGCCGAGCGGCGCGATGCGGTCCTTCCACACGCTCGCCCCTTCGTCCTCCCAGCCCTGCGTGATCGAGTCGCCGAGGAACACGACTCGCACAGACTGCGCCTCGCGCACGCGGCGCAGAACCTCGGCCTGACGTTCCGCGCCGCCTCCGTCCGTGCGCGGAGCGGGGACGACGGAGACGGGGTCACCGACGCGCGGCGGCGCGCACGCCGAGGTCGCGACGGGACGCGCGGTGAGCGGGAGCAGGGAGTGTGCGACGAGCAAGAGGAGCGCGATGGGCGGCATGCAGGCACTCTAGAAGGTCGTCGTCCGCCCCGCACAGGAGTGGTGCGCGACCCATCGGCAGGATGATCGCGGGTTCTCGGGCGTGTTGATCCGATTCAGGGACGCGGGTCGGCCAAGCGCGAGATGCGCTCGCCGAGATCTCGACGCAAGGCGAGGAGTCGAGCCACTTCCTCGGCGGGGCGACCCTCCGCCAGGGCCATTCGCTCCACGGCCATGTCGTGCAGCAGCCAGGCCAGCGTCAGCGGGGAGAAACCCGAATCCTTGCGGGGCGCCTCGGCCAGGCCGCGCGTGAGGTCGCCGCCGTGCTCCAGCAGGCAGCCGACGTCCACCAAATCTCGAAGCTCCGTGCGTCCGACGAGCGCGAGCAGCTTGTCGACGAGTATCTCGTGCACGGTGTCGACGAGGATCGAGTGTCCCGCGAGCTCCATGGCAGCCGGCTGCTCGATGAACGGGACTGGATCCGCGACCAGATCGACGACCAGCTGTTCACTACCCTGATTCACGAGGAAGCGCGTGAAGTGTGGTGACGTGGTCGAGGTCGCCACCGTGAGCCCGGATGCGCGCAGACGCATATCCACCTCTCGCGGGATCGAACCCAGCTCGCTCTTCCCGTGCCAGAACAGGTCGAGGTCGCGAGTCATCCGATGCCGCGTGTGGAAGCCTGCCAGCGCGGCACGTCCGGTCAGCGTCCATCCAGTCGGCTGGCCCGCGAGTACACCGAGAACGAGCACCTGCAGGGGGGTGAGTCGGTTGAGCGACATCCCGACTCTCCGGCCACTGCTCGAGCAACCAGGTCCAGAACGGACGCGTCTTTCCCAGGTACCGCTCGATCCTCGGCCAGTCCGCACGTATGTCGGACACCGTGACGAACTGGAAGACGTCGTCGGGTTTCGCCTGACGCATCAGCTTCCCGATCAGGTACGCGCGTGCCTCGACGTCGTCCTCCGCGAGGATCTCGCGGAAGCGCACGAGCGTCATGTCCGAGTCTCAGAGGAAGTACGGCCGACCCTGGCCGTCGACCATGCGCTCGGGCGGCGTGGGGTTCAGGATGGTCATCCTCCGAGAGTACGCCGGGAATCCGTTCGCGTCACCGGCGGCGGGTCCGCGCGAGGGGCCGTTGGTATCCTCCCGTGATTCGAGGGGGATGCCCGAGCCTCGCGGAAGCCCATATGAACCACGACAGCCCGTCCACGACCGAGCCCGATAAGCCGCGCCATCGCAACTTCATCCACGACGAGATCGACAACGACCTCGCCGCGGGGAAGAACGAAGGCCGCGTGCAGACGCGCTTCCCACCCGAACCGAACGGGTATCTGCACCTCGGGCACGCGAAGGCGATCTGCCTGAACTTCGGGCTCGCGGAGAAGTACGGCGGCCAGTGCAACCTGCGCTTCGACGACACGAATCCGTCGAAGGAAGAGCAGGAGTACGTCGACTCGATCCAGACCGACGTCGCCTGGCTCGGGTTCAAGTGGGACGCGCTCTTCTACGCCAGCGACTTCTTCGAGGAGCTGTACGGCTACGCCGAGCACTTGATCACGACCGGGCAAGCGTACGTCGACGATCTCACGCCGGATCAGGTCTCGGAATACCGCGGGCGGCTCGATGCACCGGGCCGCGAGAGCCCGTACAGGAACCGGGCGCCGGCCGAGAGCCTGGACCTGTTCCGGCGCATGCGCGCGGGCGAGTTCCCGGACGGCGCACGCACGCTGCGCGCCAAGATCGACATGAGTTCGCCGAACCCGAACCTGCGCGATCCGGTGCTCTACCGCATCCTGCGCGCGCACCACCACCGGACCGGAGACGCGTGGTGCATCTATCCGATGTACGACTTCGCGCACGGGCAGTGCGACGCGCTCGAGAAGATAACGCACTCGATCTGCACGCTGGAGTTCGAGATCCACCGGCCGCTGTACGACTGGTTGCTGGACCACCTGCCGGTTCCGAGTCGGCCGCGCCAGATCGAGTTCGCGCGCTTGAACGTCACGTACACCGTGCTCAGCAAGCGCAAGCTGCTCGAGCTCGTGAAGTCGAACATCGTCGACGGCTGGGACGATCCGCGCATGCCGACCTTGTCGGGCATGCGGCGGCGCGGTTACACGGCCGCGGCGTTGCGCGCGTTCTGCGACACGATCGGCGTCGCGCGCTTCAACAGCACGGTGGACAAGCACGTGCTCGAGAGCGCGGTGCGCGACGACCTGAACCGCAACGCACTGCGCGCCATGGCGGTGCTGCAGCCGCTGAAGGTGACTATCGAGAACTACCCCGAGCGGCAAGTCGAGTGGATCGAAGCGGTCAACAACCCCGAGGATCCGACGGCGGGCACGCGCAAGCTGCCCTTCGCGCGGACCGTGTGGATCGACCGCGACGATTTCCGCGAGGATCCGCCCAAGGGCTACTTCCGTCTTTCGCCGGGCAAGGAAGTGCGCCTGCGCTACGCGTACTGCATCGTTGCCAAGGACGTGCGCCGCGACGCAGAGGGCAACGCGGTCGAGATCATCTGCACGTACGACCCGCAGTCGGCAGCCGGCGCGACGTCCGACGGCCGCAAAGTGAAGGGCATCGTGCACTGGGTGTCGGCCGAGCACGCGATCGAAGCGCCGCTGCGCTTGTACGACCACCTCTTCGCGGTCGAGCATCCCGACGACGTGCCCGAAGGCGTCGACTGGAAGACGAACTTGAACCCGAAGTCGCTCGAGATCGTGAGCGGCGCGAAGCTCGAACCGTCGCTGAAGGACGCGCGGCCGGGCGCGCAGTACCAGTTCGAGCGCGTCGGCTACTTCGTCGCTGACGCGGTGGATTCGAAGCCGGGTAAGCCGGTTTTCAACCGCACGGCCACGCTGCGGGATTCGTGGGCGAAGCAAGAGAAGAAGTCCTCGTGATCTCGCGCGTCGGACCGGAACGGCGCGGCGACGCATCTTCGCCGTGGACGTTGCAGCCCGACGCCCGCGTTCAGCGCTCGTCGCCGGCGTAGCCCGTCGCGCGCAGGAGTTCGCGCGTGCCAGCGCCGGCGCGCACGGAGCTCGGGCGCAAGGTGTTCTGAGCGCGCTCGTACTCCTCGATGCGCTGCCGCATCGCGAGTACGCGTTCGGGCTGCGACGCCGCGAGATCGACGAGCTCGCCCGGGTCGGCGCGCAAGTCGTAGAGGCGCCCGCCGTCATCCCCCAGCCGGCAGTGCAGCGACCAACCGTCCGCGCGCAAGGCACGCAGCGAGACGTCGCGCGCGCCGTTCCACCAACCGCATTCAGTGGCCAGGAAAAGTGGATCTTCACGCGTGCCCGTGCGCAAGTCGATCGCCCCAGGCAGCGCCAGCCGCGCGCCACCGACCTGCGCCAACGTCGGCGCCAGATGCCGGTTCGACACTGCCGCCGCGATGCGCGCTCCGATCGCGACGCCGGGCCCGGCGAGCACGAGCGGCACGTGCACGAGCTCCGTGTGAACCGACTGTCCGTGCTGCAGGTGCCCGTGCTCGAGCAGCTCCTCGCCGTGGTCGCTGGTGAAGACGATCAGCGTGTTCTCGGTGAGCCCGAGTTCGTCCAGCCGCGCGAGCACTTCGCCCAGCGCATGATCGCCGCTCGCGACCGCCGCGTCGTACGCGTCGCTCAACCAACGCTGGTGCGCTTCGGGCACGACGCGCGCCGGATCCCACCCGCCCTCGGGCGTGCGCGCTTCGTCGGCCAGCAATCGCTGCGCATATTCGTGCAGCGCGTGCTCGTCCAGGTCGTCGGGCTTCGGGCCGGCGAAACGCGCGCGATCTTCCGTGCGCGAACGGTGCAGCTCGTGCGGATCGACGAGGTGCAGGTAGAGGAAGAACCTCACCGACGCGTGCGCGTCGAGCCAGCCGAGGATGCTCGGCATCATCTGCGGCGACATCAAGAACCGATCGGGCGAGGACTCGAAGGTCTCGAAACCGGCGTCGAAGTTGCGTGTCGGCGAGACGAGAGGATTGCAGGCGAAAGCCGCCGTGGTGACGCCCTCGCGTTGCAGGACCTCGGGCAGAGTCTCGAGCTCGTCCGCGAGATAGCACTCCGGATCGGAGATCACGCCGTGCGCGCCCGGCTCTAGCCCGGTCAGGATCGAAGCCGTCGAAGGCCAGGTCCAGCTCGAGGTCGCGAACGCCTGCTCGTAGAGCGTCCCGCGACGCGCGAGCGACTCGAGCGCCGGCGTCGTCGGTCGCGCGTAGCCGTGCGCCGAAGTGCGATCGGCGCGCAGCGTGTCCATCACGATCAGCACGATGTTCGGTCGCTCCGTCGAAGCGCGCGTGCGCGGCCGTTCGCTGCGCCGTTCGAGCTCGAGACCGCCGAATCCGACGGCGGCCGCGCGCCCCGCGACCTCCGCGGAAGGAGGCGCGCCCTCGAACGCCGTCTCGAGCGTCACGCGTGCTCCCGGAGCGATTTCGAGGCCCGATCCGTCGCGGATCCGCGCCCACACGCGCGCGACGTCGTCCTCCTCGGCGTGCGGCGTGCGCCGGTGTTCGAGCACGATCCGATCGTCGATGTGCACGCGGAAGACGATCGTCGGCGCCGCCTCCGCGCTCGCGAACGCGCGCGCGACGGACAGATCGCAGCCGGCCGCCGCGTGGAGTCGAAGGCCGTTCTCGTCGGGCGCGACGACGAAGCTCACGCGGCACGGCGGCGGCATCACGAGCGTCGGCAGCTCGCCTCCGTCGATGCGCGGGGCGAGGCTCGGCGTCACGCTCGCCGCGTGCGGCGGCGCGTCGGTGCGCGCGGTTTCCACCGTCCACGAGTCCGGCTCGAGCGCGACCTGCCGCGCGACTTCGCGCACAGTCATGGACGAACCCGGATCGCCGGCCACGAAACGCGCGGCGACGAGCAGCGCGACGGCGAGCGCGAACCCCGCGCCCAGCGATAGCGGGCGTCCGATCCTCGCATCGTCGGCGCGCACGATCCGTCCGAGCACCGCGGCGAAGGCGAGCGCGATCGCTGCGAGCGCGAGCAGCGTAACCATCCCGCGCGCCGTTCCCGGCCCGGGCACGTGGTACGCGTCGTCGAGTGGCCAGCCGGACAGGACCGCGAGCATCAGCGCAGCCGCCGCGACGACGCGCGCGAACCGCGCCGTGCGCGCGCTCGAGCCCGAACCGACGAGCAGCGCGCAGCCGATCCCGGTCGCGATTGCCCACGCGAGAACCCACGGCACGCGCTCGGCCGTACGCCAGCGCGTCAGCCCCTCGTCGAGCCCGCGACCCCAGTAGTCCATCGCGTAGACGAGACCACAGCGCGCGAGCGCGAGCGCGAGTCCGGTCCACAGACCCACCGCGATACAACGACTCATCCGGTCAGGCTACCGTGTACGGAGTCAGGTGAGTTCGTGCAGGGTTCCCGCGATCGAAGCCGCGACAACCCTGCACGAACTCACCTGACTCCGTACACGGTCAGCCCAAAGCGAGCGCGCAAGACAGAGCCTGTTGGCGCAGCGCCAGCACGAGCCCCATCTCGGTTTTCGACAGCCCCAGCTCGGCGATCACCAGGTCGTCGAGCGGGAAGTCCTCGGCCTCGAGGTCCTCCTCCAGCGCCCAGTGCGCCAGCACGTCGGCGAGGCGCGTGATCCGTGCGTCGCGGGCGTGTTCGCCGGCGGACTCGGGCTCGTGGTGCGCGGCGATGACCGCCGCGATCGGGTAGGGCAATCCCCACGCTTGCACGAGGCGCGCGCCGACGCGTGCGTGGAATGTGTCCATCGCGGCTTCGAGGAGCTGACCGCCTTCGCCATCGACGGACAAGAGCTCCGGCCGTTCGATTGCCGCTTGCAGGACGAGCGGACGGCCGACGTCGTGCATCAGCCCCCACAGGAAGGCCATCTCGCTGTTCCGGCGCAGGCGCCGCGCGAGCTCGCGCGCGAAGACGGCCGCGAGCGCGGAATGCGCCCACATCCGCCGCGTGAGGTCCTCGTGCTGCTTGCTGCAGAAGACCCGTCCCTGCAGCGACACGGCGAGCGCCAGGTTCCGGATCGTCGTCATGCCCAGCCGGTTGACGGCCTGCTTCAACGAAGCGATCGGTTCGACCGGCGCGAACATGGCCGAGTTCGCGATCCGCAGCACGTGCGAGGACAGCGACGGATCGCGCTCGAGCGCCGCGTGGATGTCCTGCGCGTCGGCGTCCGGGTCCTGGCACAAGGCGATGATCTGGATTGCCGCTTCGGGCAGGATCGGCAGCTCGAGGTGCTCGGTCAGGTAGCGCTCGAGGGGCTCGTGGATCGCGACGGGGAGGACGGAGGAGGGGACCATGCGACGCCTAAAGCATCGGCTGGAACCTGTCTAGGGCTGGAGCAGACCCGGTGGCGCACCTTGCACCCCAACGGAGGGTGAGATACGAAGGAACAGGGAGAGGTCTGCCCATGCCAATCCCAACTCTTGGAAGAGCTGGAACTCGTCGCGGGACTCCGCGCACGTCACGCTGAGGCCGTACAGACGCTCCTCGAGCGCTACCGGTCGCTCTTCTTCCATTGCATCGGCAGCTTCGAGTCGGACGCTTCCGCTCGCGAAGACCTGCACCAGGAAGTCGTCCTGTACGTGCTCGAGCGCATCGACGCCGGCAGTTTCGACGCCGAAAAGGGCTCGTTCGGCACCTGGCTCTACCGCGTCACGTGGTGTCGCTGCGTGGATTTGAAGCGCAAGACGAACTCGCGTCGGACGCCCAAAATGACCCCGGTCGGCGACAAGGTCCCCGAGCGGCCCGATCTCGGACCGGGGCCCGGCGACGAGGCCGGGACCGAGGAGATCGGCGGCCTGGTCCGGCGCGGGATGGCCCACCTGGAAGAGGAAGATCAACTCCTTTTGACGCTAAGATACGTGGACGGACGCACACTGGTCGAGATCGGGGAGGAGATCGGGATCTCGGTCGAGCAGACCAAGTACCGGCTCAAGCGGGCGGCCACCAGCCTGCGGCGGGTCCTGCTCAACGACTTCGCGATCGAGGAGGCTGTGCGATGAACGAGGAATTGCGTGAAATTCCCGATCGCCAGCACCCGTTGCCGCCGGCAACACCGGACTTGGAGGCGGCGATGAAGAACACTTCGAACGGGCCCCGGTTCTCCCCCGCCGACCTCCAGAACGATCCGAAGGCCGCCCACGACGCCCTGTTGCACTGGGATGTGCAGAGCGAGCAGATCCTGAGGCTGCTCGCCCAGCATCCAGAGCACGGGGGGCGGCTGGAGAAACTGCAGCGCGCCGATGGCTGGTTGCGGCAACGCGCTGCGGACACGATCGTCTCTCGGACCCAAGACGGCGACAACGGACCGGGGTCCGCTTCTCCGACTGCGCCGGATGCCGGCTTGGCCTGTCCGACGGCCGGAGAGCTGTACGACTTCGCGAGCGGGCCCGGGTCCGAGCCGCTGCCGCGCGACCGGCACCTCGCGATCGACCGCCACCTCGCCGCGTGTGAGTCGTGCGACAGCTTCGTGGCGACGCTCGCGATCGCGCCGCCGGCGTTGTTGCTCCTCGGCGACGACGAGGTCGGCGTGTCCGTTCCGGCCGTCACGACCGGAACGATGCCGGAGCCGACTCCTGTTCGACATGTTTCAGGTCACCGTTTTCCTGCACGCCGCGTGCTGATTCCGCTCGCCGCCGCGGCCGCCATCGTGCTCGCGATCGGCGTGTGGCGCGCGTTCCAACCGGTGACGACGATGCGCGCGGTCTGGCCGGAAGCACCGCTCCTGCGCGGTGAGACGGCGGACGCGCTCGTGTGGCCGCGCGGCCGCGTGCTCGAACGTTCCGAGGCCGTCGCGCGCTTGGCACCGGCGCTCGCGAGCGCGATCTTGTTCGAGCTGGAGGCCCCCATGTTCGAGCTGGAGGCCCCCATGTTCGAGCGGGCGGCCCCCATGTTCGAGCTGGAGGCCCCCATGTTCGAGCGGGCGGCCCCGGCTGGTTCGGAGAGCAGCCGGGTGCAAGTCCTCCGCACCGCGGGCGGCGCCTTCGACGTGCCGACCACGATCGCCGAGTGGTCGCCGACCTCGAGCACGAGCGCGAGCCCGATTCCGCTGCCTGCCGGTCACTACACCTGGAAGGCTTGGACGCGCGAACGCGGGCTCGACGTCGAGCTGGGTAGCCGCGACTTCGAGGTCGTCCACGACGCGGCCCTCCTGCGCGAGCTCTCCGCGATCCTCGAGAGCGGCGACGAGGACGCCGACGTGCGGGCCGTCGCGTTCCTCGACGCGCGCGGTTTCCGCACCGACGCACGCGTCCTGGCGCGATCGCTCCCCGCCTCGCCCGGGCGCGATGCGTATCTCGGCCGCGCGCCGGGACGGTAGGTCCGGGACGATGTGGACCGCCGCGCGAGTCCCCCTTCGCGCCGCGGCGCAGGTCTTCTTCGTCGCGGCGCAGGTCCCGTTCGCGAGCGCGCACGCTTCGTTCGCGCCCGCTTCGTTCGCGCCCGCTTCGTTCGCGCCCGCTTCGTTCGCGCCCGCTTCGTTCGCGCCCGCTTCGCTCGCGCCCGCTTCGCTCGCGCCCGCTACGTTCGCGCACGCTTCGCTCGCGCACGTTCCGCTCGCGCCCGCTTCGCTCGCGCACGCTACGTTCGCGCCCGCTGGCGCTGAGCCGCTCGGGATCCTCCTCGCGGCGGCCTCGCCCGCGCGCAGTGGCCAGGTGGAGCCGCCCCTCGACCTCCCCCTGGAGCGCCAGAAATTCGCCACGTCCCTGCGCGACTATCGCGCGGGCGACCAGTCGGCCCTGGCGCGGCTCGTCGAGAGCTCGGAACGGATGGCGCGTTTGCGCCGCGAGGACGCGCGCGAAGTGGTCGCCTTCTACCGCGCGCTCTCGGCCGACGAACGACGCGCGGGTCTCGCCGCCGAGGTCCGTTACGACGCGCTGTACGCGGAGGTCGCTCAGGCTTCGAAGCGCGATTCGGCGCAGTGGCCGGCCCAGCGCGAGATCGTCCAGTCGAAGCTCGACGCGCTCATCGCGGAGTGCCGCGGCGCTCCGGATCCGACCCCCGCGGCGCGCGCGCTCTCGCTCGCGGCGGTGCTGGACGAGAATCGCGCGCGCGAGAATCGAGCGCGCGATGCCGCGGGCTTGTCCGCCGAAGCACGCGCGGTGCTCCTCGACCGCGCCGAATCGCGTTCGCTCGAAGCGCTCTCGATCTTCGCTCGCGCCGGACTGGTGACGCCAACGCTCGAACCCGTCTGGCTGCTGGCGCGCGTCGACGAGGCGCACGGCGACTTGGCCGATGCGCGCGAGGGCTTCGAGGACTGCCTCGATCTCGCCGACCGCGTCGACAACGAGGCGTACCGCTTGCGCGCGCTGCGCGGCATGATCACGGTGGCGGAGAGCACCGGCAATCTCGCCGAGCAGCGCGAACTGCTGCGCGACCTCGCCGCGATCCGCGAACCCAAGGATGACTGGTGGCTCGCGCGGCGCTGGAGCGCGCTGTTGCTCGCGGAGGACGAGGCCGGGGAAGCGGCGCGTTTTCTGGGCGAAAACGAGCCTTCTGCGCCCGATGAACTCAGCCAGTGGCACTTCCTGATCGGGAGCGCGCTGCAGCGGCTCGGGCGCCTCGACGAGGCCGAAGACCACTTCGACGAAGTGCGCCTCGTTCCGGCCGAGGGTGCCGCCTTCGATTGCGCCGCCGTCGAGGCGGGCATCTGGCGCGCGCAGACCGCGCTCGATCGCGGCGACGCACAGGGTGCCCTGGCGCTGGCCGAGCCGCTCCTCGACGCGAGTTGCTCGGCGGGCGCGAGGACGCAGCGCGCGTACACGATCGGAGCGGCGCACTTGGCGCTGGGCGACGCGGGGCGAGCGGAAGTGGCGCTGCGCGCGGCGCTCGAACAGGGCCGCGCGCTCGAAGCACGGCTCGCGCGCACGGACGACGGCGCGGTGTTCGGCGAGGTCGTCGGTCTCGAGACCGTTGCGCTGCTCGCCGACGCGCTGACGCGCCAGGGCCGAGCACTCGAGGCGGTTCGCATCTCCGAGGAGATCCAGGCGCGCGCGTTGCGCGGTCGGG
>Ga0163144_10027004_pt1 | contig 11133 bp, 13 predicted proteins | sample OliLak19BULKMAT1_FD_123175 | JGI IMG/M metagenome (GOLD analysis project Ga0163144, IMG submission 123175) | Freshwater microbial mat bacterial communities from Lake Vanda, McMurdo Dry Valleys, Antarctica - Oligotrophic Lake LV.19.BULKMAT1 | ecosystem: Environmental > Aquatic > Freshwater >... | reverse complement strand
TATTTGTTCGGTTTGCATGGTGATGCTCCTGAATAGAGTCAAGAAAAATGGTTAAGCAAGACGCTTTCATGCGCCTGCATCCTCGCCGACCATAAGCGTGGTATCCGATACATATCGATGCAGTGGGATGACAAGGTTGGTCGGCGCCGGTACGCCCTTGAAGACACGACCGGCGAGATCGAATCGGGAACCGTGGCACGGACAATAGAAGCCGCCTTCCCAGTTCATGCCAAGCGTTCCGCCGATTTCGGGATGAAACCCGGGAATGCACTGCAGGTGCGTGCATAAGCCGACCGCGACAAAGTATTCGGGCTTGATGGATCTCGCATCGTTCCGGGAATACGCGGGTTGCTGCGCGACTTCCGAGTCCGGATCGCGCAGTTCTCCGCGGTGCTGTTGCAACCGCGAGAGCATTTCGGGTGTGCGCCTGACGATCCAGACGGGTTTCTGTTGCCACTCGATCGTCTTTAATCCGCCGGGCGCGAGGTCGCTTAGATCGGCTTCAACCGGTCCGCCGGCGGCACGAGCCCGCGCGCTCGGCGCGAGACTAGCCATGAATGGAACCGAGGTCGCGATCGCGCCCAATCCGAATCCGGCCGAAACGGCGGCGACCAGCGCACGCCGGCGCCGTAGTTCAGGGTTGTTATCGTGAGCGATCGGAACCGTCGGGCGGGTTTTCAAGCTCATTGCCTCACCCACCGGCGATGGAAGAAGTTGTAGAGCGGCACATAGACAAGACCCGCGTACGCGCCGTAGAGAAAACTCTGAATCAGACCGACGAGAAAGCCCCGCCAGCTGTTCAGTTCATATCCCGGCAGAACTTGAAGCAGGAACGCGGACATGTGCACGCCGGAGGGCGTCAGCAATCCATACACGACGCAAAACACATAGCTAAACGCCATCGATATCGCCAGCGACCATGTCACGACTTTTATATTCAACATTTTTGGCGTCTCCATCTCGAGAGCTGACATCCAAGGTCAATGCTGATGACCGGCCCCTGGTTTGGAAACACGTTCTTCGCCGCCTCTGCCCGCCGGCTTGGCGTCATCTCGATCGCCGCCGCTATGCTCGCCGTGTCCACCATGGCCGCCGTGGCCAAACATATGCATCGCAATCATCCCGACGGCGAACAGTATCCAAACCCAGTTTTGGGAAAGCCATTCCATGATTTGCTCCGTTACCAAAATTAGCCGCAGTTCAGCGGAACACCACCTTTCAGTGCGAGAGCACTTTCTGCGTGGCGGCGTAGGACTTCGCCACGTACCTTCGTGCGGCACTCCACATGCTTAAAGTAGATACCTGGACGCGGATTATCTGTTCGCTGTCGCACGAAGGGAGGATGTTCTTCGGTTACGAGGACCTGTGAGATACGACAAAGCCGGCCACTTGAAGCATGGGCAAGCACTACGCGCCTCCCATCGCACCGAGCATGAGAGGAGGTAGGACAAAGGTGTGGTCTTCGATTCGACGCACGCCAGAGACGCTTTCCGCCGCGACCCGCAGCGCCTGCTTTTCGACGTCCGATTTGAGGCCGCCCCACAGATGCAATACGCCGTCCGAGGCCGATACGCTGAGGTAGATGGCATCCAGCCCGGATTCGCCCATCGCCTTCAGCATCCCTTTGCGCAACGAGCGATCGGTGCTCGAGGCTGGGCGCATCGCAGGCGGCGCGATCGCGATCTGGCGAACGAGATCCGCTCTGCTGACGATGCCGACGAGCTTGCCTGCCCGGATCACCGGAACCCGCTTGATGCGATGTTTCTCGAGTTGTAGGGCGATCTTCTCGAGCGGCGTCGCCTCCGTAACCGAAATGACCGGACTCGTCATCACGTCGCGGACGCGCGACGCGTGCGTCTTCACATAGTCTTCGGCATCGCTCTCGCCGGGAAACGCTACCAGCCTCAGCCACCACGAGCGGGCGCGCTCGGTGCCAAGCTCCACCCGACGCACCAGATCGCCTTCGCTGATGATGCCGATCACGCGCTTTTGGCGATCCACGACCGGAAGCGCGCTGATGCCGCGCCGGAACATGAGCTTCGCCGCCTCCTGGACCGTTGCGTCCGGCCCGACGGTTGCCGCCCACGTCGTCATCACGTCTTTTGCTTGCATGGCGGAGCGGATCACTTCTTACCCATGCCTTGCATGTCCATCCCCTTCATGCCCATGCCTCCCATCATCATGTGATGCTCCTCCATCATCTGGCCCATCATTTGCTGCATGAGACCCATGTGCTCGTCCATCCATTCGCGCATCTGCTCGGGCTTCATGCCGTCGCGCGGCTTCGCCTTCTGCATCTGCGCCATCATGTCCTGCATCATCTTCATGTGCTCCTGCATCATCTTTTGGCGCTCGGGCCCTTGAGCTGCCTGCGCGGCAGCGAGCTTCTTCTTCGCGTCCTGAGCGCGTTGGATCATCTGCTTCTGTGCTTCATCCGGCGCGCTCATGGCGCTGAGAGGTAGTGCCAGGACCAGTCCTGCGAGAATCGAGATCAATTGCTTGTTCATGCCAATTTCCTTTCAGAGTTGAGTAACGGTCTTCGATGAGCCGAGCTTCGGAATGAAAGCCGGCACAGCATCCTTGTAGCGGCGGTACTCGTCGCCGAACTGCGCGACCATCTCCGCCTCCTCCCGCTTGCCGAGCAGGGCGTACATGACGACGAGGATCGGATACATGACGAGCGTGACAAGCGTCGGCCACTGCAGCAGGAATCCGGTCATGATCAATACGAAACCGATGTACTGCGGATGGCGCACGCGCGCGTAGGCACCGGTGGTCGCCAACCGATGCGCATGCTGCGCCTCGTACAGCACCTTCCATGCCGACGCCAGCAGCCAGAATCCCAGGAAGATGAAGATACTGCTCAGGATATGGAACGGTCCCATATGGGGATTCAACCGCCAGCCAAACATCACCTCCAGCAGATGCCCCGCGTCATGCGACATGAAATCCACCCCTGGAAAGCGGGTCGAGAGCCATCCGGAGAGCAGGTAGATGGTGAGCGGAAAACCGTACATTTCGGTGAATAGGGCGACGAGGAACGCGGAGAACGCGCCAAATGAACGCCAGTCGCGTTTGCTCTGGGGCTTTGCGAAGCTGAACGCAAAGATGATGAATACGAGTGAATTGATGATCACCAGGGACCACAATCCGTAAGCCTGCATTTGATTGGAATCGTTCATGGCGCCTGGTCCTTGTTCTTCTCCTTATCTACCGCGCCGTGGTCGCCATGCCCTCCATGGCCCCCATGGCCGTGGAACATGTGCATCAGCGGACAGGCGAGTAACAAAAGCCATATTCCGTAGGCTGAAAACCATCCGGAGAGGTGCGCTCTGTGCTCGGTAACGAGGAAGAACCCCGCGATGAGCACGAACCCCCAGAAAATCCAGCGGCCGTAATCACCCGCGCCGGACGGATGATTTTCGTGCGAGTGCTCAGCCATGAAGATGGTCTCCTTGTGATGTGATACTCATCAGAGTTTTCCTGATTTGAGTGCGATGACCGCCCACCAGACTCCGAGGGCGCCGGCAACGACGAAGCCGATGATTCCGAGCACGGGCACGTCCGCGATGTGAGGCCCGGCATGGGCCGCGAGGATGATTGCCGAACCGATGATGAGCGACGCGACAATGAAGGCGAAGGCGAGCCGGTTGCTTGCATGCAGCATGTGCCGCTCAAGCGAACCTCCGCTCTGATGCCGGATGTCGAACAACGGCTCGCCGCGTTCGAGCCGACCCATGAGCTGCTGCAGCACCAACGGCGTATTGCCCGCCACCTCTCGCACCGCCGTCGAGAAACGGTAGAGCCGCGCGATGCTGGCTACGCCCAGCTCGGGGATGAAAGCGTGCTTCAGAAGCTGGCCGCTGTAGGACCGAAAAGCTTCGAGCGAACTGAACTCCGGGTCGAGCCCCCGCACCAGCGCTTCGAGCTCGGCAAATGCGCGTAGCAGCAAAGCCGTCTCGCGCAGCAGCCGAATGTGATGGCGCCGGCCGAGGCGAGCGAACTCACTGAGGATAGCGCTGAACGACTGGCGCCCGAGCCCCGATTCCCCGTAATAGCGGTCGAGCGATTCGCCGAGATCTTTCGTGAACTGCGCTCGATCCAGTTCTCCGGTCGCACCACCCATGCCCAGACAGGCGGCGCACACCCAAGCGGCGTCGCGCGCTATCACGCCCAGGAACAGTTCACGGAGCTTTTCCCGCACCTGCGGCGACAGGTCGCCGAGCGCGCCAAAGTCGTGATAGCAGATGCGCCCATCCGGAAGTACAAACACGTTCCCGGGGTGCGGATCGCCGTGGAACGTGCCGTGCTCGAAGACCTGCGTGAGAAAGAGCCGCATGAGCAGCTGCGCCAATTCGGCGTTCCGGCCAGGTTCCGTGGGTGCGGCATCGAGCCGATGTCCCGGGCTGTGCACCATCGTGAGCACGCGCAGCGTCGTAGCTTCCCAGAAGATTCTGGGTACGTACACGGCCGGTTCGTTTCGATTTAGCTCGGCGAATCGCTCCGCATTGCGCCCTTCGCGCTCGAAATCCAGCTCGCCGCGCAGTGTCTCGGCAAGTTCTTCGGCCAGGTCCGGGAGATTCCATGCCCGCGCGGAGGGCATAACCGTGCCGAGCAGCCGTGCGAGGCGGCGCAGCACGGAGATGTCCGCCTCGATAGTGGCCGCGATGCCGGGCCGCTGGACCTTGACGATGACCGAGGTCCCATCCGGCAGGGTTGCGCAATGCACTTGCGCCATCGACGCCGCCGCCATCGGCGAGTCGTCGAAGCTCGCGTAGAGCTCGGCGACCGGCTTGCCGGTCTCCTGTTCGATGATCCCGCGCGCGACATCCGCCGGGAAGGCCGCCGCGTCTTCGTGCAGCTTGCCAAGCTCGCTGACGAGCTCCTCCGGGAAAATATCGGTCCGGCCCGCCATCATCTGGCCAAGCTTCACGAACGTGGGGCCAAGCTCTTCGAGCGCTTCGCGCAGCCGCACGGCGTCGCTTTTGGCGCCACTTTCTTCCGCTGGACCGGCATGGCGCCCGATACCCATGCGCTCCGCATACCGGCCCCAACCCTTGGCCGCCGCAATCCTGGCGATTGCTGCGAAGCGGGCGAGCTCGCTCTCCGCCACTGGCACTTCGAGCGGTGAACGGGCGGTCAACACCGCCGGTCCTCAAGAAGAACTCGGTGCTCGAATTCGGCAGCTGGAACTTCCGCAACGCCCGGCCTGCGCACCTCAAACCGGATGCGGTAGATCCCGGGCACGCCCAACAGGAAAAAGCCACCGAAGCTTGGCTGGTTGGCGATCACCATTGGCTCAAGCCGCTTCGCGACCGATGTGCCACCAAGCATCGTGTGCTCCGCATGCTTGTCCGGAGGGCCGAGAACGATCTCGGCTGGCCGTGGAACAGACCGTTCATGAAATTCACCGCCGCCTCGGGCCAGATCCAGAAGCCGAGCGTACAGAGCGCGTAGCCGATGCTCACGGGCACCGCGAAGGCGGTTCCGGTACGAAATTCGTTGTTCATGACAAGCTCCTCAAGGTCATAGACAAGCGCGATGCGATGCGCCGAGAACCGCGCGAATTCAGGATTCGCGGCGGCTAAGACCGAGAGCAGCTCAGATCAGAATGCGCGCCGAGCGGGCGTAATAAGGACTGGAATCAGGAGGACGGTCAGGAGGGATTAACGCAGGGAACACAGGCGCCGCCGCGTGCCATCCCGGCAGGGAGACTGTCGCCACCAGAGCAGGCGCCGGTGACTTGCCGGCGGGTGTCGCCGTGGTCGCCGGGACCAGGAGGGTTCCATCCTCGATGGATGCGCAGCACGGCGCGGAGTCCTCATGGTGTGGGGCTTCGTCATGTGCGTGATTTGTGGCTGTGAAAAGCCCGGATTGAGACGAGCTGCCCTGCAGCTGGTGCACGTCGCATATCGGCCGGGCCATTACCAAGGAGAGCGCGAGCAGGGCGAATATGACAAAACGGCCTCTCGCAAGCCTCCGGACCGCCGGGAATTGGATTGCACCGCTCATTGCACAGTAGCTTCGGCTATTTCCATGACGGAACTTTGACTTGAATCAACTCCGCTAGCGATACGATAGCGTCGATCCGGCGTTGGGATCTTCAAAGAATGACGACCATATTCAGTTCCGAACCTTGGTCCGTCTGTGCGGTGTCTCGCTTAGAGAGAGCTGGCGCTGCGTGATCCGAAGGCGAAAACAAGGTTCTGGCGATCTCGCCCCCTGTGTGCGCTGGCCGACTGTGTTTGCAGAGCGGGTGCGCAATACTTCTCGAATTCGCCGAATAAGCGGCCAATCGAAAAAGGTGACGCAAATGATGGAAGGCTGGATGGGAAACTGGGGAACCGGTTCGATGGGCGGGTGGGGCGGGCCATGGATGATCCTCGTCTTGATTCTGGCGGTCGTCGGAATCGTTGCCGTGGTTCGCTTGACAAGCGCCCGGTCCGGCACCGACAAGAACAAACGCGATTGAACCTGCTGTAGCCGACGCCGTCGGGTATTGGGGGCCAATGCGTGTGCTGTCCTACATAGGTCGAGAGACTCGACCTATGTAGTGAACGAAGGCCGAAGGCTCGCAGATGGCCAAAGCGATTTCCGGAGAAACGATCTTGCTGGACGGCACCATCAGCACGCCTTCCTCTGCCGAGACGACCCGCCGCAGACTGTGCCTGCTCTCCAATGGTGCGTACAGCGTTGCGTTGAGCGACAGCGGGGCCGGCTTTAGCCGATGGCGAGACCTGGCGGTCACGCGCTGGCGCGAAGATCCCACCCGCGACCACTGGGGCAGTTACCTGCTGGTGCGCGACGAAGAGAGCGGCGCAGCCTGGTCGGCCACCCGGCAACCTTTCGGCGCAGTGTCGCAAGACATTGCCGTGAATTTCAGCCCCGGCAGGGCAGAATTCGTCCAGCGCGGTGGCGCACTTGAAAGCATGCTCGAAATTGCCGTGGCCTGCGATTCCGATATCGAGCTGCGCCGCCTCACCCTGAGCAACCATGGCGAAAAGCCGCGCACCCTATCGGTGACCTCTTACACCGAATTGGTGGTCGGGCCGGCCGGCCCCGACAACGCACATCCGTCGTTCTCAAAAATGTTCGTGCAAACCGCATGGGATGCGCGGCATGGCGTGTTACTGGCCACCCGGCGGCGGCGCGCGGACGGTGAGCCGGAGGTCTGGGCCGCCCACGCACTGCAGATCGAAGGCAAGCCAGCTGGCTGTGCGCTCGAGCACGAGACCGATCGCGCGCGCTTTCTCGGCCGCTGCCGCACGTTGCGTAATGCGCAGGCGATGCAACCGGGCGCCGCCTTGTCGAACACCACTGGCTGTGTGCTCGATCCTATCTTCAGCCTGCGCCAAGCTGTCACGCTCGCGCCAGGCGCCAGCGTGCGGCTGTTGCTGTGGACGCGGCTGGCCGAGTCGCGCGATGGCGCTCTGGCGTTGACCGCGCAGTTGGACAACCCGAATGCGGCTGAGCAGTTGATCGCCGGCGCCGTGCGATACGCCGCTGCCGAGCATGCGCGTCTTGGCATCGACGCGGCGCAAGCCGCACGTTTCGCGCACTGGCTGAGTGCGTTGCTGATCAGAGATCCGCGCCAGTGTGCCGCGGGCGAAGTATTGGCGCGTGGTCGCGGGGGCCCGCCCGTACTATGGGCCGCCGGCATTTCCGGTGATCGTCCGATCGTCCTGCTGCGCCTCGATAACTCGGCCGATCTGCCCCGAGTGCGGGACCTGCTGCTGGCGCAAAACGACTGGCGCGGCAAGCGCTTTGCCGTCGATGTGGTGTTGTTGAATACAGCAATCGGCCCCGCTGGCGATGCACTGCACCGCGCGCTGGAGCCGCTGGTTAGCGCGCAGCAAGCGCTGCTGAAAGCCGATACCCCGGCGGTCAAGGCCGAACTGTTTGCGTTGCGCGACCACGCGATCAGCGACGACTTGCGTAACGGCTTGCTGACGATGGCCCGTGTATTGCTCGACGCCAACGAACTCTCACCCACCGAACTCTCACCTCTCGGCCACGTTGCCGCGCCGACGGCGGATAAGGCCATTCTCGCCAGCACCCCGGCACAAGCCGCCAGCGCGCCGCCCGGCCCACTGGAATTCGCCAACGGCAGCGGTGGTTTCAGCCATGCCGGTCGCGCGTATCACATCCATCTCGACGACGAGCGCTGCACACCGGCACCGTGGGTCAATGTGATCGCGAATCCTGCGTTCGGCTTCCTCGTGTCGGCCGAGGGCGGCGGTTATGTGTGGTCGATCAACAGCCAGCAGAACCCGATAACGCCGTGGCCGAACGATCCGGTCAGCGATATTCCGCATGAGGCGTTGTATCTGCGCGATGAAGACAGTGGTGCTGTGTGGAGCGCCACCGCGCTGCCGATTCGCGTCTTCGGTGCGAAGTACCATATCACTCACGGCAAGGGCTATAGCTGCTTCACAAACGATGCCCATGGCATCGAGTTGGAGCTGACACTGTGCGTGCCGACCACCGATTCCATCAAGCTTTCGCGGTTGCGTCTGTGCAACCGCTCGGAGCGCACGCGGCAGTTGATCGTCACTGGCTATGTCGAATGGGCGCTGGGTGCGAACGGCAGCACGCCGTCGCCGTTCGTGATCACCTCGCGCGATGAGCGCACGGGTGCGCTGTTCGCGCGCAATCCGTGGCGCGGCGATTTTGGCGGACACGTTGCGTTCATCGACCTGGGTGGATTGCAACAGTCGATGAGCGGCGATCGCGGCGAGTTTCTCGGCCCGTTCGGCGCGGTTGACCAGCCTGCCGCGCTGCAAGAAAACGCGCCGCTGTCGGGTCGCCTCGGCGCAGGTCTTGATCCGTGCGGCGCACTGCAGACGCGGATAGAATTGCCGCCGAATACTCAGCTCGACCTCGTCTTGCTGCTCGGCGAGGCCGTTTCCGAAATCGACGCGCGGACTTTGATCGAGAAATACCGCGCGACCGACGTCGAAAAGGTACTCGCCGAAGTCGCCGCGCAGTGGAACGACCTGCTCGACACCGTGCAGGTACGCACGCCGGATCGGGCAATGGACATCATGCTCAACGACTGGCTGCTGTTCCAGGTGCTGAGTTGCCGCGTGTGGGCGCGTGCCGCCTACTACCAGGCCAGCGGCGCGTATGGCTTTCGCGATCAGTTGCAGGACGTGATGGCGTTATGCGTGAGCCGGCCCGATCTCGCCCGCGAACATCTGCTGCGCGCCGCCGGCCGCCAGTTTGCCGAAGGCGACGTGCAACACTGGTGGTTACCGCCGGGCGGCCAGGGCATCCGCACGAAGATCAGCGACGACCGCATCTGGCTCGCCTACGTCGCCACGCACTATGCCGGGGTGACCGGCGATGCCGCGGTGCTGGATGAAGTGTTGCCCTTCCTCACCGGGCAGGTCATTTCTGCTGGCGCGACCGACGTTTTCTTCCAACCGAGAGAGTCTGACCAAGAGGTCAGCGTGTATGAACACTGCGCCCGCGCGCTCGACTCCAGCCTGACCCGTGGCGTGCACGGCCTGCCGCTGATCCAGACCGGGGACTGGAACGACGGCATGAACAGCGTCGGCGAACAGGGCCGCGGCGAAAGCGTCTGGCTCGGCTGGTTTTTGCTGACTGCCATCGCGGCGGTTACGCCCTACGCCGAGCAGCGCGGAGAAACCGGGCGCGCAGGACACTGGCGCGACTATGCCGCCGGCCTGCGCGTTGCACTGGAACAGGCGTGGGACGGCGAGTGGTACCGCCGCGGCTACTACGACGACGGCACTCCGCTCGGCTCGCGCGAAAGCGAGGAATGCCAGATCGACACCATCGCGCAATCGTGGAGCGTGCTGGCTGGCGCGGCGAACCCGCAACACGCGGCGCAGGCCATGGCCGCGGTGGATCGCTTGCTGGTCGATAATCAGCACCAGATCGCGCGACTGTTTACCCCGCCGTTCGACCGCACCACGGACAACCCCGGCTACATCAAGGGCTATCCGCCGGGCGTACGCGAAAACGGCGGCCAATACACTCATGGAGCGACCTGGTCGATCTTCGCCTGGGTCCAACTCGGTGACGGCGATCGCGCCGGTGCGATGTTCGATCTGCTCAACCCGATCTATCACAGCGACAGTGCCGAAGCAGTGGCGCGCTACAAGGTGGAACCGTACGTCGCCTGTGCGGACGTGTACTCCGTCGACCCGCACATCGGCCGCGGCGGCTGGACCTGGTACACCGGCTCGGCCGCGTGGTTGTACCGCGCCGGTCTCGAAGCCTTGCTCGGCTTTCAGTTGCAAGGCGGTCAACTCAGCATCGACCCGTGTATTCCAAAGCACTGGCCCGGCTTCGAACTCATCTATCTGCGGCGCGGGCGCGAAAACGTCATCACCCGTTACGAGATCACGGTCGAAAATCCAACCCATGTCTGTCGCGGCGTAACTCGCGTGGAACTCAACGGCAAAGCACTCGCTGCCACGGACGCGATTGCCTTGGCGGATGACGGCCATACCCATTGCCTGCGCGTTACGCTCGGTTCGTCCGAACTATGAACCTCACAACCAACCGTTCGTGAATCCGGCGCGCCGCAGTCCCGTGGACACGTAGGGACATGCGCGCATCAGCCGCCAGAGCAATCCCGTCCGGTGGTTCTCGCACATCAGCACGACCGGGCCGAGGTTGATCCCGAAGTGGTACGCCGACGTCCAGCCAACACCGGCGTCCTTCTCGTTCGGAAAGCTCAGATTGAAGCTGCATCGGAAGCAGTACTCGCCGCTGGCTTGTGGATAAGCATCCTGAAAATGCCTGATCATCGGCAGCACGATTTCGGGGGCGAACGGCAGGGACGCAACCACGGCCCATGGTGCGACGGTCCCGTCGTCGGGTCCGTACGGTGCGCCGCGCGCGACATAGTCGAAGAACGAGCGCTCGATGCCGTCGATTTTGCGCTTCGTCCAGCCGGGTCCATCGCTCGCGGTCAGCCCCCAGAAGTTCTCTCCGTAGCCCGCGAACCCGAGCGGATTGCGGATCGCGTACTCCCGCTGAACGTAGGTCGCGCGGCGGCTGTTCTCGCAATAGTCGATGCCTTTGTCGCGCGCGAAGGCATCCTGGATCCCGCGGAAGTCCACCCAGATGTGCGAGTACTGGTGGATGAAGAGCGAACCG
>Ga0163144_10027003_pt1 | contig 11134 bp, 9 predicted proteins | sample OliLak19BULKMAT1_FD_123175 | JGI IMG/M metagenome (GOLD analysis project Ga0163144, IMG submission 123175) | Freshwater microbial mat bacterial communities from Lake Vanda, McMurdo Dry Valleys, Antarctica - Oligotrophic Lake LV.19.BULKMAT1 | ecosystem: Environmental > Aquatic > Freshwater > Lake... | reverse complement strand
GCATGCTGCGTGAACCCCACGAGCAGCTTCGTGAAGGCTGCGAACAAGGGCGCTCGCAGCGAGGCCGAAGCGGCCGCGCCGTCCAGCGTCACGAGGCCAGGACCGAGCGCGCCGGCCCCGGAGACCACCGCGGTGAACAGCTCGGTGAGCTCCGAGACTGCGCGCTGCGCCACGAGAGCTCCAATCACCGCCGCGCCATGGCGGGCCCACGCGGACTTGTCGGACAGGAGCTTTGGAATCCAGGTCTCGGCGAGCCAGGGCAGCACGTTCTGGGCCTGTGGGCCGAGCTTCAACAGCGCCAGGGTGAGGCCGACGAGCGGGGCCTTTTTCTCGCCGTTCTGAAACAGCCATTCGAGCAGGGCCGCGCGCTCTTCGGGCCGCGGCGAGCTCGCCGCTCGCAGCAACACCGCGGCGTCCAGCTCGCGCGGCAGGCGGGTCACCACCGGGCTCCAGTCTTCACCCGTGTCGCGCCCCAGGGCGAGCGAGCGCGACTTCCACGCTGCGCGAGCCCTGGGACCCTTCGCAGACGTCGAGTCGGCCAGCAGCGCGTCGAGCAGCGGATGGCGCGATGCCACCGGCGGCACCTCACCGACGTCGAAGAAGTCCGGATCACCGAAGAGATCGCCAAGCCCCGCCCCCCCGTCGCCCGGCGCCGAGAGCCCGCCCACACCCCCATTGCCCGCGGCACCGAGCCCACCGCTGCCGGCGCCCGCGGTGCCACTCTCCGGGCCGAAATCCAGGTCGCCCAGAAGCTCGCCCGGATCGAACGAACCCTCGCCCGTAGACTCGAGCGTGTGAGGCGCCTCGGCCGGCGACTGTGCCTCACCACGCAAGGCAGGTCTGGCACCGCTCGTGGCCCCGCCAGCACCCCCGCTCGGCACAGCCGGCGAGAGCGCCCGGATCAACGTCTCCGGCACACGCCCGCGGAGCCGCTCGACGAGCTGACTCTGCTCGCCTTCGGCAAGGCCGAAGTGAGGCGCACGGGCAATCTCGTACTCGAACCGGGCTGGATCTTTTTCGGCGAGCTGGGCGAGCGCATCGAGCACGGGGCGGCGGTGCTCGGTCCCGGCGCGGGCGAGCCAGCGCTGCAAATCAATCGTGGCGAGCGCGCTGGCGTGCGCGGCGAGGAAGGCGTGGTCGGCGTCGCTCAAGGCGGCGGCGCGCAGCACGTGGAGCGACGCCACCGGCTGGGCCCGTCCGCCGTGGGCCGTGAGGAGGGCATCGAGATCGGCCTGTTCCATGGCACACGCTCCTGGTGCGAGCTCCATGCTCGGTGCGAGACGAGACTCACCGAGGCTAAGCCGCTCGTTCCGCGCGTCAATGCCCTGCTTTCGAGGAAGGCGAACGAGCGGCGCGCGACCTCGGCGTGCCGTGGTGCGCACGGCGGCCGGATCAGACCCGAACGCGAGCCCGTCTGGACGTCACTTGAGGATGATGTCGCCGGGGGCGGTGCCGCCGGGATTCTCGGGGCTGCCCTTCTCTTTGCGAGCGCAGAGTCCCTGTTTGCAATAGATGGCCGTGGCGTCGGTACACTCGGTCTTGGTGTCCTCGCACTGGCCGGTACGGAAGGCGTCGCCCCTCTTCTTGATCTCGTCGGCGTTCGGCGTCGAGAGCGGCTTTCCGCAGTCGGGCCAGCTCGAAGCCTTGCAGTCGGCGTCGTTGTTGCAATGCTGCGCCTTGTTGACGATGTCGAACGACTCGATCTTCAGCTTGGTGCAGTCCTTGTCTTCCATCTTGCTCGAACAGCCGGCAATTCCGGAGACGAACGCGGCGCTGCACAGCAGGGCCAGGGCAGCGGCGGTCCTGCCAGCGGCGGTCACGAAGAGACGTCCAGAGCGCGTGGGAAGCATGGCCTTCATCCGATCCTCCGCGGACGTCGTACACCGAAAGGCGTTCGGTGAGGGTGACAAAGCAAGGCTTCACGCGCGGCTCGGGCGCGGTCGTGCGCTCGCGTTGCAAGAGCGAGCGGCTCCGCGAGGTGACAAAGCAAGGCTTCACGCGCGGCTCGGGCGCGGGTACGGGCGGGGCATGAACGTGCTGCGCGTGGTCACGCTCAACATCTGGAACCGCCTCGGGCCGTGGGAAGAACGCCTCGCCGTCATCCGCGAGGGGCTGCGCGAGCTCGATCCCGATCTGGTCGGACTGCAAGAAGTGATCGACGTCGCCGGGCGCACCCAGGCCGACGAGATCGCCGAGGGCCTCGGCTTCCACACCACCTACGGCGTGGCGACCTCGTACGGCGCGGGGATCACCATGGGCAACGCGGTGCTCTCGCGCTGGCCCATCGCCGCGACCCGGGTGTACCCGCTGCCGGCCTGCGGGACCGACGAGCGGCGCTCGCTCGTCGTCGCCGAGATCACGTCGCCGCACGGGAAAATCCCCTTCTTCGTGACGCACCTCAACTGGAAGCTGCACGAGAGCGCGGTGCGCGAGCAGCAGGTGCAGGAGGTCGCGGAGCGGGTGAAGGCCGAGGCGCCGATCGACGGACTGCCGCCCATCCTGGTCGGCGACTTCAACGCTCAGCCCGAGGCCGCCGAGATTCGCTTTCTCAAAGGGCTCCAGTCGCTCGGGGGCAAGAGTGTCTATTTCGCCGACTGTTTCGAGCAGACCGGAGAGGGCCTCGGGGTCACCTTCGACGGGACCCGCAACAAGTTCGCGGAGCAATACCACGAGCACCCGCGCCGCATCGATTACGTGTTCGTGCGCGGCCCCGACAAGCAGGTCCGGGGCAAGCCCCGCCTCTCCAGGGTGGTGTTCGACGAGCCCAGGAACGGAGTCTTCGCGACTGACCACTTCGGCGTCATGGCCGAGATCAGCATTTGATCGGGGCGGCCCATGATGAATCGCCTGCACGTCCTCGCGCTCGCTGCGCTGCTCGCCTCGGGGTGTGGCGCGCCCCCGACGAAGGGTGCTGAAACGGCACCACCATCGCTCTCGACCACACCGCCAAGGACCCTCTCCACCCCCAACGCCACCGCCCCCAACGCGGCCCCTGCCCTGCTGATCGACGAGGATCTCGCGATCACGCTCTCGCCGGAGCCGGCGCCCAACGCGCTCGTGCGGGTGACCATCGCGGCGCGCCCGGACGATGCGCCGCTCGCGGTGTGGCAGAGCCAGAAGCTCGTCGATCTGATCGGCACGCCGGAAGCGTCGGACGGGGCGGGGCCGATCGCCGTGACGGTGGAGGTGGCCGGCGGCGCGACGCGCGTGGTGCTCGGGCGCGCGCCGAGCGGGGTGGCGCGGCTCACGTACACGGTGCGGGCGCAGCTCCAGGGGTATCCGGATCCACCTGCGATCGTCGTCGATCCCGATCGCTTCGAGGCGGCGGGCGAGGCGCTGCTCCTGGTGCCGGCGGCCTTCGACGCGCGGACCGTGCGGGCGAGCATCCGCATCGAGACGGACGAGGTCGGGGCCACGCAGCTCACCTCGGCGGCGTCGAGCCTGGGGCTCGGACCGAAGCTGGAGGCGACGGCGCGCGGCGCGGATCTGCGCGAGTCGTTTTTTCTCGCGGGGCTGATCGGTCGGGCGACGTTCCGCGCGCCCGAGGGTCACGACGACGCCGCGTGGCTCGGTTACACGGCGTTCGATCCGCGCCCGGTCGTCGCCGACATGGCGGGGTTTCGCACGGCGTTGCGCCAGATGTTCGGGGCGGCCGACGCCGAGAAGGTGACGTTTCTCTTTCTCTCGGACACGCGGCCGGACGGGACGTTCGTCGTGTCGCGGCGGCCGCGCAGCGTGATCGCGCGGGTCGGTGTGCAGGATCGCTGGAGCGCTCCGCTGCGCATCGCGGTGGGCGCGGCGGTGGTCCACGGATGGATCGGGTCGCGGCTGTGGATCGGGCCGAACGACGCGGCGCACGAGGCCGAGGCGTACTGGTTCAGCGAGGGCGTGACGCGCCAGGTGGCGCGCGAGCTGCTGTTCCGTTTCGGGCTGATTTCGCCGGCCGAAGCGGCGATCGAGGTCGAGGGGTTGGCGAGCTTGCTGGCGACCTCGCCGCTCGGGACGGCGTCCAACGCCGACCTCGGGAAGAAGCCGAAGGCCGCGGTGCCGGTGCTCGTGGCGCGTGGCGCGCTGTACGCGCTGCGCGTCGACGCGCTGCTGCGCGACAAGACAAAGAAGAAGCGCTCGCTCGACAACGTGCTGCGCGAGCTCTACGACCGCGCGAAGACCGAGCAGGTGGCGCTGCCCGTGAGCGCCTGGATCGACGCGCTGGTGAAGGACCTGGGGGAGGGCGAGCGGGCGGCCTTTCGCGACGCGATCGAGCTCGGGAAGCCCTTCGATTTGCCCGATGGCGCGCTCGGGCCGTGCTTCCGGCGGGTGACCCGCACGTATGTCGGTTTCGACATCGGCTTCGACGAGGAGGCGACGCTGAGCAGCGTGCCGCGGAAGATCGTGGGGCTGGTGCGCGGCGGACCAGCCGAGAAGGCGGGGCTCCGCGAGGGACAGGAGATCGTGGCGATCCGGGTCGGGCAGCGCTCGGCGAGCGAGCCGCTGGGCGTGACGGTGGTGCAGGGCGAAGGGACGAAGACGATCACGTACAAGCCCGAAGGGAAGCGCGCGAAGGGGCCTGGATTCGAGCGCAAGAAGGACGTGAGCGACGACGCCTGCACGCCGTGAGCTGGGGAATCACGACATGCCGTGGCCGGCGAAGGCGAGAGAACACCTGTGCGATCCGCGGGTGGATCCAGGGGCGGCCGCCGACCTCTTCGCGTACGCAATCCCTGCGCTGATCGAGGAGCGCTCGCCTTGCACCTTGCGGCGTTTGGCCGGGGCCGCGTAGAGTCCGCGGCGTTGCCCGGTGTTTCCCGGGCGGTGTCGGCAGCGTCGATCCCTCGGCTTGCCCGCCGTGCCCACGAGGTCCGATGAGTCCCGTCGTCCAGGAATGGCTGAACCTCGTCGTCCGGTGGGCTCACGTCATCGCGGCGATCATGTGGATCGGCGATTCGTTTCTGTTCATGTGGCTGGACAGCCAGCTGCGGAAACCGGACCGCGAGCTGAAAGGGGAGGTCGTCGGCGAGCTGTGGATGGCGCACAGCGGCGGCTTCTACGAGGTCATCAAGCGCAAGAGCCTGGAGACCCTTCCGCCGCAGCTCCACTGGTTCAAGTGGGAGTCGTACCTGACGTGGATCACCGGCTTTTTGCTGCTGATCATCGTCTACTACCTGGGCGGGCGGGCGATGCTCACGGAGGCCGGCTCGACGCTGTCGCACGGCGCCGCGGTCGGCATCAGCCTGGGTCTGCTCGCGGGCACGGTGGCGATTTACGACGTGCTCTGCCGCACGCCGCTGGTGCGCGACAACCGCGTGTTCGGGGTCGTGGGGCTCGCGCTGACGGTGGGCGCGGCCTACGGGATCACCCAGGTGTTCAGCCCGCGCGCGGCGTTCTTGCAGGTCGGCGCGATGCTCGGGACGCTGATGGCGTCGAACGTGTTCTTCCGGATCATCCCGGCGCAGAAGCACATGCTCGCGGCGACGAAGGAGGGGCGGCCGGTCGACACGTCGTACGGCGCGCGGGCCAAGGCGCGCTCGACGCACAATCACTACCTGACGCTGCCCGTGCTGTTCACGATGCTGTCGAACCACTTCCCGGGGCTGTACGGGCATCCGCTGCCGTGGGCCGTGCTGGGGCTGCTATTCGTGGCGGGCGCGGGGCTGAAGTACATCATGAACTTTCGCCGGCACACGCACCCGGTGGTGCTGGTCGGGACGCTCGCGGCGTTCGCGGGCGTGTTCGTGATGACCGCGCCCAAGGGGCTGGCGATCGATCCGGCGTACGCGGAGGGGCCCAAGGTCTCGTTCGCGACGGCGCAGATGATTGTGCAGACGCGCTGTGTGACGTGCCATGCGCAGGCGCCGACAAATCCGTCGTTCGCGGCGGCGCCGTCGGGTGTGATGTTCGACTCGCCGGAGCGCATCGGGGCCTATTCCGAGCGGATCTTCGTGCGCGCGGTGCAGACGAGGACGATGCCGCTCGGCAACATGACGTTCATGACGGACGACGAGCGGCGGCTGCTCGGGGCGTGGGTCGCCCAGGGGGCGGATCTCGCGGCGCCCGGCGGCGTGGACATTCCGGTGCCAACGGCGGTCGCGAAGACGTACGCGAGCCCGGCGGAAGAGGCGCGGGCGATCTTCGCCGAGAGGTGCACGCCGTGCCACGGGAACGAGGGTCGCGGCGACGGGCCGTCGTCGTCGTCGCTGAACCCGAAGCCGCGCAATTACCACGACGCGGCGTGGCAGGAGAAGGCCACGGACGAAGGGATTTCGAAGGCGATCCTCGAAGGTGGCCAGGCCGTGGGCAAGTCGTCGGTGATGCCGTCGAACCCCGATCTGGCGAAGCGGCCGGAGATCGTGAGCGAGCTGGTGAAGATCATCCGTGGCTTCGGGAAGTGAGCGGTCGAGTGTGTGAGCGAGCTGGTGAAGATCATCGGCGGCTTCAGCCGGTGATCGGTTGCGCGATTGAGACGGAGTGAGCGAGAGATGGAGAGGAAGTGATGGCTGATCTCGTCATCCGCGGGCAGCGCGTGCTCTTGCAAGCTGGGCTCGCGCCGGCTGCGCTGCACGTGCAGGACGGTCGTATCGTGGACATCACGGGGTACGACGTGGTGGGGCATGCGGCGCGCGTCGTGGATGCGGGGGAGAGCCTGGTGACGCCGGGGGTGGTCGACAGCCATGTTCACATCAACGAGCCCGGGCGCACGGAGTGGGAAGGGTTCCGCAGCGCGACGGAGGCCGCGGCGGCGGGCGGGATCACGACGGTCGTGGACATGCCGCTGAACTGCATCCCGGCGACGACGACGCGCGCGGCGGCGGAGATCAAGCTGGCGAGCCTGGAGGGGCAGCTCCATGTCGACGTGGCGTTCTGGGGCGGGGTGATCCCGGGGAACGCGGGCGAGCTGCGCGGGCTGGCAGAGTTTGGTGTGCCGGGGGCGAAGTGTTTTCTGTGCCCTTCGGGGGTGGATGAGTTTCCCTGCGTGGCGCGCGGCGACCTGGAGCTCGCGATGCCGGTGCTGCGCGAGCTCGGGCTGACGCTGCTTGTGCACGCAGAGGTGCCGGGTCCGCTCGAATCTGCCGAGGCGCAGCTCGCGCGGGAGCACGCGGATCCGCGGGCGTATGCGACGTACCTGCGCTCGCGGCCGAACGCGGCGGAGGACGAGGCGGTCGCGATGGTGATCGAGCTTTCGCGGAAGTTTGGCTGTCCGGCCCACATCGTTCATCTGTCGAGCGCGTCGGCGCTGCCGCTCTTGCAGGCGGCCCAGAGCGAGGGAGTGCCCATCACGGCGGAGACGTGTTTGCACTATCTGGCGTTCACGGCCGAGGAGGTGGCGGACGGGGCGACTCACTTCAAGTGTGCGCCGCCGATCCGCGAGAGTGACAATCGGGATTTGCTGTGGCGCGGGCTGGAAGGGGGCGCGCTGGGGATGGTGGTGTCGGATCACTCGCCGTGTACGCCGCCATTGAAGAGGCCTGAAACGGGCGACTTTCTCGGGGCGTGGGGCGGCATTGCGGGGTTGCAGCTCGGGCTGTCGGTGTTGTGGACCCTGGCGCGCGAGCGGGGTCACGACGTGGCGCGGTTGTTTGCATGGAACGCGGAGGGGCCGGCGCGTCTGGCGGGGTTGGGGGCGCGCAAGGGCCGGCTGGCGAAGGGGTTCGACGCGGATATCGTGATCTGGGACGACGCGGCGACCTTCGTGGTCGAGCCGGCGCAGATCCGTCACCGGCACAAGGTGACGCCTTATGCGGGGCGCACGCTGTCGGGGGTGGTGCGGCAGACGTGGGTGCGCGGGCGGCTCGCCTATGACCACGAGGCCGGGCTCGCGGCGCGGCCGTCGGGCGGGTTCGTGGCGGTGCGCAGGTAGCGGACACTGAAACGCTACAGCGGCGCATTCCGCCACGGAATTCGTGACTGGGAGCGCTCAAACGGCATCTTCCGCCACGGAATTCGTGACTGGGAGCGCTCAAACGGCATCTTCCGCCACGGAATTCGTGACTGGGAACGCTCAAACGGCATCTTCCGCCACGGAATTCGTGACTGGGAACGCTCAAACGGCATCTTCCGCCACGGAATTCGTGACTGGGAGCGCTACAGCGACGCGGGCGGAGCCTCGGGGGCAGGAGAGGACGGTTATTCGGCGGCTTCCGCCGAGAGGTGCAGGAGATCGGGGATCATCAAGATCCACATCGCGGTACGCCGGAGCTCCGGCGTGAGGCCCTGGATTTCGAGGCCCGGGCGGCCTGCGCGGGGTTTGGCCACCTGCTCCAGGGTGACGGGCTCGTCGGGCTGGCCGTGAACGTGCGACACGGCGGTTCCGTCCTCGCCAATCTGCACGTCGAAGCCCGTGGAGACGTGGACCGAGCCGTCGGGCACCATGGTCAGTGAGCGCTTCTCGTCGGCGGTGGTGAACGAGCCGTCGGCTCCCAGCGTGCCGAGCCACTGGCCGTGATCTTCGAGGCGGCCGTCAGGGGAGAGGAGCACGGCAGTCTCGCCGCCGCGGGTCCAGCGGAGCTGGGCGAGCGGCAGGAAGGCCGGGCGGGGTGCCGGCGATGCCGAGGTGGCTGCCTTGGCCGGATCCGAGGCGAACGGTGCCGGGAAGATGCCGGAGCAGGCGGCGCAGAGCAGAGCGCAGGCCAGGGGCACACAGCACAGAAGCACGCCGCGCACAGACACGCTGCGCACAGGCACGCCGCGCACAGACACGCTGCGCACAGGCACGCCGCGCACAGACACGCTGCGCAGAGGCACGCCGCGCACAGGCACGCCGCGCACAGACACGCTGCGCAGGCGCCCGGCGGCGAGCGCTGCGCTGATTCGCGCGGCGGACGGCGGGTGCTCGGGAAGGTCGGCCATGCTCGCTCGCGAGGAGGTCACTCGGCCATCTGTTCGAAGTCGGCCTTGAGGGCGCCGCAGTCGGGACAGGACCAGTCGGCCGGCAGATCTTCAAAGGCGGTGCCGGGCGCGATGCCCGAGGCGGGGTCGCCCTCGGCTGGGTCGTAAACGTGCGAGCAGACGATGCAGCGGTACATCTTTTTCATGGCGGCTCCGTGCTTCGTGTAACACGACTCCGGCGCCGTTTCGCGTCTCTCTTCGCATGCCGCTTCGCTCCTTCGCCGCTCTCGACGCGCCCCGCGTCGCGCCCCGTCTCGCGCGCGTCGCGCCCTGCACCGCACCCCGTCTCGCGCGCCTCGCGCCCCGCCTCGCGCGATGCCTCGCCGCCTGCGTGGTGCTCGTCGCGCCGGCCGGGTGTCTGCCCGCCGCGCGCCCCGCCCCCGCCTGGCAACCAATGCAAGCCGGAGCGGTTGGGGTTCCGACCGGGGCGTTCTGGCTGTCGACGCAGGACGGCTGGATGGAGCTGGAGGACTACGTGGCTCGGGTGTGTACGCGGGAGAACGGCGCCGCCGCGTTCGAGGCGCTCAAGGCGCAGGCGGTCGCGGCGCGGACTTACGTGCTCCGCGCCATGCGGGACGAGGGGCCCATCGGCACGCCGGCGAAGCCACTGCCCAACAGCGAAGGGTTCCAGACGTACGCCGCGACCGCGAGCCCGGGGTGCCTGGCGGCCGCGGGTCAGACTCGGGGGGTGGTGCTGCGCTGGGGCGGCGCGCTGATCGTGGCGAACTACGTGGCTGGAGCGCGCCTGAAAGAAGACGGGACGCTCGGGGACGACCCGACTCGCACCGAGAAGTGGGTCACGAACAACCGCGGTCGGACTGGCATGCAGGTGCTCCCAACCCCGCTGTCACGCGTCGACCGCGCCGACAACCGCGGCTGCATGAGCCAGAACGGCTCGGACTGGATGGCGCGCCGCGGCCTGGATTTCGCGGCGATCCTGCGCTTCTATTACGGTGACGACGTGTGGATTGGCGGGTGAGCGGCTGGCGCCATTCGGTGACGTGTGGATTGGCGGGTGAGCGGCTGGCGCCATTCGACGACGTGTGGATTGGCGGGTGAGGGGCTGGCGCCATTCGGTGACGCCTTCATTTGTCACTGTCGTCACGCTGAAGCTCCAAAAATTCTCGCTCTTCCACCCCTGGCCGCGAACGAGATCGGTCAGCTCAGGAAGATGGCCAGGATGGCTGCTTTTTCGGCGTCGGATAGGTTGCGGAGGGTGTCCGGGAGGCGGAGCCTCGTGGGGGTGATGTCGACGCCGCAGCTGCTCTTGCCCTCGGCGAGGCCGAGATCGAGGCTCGTGAGGTCGTAGCTGCACTTGCCGATGTTGCCGTGGAGGCCCGACGGGGTCAGCTCGAAGATCGAGATCTGGTTTCGGACGAGGCCGTCGATGAAGACGTCCAGGTCGCGGCGCACGACACGGAGATCGACGCGGGTCGGGCCGATGAGGCCGAGCACGCGCGTGGGGTGGATCTCGAGGTCGACGACGTCGCGGCCGACACGGCCTCGGAGGGCGATGTGGCTGTCTTCGAGGAAGCGGCCCAGGGAGACGTCGGGGCCGAAGAGGCCGTCCTCGCGGACGCGCAGGATCCAGGGGAACGGGCCGCCGCGGCGGAGCACGAAGGTGGTGAGGCGCGCAGTGTCCTCGCTCGCGTCGCCGACCTCGTGCGGGGACACGACGGCTGGTTGGATGCAGCCCGCGGCGAGGACCCCGATGGCCAGCACGGGCACCAGGGACCGCGGAGAATGGTGAGCTCGCATGTGTTGCCTCCCTGGATGATAGTGTGCCACGGGCCCGCGCCACCGGCGAAGCGGCGAGCTGTCGTGCAGACACGCTCGCACGTCGCGGTCGGGGTGCCGTATAACGCTCGGCCATGTCGAGCTCGCCCGCCGTGCCGGAGGCCTTTGCCCACCTGACCGACCTCGCGTCCGATTTGACGGGGGCGTTCGTGCTGTATGCGACGGACGATTACTTCGCCGAGAAAGAGAACCTGCTGAAGGCCTCGGCGCCGCTGTGGATCGAGGGGAAATACACCGACAAGGGCAAGTGGATGGACGGCTGGGAGTCGATGCGAAAGCGCGAGCCCGGCCACGATCATGCGATCCTGCGGCTCGGCACGCCGGGCGAGATCCACGGGCTGCTGGTCGACACCACCCACTTCAAGGGCAACGCGCCGCAAGAGGTCTCGCTCGAAGCGATCGAGGCGCCCGACACGGCGACCGCGCGCGAGCTGATGGAGCACGAAGGGTGGGT
>Ga0163144_10027002_pt1 | contig 11134 bp, 10 predicted proteins | sample OliLak19BULKMAT1_FD_123175 | JGI IMG/M metagenome (GOLD analysis project Ga0163144, IMG submission 123175) | Freshwater microbial mat bacterial communities from Lake Vanda, McMurdo Dry Valleys, Antarctica - Oligotrophic Lake LV.19.BULKMAT1 | ecosystem: Environmental > Aquatic > Freshwater >... | reverse complement strand
GTTTAATCTGGCTCCAGGTGTGGACTTAAGCTCTCCACCTAGCTTGCCTAGGTGGAAGCGAGACTGAATGGCTAGATGCCGAATCCTTCCCGATCGCCCGTCCCCACCCAGCTTTCGTTTGCCTTTGGCGAACGAAAGCTGGGTGGAGACGGGCTCAAGGTCGCAACGTTAACTACTAGCCTGAAAGTCTTTGGTCCACTGGCACAAGGCCAATGGAGCCATGGAATGACGTTAAGTTCATGCGATTCCGGGCGAGGCCATCGGGGCGTTTGCTCGGCTTCAAAATTATTTCCAATCCGATGAATAAACTACCCGATACTCAACTCTTCATGAGTGGACCGGTTTTCGAAGACGCTCCAGTAAGGATTTTCGACTTTGGCGGCGGTGCCTGACAGACCACTTGACCAAGCGACGGTCACAGAATGCCATTCGGCGTTCTCGAAAATGCTCGAACGTTACGCATGGGCGATTGTTCGAGATTGGTCTTTGGCGGCAGATGTCGTTCAAACAAGCTTCATAGCATTATCCCGTTTTGGCGGCGATGTTGCTCCTGAAGCTAGAAAAAGCTGGCTTTTTCGAGTTGCACACCGTGAAGCACTTCGCGTCCGTGAACGTCAGAAACCATACAACCAAACAACTCCATTGTCCGCTTCGGCCGTTTTTGAATCCCACGCCACGTACGAAGTGAATCCGCTGTCGAGGATGGCGGAACAAGAAGAGCTTGAAAAACTAACCAGAAGAATCCAAAGCCTACCTCCCGAGCAACATCAGGTGTTGCGGCTCCGATTCTTTGAAAACATGACCTTTGCGGAAATCGCAGAGTCGATGCAAATTCCGCTCGGAACGGCACTGTCGCGAATGCGATTGGCACTGGAGCGATTGCGATCGATGTCGAAAGATAATGAGGACTAAGAACGAAAATGATGACGGACAACAATACCTCACTTACCAACATGACAGACGAACATTGCGAGGCAATGCTCTATTTGCTCGAAGACCCGGCGCTCGATCGCGTGGCATTCGAAGCACGCCTTGCCGACGATCCCCAACTTGGCGAGATTCTAGCTCAAGCTGTCACGACCTTTCAGTCGCTGCGAGCAGTGAGCTTTGAATCGGAAGCTGTCGCTCAAATTTCTGCGTCAGGGATCGTATCTCGCGGAGTGCCCCAATACCGTTCATGGCAATTTGCGTCGGTCTTGGCTGCGTCGCTTTTGATCGCCGTTTTCCTTGGATGGCAAACCCTTTTTTCGATTCGTTCTGGTTCAAATGAAAATGGATCGAGTCGCATCGTATTGGCTTGGGGAGATCTTCAGTTTGACGCTTTGGATATACAAGGAGTCCGCGAGACGGGCGATAGCGAGATGGAAACCTCGCTGGCAATGACTGATTTGTTTGTAGAGAACGATGTTCCCGAATGGCTTGTGATGGCCGCTACGGACGCAGCCGAAGGTTTTGATACTGAAAGCGAAAAGGGGCTCGTTCAGTGACTCACTATTTTTCCCTGTTCGCAATGTTTTGGGTAGCTGTGCTTTACTTGGCAACAGGTTCGGCAATGGCTCAGAAAGTGCCGAATAGCGTTGACGCCCAAGTCCAACCCGCGTTCGACCAGCTTGAATCGGACGCCATCGCGTTCGTCACGGAGCATCACCCAGAGCTGGTTTCGCTGTTGCAATCTCTCAAATCGATGCGACAAAAGGAATATGATATGGCGATCCGCGAGATTGGCCGAACCAAAAAGCGGTTAGAAGCGCTAGTCAAACGAGAGCCAGAATTGCATTCGATGGAACTGGATGCATGGAAGTTGAAGTCCAAGATCGATCTGTTGATGGCTCGCGGAATTGCTCGCGACAAATCGTTTGATAAGGCTGTGTTGCGAGATCTATTGTCGCAGCGGCTTGAGAATCAAAAGAAGCGATGGAGGCATGAACAAACAACGCTTAAAAAACGCCAAGAACAGCTTGCCGAACTACTCGCGAGAACCGAAGGCTCCGAAAACGATAAAGTTGAGCAAGAGCTTTCCACGCATCTTAAAAATGTCGATGCCAAGATCGTCAAAACAAAGAAGTCAAAGCAAGACGCCAAGTCCTCTAAAGAAGACAAGACTAAACCTTGATCCTCTCCCACCTAAATTTGAAATTCGCTAATCACAGAGACGAATCTATGAATCGAAACAACACTCCGATGCACATCCACGTTTTGCGAGCCGCGTGCGGTATTGCGATCGTCGCGATGTCGTCGTTTCCCTCCAATGCGGATGTTCCGATCGCGCCATTGGAATCGCGATTCCAGCCCAACTCGGCTGGCATCGCTGAGACTTCGGAGGTTCCTGATTTTCAAAAGCACATCTCGCCACTGCTTGGTCGACTGGGCTGTAATGGCCGCGCATGTCATGGCTCGTTCCAAGGCCAAGGTGGATTTACTCTATCGCTTTTTGGATACGATTTCGATGCGGACCTCAAAGCAATGAAGGACAAGGACGCTGGTCGTATCAATGCGAACGAGCCGCTTGAAAGCAAACTACTAGTCAAACCAGTTGATTCCGAACTGCATGAGGGTGGCCAACGCTTTAAGAAAGATGGATGGGAGTATTGGGTACTCAGGAAGTGGATCGAAGCGGGTGCGCCAAAAGCTCATGCGTCGCAAAAAGGGGACATTCAGAAACTTGTTCGGCTAGAAGTCTCGCCCACGGAAGTCCAGTTTGCTGCACAAGCCCAAACCCAATCGATGCACGCCATCGCAATTTGGGAGGACGGTTCCCAGGAAGATGTTACAGCACTTTGTCGTTTTACTAGCAACGACACGTCGATTGCCAAAATCGATGAAAAGGGACTTATCACGGCAGGCGAAGCGGGTGACACACATGTCGTAGTCTCCTATGACAAAGCCGTGGTGCCAGTCAGCGTTTTGCGTCCGATTGGCAAGCCCGGGCAACTCCAACAACAAATTGCAGGCGCGAAGTCCGAAATCGATAAATTGGTTTTGAAGAAGCTCGATAAAATGGGCATTATGCCATCCGACAATGCAACCGACTCGGAGTTCTTTCGTCGGGTCTCATTGGACTTGGCCGGCACCCTGCCATCATCCGATCAAGTGCGTAAATTCTTGAACGATCCGTCGATTGACAAGCGATCCGCGATGATAGAAACCATCTTGGAATCGCCAGGCTATGCCGCTTGGTGGACGACGTTTCTTTGCGATATGACTGGCAACAATGATGACCAGTTAAAGAACTTCTTGCCTATCCCGCAGTACGCAAGCCAACATTGGTACCAATGGATCTACGCCCGCGTCGCCAAGAACACGCCCTACGATGAAATCGTCGAGGGGATTGTAACTGCAGTATCGCGGGAACCAAATGAGAGCTATCAAGACTACTGCGAAAAGATGACGAAGATACTGGACGATAAGTCCGGTAAGAGCTTCGCAGAGCGGTCTGATATGATGTACTATTGGGCTCGTCAGAATCAAAAAACAGCCGAAGAAAAGGCGATCTCTTTTGCGTACGCTTTCTGCGGGGTAAGAATCCAATGCGCACAGTGCCACAAGCATCCGTTTGATCAGTGGTCAAAGCAAGACTTCGATCAGTTTGAGCGACTGTTCGATGGCGTCGTTGCCAGCCAAAACATGAATAACTTCCTGCCCGAATCGAAAGAAGTCGCAGAGAAGATGATGAGCGAACTAGGGATTCCAAAATCGCTCAAGAACAATGACTTGCGGATCAAGATCCAGGAAGCGGTCAATAAGGGAAAGACGGTGCCGTTTCCGGAGCTTTATGCAAAGGCCCCCAAGGTTCAGCCCAAAGTTGACAAGGACAAGAAAGGAACGAAGGTTGCGGTAACGGCTAAAAAGTTGCCTACCGCTCGTCTACTTGGCGCCGAGTACGTCGATCTATCGACCGTTGCCGACGCACGTGAGCCTTTGATGCAATGGCTTCGACGAAAAGACAATCCGTACTTTGCAAAGGCGATCGTCAATCGCATCTGGACTCACTATTTCCAATCCGGAATTGTGAATCCGCCCGACGATCTCAATTTAGCCAATGCTCCAAGTAATACCGAATTGCTTGACCACTTGGCCAGCGGATTTATCGAGAACCATTACGACCTCAAATGGTTGCATCGAACGATTCTCAATTCGGCGACTTATCAACGCAGTTGGCAAGCCAACGAAACCAACGCGCTCGATCGTCGCAACTTCTCGCATGCTCTATTGCGACGGTTGCCGGCTGAAACGGCCTATGATGCGTTGCGAATCGCTTTGTCCGACTCCGAACAAGCGAAAGCCTTGTGCAACGTCGAAAGCGATCGCGCCATGACGATGGCAGGTGCGAGCGCCCAAAACAAGGGGGGCAAAGGTGCTCTTTCAAGCTATGCACTTACCGTCTTCGGTCGCTCTATTCGTGAAAGCAATTGCGATTGCGACAAGTCCAGCGACCCAAGTCTTTTGCAAACGGTTTTCATTCGAAACGACGCGGATGTTCTGAAGGCCATGAATGATGAGCACAGCTGGTTGGCGCAAGTTGCCAATGAGTACAAACTACCGTCGCCAAGGAAAAGCGGACCTGCCCCTGCTCCGCCCAAAATGGACACAAAGAAAGATGTCCGTTCTGCAGAGGATTTGGACCGAGACGTTCGAAAGTTTCGAAAGCAACTGGAAGTCCTATCTGCGAAGAAAGACAACGAAAGGGCGACAAAGAGAGTCAAGTCCGATCTTGCACTCGCAGAGAAGCGATTAAAGGAACTGACGGCCAAGCAAGATTCGCCGAGCGAAGCAGCACCGCTTGACGCAGTGTACTTAGTCACTCCATTGCCCAAATCCGAGAATGGCCTAAGTCATGCAGACGCAGCTAAAGTGGTCGAAGAAGCGTATCTGAGAACGCTTTCACGAAAACCGACCACGATCGAACTCGAACGATCTCAGCAAGCAATCGCAATCGCCGAGAACCCAACCAATGGAATCAGTGACGTACTTTGGGCTTTGATCAATTCAAAAGAGTTTATCCTAAACCACTAAGTATCGTTTTTGGAAAGGAGTGAGAGAATTTTAGTTGCACGACGCTCCGCGTCGTGATTCCTACGACGCGGAGCGTCGTACAACTTAGGGCTTACCCCCAAAATTAAGACTGAATGATGCACTAGGCTCGAAGCCTATCCCACAGGCAACGAATACAAACCAATTAAAGAGGATTTCAGAAATGTCGATTCACAATTACTGCGACGGAATCAAGCGACGCGACTTCATACGTGTCGGTGCACTCTCGGCTAGTTCATTCACGTTGGCCAACTACCTGAAAATGGCTGACGCAGGTCAGGTAAAGGATGGGCATGCGACCTCCGGTATTTTTATCGATCTCAACGGTGGCCCGTCGCACTTGGACACGTTCGATCCAAAGCCGGATGCACCAGAGGGCATTCGCGGTGATTTCAAAACGATCCCGACCTGCGTTTCCGGGGTGCATATTTCGGAACAATTACCCAAGATGGCAAAGTCGTTTGATAAGTACGTGATTCTGCGAGGCGTTTCGCATACGCTAGCCGCGCACAAACTCGGCAGCGAATTTGTGAACACAGGCAGTCGCCCGTTGGCTTCGCTAGAGTATCCCGGCTATGGTGCCGTTCTGTGCAAGGAGCGACCTGTCGCATCGGACATCCCACCCTTTGTTGCGATTCCAAACAGTGGCCAACGAGCGGGTTTCTTGGGTATTCAATATGCTCCGATGAACACAGGAGCCGCACCAAAAGCAGGGATGCCATTTAATGTTCGCGGCATATCCCTAGGAGCTGGTGTTACAGTCGAGCAACTCGATCGTCGACAGAATCTGCTGCATGATCTAGACCGGACGTTTGAATCCTTGGAGGGACGGGATCAGTTGCTTACGGGCTTGGATCGTTTTAGCGACAAGGCTTACTCGATGCTAACCAGCGAACGGGCGCGATATGCATTCGATATCTCCAAGGAAGCACCGTCGTTCGCGGCCCAATTCGGGACAGATCCCTTCGAACAAAGCTGCTTGTTAGCTGTTCGTCTTATCGAATCTGGCGTGCGATTTGTATCGCTTCAAGTTGGCGGCTGGGACAACCACACGGACATTTTCAATAACCTCAAGACAAAGCTGTTGCCCAAGTTCGACGGCGGTGTGTCCGCTCTGCTCAATGGACTTGAACAGAAGGGACTCCTGGCTTCCACGTCGGTCATGGTAACTGGCGAATTCGGTCGTACTCCCAAGATCAATACGCGGGCAACTCTAGGCGGACGCGATCATTATCCACGATGCATGTTCATGTTGATGGCCGGCGGCAAGATACGCGGTGGTCAAGTGATCGGACAAAGCGACGCAACCGCTGCCGGGCCTGCCAACGATTCGATTTCACCTAGCGACGTGGCAGCCTCGTTCTATCACAACCTCGGCATTGATCCAAAGCAAGAATTTCAAACCGAAACAGGGCGTCCCATTACCCTGGTTCGAGACGGCAACGTTATTCCACAACTGTTCGCGTAAACTCAACCTTTCTCAGCCTTTCTCAGCGGGCAGCTCGTGCTGTACCGCTACCAGTTTTCGTTTCCTTTCCTATTCGCTCAAAGGGTTCACAATGAAGAAGTCCATCCTTTCCCTGCTCGCTGCCGGAGCAATCCTCATCAATTCGGTCTCCCTGAATGCTCAAGAAAAAGGAGACAAAAAAGATCCAGCCAAGACCATGGTGACGCAGTTCATGAAACAGCTTGAAAAAGCGGAACTAAAAGACGAAGAGTCCACCAAAATCAAAGACATGTTTCAAAAAGTCGCCAAAGAGGTATCAGCCAAGCGCGAGGCAGGCGGTATCACCGCTGATATTCTAAAGAAGCGAGTAGAAGCGACCAAAAAAGCCAAGGAAGATGGCAAGAAGGGAAAGGAATTGCAAGCCATGGTGGAGGCTGCCATGGGACTCAACGCAGATCAAGCTAAGGTCTTCGGGGAAACAGAGGAGATGCTCGCAAAGGTTCGCGTTGAGATTGGCAAGATGTTATCCGCCGAGCAAATCGCCAAGTTGCCAGAACAAGCTCAAGGTTCTTTCAAGGAAAAAACAGGCAAGAAAAAGAAGTCCCTCTAGACCTACAACCCGAGCTCCGCGATCGGAGTTCCCTGATCGACAACGTTTCTTGGCCTGCCTCGGTGATCCATGTACTGCGTCGATAAGGGAACTCCGAAGTAGCGATAGATCGTTGCCGCCAAGTCCCCTGGAGTTACAGGTCGCTCTTTGATCGACCCACCATCTTTTTCCGTTGCTCCAATAACTTGCCCGTGAGTAAGCCCGCCCCCAGCCAGGGACATGGACATCACGTTTGGCCAATGGTCGCGTCCGTCCGTACTTTCCTGTGTCCCCATTAAAGGCGTTCGCCCGAACTCGCCCATCGCGATCACCAACACATCGTCGAGTCTGCCCCGTTCTTCCAAATCACCGACTAGGGTCGTTATGAGATGATCGAAGAGTGGCAACAATGGCTTGAGTCCCTTTGAGATGCCGCCGTATGGAGGAATGTTGTCGCCGTGGTTGTCCCACGTTCCACTTGCAGTATGGTAGCTCAAATCGATAGTGACAAACGCGACGCCTGATTCGACCAGACGCCGAGCCAACAAAGCCTGCTGGCACCATAAGTGACTTCCGTAACGCTCCCGAACTTCTGCGGGTTCTAATGTCAAGTCGAACGCATCTCGGGCCTTCGCTCCCACGAGCAGATCAACCGCTTGCTGCTGAAAGACATCAGCCGCACTCATTGCCCCGCTTGTATCGATGTCGCGTCGAATTCGATCCAGGTCTTTTAGGAGACTGCGTCGATCGTTGAGCCGCTGGAAATCCAGTCCCTTGGGCAATTGAAACATTTCCGCAGTGGACTTCTTGCCAGAATCGGTTCCGACCAAATCGTAGATCGGAAGCTTCGACGCCAAATTGCCTCGGAATGGATCGTATTGCTGACCGAGATATCCGCCGAAAGCAATGTGGCTTGGTGAACGATAGAAACCGACATAGGGCGGCATCGAAGCGTCGTTGGTGCCATGATTTTTGGCGACCACGGACGCGATCGAGGGATACAAGGGTGCTTCTCGATTGGTTCTTGGTTCGGCGCCGAGGTTTCCAGTTTGAAAGACCGTGTTCGGTTCGTGGTTGCTGAACTTGGCATCGACGGAACGAATGATCGTGAACTTATCGAGCATCGCCGCTTGCTTAGGCAAGTGCTCACAAAAATGGACGCCTGGTAGTTTTGTTTTTATCACTCCAAACGGACCGCGATTGTTGAACGGTCGATCGGGCTTTGGGTCCCATGTATCGATATGGCTAGGCCCGCCCGTCATCCAAAGCAGGATGATGCTTTTGGCTCTGGGTGATGGATTGCCCATCGAGACAGCTTGAGCACGCGAAGCAAGAAGACCGGGGAGCGACAGACCTGCGAAACCAGCTAAGCTCGCTTTGACCATATTCCGGCGGCTTGCCACGACAAGCCCCTCACGTGTCAAAGCGTTCATCGCTTGAAATGCATGCGGATGCGAATGAGTGTGAATCGGCATTGTTAGTTTTCCAATCGCAAACGGCAACAGAATTTAAATGGCTTTTCGGCTTGCAAGTGCGAAGCACACAGCCTTCCATCGAGCCCGTCTCGGTGGAGGCAACAATTGGCAGCTACCAACCACAATCATGATTGCAAAAAGCCTCCGTCCGGCTTGTCCGGGCGGACGCAGCGTTCTCGCCTAATCAGTCTAATCCCTCTCCACTAAGTTACCCGAAAAATACGGCTCAGTGCAAAGGTTGGAATCGCTAATGCACAGACTAGGATACCAGGCAAGTATCCGCCATACTGCAACGCAATCGCTGCGTCGAGAAAAATGATGCTGAGAATCGCTTGTTTGATCGCCGGCACTAGCGTTCCAACGCCCGGCGAACGAATGGACACGACAGCTCGCCGAAGCCAAGGCATCGCAAGCAATGCAACAAAGATGGGGAACCAGGTGAACGGATCCAGCCGAAGCGGGCGGGCCACCGACCACATGGAGCTCATCGCAATCGCCGCTATTCCAAGAACACTCACCGCCCAGCTCAACGCAAGGCGAACAGAGGATTGTTGCATGAGCCCCTCACGTCGCGCTGCCAGCGTAATCCCGGTCACGAAGCAAACGTGACCCAAGGTTGCAAGTCCGATGCTCGACCAATCCAAAGATTCGGGCCAATTCACGCATGCACCAAGTGAAACGCCCATCAGCAAATTCAGTCCCCGACACAGCCCCATCAGCAATGGCCCAACTACGGTGCCCTTTATGGAACTATCGTACGCCACGATGGTTGCAGCCAATGCAAACGCGGTAAAACCAACAATCCAATAGGGAGCTGGTTCCTCGGAAGCGGGTAACAAGTAAGCAGCTGCACCGGCCAGGCCAATGCCGACAACGAGAAGTCCCCACCCGGCCCGACTCGCCGTCTTGACCGCTATCGCACTCCGCACGAGCGGTCCGTTACGACGCTGAGCCGTATCTTCCTCGACATCGTTAACGTCGTTCAGAACCATCCCGGCCCAATACAAACAAATCGACGCCAGCGAGGCCAGCAAAAGCGATGGCCCGACGCCTTGGATAAGCCACCAAGTGCCTGCTGCGAGCGTAAAGCCAGCGATGACGTCTGCGCAGGCTGTGAGTGTGTTTGGAACTCGAACCAGCTGAGCCCATGCACGAAGTTGAGGATGCATGCGTCTTTACTTCTTGCGTTGGTATTCCTTGATCAGCTCGGGTACGGCGATTCCAATGGCACCGCGTCCCTCTCGCAATCGTGCGTCGACATCTTCTTGGATAGCGTCGACGTCGATTTCCCAAAACTTGCGAATGAGCTCGCCCGAAAGTGGTTCTGAGGAGCGAACTAGTCGCATGCCAACCATTCTACTTGGGTCTGAGGTAAACCACCAAGGACTCAGTGGGACATTTGGATCCTCCTCTTTCCAATCGTCATCGACGGAACCCATTCTTGCCGCCGATCGGACTCGTTCCGCTGTATCCTGCCAACCGCCACCGCGAACGCATCGCGAATCGGCTTCGGTGGGCCAGTTGGTCGCATCAAACTGTACCAAAGATTTGCCCGCAAACTTTTCGAAGCCCTTTTCATCAAACTGATCGATGGTCCATTCCCAAACGTTGCCGTGCATGTCATGCAGCCCAAACGCATTCGGAGCCTTGCTACCAACTTTGGCTGCTCCCGTCTCCAAGCCAAAAACGGCATACTTCTCAAGCAGTGCGGGATCATCGCCAAAACTGTAGGCCGTTTTGGAACCGGCTCGAGCGGCGTATTCCCATTCCACTTCGGTAGGCAATCGATACTGCACTTCGGTCAAGCCGCTCAACCACTTCGTATATTGCTTAGCTGAGTACTGCGTCATTGTGACGGCTGGTTGGCTTTTGTCGTCACCATATTCATAAGTCTTGCCTGGGTCATAGAGCGGCGTTGGCACGGTGATCGCATCCGCTTTGACCTCTTCTGTTACTTGCCGAATCCCTTTGGAGGAAAGCTTCTTGAAGACGTCGTACGTTCGCATGAACGTGTTGTACTCACCCCAAGTCAATTCCGTCTTTGCCATCCAAAACGGCTTCAGTTTAACTGTGAATTGCGGGCCCTCGCCCTCGCTCCGCCCAGCTTCGGACTCAGGTGAGCCTACCGTAACTTCACCACCCGGTATCGGAATCATCTCAAACGAAACATTGGTTCGGTCAAAGGACTGCGTATAGGGAATCATGTAGCCCCCCTTGCCACCGTCGATTGGCACAAAGGGTCCTTTCTCCGGCTTGGTTGCACTAATCCCAGGCAGCAACTTCCCCGCCGTATCCTCTGCCTGTGCGAATACTTGCACCGAAAGAATAGCCGCAGCAAAAGCCGCGATTGAAAACCATCTAGTGGATTGAGATTTCATGGGTCGAACTACGTTGGAGGAAATGTGGATTCAACAGTTTCGTAAAAAACTACTTGGGCCAAGCAGCAATGGGACTGCCATCTGGGCCCTTCGCATTCGAAGGTTTGGAACCTCGAAGGCTTGCGGCGTAAACGGATACAAGGACCGCATCGTTGGGATGCGAAAGGCGTTTCGCCCATGCGGGCATTGCGCCAGCGCCCGCACCCTCGTTGAC
>Ga0163144_10027001_pt1 | contig 11134 bp, 8 predicted proteins | sample OliLak19BULKMAT1_FD_123175 | JGI IMG/M metagenome (GOLD analysis project Ga0163144, IMG submission 123175) | Freshwater microbial mat bacterial communities from Lake Vanda, McMurdo Dry Valleys, Antarctica - Oligotrophic Lake LV.19.BULKMAT1 | ecosystem: Environmental > Aquatic > Freshwater > Lake... | reverse complement strand
CTGGCCCCGGCAACTGCTGGGCTACGAGCGGCTGGAGCGGGCGGAACTGGTCGAGCCCATCAGCGAACTCTACCGGGAAGTGTGGGGCCCGCTGATGAACTTCTTTTTGCCCGGCCTCAAGCTCAAGGAGAAGTGGCGGGAAAAGAGACAGTGGAAGAAGCGCTACGAACCGGCGCGCACGGCCTACCAGCGACTGCGGGACACGGGCGTGCTCGGGCGCCAAGCGCGGCGGGGCTTGCGCGAGCGCTACGAAAGTCTGGACCCCGTTTGCGCTCCAGGCGGAGTTGGAGCGAAGATTAAAACCGATCCTGGCCGGAGCGGCGGAAGTCGCCCGGCGCCGTGCGGGGGGATTGACAGAACCGTTGCACTGAAAAACGAACACTGAAACCTGAGTCAACCATCGCTGCCTACTCAGCCTCCTTCGGTGTCATTTATCCATGAGGCAACGGGCCCTTGGGAGTGAGGGCGAGGCCTCCGTCGGGGCACAATCCGCCCCCGGCTCTGGGGCTGCGGCAAGCATTGCCGCTCTGGATTGGCCGCGCCGCAAACCCAGCCCCAGCCAGGGTCGTGGCGTTCGGCTCACGCCGCCTTTTTCCCGAGGGCGAACCAAAATCCGGCGAGCGTGCCCACGCCGAGCATGACCTGCGTGACGGATTTCAAGTCGCCGAGGTGCTTGAGGAAATAGTCGAGGCTGGCGTCGGCGGTGAAGGGATGGTTCTGCCATTCGGCGAATAATCCCAGCCCGAGCGCGAGCACGCCGCAGAGAATGCCCAGCGGCCACGAGCGTCGAGGGGCGAGTAGCCCGGCGAAGATGCCGAGCAGCACGCCGGGCAGCGCGACGGCGTAGTAGCCCTGTTTCATCAGCCAGACGAAGCCGAAGTAACCGAGGAATCCGCCGACTGCTCCGCCGAGAAGGCCTAGCAGGAAGTTGATCGGAGCGGGCACGCGGCTGTGGGTGGTAAAGGCTTCGTTCATGGCGAGTTCTTCTAATTATTTCGCGCGTTCGACGAGTTCTTTCAAGGTCACGTTCCCGGCGACGGCGCGCTCGGCGTCACCGATGCGATCGAATTCCCCGCGCACGATTCCGCGCAACGCATCGTCGGCGGTGACGGGCTCCTGCCCCTGTCCGGCGCGGAGCGCCTGTAGGATGTGATGCGCGGTGATCTGTTCGAGCGGACGCGCGGGCGTGAGGCCGCTGGCGTGATTGACAGCCTCGATGAGAAGGCGGGCGTGTTCGAGCGTCTGGACGAGCTGGGAGATGAGCTTCGAGGGCACGGTGAGGGCGACGGCGAGTTGATCCACCGTAGGCGGAAGCGTGCCGCGATGGAATTCCAAGGCGACGTGGGTCATCAGGCGCAGGGCGATGAATTCGCGTCCGCGTTGGGTGACGCTTTCCGCGAGTTTTTCCTGGAGATAGGCCTGGCGGTTCTGAAAGGCGTAGGCGACCTGCCCGCCGAAGAGCAGGATGAGCCATCCGAGGTAGAGCCCGATCATGAAGATGGGGATCATGCCGAGGCTGCCGTAGATGGCGTTGTTCGAGGTGACGCGGGAGACGAAGTTCACGCCCAGCAGGTTGTTCAGATACCAGAGCCCGGCGGCGACGGCTCCACCGGCGAATGCGGCGGCGGGGCGCACGTGGGTGTTCGGCATGAGTTGGTAAAGCATGGCGAAGACGAAGCAGAGCATGGCGATGGGGAGGAACTTGAAGAGCATTCCGCCAAAAAATGGCATCTCGAGCAGCAATCCCTTGGTGGCCTGGAAATGCTGGCCGCCAGTCAGCCCGAGGGCGACGATGAGGAGCACGGGCGCGAGGGAAATGGTGGCCCAGTAGAGCAGCACCTGCGTGTACCAGGTGCGGCTGCGCGTGACGCCCCAGATGTCGTTGAAGGTCGCCTCGATGCGCATGAGCATGGAGATGGCGACGACGACGAGCGCGATGGTTCCGGTGACACCGATGGCGCCGCTGCGGGTGTTATTGATGAACTCGTTGATTTTTTGCACCGCCTCCTCGCGCTTCACCGCGGCGAGGTATTGTGAATCGGTGCTGAATTGGGAGTCGGGGTTGAGCACGGCCTTCTTCGCGTCGGCACTCGTGTAGGGCGCGATGGATTCGACGAGCTTGTCGATGAACTGGCGGATGGGTTCCTCACCGCGGCTCTTGAGCACGCTGGCGGAAATGCTGAGCACCACGGCGAGCATGGGGATAAGCGCCAGCAAGGTGGAGTAGGCCAGGGCGGAGGCGCGGACCGGGCAGCGGTTGCGCACGAAGCTCTTGCCGACGAGCAGCCAGAAGTGCGCGAAACGGAGGAACCACGGGCGCTGCGAGTCGTGCGTGCGTTCAATGCCCCGCTCGTCAAAGAACGCAGTGGCCTCTACGTAGAGCTTTTTGAGTTTGGTCAGCGCGCCGTTGGCCATGAGCAACGAATGTAGTTTTCAGGCGTGGAAGTTCAAAGGGCAAAAATCGGCGGACGTGGTGCTGGTCCGCTCTTCCGCACTGTTCATCAGCGCGGAGCATTGCTTTAATGCGCGCGTGGCGACGTTGCACATCAAAACGGTTGAATCCCTCGATGCCCCCGAGCTGGCTCCGTATCTCACGCTCAAGCGCGTGGAGGAACACGAGCGCGCCGGCGTGGTCGTGGCGACGAACGCCAAGGTCGTGCAGCGCCTGCTGGCCAGCCGCTTTCCCGTGGTGTCCGCGCTGCTCACGCCCGCCTGGCTGGAGCAGCTCGAACCGAAGCTGCGCGCCCGGCCCGAGGACATCTGCGTCTATGTTGCGGAGAAGGCGTTGCTGGAAACGATCACGGGGTATCAGGTGCATCAGGGCGCGCTGGCGGTGGCGAAAATTCCGCCGTCATCGGGTTTCGATGCGCTGCTGGAGACGTCGCCGCGTCCGCTGCTGCTGGCGGCGGTCGAAGGCATCGCCAGCGCGGAGAATCTCGGCGCCGTGGTGCGGAGTTGCGCGGCGTTCGGCGTGCATTTTCTGATCGTGGGCGAGACCTGCGGCAGTCCCTTCCAACGCCGCGCCGTGTCCGGGTCCATGGGAACGATCTTCGAACAGCCGGTCGTTCAGGTGGATAATCTAGTGGAGAAACTCGCGTCATTGCGCACGCGGGGCGTGCGCTGTCTGGCGGCCCATCCGCGGCCGGATGCAAAAAAGCTGGGCGCTGTGAATCTGCGGGGGGATTGCTGCCTGGTCTTCGGCGCGGAGGGGCCGGGTTTGTCGGAGGCCGCACTGGCCGAGTGCGATGACATGGTGGAAATCCCGATGCCCTCGCACATGAATTCGCTGAACGTGGCGGCGGCGACGGCGGTGTTTCTCTACGAGGCGACGCGACAGCGGGACCGCGGGTGAACCTCTGGTGAGGTCGCGCACGGGACGGCTCTTTAGCCACAGTCGGCTTCCTTCCAAGGAACGAACCGTGATCCAACTCGACCTTCGTGATTTGTGATTTGGATTACCGAGAGGGCTTGCCGGCCGCAAGGCCATCTTCGGGCGACGGCTCCACGGTGAAGGCCCGTCCGTTCGGTATCGCCGCAGGCGCGAGCGTATGGGGCAGGGAAGATGTCTCGACGGCGGGTCGGACGATCAGATAGACGGCCAAACCGGCCAGGCACAGCACCAGTCTGAATACTTTCATAGGAGCACTTCTGAGATGGCTAAACAGCGGGAACTATTCCACAAAAGATTTCTGGAACACCCTAGAGACATGCGCAGGACAGACCGCGTTCAAACAAGTCTAGAGCGGGCTTCAAACCAGATGGACCTGCCTCAGTATGGCGTCTTGTCGGTCTTGGCCTTCCACTCGGCAAAAGCGGCGAGGGCGGCTTCGCGGAGCAACGGCTGGCAGGGCAGGGAGCGCTCGTCCGGCGGCAGGGGAATTTCGCGATAGAGGAAATCATCGTCGAAGCCCGCATCCGCGGCGTCGCTCCGGGTCGCCCCAAAATAGATGCGGTCCAGCCGTGACCAATAGATTGCGCTCAGGCACATCGGGCAGGGCTCGCAACTGGTGTAAAGCTCGCAGCCGTGCAGGCGGAAGTCCTTCAGCTTGCGGCACGCCTCGCGAATGGCCGTGACCTCGGCGTGGGCGGTGGGGTCGTTGGTCGAAGTGACCTGGTTCCAGCCGCGCGCGATGATTTCTCCGCCGCGCACGATGACTGCGCCGAAGGGTCCGCCCTGATTGGACCGCATCTTCTCGAGCGACAACCCGATGGCTTCCCGCATGAATTTCTCGTCCATAACGCCTGTTGAATGAGATTCAGGCTGCGACGTGCGCAGGATTCTGCAACTGAATTCACGAAACAAGCCATGCCGGGGCAGCAGGAGGTTGGTTTCGAGATCCATCTGGTATTCTTTCCTGCCATGAGGCCGGCTCAAGTTCAAATCAGAGTCAGGTCACGGCCAGCGCACGCGGAGGAAGCGCGCGAGTTCGTTGGTCGCGGGCGTGACGGTGAACACGCCGAGGCCCACCGGGCTGGCGATGACGACGCCGGTGAGCGTCCATTGGATCAGGTTGGTGGAGGATTCGAGGCTGTAGGGCAGACCGGGCTGGCCCGTGAATTCGAGGGTATAGCCACCGCCCGGTTGTGGCGTGAGGCGGCTGGTGCCGGGCGCGGGCGGGGCTTGATCGGTGACAACGATGTCGTCGAGGCGCAGTTGGTCGCGGGAGTTGTTCGAGCCGCTGACCCAGTAATATTTCCAGCGCAGTTGCACGTAGAGTTGGTTGTCGCAATCCGGCGGGAGGGTCACGGGGCCGAGCGCTGCGGAATGGCCGCGCACGGCGTTGCGCTGGTATTCGACGGGCTGCCCCTGCGCGTCGAGCACATCGGCGAAGGCGTTGGTGGAGCCGACGCGGTATTGCAGGCGGATGGCGCAGGCGCGGGGATTTGGATTCACGGTGCCGCCGCGCCAGGTGACTTGAATGTTCGCCCGGCCCAGCGTCCGAATCGCGAGCAACGCGGCCCCGAGATAACCGCCGCCATCAGCCTGCGGGTCGCTGGTGTTGAGGAAGGCAATGCCGTCCTCGCCGAGCGCGTTGATGCGGCTGCGGCTGGCGCGGTCGTAGGGGAGCGTCCACCAATTGGTGAACTCAGCGGCGAGTCCGGGATCGGGCAGCGCGTTGGTGGGCGTCTGGAGGAACAGCATGTTCGGCGGATAGGAACCGGCGGCGGCGTTGGTGCTCCAACTGGTGAGCACATACGGGCCATTGGCCAGGTCGTGGGCGTAGGGCAGCGCGGAGTTGGTCGGAGGCAGCACCTCGAAGTTCGCGGTAAGCGCGAGGTTGCCATTCAACGTGAGCGTGTTGGTTAGGTTCGTCGCGGTCGGTCCGGCGAGGCCGCTCCAACTCTTGAAGCGATAGCCGTTGAAGGGCTGCGCGGAAAAGGTCACGGCGTTGTCGCGGAAATACGTTCCGGTCCAGGGCGCGTTCGTGTGTGGGGCGAGTTTGAGGGTGTTGAACTGGATCACTCCCGCGTTGGTGTCGCTGACACGCAGCGTGACACTGACCGTGCCTCGGAGCGCGCATTGATTGGTGAGATGCTGGCGGGCGAAGGTCGCGCGGTTGGTTGCAAACTGATGCAGCCACGCGACGTTGTTCGTCCACGTCGGCCAGTCCGCGGGCGCGCGCCACCGGAAGCAGTGTTCGCTCATCTCGGGGGAGATCTCCGCGGCCATGCGGGCGATGATGCTGGTCATGCGCGGCGCGGAGAGCGTGGTGTTCATGAGGTCGGCGAAGCGATTGATGAACGCGCGCTTGAAGTCGGGGTTCGTCAGCATCGCGCGCAACTGGAAGGTGAGCGGCGGAGCGTTGTGATCATTGCCCGGCTGGTAATTGGTCCACGGTCCGGCGGGATCGAGATTGTAGGCGAGCATGTTGAACGTCCACGGCGCGGCGAGCGGCTGCTGCCAGAAACCGCCGTAGCCGACGTCTTGATCGAAGAACAGCCAGCGCCAGCGGCCGGTCGCGGTGTGGGGCCGCCAGAGGCGATGATTGCCGATGTCCCAGCGGCAGTAGAACGTCTCGCTCGCCTTGTAGTCGATCCAGGTGTCCACCTCCATTTGCGTCTGCACCCAGGCGTAGTTCGACGCGACGCTGAGGCTGTTCGTGGTCATGAAGGCGATGAGATTGTTGAAGTGCGTGGCGTCTCCATTCTGCGGCGAGCCGCCAGGCGCGTAGCCTTCGATGTAATCCACCGCATCCTTGTCCACGCTCGCGGGGTAGTGGGTGGCAAAATAGTTTTCGTCGAAGGCCTCCTGCAAATTGTGAACGCCCCAGTACTCGCCATTGATGAAGAGGATGGCGGGCCGGTACGCCTGCATGTCCATGCCGGTCTCGCGCATCAGATTTTGCATCAGACCGTCGCGCATCATGGTGAGGTAATGGTCGTGTCCGCTGGGCCGAAGGAGCAGGCGGGAGAACTTGTCCACATTCAGGTCAGGAAAAATCTTGTACTCGAAAGGCCCGGTGCCTTTCTGGTTCAGCGGATGGAGCCGCAGCGCTTTGATGGGGAAGCCGAAGCTGGTGTTGCCGTGAATGCGCACGCCGCTTTCCTGATCGATGACACGCAGGCCGTTGGTCTCGAAGAACTCGACGTTGCACGGGCGCTCCCACGCGTCTCCACTCTGCGCGTAGTTGCAGCCCGGCGCATTCCCGCAGACGTAGATGCCGATATTCGCGTCAAAGAAATTGGCGCGGTCGCTGGTCAGCGAAACGACGGGCAGCGAGTAACGGTCCCGTCCGCGCGGATCGATGCAGTAGCTGGCGGTGTTCACCTCGCTGGGCACGGAGTTCGTGCGAAAGGCGCGGATGCGCAGCGTGTGCATCTTGAAGACTTCACCCGCAGGCGGCTGCCATCCACCGGCGGTGTGGATGGCCGAGATGTCGTTAGGTATTCCGGCGCGCGGCCCAAGCACGAGCGGCGCGGTGTAGAGCGGCGAGGACTCACTTGGCTCGGCGCCGTTGGTGGTGTAGCGCACGACCGTTCCGAGGGGATGGTTCGTGAGTTGGAAGGAGACAGTGATGTTGCTCGTGTAGAAGCCGGGCTCGATGGCGAACTTCGCCTTCTTCAGAAAGCCCTGTGCTCCGAGGGTCGAGTTGTTCGTGCCGGGCGTGGGCGTGACGAAGAAGTAGAAGTTCGTGGAACCATCCGGTTGGCGTCCCCAACTCAGGTCGCGTGGAACTTCCACCGCCGGCAGCCAGTCGATGAGCACGCCATCAGGACGCGTCAGGAAAACTTTCTCGCCGTTGCCGTCAAGAGTGAAGTTGGTGTGGCGCGAGACGGGGAACGACAGGCTGTACTTGGCGCGGAGAAATTCCTCGACGCCGTGCTGCTCCGTCAACGTTAGCGTGCGGTCGAAGACGAGGATTTCCACCACGTCACCGGCGAACGCACCGTAGGCGCCCGCGCCAATCTCCACCGGCGCATTGACGAAGGCGCGCGATGATTGGACGCCCGCGCTGGAGAGCGTGCCGTTGACCGTGAGCGCGGGTTGCCGGTTGCTGTAGTTGATCGTGACGAGCGAGAGGTTCGGCATCGCCGCCGCGACCACCGCCAGCGCCGGCATGAAGCCGGAGCCGTGTTCGTACACACTCGAGCCGTTCGTGCCGAGGGAGAGGCCGGCGCCGCTGTTGAAGTCGCCGCCATGCTGCGCGCCGAAGAGATACCGCTGCCCGCTTACGCCGCCGACGCCCGCCGAACCGGCCGCGTCGATCTCGTGACCCACCGTGGGCCGCGCCACGGCGATGATGGTGAAGTTATTCTGCGCCGGAGACGCGGGGAGAGTGAGAATGTCATCGGCGCCGTCGAAGCGCAGTGCGGGGAGTCCTCCGAGTTCGGGCGTGCTCGGGATGAAGCGCGGCTGGTTGGCGTCAGCGGCCTGCCCGGCGTGAAACGTTCCGCCCGATTGATCCCGCCACGACTTCACGAAGAAACTTCCCGCGCTCGACCGGACTTGATTGGCGTCGGCGGTGTTTACCGCGTCCGCTCGCAGCCAGGCGCGCAGGCCGGCGACGTTCGTCAGATTCACGGAGCCGAATTGCCCCGGCTGCCGATCCTTGCCCGAGGCGAAGACGAGCATGAAGGCATTTGGCGCGAGCGAGGCGTTGGTGAAGGTCCACTTGAAAGGCGAATTCGTGGCGTCAGAGAGACCCCAGCCGTTCAGGTTGATGTTAGACGGTCCGGGATTGAACAACTCGATCCAGTCCGGTGAATCGGTGTTCTCGTCGGTGAGCGTGTTCCCGTTGGAGACCTGCACTTCGTTGAGCCAGACCTGCTGCGCACGGAGGGGCGCGGGCATCATCAAGGCCAGCCCAAGGATCACGACCAGGGCGGCGGCGAGGCGGCAGACGGCAGCGTTGTTGGGCATTCGCAGTGGGAAAGGATTGATTGGACCATACCTTTTTGCTACAACCACTGCAATCCCACGATTCAAGCTGTCATGAAAACAAGCCATCTCTCCTCCCTTCTGTTCATCGTTGCCACGCTCAATACTCTCGGCGCGACCTTCATCCAGAACCCGAGCTTCGAGGAGAATTTCAATCCTGCGTTCCCCGGCTACTCGCCGATCAATCAGTGGGCCGCCATCCCCGGCGGCAACACCGGCGTGAACGAAGCGGGCGGACCCTTTCACGACAACAGCACCATTCCTGATCGCGGGCGCGTGGCGATTCATCAGGGCACTGGCGGCATCAAGCAAACCATCAGCGGCCTCCAGCCCGGCCGCGAGCACTGGCTCCAGTTCCGCTACAACAAACGCATCGGCGGGGTGATGGGACTGCGCACGTTCTTCGGCGGCGTGGAGATCGACCACATCCCGTCCATTCCGCTGGCTGGAACCAACGCCTACCATTTCCGCCAGGTTCCCTTCACGCCGTCGGTCGGGTCCGGCGAACTGGAGTTCCGCACCACGGCCACCGGCGATGCCACCGCGTTGATGGACGCCCTGACCATCGTCGCGCGCGGACCGAATCAGGTGCTCGTGCAAAACCCCAGCTTCGAGGCCAGCGGCGTGGTTAGCTTCCCCGGCTACGTTAGCCCCGCCGCGATTTCCGGCTGGGCGGGCACGGGTGGCTACGGCGTCAACGTGTCCGGCCCCGGCCCGTTCGCTGACAATGGCGTGAACCCGGATCAAGACAGCGTTGCCTTCATCCAGAACATCGGCTCGCTCTCGCAAGTGATCTCGAACCTCGTCATCGGGCAGACCTACAAAATCAGTTATTCGTGCAACGCGCGGTCCGGCAACTTCCCGTATCTCCAGGTGACGATGGGTGGAGATCTGCTTAATCAGGAGACCATTCTTCCGGTCGGTGCCAGCGCGTCTTATCTGCGCCGGACGAACAGTTGGGTCGCCACCGCCATTGCGGCCACGCTGAGGTTCGATCAACTTGAAACCCTCGGCGACAACACCTTGCTTCTCGACGATGTGCAGATCGAAGGCATCGCCCTGCCGCCCTGCCAGACCACGGTGTCCGTCGAGCGCTTTGACCTCTTCTCCAACCAGCCCATCGGTCCCAGCACCGTCAATGTCGGCCTGCCGCTCTACCTCGTCGCGACCTCCGCCGTCGATGTGGTCATCATCAGCTTGAACCCGAACGTGGCCATCCCGACCGGCGCGCTCGCGGACCGCATCACGCTGCATTTCCCGCAGGGCAACACGACCAACCTCAGCTTCGGCGTCACCGGCGTGGGACGTGGCATCACCACCTTCATCGTCTCCAACACGCTCGATTGCGCGAGCACCAGCTTCACGGTCCGCAACCGGACCACGTTGGTGTTGAACCCGAGCTTCGAAGACAATTCGCTGGCCGGTGTCGGCTACGGCCAGATCGACGACTGGATCGGCGGCTCAGGCGTCAACACTTTGAGTCAGCCCTTCGCGGACAACGGCGGCATTCCGGACCGCAACCAGATCGCGTTTGTGCAGGGCGGTGGAATTCTCAGCCAGACCATCGGCGGGCTGACGCCGGGCCGGAGTTACTGGGTGCAGTTCGGATACAACACGCGCAATGGTGATGCGGGAGCGTCACCCCAGCACCTCGCCGTGCGTTTCGGCGGCGCCACCATCGGCACTATCTCGAACATCACCAGCGGATCCTACAAGCCCGCCACATTCCTCTTCACGCCCGCCGCCGCCTCGGGCGTGCTTGAGTTCGCTCCCTCGCTTCCGAATGGCGGCGACCGCACTCTGTTGCTCGACGCGGTGAACATCGTTCCTCGTGGCAGCAACGACGCCGTCGTCCTCAACTCCAGCTTCGAGGGGACCGGCGTGGTGCCCTATCCCGGCAATGTGCAGCCGACGTCCATCGGCGGCTGGTCCGGCAGCGGCAGCTATGGAGTGAACGTGAGCGGGGCCGGACCCTTCGCCGACAATGGCCTTAATCCCGATCAGGACAACGTGGCCTTTCTCCAGGATCAAAACTCCTCCCTCGCCACCATCGCCGGGCCGCTGCAACTCGGCGCGCCCTATCGCCTCAGCTATTCCTACAACGCCCGCTCCGGCAACGCGCCGCACCTGATCGTCACCGTCAACGGCGCCGTGGCCCACGATGTGGACGTGCTTCCCGTCGGCGGCATCGCGCCGTATCACGCCCATCAATTCGACTTCGTCGCCACCAACGAGAACCTCACGCTCGCCTTCACCCAAGTCGCGGCCGGGGACCAGACGGCGCTGCTTGATAACATCCGCGTCGTGCAGACCGGACCCGGCGGACTGCGTTTGAGCATCAGCCAATTCGACGCCAACTCCCTGCGCCTCGCCTGGCCGCGCTACGCCACCGGCTACACCCTCGAATGCACCGCGACGCTTCCCGCCGCGCCAGGCGCGTGGATTGATCCAGGCCTGCCCGTCGGGGAAGAAGGCAACGAGTTCGTCGTCTATGACTTCCTCGCCGCCATGAAGTTTTACCGCTTGAAGAAGCCGTAAAGGACAGGCCGCGCCTTGGCCTTGCCACGCTTAATTCCCCGGACCGGGCCTGCCCCGGGGACCATTGCCACCCGGTCCCGGGAAAACGTCGGGCCGCGCCGGATGAAATTCATCCGGAGTCAGTTTGCCGTCACCATTCACATCGAGTGACTTCAACAACGCGGGCGCCTTCTTGAGTTCCTCGGCGTCAATCGTTCCGTCGCCATTCGCGTCGAG
>Ga0163144_10026999_pt1 | contig 11135 bp, 6 predicted proteins | sample OliLak19BULKMAT1_FD_123175 | JGI IMG/M metagenome (GOLD analysis project Ga0163144, IMG submission 123175) | Freshwater microbial mat bacterial communities from Lake Vanda, McMurdo Dry Valleys, Antarctica - Oligotrophic Lake LV.19.BULKMAT1 | ecosystem: Environmental > Aquatic > Freshwater > Lake... | reverse complement strand
TGGCGGGCTGGCTCGGCGCCGGCGGCCTCAACCTGCGGCGCCTGCTGCGCTCGACGGGCACTCGCCCACCGATCAACGTCAAGGGTGACCTCGCGCTGGCGCTCAGCGCGGACCCCAAGGGCGTGCGCGGCATCCTCGGCGTGCATGGCGCCGCGCGCGATCTGCCGGAGAGCGACGCGTCGATCTTCATCGATGCGACGTGGAAGGAAGCCGCGTTGACCGTGCTCGCGACCAGCGTGGGCGACACGCAGGTCGCGGTCAACGCACAAATGAAGCGCGACGGGCAGAAGATCACGATCGATCACGCGCGGGTCGTCGCGAGTGCCAAGGATCTCGGCCCGCCGACGACGGACCGCGCGAAGGTCACCGCGCAGCAGCTGATCGTCGACGCACGCTTGACCAGACCGGGCACCGTGGCACCGACGATCGATCTCGCGTTCGATGGTGGGGCTCGCGGCACGCGCGTCATCACCGACGACATCCTGATCGCCGGCTTCGACACGGGCTTCTCAGGCACGCTACGCGACAAGCTGTCCGTGCAGTCGACGACGCGCGTGCGCAACGCGTCTCGGGCGGGCTCGCTGCTCGGCTCGGGCACGGTCGCCGCGAATCTGTTGCCCGACGGCCGGATCTTCAGTCGTGTCGATCTCAAGCCAGCGGCCGCTGCGGTGGGCGTGATCGCGAGCGCGTACCTCACGCTCGGCGACACGGTGACGATCGCGCTCGCGGATCATAAGATCGCGCCTCTCGTCGGCGCGCCGTGGATCGGCAAGGGCGGCACGATCACGATCGATCCCGCTGGTGATGTGCGCGTGCGCGACGTGGTCACCACGAATGGCACAGGTGGCACGGGGCGCGCCGCGATCGCCGCGTCGATCGTCGGGGGCACCCTCGAAGCCTCGCTCGACGCGATCGGGCTGCCGGTGTCCGCGATCGATCCCGCGTATCGCGGCACCGTCTCGGGCAAGCTCGCGGTGACGCGTCGTGGGTTGCGCTGGGATGGCAGCGGCACGCTGACCGCAGCGGGGCTCGTGATCGATCCCGCCGCGCCGGTGTTCGATGGCGACGTCAAGCTCACGATCGCGGGCCGGCGAGTCACCGTCGACGCGCACGCGAAAGCCACCGACCTCGGCGCCGTTGGCTTCGCGCTCGAGGTCGAGGGCCCGCGAGATCTCACCGATCTCACCGCGTGGAAGCGGCTCGAGCGCACAAATATAAAGACCGCGCTTGTCACGATCGACAAGGTCTCACTCGAGACGTTGAGCACCATCGGTGGACGCGTCGACGGCAAGCTGCGGATCGGCGGCAACGAGATCGAGGGCTCCGTCGAGGTCAAAGGCGTGACCACGCCCCTCGGCACCGCCGAGGGCACGGTGACGTTCTCGCCGCTCGCGAACGATCTCTACGCGTCGTGGAACGCGCTGCTCTCCGAGGTCGGCGAGGCCAACCTCGGCCTGCGCGTCCGGTTCCCGAAGTATCCGTTCGACCCGGACTCGTGGATGCAGCTCGGACGCGGCGTCGTGCAATCACTGACCGCGTCGTTCGACGACATCGCCGTCGATCCGGTGAAGCTCGCGAAGCTCGGCATCGAGCTGCCGTACTCGGGCCGCGCCGACATTCGCCTTGCCGTCGGTTCTGCCGCGAGCGGTGCCACCGTCGATGTCGATCTGCGCGGCCTCGAGGGCGGCACCTTGAAGCAGCCGATCGATGTCCACGCCGAGGCCACGACCGACGGCACCGGCACGGTCGCGAGCGCCTGCGTGGCGCGGGCGAAGGATCCGCGCGGTGATGCCTGTGCGAAGGGTGGTCTCGCGGTCGCGTTCACCAGCGTCGCGAAGCTGTTCGAGATCAGGGACGTCAAGATCCCGGTCACCTTCGCGGCCTGGCTGACGGCGCCCAGGGCCGCGCTCGCCGCGTCGCTCGAGGGCACGATCGCGATCCCGTCGCAGTCGGCGCCCCAGTACTTCGCGATCTTCGGCCGCAGCGACTTCGATCCGGATCGCGGCACGATCGAGGGCGAGATCAAGATCGCCGGCACACTCGGCGAGCCGACGGGCAAGGGTGCCTTCGTGGTCAAGAAGCTGCAGCTGATCTCGCACGTCGAGGGACGGCTGATCCCCGAGCTCAGCGAGATGAAGGTCACCGGCAGCTGGGACGGTGCGACGGGCTCGATCGATGTCACCGCCGTCGAATCGAACAAGGGACGGCTGACGATCCATGCGGACGGTGCGCCGGCGCGGCTCTCCGAGGCGAGGGGCAAGTTCACCGCTGTGCGTCTGGATCTCGCGCCACTCACCGCGTTCCTGCCGGGCGAGCTCGCGGCGTCGCAAGGTGAGCTCAACGGGCTGCTCACCATCAAGGGGTTCGACGCGACGGCGAAGATCAGCGGCGCGCTGACCGTCAGCAAGGCCGACGTCCCACTCGATCCGATGATCGGGACACTGCGCAACGGCGAGCTCAAGCTGGTGGCCCTCAAGGAGCTCAGCCTCAGCGCGAGGGGCCTGCTCAACGCCTGCCGCGATCCGGTGAACTCGCGCTGCACGCAGAACATCCGCCTCGAGGCGACGAGCCCGACGGATCTATCGACCATCGAAGCAACGTTGATCGCTAAGAAGGTCTCGACGATCGGTGAGATCGAACCGATCATCGACGGTACCGCCAAGATCGCGCTGACGCGCACCGGTCGCAACTGGAGCGGCGACATCTACGTCACCAAGGGTGGAGGCGAGCTCAAGATCAGCGTGCCGGTGTCGACCGGCGATGACCTGCTCGACTTCGAGTCACCCGAGGACATCTACTTCACCGACAAGCCGCCGCCGAAGCAGATCCGGTTCGGCGAGGCGCGGGTCCCGACGAAGTCGTGGCTCGACGCGCGCGTGCACATCGCGACGACACAGATCGATGTCGAGGAGTACGGCGTCACCGGCGCGATCGTCGCGCGCCAGCCGCTGCGTCTGCAGATCGGCGATGCGATCGGCCTCGACGGCAAGATCTCGATCGACTACGGCACCGCCGCCGACATCTTCGGTCGCAGCTATGCGATCGAGCAGAACGACCTCGTCAGCTTCGACGGCACGATCGACCCGACGATCGATCTCCAGCTCACCCACCAGTTCCCCGCCCTGACCTTGCGAGTGATCGTGCAGGGGCGCCTCAGCGATCCGGAGTTTCCGACCGCACGGTTCACCGCGGATCAGGGCAACTACAGCGAGAGCGAGCTGTTCGGCTTCTTCATCGGCGGCGATCCGGGAGGCACCGCCGGCGCGCAGGCGAAGGACGCCGCCTTTGGCGCGGGCTCGTCGGTGCTCTCGCAGTTGATCGCGAAGCGGCTCAAGAAGGTGCTGCCCGCGACCCTCCGGCTCGATGTCATCGGCTGCGAAGCGGCGACGTCGAACAGCGGCGGCTCGTGCACGATCGGTCGCCGGTTCGGCGACGAGGGACGCTTCTACGTCGCCCTCAAGCATCGGTTGACGGCGCTGCCGAACGAGAATCAACAAGAGGTCCTCCTCCAGTACTACCTGTCGACCGAGTGGTTCCTCGAAGGCACCGGCGGCAGCGGAAGTATCATCGGTGCCGACCTGCTGTGGCGCCGGCGCTGGTAGCTAGAGCTCGCCCGGAATTACCGGGCAAGCTCTACCTACCTAAGGCTTACGACCGAGCAAACCACGGACGATGGATCGGGTCGCCGCGAGCCGTTCACTCAAGGACAGCTTCGCTCCGGTCGACGGGCGCGCGAGCCTCGGCAGCTGCGTCAGCGACCGGGCGAGTGCGATCGCGAGCTGGATCGGCGACCCGCCAGCTGCCTCGATCGTCGTGCGTTGCCCGGTGTTGGTGTCCTCGATCGCGCCGCGCGCGATCGTGCGCGAGCCATCACTGCGGATCTCGACGACCATCCGCGCGACGACCGGCGGCTCCGGTTGCAGCTCACCCGCGGGCGCGGCCTTCACCAGCGCGGGCTTCTCGGGATCGTCGGGCATGCCGATAGCCTAGCGCCTACGGGTGCTGAGACCCAGGACACGCGGGGTAGAGTCCCCGGATGTCCCGAGATCTCGCATCGCTCCGCGATCGCATCGAGGCGGTCGATCGGCAGATCATCCAGCTGATCGGTGAGCGGCTCGCGATCGTCGAGGACGTCGCCGAGGCCAAGCTCGCGACGGCGAGCCCGTTTCGTGATCGCACGCGCGAGGAGAGTCTGATCGCGCGGCTGCGCGAGCTCGCGGTACAGGCCGGCGTCGATCCGCACCAGATCGAGCGCATGTATCGTGTGATCATGGACATGTCGGTCGCCCATCAGGAGCGCCTCGTGCGCGAGCGCGAGGACGTGCCGCTGCGCATCGCGTATCAGGGCGTCGAGGGCAGCTACAGCCACCTCGCGGCGCAGCGTCGCTACGCGGGTCGCGCGGGCGGCGCGTTGCTCACGGGATGTGACACCTTTCATGGGGCCGCGGCCTGCGTGCTCGCCGGCGCCGCCGATCTCGCGCTGCTGCCGATCGAGAACACGACGGCTGGCTCGATCAACGAGACCTACGACCTGCTCGCGCCCGGCACGCTGCACATCACCGGTGAGGTGATCTCGGCGATCGAGCACTGCTTGCTCGCACTTCCCGGCGTCACGCTCGCGGAGCTGCGCGTCGTGATGTCTCATCCGCAGGCACTCGCGCAGTGTCACGGCTTCTTCGCGAAGCATCCGCAGCTCACCGCACGGCAGGAGATCGATACCGCGGGCTCGGCGAGGAAGGTCGCCGCGACTGGCGATCGCACGGTCGCGGCGATCGCGAGCTCTGCGGCAGCAACCACGTACGGGCTCGCGATCGTCGCGCAGGGCATTCAATCCTCCGCGGGCAACGCGACCCGGTTCGTCGAGATCTCGCCGCGTCCCGCGCCGGTGGCCGAGGACGCGCACACCAAGACCTCGCTGGTGCTCTCACTCGCAGATCGCCCGGGCGCGCTCGGCGACGTGCTCCAGCGATTCGCCGCGAAGGGCCTGTCGCTGACCAAGATCGAATCGCGCCCGATCCCCGAGGCGCCGTTCACGTATCGGTTCTACGTCGATGTCCTCGGTCACGCCGCGAGCGTGCCATTCATCGCGGTCCTCGAGGAGCTGCGCGTGCTGACCACCGAGGTCCGCGTGCTCGGGTCCTACGCCGCCGCGTCTCGGGAGCCAGCATGAGAGCCGTCCGGATCCACGAGCTCACCGGTCCCACAGCGTTGCGCGTCGACGACGTTCCCGAACCGGCGGTCGCCGATCGCCACGTCGTGATCGACGTCCGCGCCGCCGGCGTCAACTTCCCCGACGTGCTGCTGACGCGTGGCATGTACCAGTTCAAGCCGACGCCGCCGTTCTCGCCGGGTGGCGAGGTCGCCGGTGTGGTGACGCAGATCGGTGGTGGCGTGACCGCGCTCGCGGTCGGCGATCGCGTCGCCGCGACGATGCTGCACGGCGCGTATGCGGAGCGCGTCGTCGTGCCCGAGCTGGCCGTCGTCAAGTTGCCCGGCGCCGTGAGCTTCGAGATCGGCGCCGCGACGCTGCTCACCTACGGGACCACGATCCACGCCTTGATCGATCGTGCGCAGCTCCAAGCAGGCGAGACGTTGCTCGTGCTTGGTGCCGCCGGTGGCGTCGGCATCGCCGCCGTCGAGCTCGGTGCACTCCTCGGGGCCCGCGTGATCGCCTGCGCCTCGACCGCCGACAAGATCGCGTTCTGTCGCGCACACGGCGCGCACGAAGGCATCGACTACGGCACCGAGGATCTCAAGGCGCGCGCGAAAGCGCTGACCGGCGGTCAGGGCGCGAACGTGATCTACGATCCGGTGGGCGGTTCACTTGCAGAGGCCGCCCTGCGCTCGACCGCGTGGCAAGGACGCTATCTCGTCGTCGGGTTCGCGTCCGGCGACATCCCGAAGATCCCGCTCAACCTCGTGCTCCTCAAAGGGTGCCAGATCATGGGTGTGTTCTGGGGCTCGTTCGCGATGCGCGAACCGGCCGCCAATCGCGCACATGCCGAGCAGCTGTTCCGCTGGATCGCCGAGGGCAAGCTGTCGCCAGCGATCGACGAGGTGCTCCCGTTCGAGCGTGCGGGAGAGGCCCTGCAACGCCTCGAGCGTCGCGAGGTCAAAGGAAAACTGGTGCTGAAACCCTGATGGGTTTGGCATACTGCCGGCCGTGAGAGCAGCTTGGCTCACCTCCTGGGTCCTGGCTGGCTGCCAGTACGTTCCCGGGATTGGCACGCCGGATCCTGACGGCGGCGCGCAGCCCGACGGACCGTGCGTGTCGTACTCGACGGTGATCGATAGCTGCACGCTGACGTTCGGGGCGCCGTTGACGCTGAGCGGTCAACTGACGTTCGATACCAACACCGGCGATCTGTTTCAGGACGCGACGCCGATCGAGGTCGAGACCGCGACGTTGATCACCGCAGCCGGCGAGATCAAGGCGATCCTCGCGGCGCGCGTCGAGCTGACGACCGACACCAAGCTCCGCGCCGAGGGCTCGCGCGGGTTCGCGATCCTCGCGAGCGAGTCGATCCAGCTCTTCAACGGTGCGGTGATCGATGTCGCGGTCAACGGTGCTGGCGCACGCACGGCGTGTCCCGAGCCATCGACCGTCGGCACCGATCGCGATGGTGGTGCGGGCGGCGGTGGTGGCGGTGGCCTCGGTGGCGCAGGTGGCACCGGCGGCGCGGGTGATCAGGACAGCACCACACCGGCACCGGGCGGCAGTGGTGGCTTCGCGCCGGCGCTCCCCGATGGCATCGTCGGCGGTTGCCCGGGTTCGGACGGCGGCAACGACAACAACGATCCCGGTGGTCGCGGCGGTGTCGCTGGGGGCGCGGTCTTCCTCGCGGCGGGGCAGCGGATCGAGGTCGCCGCCGGTGCGGGCATCGACGCGGCGGGCGAGGGCGGCATCGGCGGTAGCCAACACGGTGTGTTCAACGGCGACGCTGGCGGTGGTGGTGGCGGCTCGGGCGGGATGATCGTCCTCGAGGCCCCGATGGTGGTCTCGGTCGGAACCTTCGCGGCGAATGGTGGTGGTGGTGGCGAAGGCTCCGGCAATACAAACGGTGGTCGCGACGGAGCACGCGGTCCGTTCGGGATCACGCGCGCGAACGGTGGCAGTGGTGGCAGCTCGACCGGCAGCAACGGCGGCACGGGTGGAGCCAAACCCGATCGTGCGGGTGCCTCGGTCACGACACCGCTCGCCGGTGGTGGTGGCGGCGGCGGCGGCGGCGCGGGCGTGATTCGCATCCTCGCGCCGGCGGGTGGCGTCAACGCGTCGATCTCCCCGGACCCGAGCTGATCAGAACACCCGAAGGATCACGGGGTGCTACCGTCCCCGCGGTGCGCGCCCTCCTGCTCGGCCTGCTGATCGCGTGTGGCGCTGCACCTGCGCCCACCCCGAACCCCGTCTCGCAGCCGCTCGAGCTGCGCAGCCCCAGCGATCGCGATCGCGATGGCATGCGCAACGACGACGACAGGTGCCCGGACTCCGCCGAGGACTACGACGCGTTCGAGGACGAGGACGGCTGCCCCGAGCCCGATAACGATCGCGACGGCATCCTCGATCGCGACGACAAGTGCCCCAACGTTCCCGAGGATCGCGATGGTGATGCGGACGACGACGGTTGCCCCGAGGCCGGCGGCTCCGGCGATCGCGACGGCGATGGGGTCGGCGATGCGATCGACAAGTGCCCCGACGAGCCCGAGGACTTCGATCGCTCGAACGACGACGACGGCTGTCCTGATCCCGACAACGATGTCGACGGCATCCTCGATGTCGATGATCTGTGCCCGACCGAGCCCGAGGACAAGGACGGCTTCCAGGACGAGGACGGCTGCCCGGACCCCGATAACGACGCCGATGGCATCCAGGATGCGGCCGATAAATGTCCGGACGAGCCCGAGACCAAGAACGGCCGTCGAGACGACGACGGCTGCCCGGATCGCTGAGAGCTCCTCTTCCGGTTCCGATTCCCGGACGGTGCGGCACGATGTCGCGGCGATCGCTCCGAGGTGTGGCAGACGCGCGCAGGCCGCTTTGCCGCAGCGCAATCCTCGTCGGGAACTGGGATAACGGCAGCGGACCAGTCGACGATATGCCGAGTCGATCGCGACGCTACGCCACGCCTAAAGGCACCACGCAACCTTGCGCAATGACGCTGGAACGTGGTGCAAGAGGGGTCACATCAGTCCACGTGATCAGCGCAGGACATCTATGCCGCGTTTTACATTTCCCGAATGGACCGAGACGCTCAAAAAGTGGATCAACCTGTTGGTCCTCGGAGCCCCGGTCTACCTCGTCGCGCTCGTCGCTTACGGCGTGACTCCCGATGCCCTTCGCATCGGCTACCAACCCGAACAACCGGTCCCATACAGCCACGCGCTGCATGCTGGTGAGCTCGGAATGGATTGCCGGTACTGCCACTCGACGGTCGAGCGTGCTGGTGAGGCGGCGATCCCGCCGGCGCAGGTCTGTATGAACTGCCACACGACGATCAAGAAGGATTCGGACCTGCTGCTTCCGATCCGCGCCGCGTACAGTGACGACAAGGCCGTCAAGTGGGTGCGCGTCCACGACGTGCCCGACTACGTGTACTTCAACCACGAGGCACACACGAACGCGACGGTTGGCTGCGAGACCTGCCACGGCCGCGTCGATCAGATGGTCAAGGTCTTCCAGGCGAAGTCTCTGACCATGGAGTGGTGTCTGAACTGCCACCGCGATCCCGCTCCGCACCTGCGCCCCAGCGAGCACCTCACGACGATGGGCTACGAAGCCCCCGAGGGTGAAGGCGCCCGCTTACTGAAGGAAAAGAACGTGCGTCCACCCATCAACTGCTCGACCTGCCATCGCTGAGGAGCCTGACGATGTCCGCAGAAGACCACGAGCATCACGATCATTCCGATCATTCCGATCATTCCGATCATTCCGATCATCATGATCACCCCGAGCACGGGGACAACTACGAGCGTGCCTACCAGGAGTCCACCGAGACGCCCGAGGCTGCCGCTCCGATCGTCCACGGTTTCTGGAAGTCGCTTCGCGAGATGGAAGGCAAGGTCACGCTCGACACGAGCGGGAACGAGCTGCCTCCAGTTCCGCAGGTCTTCGATCCGCTGCATCGCCGCAGCTTCTTCCAGCTGATGGGCGCCTCGATGGCGCTCGCCGGCGTCGGCGCGTGCCGTTACGAGAAGGAAGAGATCGTTCCGCTTGCGCGCCGTCCCGAGCACCAGGTGCCGGGCCAGTCGCAGGTGTACGCCACCGCGTACGACTTCGCTGGCGTTGGTCACTCGCTGCTCGCCACCTCGTTCGAGGGCCGTCCGATCAAGCTCGACGGCAACCCCGAGCACCCGTTCGCGAGTGGCGCGATCGTGCCGAGCGCTGGCAGCACGCCGACGCGCCACGCCGGCATCAACACCTTCGTCGCCGCCTCGATCCTCCACCTCTACGATCCGGATCGTTCTGTTGGTCCGCAGACCAAGGCGGGTGGCGGCACGATCGACGTGGTTCGCGCCGCGATCGCCGAGGTTCGCAAGCTCGCTCCGGCGGCGGTGCGCATCCTCTCCGAGGCCACGTCGTCGCCGACCATCCGCGAGCTCCAGCGCGAGCTCGTCGGCAAGGGCATCGGCTGGCACGAGTACGAGCCGCTGTCGTGGGACAACGAGCGCCTCGGCACCAAGCTGGCGTTCGGACGTTCCATGCGCCCGGTCGCTCGGCTCGATCGCGCCGAGACCATCGTCACGATCGATTGCGACATCTTCGTCGAGCACCCGGCCTCGATGAAGTACAGCCGTGACTTCGCGCGGAGCCGCCGATTGGGCGGCACGCTCGGCCTCGGCAAGATGAACCGCCTGTGGACGATCGAGAGCACGCTCTCGCACACCGGCGGGATGGAGGATCACCGCCTCGGTCTCCGCTCCGACCTCGGCCTCCCGCTCGCGATGGCGATCGACGCCGCAGTCGGTGGCGGCAGTGGTGCGGTCGACTCCGCGTTCCTCAAGGAAGCGCGCGTCAAGAAGTACCTCGAGGTCCTCGTCGAGGAGCTCCTGGCGAACAAGGGCAAGGCCGTCGTCATCGCGGGTCGCCGGCAGTCGCCGGAGGTGCACGCGCTCGTCGCGCGCATCAACGACAAGATCGGTGCCGTCGGCACGACGCTCGACTACGTCGCGGATCCGGATCTCGATCGCCCGAGCCACCTCACCTCGGTCACCACGCTCGCCCGCGACATGCAGGCGGGTCGGGTCGAGGCGCTGATCATCCTCGGCGGTAACCCGGTCTACGACGCACCGGTGGATCTCGACTTCGCGGCCGCGCTCGCCAAGGTCAAGACCTCGGTCCACCTCAGCGAGTACATCGACGAGACCTCGCAGAAGACCACGTGGCACGTACCGCGCGCGCACTTCCTCGAGGCGTGGGGTGACTGCCGCACGTGGGACAACACGATCACCGTCGCGCAGCCGCTGATCGCGCCGGTCTACGGCGGGCTCTCGAGCATCCAGATGCTCGCGATGCTCGCCGGCATCGATCGTCCCGCCGATGACCTGATCCAGGACGCCCACAAGAAGCTAGGCGTGACCGGCAACTGGAAGCAGACCGTACACGACGGCTTCGGTGTCACGGCTGCCGATCAGCAGCCCCCACCAAGGCTCGCGGACCTCGCCGCACCGGTGCTGTCATCGGTCCAGCGCGGTGGCACCGACCCGAAGGAGATCGAGGTCACCTTCCACTACTCGGCGTTCAGCTACGACGGTCGGTTCGCGAACAACGCATGGTTGCAAGAGACCCCTGACTTCATGACAAAGGTCGTCTGGGACAACTACGCGCTCGTCGGTCCGGCGACCGCGAAGAAGCTCGGCATCGAGAACGATCAGATGATCACCGTCAAGATCGGTGATCGCGAGGTCGAGCTCGCCTGCTACTTGATCCCCGGTCAGGCGCGGTCGTCGATCGCGCTCGTGCTCGGCGGCGGTCGCACCGCGGCCGGTCGAGTGGGCGGTGGCGAAGGCGCCAGTCGCACACCGGGCTGGAACACGTACAAGGTCCGGACGTCCACCGGGTTCGATATCGCACAAGCGTCGTCGGTGTCGGGCGGCGGCAAGTACGAGCTCGCCAGCACGCAGGAGCACTGGGACATCCG
>Ga0163144_10026998_pt1 | contig 11135 bp, 5 predicted proteins | sample OliLak19BULKMAT1_FD_123175 | JGI IMG/M metagenome (GOLD analysis project Ga0163144, IMG submission 123175) | Freshwater microbial mat bacterial communities from Lake Vanda, McMurdo Dry Valleys, Antarctica - Oligotrophic Lake LV.19.BULKMAT1 | ecosystem: Environmental > Aquatic > Freshwater > Lake... | reverse complement strand
TGGCCTTTGTATCAGCAGGCGACAATGTTCGTGTTGCCAAGTCGTTATGAAGGATTTCCAGTTGCACTTGTTGAAGCGCTCAGTCAAGGTTGTCCGGCCATTGCAACTCGTTGCACAGAAGCGACTCAGCGCCCACCGCTTTCGATGGCTTTGCAATTAGTTGCCTCTGAATCGGCGGAGCAACTCGCCGCTGCGATGCTGCAACTCGCTCAGCGTCCCGAAGTGCGTGCGAGGTTGTCTGCAGGGGCAATACAAGCCAGCTCGGAATTTCGCTGGGAAAAGATCGGCCTTTTGTGGGATCGATTGTTGAGCGAGTGATACTTGGTTACAACACACACAACAGATGTTGGACATGTTGGGTAACGGTTATCGCATCATACGGATGGAACGCTGGCTGAAGTTAAATATCTTGCACATTCGAGGAAGCAAATGAACTGGGAATTGTTTCAGGCTTGGTTATTGGACCTCGAATGGCGGCGATTGCTTCCCGAGCTGATCGGCAAGGGACTGGGTTTTCTAGCGGGTTTTGCCGCCAGTTGGTTCTTTCTGTTCCGACGTCGTTTACGTGATTTACAGCGATTTCAGCAGGGCGATTCGGATGATGTTTTGTTTCAAGCACATTACCTGCTGCCTGTTGATAGCGCTCGGGTAGCTAGTAGCCAGGGCTTGGAAGTTGAGCAGTCTAGCGGTGTGATCAGCAGTGAGGTGGTGAGTCCTCCTGTGGTGCAATTGGTGTTTCGAAACGTCGTTGCTAAGTTGACTGTGAATCTGCTCTACGACAATCCGGCAGCGAGGGAATTGGTGAAGGAGCTGACTGAGAAGACATCGCTAAATGACCCGGTATTGCCCACGGAGGGGACGTTGGGATTTGAGTTACTCAATGACGCGGCTGGGTTTGTAGCGGGCAGGCTTGCGGCATCGCCATTTCCTCGAAAGTTATGGTTGTTCTGCATGACTTGCGAAGACCGAACGGTGGTCCGGCGTCGCTGTGTGCGCTGTTTTCTGATTCAGGTCGAGGATTTGAAGCGATTCGCGGATTGGAGCTGGGTGCGTGCTTGTGTACGAGTTGAGCGTCCTTGGCACTGGTTTCGTTTGGTGGCGTTGCACCGGATTGCTCGGCGTTGGCAAGCTGAGGAGGAACAATTCAGTCGGATGGAAACTGACCACGCCATGCCGCTGGTCGATACCCACGCAGTTCATCGGCACGTGATCCCGCTCAGCTTAGGGTTGCCCGACAATGAAGTCGCTGTGGCCGATCCGTTCCAAATCGACTGGATTCAGCATCAATCAGCTATGAAGAACTGGAGCGTACTTTTGGAGGAATCTAAAGCGGCTGGAGGGCGGCCTGCGATGAGTGAAGTTGATTTGAACTGAACTTTATGAGTGATTGTTCGAGATCGGTGTTTTCAAGGTAGTAAGTTGGCATTTGGAGCGGGGTAGGGGGCTGAGTAAAACGGCAGCGTGGCCTGGAGAAGTTCGGCTTTTGGCGGTAAAACATGCAGTTTCTGGATGGTTTCTGTCCTCCGAAACGACCCTACTTTTCCCTGAGGCTGCTGAAGCAATGAGCTATTTTAAAGACATTAACCGCATCGAATACGAAGGTCCGAATAGCAAAAATCCGCTCGCGTTTCGCTGGTACAACCCGAGCGAAATGATTGAAGGCAAGTCGATGAAGGACCATTTGCGGTTCAGTATTGTGTATTGGCATACGATGCGCGGAACTGGTGGAGATCCGTTTGGTCCGGGGACAGCGGTGCGGCCATGGGACGACGGTTCGAACTCGGTCGAAAATGCACTTAAGCGAGTCGAAGTGGCGTTTGAGATTTTTGAAAAACTGCAGGCTCCGTTCTACGCATTCCATGATCGCGATGTGGCGCCGGAAGGTGCAACGCTGGCGGAGTCGCACAAGAATTTCGAGATCATTGCCAAGTCGTTGAAAGAGCATCAGCAGAAGACGGGCGTCAAGCTGCTGTGGGGTACCGCCAATTTGTTCAGCAATCCGCGGTTCATGCATGGCGCGGCGACGAGCTGCAATGTGGAAGTTTTCGCTTATGCGGCTGCCCAAGTCAAAAAGTGCCTTGAAGTCACCAAGGAACTTGGCGGCGAAAATTATGTATTCTGGGGCGGCCGCGAAGGCTACCAGAATCTTTATAACACCGACATGCAGCGTGAGCTCGATCACTTGGCTCGCTTCTTCCACATGGCGGTCGACTATGCCAAGCAGATTGGATTCACGGGGCCGTTCTTGATTGAGCCGAAGCCGAAGGAGCCGACTAAACATCAATACGACTCCGATGCAGCCGCTTGTTTGAATTTCTTGCGCGCGTACGACTTGATGCCGTACTTCAAACTGAACCTTGAAACCAATCATGCTACCTTGGCTGGTCACACGATGATGCATGAACTCGATTATGCGGGTCATCAAGGTGTGTTGGGTTCAATCGATGCCAACACCGGCGATTTACTGTTGGGCTGGGACACGGACCAATTCCCGACCGACTATTATTTAACAGCTCAGTGCATGATGGCGATATTGAAGCATGGCGGATTGACGACGGGCGGAGTGAACTTTGATGCCAAGGTTCGCCGCGAGAGCTTTGAACCAGTTGATCTGTTCTATGCGCATGTTGGCGGCATGGACGCTTTCGCTCGAGGGCTGAAGATTGCGGCTGCTATTCGTGCTGATGGCGTGCTAGCTGATTTCGTCGAGCAGCGTTACAGCAGTTGGGATAGCGAGCTGGGCAAAGAAATTGAAAGTGGCAAAGCAACTTTGAGTTCGCTGGAAAAAATCATGCTGGCGAAGGGTGAAACCGCGCCCAATGCCAGTGGCCGACAAGAGATGCTCGAGAATTTGATCAATCAATATCTGTAATGGAACTGTGATTGAACTGTAAAGGATCTGTAGGTGAGCGGCTGAAGGTGGGTAAACTTTAGATTGCAGATCTTGTGCGAAAGCAGATCTTGCGCGAAAGCAGTTCTTGCAGGAAACCCCTTCTTGCAGGAAACATTTTCTTGCAGGAAACACTAAAACGAATGGCTGAGGACCGATCATGAACGACTGTCGTGGGTTAGTGCTTGCGTTATGCATTTTTGCTTCGCCGACCAGTTTTCCAATGGCAGTTGGTGCCGACGAGTCCTCGCAAAGCAGCTTACTTTCGATCGATCTACAATCGATTGGCGGCGAAGCCGTTTCGTTTGAAGGAGCGAGGCTGCGCGTCTACTGCGTAATGGGCACGGAATGCCCAGTTTCGCGATTTTACGCGGTCCGATTGAACGAGCTGTCGGAGCAATATGCTCCGCAGGGCGTTCGGTTCGTTGGGATTCATTGCAACTTGCACGATTCGGTCGCGGACATTCGAAAGTTCGCGACGGAATTGAATTTGACCTTCCCTCAAGTTCATGACGTCAAGCAGTCGATCGCGAAGCAACTGAAGGCGACTCGTGTGCCCGAAGTGTTTGTTATCGACGGCGAGGGCAAGCTGGGGTACAGCGGGCGCGTGGATGATCAGTATGCGCCGGGCGTCAAGCGTTCCGCGGCGAGTGTGGATCACTTGAAGAGTGCAATCGATACGGTGTTGGCGGGCAAGATGCCGCCAGTGACGCGAGTCGAGCCAGTGGGTTGTTTGATCACTTTCGAAAAATTGGCCGTGTCGATGCCAACGACTGATATCACTTACTGCAAGACGATTGCACCGCTGTTCAATGAACACTGCGTCGAGTGCCATCGACCGGGAGAAATTGGACCTTTTGATATTTCCAATTTCGATGAGCTTCGCGGTTGGTCAGAGATGATTGTGGAGGTGATTGAGCAGAAGAGAATGCCGCCATGGCATGCGGACCCTCAGTTCGGATCATTCAAGAACGAGCGTCATATGCCTGAGAGTGCATTGGCGGTTTTGACGCAGTGGGTTCAAGCGGGGGCACCTTACGGAGACGCAAGCGACTTGCCGCCGACACCGAAATTTATCGACGGTTGGAATTTGTTGCGCGAGCCTGAGTTGGTCGTTGCGATGCGTCAAAAGCCTTACACGATTCCGGCCAAGGGGACGGTGGATTATCAGTACTTCGTGGTCGATCCTAAGATCACCGAAGATCGCTGGGTCTCAGCGGCTCAGATTGTGCCAGGCAACAGTGCGGTGGTGCATCATGCGATTGTGTTTGTGCGTCCTCCCGATGGCATTGATTTCCAAGGCATCGGATGGTTGACAGCTTACGTTCCAGGTCAACGGGCAACGATATTCCCGCCAGGTTACGCTCGCAAGATTCCGGCTGGATCCAAGTTTGTTTTTCAAATGCATTACACGCCCAACGGCCAAGAGCAAACGGATGTTTCAGAAATTGGGATGACGTTTATGGATGCCAAAGATGTGACACATGAAGTGTTTACGATGATCGGTATTGATCAGGAGTTTGAGATCCCGCCGGGGGCAGAAAGCCATGTGGTCAATTCGAGTGTCAAGCGTTTGCCGCGTGACGGCGTGCTGCTGGCCGTTTCGCCTCACATGCACTTGCGTGGCAAGTCGTTCGAAATGAGTGCGATCACCAAGCACGATTCTGCGGCTGTTCATCGCGCGACACTGTTGAATGTGCCGCAGTATGATTTCAACTGGCAGCATACTTATGAGTTTTCTGAACCGATAGCCTTTAGCGAATTCAAGTCGCTCGAGCTGACTACAACCTTCGATAACTCGCAAGGTAATCCATTCAATCCAGCTCCGCATGAGTATGTCGTGTGGGGCGATCAAACGTGGGAAGAGATGTCAGTCGCTTTTCTCGAAGTGGCTCAACCACTGAAGAGAAGCTCGGAAGGCACGGCTCCGCAAGCGCTGCAAGCGGCGACGCCTGCCACGGATGAGCCAACGGAAAGTGAGCTTGAATTTGTGAGCAATTTCCTTTCGAAATTTGATGCGAACAAGGACGACAGGGTCATCTCGGATGAAGTGCCGAAAATTGTTCGCGATTATGGATTTCGGCAGATCGATCAAGATGCTAACGGTGTCGTGACTCGTGGGGAGCTGATTGAGGCGGCAAGGATGCAACGTGGAAAGTAGTTCGCCACAGTCGAAGATTTCTCGTCTATTCGCCAGCATCGTCGATCATCCTCGACTGGGTACGTTGGCGCTGCTGTTGCTGTCTGCCTTGGCGCTTGGCGGATATTTTCGACCGAATTGGCCGCAAGACTTGTGGCGTTACGTACGGCAACAGCCGGCTGGGGAACAGATATCGAGTACTCAAGCGGATCGACGAGATACGCCGTCGGCGAATGTTCGCCGCGATTCGCTTGGCAGTGCGGAAGCGTTTCTGGTGGTGGAATCGGATCAGTTCTTCACACGCGATGGTGCGGCGGCGATGCGCGAAATTGTTGACCAGCTTGAGCAGCAGGATACGATCGCCAAAGTGCAGTGGCTCGATCAAGCTCCACCGCTGAACATCTTTGGATTATCCGAGCCGATATTGCCGCGCGGTCAAGCTTCCGCAAAGCGCTTTGAAATGGCCAAGAGTAAAGCGCTCAAGCATCCGTTGGTCGTAGGGATGTTCTTATCGAAGGATGCTCGGACACTGCTGCTTGGGATCAGCTTCAACTGGATCTACGTTGACGAGGACGCGGATTGCACGACACATGTGATCGATGTTGCGAAGGAGACTTTAGCTAAGCATCCAAGCGTGGCTATGACGTTCGCTATGACAGGCAGGGTGCCGCTGCGGATCGCCGTGCTCGAGAATCAAGCGTCGAATGAGTTAACGTTTCAGTTGATCGGTTATGGAATGATCGTGGGGATGGCGATCATTTTGTTTCGGGGCATTACGGTGGTGTTAGTCGTTGCAGCAGCTCCAGCCTTAGGAGTGTTTTGGTCGCTTGGCTTTTTGCGATACTTCGGGTGGGAGGACAATCCGTTCAGTCAAGTGATTTTGCCGGTCTTACTGAGTTTGGTTGGGTTTGCAGACGGCGTGCACATGATGGTCTATATTCGGCAATGTCTCAGCGATGGGCAGGCACCCAAAGTTGCGTGTCGCAATGCGTTGGCAACCGTGGGTGTGGCGTGCAGTTTGACCACTGTCACGACATCGATTGGCATGGGGTCGTTGGGGTTTTCGCGAAATGAAGTGGTGCGCGAGTTTGCATTCTCTTGTGTGCTGGGGGCATGCACGATTTTGGTCGCGGTGTTGCTGATCATTCCGCTTGCTTGTTGCACACGGCTGGGGCGAAGTTTGGCTAGTGGATCGGATCGAGGCATCGTGGATCGTTACTTGCGAAATCTTGGCGAGCCGGTCATGGCGGTAGTTCGTTACTCACGCTATGTGGCCTACTTTGCAATCTTCTTGTTGATTGCATTGGCAGCGATGACCTTTCAATTGCGACCGGATGATCGGCAGTCGAATGCGTTGCCAAGTGGCAGCGATGCTCAGAAGTCGCTCGCGCAACTGGATCGTTCGATGGGCGGCCTCGATGTGGGCTACATTTATTTAAAGTGGTCCAAGGATGAGTTTGAGCCACAGCAGATCGCGACGGTTATTGACGCCGCCGACAAATTGCTCGACCAAGAACCGTTGCTGGCGCATCCGCTTTCGCTATGTCGATTGCTGGCTGCGTTACCAGGAGAGGAGACACCGGTCGACAAGATGCCGATGTCCGAGCTGCTGCCACCACCGCTCAAGTTAGCCTTGTATGATCCGGACAATCGAAGCGCAACGATTACGTTTCGTGTGCAGGATTTGGGGACGGCTAAATACAAACCAACTTTCGAACGAGTTGAAGCGGGACTGAAGCGCATCGAGCAGCAGCATGAGGGCTTTGAGTTTCGGATGGATGGCAGCCCGATTCGTCGCTGGAAAAATCTTTTCAAGATTGTGTCGGACTTGGCAACCAGTTTAGGAACGGCATCGATCGAGATTTTGATTGTGATGGGGATCGCATTCCGATCTCTCAAGCTGGGGTTGATCGCGATCATTCCAAACATGGTCCCGTTGGCGGCTGCGGGGACGTTCATGGCGATTTTTGGTTGGCCATTGGATATAGTCAGCGTTTGTTCATTCACGATCTGTTTAGGGATTGCTGTCGATGACACGATTCACTTTTTGTCACGTTATCGTGAAGAGCAACTGCATCAGCCGGATCGACGGTTGGCTTTGCAGCAAGCGTTCCAAGGTGTTGGAACAGGGATGATCATGACCACGATTGTGCTCGTGGCCGGATTTAGTTCGGTGTTGATCAGTCAGACTCGCGATCATCGCGTGTTCGGGATGCTGGGAATTATTACACTGTTGGCTGCTCTGGTTTGTGACATGTTTTTGCTACCTAGTTTACTCGCCCACTTTGATAAACCTCCGAAAGCGAAAACGACCGAGTGAGAAGTCGATCGCGGAATAGATAACTCATGAATTCAACGGTATTGCTGGTAGTCGTGTTTGGTTATTTCGCGCTGCTATTGGTGATTGCTTGGTACACGTCGCGTGGAGCTGGCGAGCACGCGTTTTATTCAGGTGAGCGCAAGAGTTTGTGGTGGATCGTGGCCTTCGGCATGGTTGGAACTTCGCTGAGTGGCGTAACGTTCATCAGTGTACCGGGAGCGGTCTACAAGTCTCAGTGGACTTATTTGCAGGTCGTAATCGGCTATGTGATTGGTTACTGGATCGTGGCGAGTGTGTTGTTGCCGCTGTATTATCGATTGCAACTGACGAGTATCTACGGTTACTTGCGTCAGCGATTTGGCGAAGTGAGTTACAAATCCGGCAGCGCTCTGTTCATTGTCAGTCGCTTGCTGGGCGCGACGGCTCGGATTTACATCGTGCTGTATGTAATTCATCGGTACTTATTGGAGTCGATTGGCATTCCGTTTTGGGTGACCAGCGGTGTGGTGTTGTTGATGATTTTTCTGTACACGCTGCAAGGTGGTGTCAAGACAATCGTGTGGACAGATACGTTGCAGACGTTGTTCATGTTGGCGGCGCTCGTGGGAACGATTTTGTACATTATGGCTGACCCTGCGATGGCGGATTGGAAGCAGCAATTGCTGGACAGCGGCATGCTGCAGGTATTCGATACCGACGTGATGAAAGATCGCTTTTTCTTGAAGCAGATTATCAGTGGCATTTTCATCACGATCGCTATGACTGGTTTGGATCAGGAGATGATGCAGAAGAACTTGAGCGTGCGGACGCTAGCGGGAGCTCAGAAGAACATGTGGGTTTTTAGCGGCGTGTTGCTGCTGACCAATGTGTTGTTCTTGCTGCTCGGTGCGTTGATCTATTTGAAAGTCCAGCAGTTGGGTCTGGAGTTGCCGGCGAAGAGCGATGATTTGTTTCCGACGCTGGCACTGGAGTATTTCCCAGCGTGGTTGGGATTGCTGTTCATTATCGGTTTGATCAGCGCGTTGTTTCCGAGTGCGGACGGAGCGTTGACGGCGCTAACGGCGAGCACTTGTATTGACTTGATTGGGATTCGTGATCGCAATTGGCCTGAACCCAAGCAGATACGGATTCGCAAGACAGTACATATGGGGATCGCGTTTTTGTTTCAAGCGTTGGTGATGTGGTTTTATTGGCGCAGCGATGAGTCGATTATCAAGACGGTTTTAGATTTAGCGGCGATCACTTATGGTCCACTGCTGGGGTTGTTTTCTTTCGGCATCATTACTCAGCGAATGACTCGCGAGCCTCTTGTTCCGCTCGTGTGTGTGTCGGCAGCGGTGATTTCTTATCTGCTGCGAGAGTACAGCACGGATCTCTTTGGCGGTTATCAAATGGGATTTGAAACGCTGCTGTTGAACGGTCTGTTGACTTTCGCAGGTCTGTTCGCGATTAGTATGGCACCGACGGTGGCGAGTGATGAGTCGCTGCTAAAAGTGTAGCTGGGAGGGTCTTGCTATTGCAAGTTTTACTTCCCAGATTCGAGAAGTGCGATCAAGTCGGCTAGCTCTTCGATGGTCAAGAGTTCAAGCATACCAGCGGGCATGATGGAGACGGGGCTTGGTTCCTGTCGTTCAATTTCTGAGGTTGCGAGGGTGATGGTATTGTCGGCGGAGAGTTGCAGAACGAGTGATTGCGAGTTGGAAGTGTTCTTTATCAAGCCGTTGTAGACTTGGCCATCGAGTGTGAGGACGCGCGCGGGTTGGTAGCTTTGTTCGAGGCGAGCGCTTGGAAACAGAATAGCTTCGAGCAGTGCGCGACGCGTGCGACTGCTACCGATGCGAGTGAGTTCTGGGCCGATTTCGCCACCGACGTAGCCGAGGCGATGGCAAGTACTGCAGGCGGTCTTGCTACTGCGAAACAACTGCAACCCACGGACTGGGTCACCAGGGCCAAGCTTGGCGAGTAACTTATCGACTTGAGATTCAACATCTTCGGGAGCTCGGCTGAGTTGTGCGATTGTTTTCTCGGTCAGTCCCTTTAGTTTGTCGCCGCGATTGCGATAGAGATTGAGGAGTTGATCCATGGAAAGCGTCTTGGCAGATGGAAGTTCGGCGAGCGATTTCAGCATGACTTCGTCGAGTTCATCTTGGCCGAGTCGATGGATGGCTTCGATGGAGACGAAGAGGTCGCGAGGCGGTTGGTTCTTCAGGTTCGCGAGCAGTTGATCGCCTCCGCTAGGACTGAGTTTGACACGTTTGAGCGCCGACGTTGCCGCTTGAGCATTCAGCGGATCTTTGGCTAGCAGTGAACGAAGCAGGCAGTTCTCCAGTTCGGGATCGTGCGGATCTGTACCGGTTGGAAGGGCCGCCAGTAGTTGCAGTCGCTCGCTATCGGTTTGCGATTTTTTAGCAAGTTGCAGTAGCGATTCTTCGACAGCGGCGGCCCCGGTGAGATTGAGACGAGTTAAGGTTTTCAGCAATTGTTCGCGTGTGGTCGCATCGGCGTTCTGTAACCACTGGGCGATCGGTTTATGCCAATCGGGTTGCAGAGGTGCGCCGGTGTACATGTCAAGCAGTTGCAGAAGATTCGATTGAGCGGCGGCTGAAACATGAGCTGCGTTCTTTAACGATGCACCGATGAGTTCTTGAATGGTGGCAGTATCTTTCCATCCGCGTGCGATACTGAGCAGCGAGCTTGGGAGTTCAGGTGCATTGCGCGATTGCTGGAAGCGAAGCGCGATTTTAGTGGCGAAACGCGGAGCCCATTCGGGATGTTTGCTGAGCAGTTCTGCAGCGGCGTCCGCGCACGGTCGGTCCGCTTGATCGACGGTTGCGAGCAGGAATTCGATAGGCAATTGATCAGCGGCACCAAGTTGATCGAGAGCGATCAGGGCGGCTTGTTGTTGACGCGGCGAGGAATCCACTTTTGCAAATTCCAAAATTGGTTCTGGGGCGCCGATTTCAATCAGCGCGTAGGTGATCGAATGCTCGAAAGCGCGATCGGGCTGATCGACTTCGAGGCCCGACATGAGAGCCGCTGTGGAGCTTGTATCGCCGATTCGGCCGAGAGCTTCAGCAGCGGCGCGACGGACGGGGATAGTGGCGGTGCGCACGGCTTGCTCTAGCTGTGGTTTGGCTGGCGCGTAGCGATGAAGTGAAATTGCATGGCAAGCGGCTTGCGCGATGGAAGCATTCTCCGATGCAACGGCTTGTTTAAGGCCATCGAGGGCGGGTGTGTTGCCGATCGCGCACAGTGCCCACAACGTTTCGAGACGATTGCTAAGTTCAACGGTGTGGTCGCTGAGCTCTTTGATAAGGGCTGGAACGACTTCGGACGCGCGAGCTTCGTTCGCTCCGGTGAGGGAGAGTAGGGCGGCGCGTGCAATCCAAGGTCGATCGTCATGCAACGCAGCGACTGGATTATTAACTGGATCATTAACTGGATTGACGGTTGGTTCAGACCGGGGCGAGGGTGTTGCGGTCGCTGATTTGCGGCTGAGCCGATAGATACCTCCGGGAGCCGTTTTTTGGTCGATGCGCGACGTGGGGCAGCAGAGGTCATACCATCCACCGGTGTCAATGATGAGCAGGCTGCCATCGGAGTCTTCGAGAACGTCGGTTGGATGGAAGTCGATGCGATCGGCGACCAATAGATCTTGGTTGGCCGTCGTGTAGCTGGCGCCGGCGGCTTGCAACTGATGTGCGGTTACCTTTTGCAAATTGAATAGCGCGGCGACCAGTGTTCGCTGGTGAGGCAGAGAGGGCTGAACGAGCGTTTTAGATTCG
>Ga0163144_10026997_pt1 | contig 11136 bp, 7 predicted proteins | sample OliLak19BULKMAT1_FD_123175 | JGI IMG/M metagenome (GOLD analysis project Ga0163144, IMG submission 123175) | Freshwater microbial mat bacterial communities from Lake Vanda, McMurdo Dry Valleys, Antarctica - Oligotrophic Lake LV.19.BULKMAT1 | ecosystem: Environmental > Aquatic > Freshwater > Lake... | reverse complement strand
GACGTGCGCGAGGCGAGCGCGGGAGTGTTTGCGCGGGCGGAGACGCGGTGGAGCGACACGGTGCGCTCGACGGCCGGGCTGCGGTGGGACGGCTACCGGTTCAAGGTGGACAGTGATGACGCGCGCAACTCGGGCGCACGACGGGCGGCGATTGTTTCGCCGAAAGTGGGCGTGGTCTTCGGACCGTGGAGCGGGACGGAGATTTATGTGAATGCAGGGGACGGGTTCCACAGCAACGACGCGCGCGGCACGACGATCCGGATCGATCCGGCGGATGGAGTGACGCCGGTGGAGCGGGTGGATCCGCTGGTGCGCTCGCGCGGTGGGGAAGTCGGTGTGCGCACGGCCGCGGTGCGCGGGCTCGTGAGTTCGCTCACGTGGTGGGCGCTGGAGCTCGATTCGGAGCTGGTGTTCGTGGGCGACGCGGGCGGCACGGAGCCGACCGGACGCACGCGCCGCTACGGCGTGGAGTGGGCGAACTATTGGAGGCCCACGCCGTGGCTCGCCCTCGATGCGGATGCCGCGCTGACGCATGCGCGATATCGCGACGAGGCGGTAAATAAATACGTGGCCAACTCCATCGATACGGTGGTGACGGCGGGTGCGACGGTGACGACGCGTGCGGGGTGGTCGGGCAGTGTGCGGGCGCGCTATTTCGGTCCGCAGCCGCTGGCCGAGGACAACTCGGCGCGCGCGCCTTCCTCGCTCACGTTTAACGCGCGGCTCGGCTGGCGCGCGCAGGACTGGGAAGTCACGCTTGAGGTGCTCAATCTTTTCGATCGGGCGAGCAACGATATCGCCTATTTCTACGAGTCACGCCTGCGGAGTGAAGGGGCGGGCGGGACAGAGGACCTGCATTTCCATCCGGCGGAACCGCGGATGTTTCGTCTTGGAGTAACGCGGCGGTTTTGAGTGCGCGCGGCGCTCGCTACGAAGCGGAGGGGCGCGCGGATGCAGGAATTTTATTTTTGTCAGTTGCCTGCATCTAGGCGCGCGCACCGCGCGAAGGAGGGGGCATGAGAAAAACGTGTCCCCTGATTTTTTTCTTAGTGGCGGTGGTCGGAATGCCGGCGAAGCCGATGGAGCGGTTGGCCGAGGAGATGGTGCTGACGCCGATGGGCGGGACCACGGACACGGCGGAGGATCGCGAGATTGCCGCGTGGCAAAAGCGCGCGGGGGCGGCGGACGCGACGCCGGAGGCGTTTGAGCGGCTGGGGTGGGCGTTGGTCGCGAAGGCGCGCCGCACGCTGGATGCAGGCTTTTATGCGCTGACGGAAAAAACGGCGGACGCGATGGACGCACGTTTCGGCGTGAGCGGGGAATCGCGGTTGTTGCGCGGGCATGTCGCGCACAATCTGCACCGGTTTAGCGAAGCCGAGTCCGTGGCGCGCGCGCTCGTCGCGGAGCGGGGGCTGGCGGTCGACCTGGCGCTCCTAAGCGATGCTCTGGTGGAGCAGGGCAGACTCACGGAGGCGGTCGGCGTGGTGCAGCGGTTGGTGAACGCGAAGCCGGGCGCGGAGGCGTTTACGCGGATCGCGCAGGTGCGCTGGCTCAAGGGTGACCTGTTGGGAGCGATCACGGCGATGGAGACGGCGATGCGCGCGGGGAGTCCGCGGGAGGGGGAAACCTACGGGTGGACGCTCGTGCGGCTGTCGGGACTTTATTTACAGGCGGGGCGGCTAACCGCGGCGTTGACCGCGGCGGACTCGGCGGGGAGGCACGTCGCCGACTATGCGCCGGCGTGGTTGGCACGCGGCCGGGCGTTGAGCGCACTCGGTCGCGACGAGGAAGCGGTGGGTGCGTTGCGACGCGCGGTGGAACTGAATCCGTTACCCGAATACCAGTGGTGGCTGGCGGATGCACTGCGCGCCGGCGGCAAAGCCCCGGAGGCGGCGCGGGTGGAGGGCGAGTTGAAGCGGCGGGGTGAGCTGGGTGACCCGCGGACGCTGGCGCTGTTTCTGGCAACGCGTGGCGAGCAGACGGACAAGGCGGTGCGACTGGGCCACGCGGAGCTGGGGCACCGCGCCGATGTGCACACGCAGGACGCGCTGGCCTGGGCACTGGCGGCGAACGGCGAGTTGGGCGCGGCGGATGAGGCGATGCGTGCGGCGCTCGCCGAGGGCACCAAGGATGCGCGGCTGTTTTTCCACGCGGGCGAGATCGCTCTGGCGCGCGGGCAACCGGCCGAGGCACGGGAGCATTTTCAGCGCGCCAAGCTGTTTGGGTGGACGCTGACACCGGGCGAGCGGGCCCGCGTCGCAGCCCGGCTCGAAGCCGGCACGGCCGCGGCGCGTGCCGACTAAATCCAATTTTTTGTCAGGAAATCAACCCACCACATACCCATGAAGTCAAAATACAGTCTGAAATCCGCGGGCCTGCTTGGCCTGCTTGCTTTCGCCACGGCGGCCGGTCCGCAGCCGGCGTTTGCCTCCAGCCACATGGATGCTCCGCTCGTGACGCGCGATCCGGCCGCAAACACGACGGACGTTTACGCGTTTCTCACGCAGCGCAACGGGCAGAAATTCCTTCAGGTGGCGCTCGGCGTCTACCCGCATGAGGAACCGGGCATCGGACCGAACAAATATAATTTCGACGACGGCGTGCTCCACCAGATCTTTCTCTCGCGCGGTGCGGACCTCGCGACGGGCGCGGACTCGGTGGCGTATCAGTTCCTGTTTTCCACGGGTTACAAGACGCAGGACTCCATCCTGCAGTCGTATGTGGGGGTGGTCGCGGCAAACGGTGACGCGAGCCAGAATCTGACGCAGACTTACACGGTGACGAAGGTCGTCGGTGGGACGAGCACGGTGCTCGGCACCGGAGTGGTGCCGCCGAACAACCAGGGTGTGGCGACGCCGAAATACAACAAGGGTGGGGACGGCAACAACCCGGCCCGCGACGGCGCGGCCGATGCGTCAGGCCTCGACGAATACACTGCGGGCGCGATCGCGACGCTGAGCGGTGGCTACCGCGTGTTTGCGGGCCAGCGCGAGGACGGGTTCTACGGCGACATCAATGCGATCTTCGATTTGCTCGCGCTGAAGAGCGGTGCCGGCAACTCGTTCGACAGCCAGGGCGGATTTAACATGCACATGATCGCGCTGGAGATTCCGTTGACCGACATCGGTGGCGACCAGCAGGTCGTGGGCGTCTATGCGACCACGAGCCGCCGGGCGACTTCGGTGCTGACGGACGGCGCCGCCTCGAACGGCCAGACGACTTCGGGCAACTGGGTGCAGATCGGCCGGCAGGGCAATCCGCTGTTCTGCGAAGCGCTGATCGCGATCAAGGACAAGGATCTCTACAATCGCACCAAACCCACGAGCGATGCCGCGTTGTTTAAGAAGTATTCGGATACGCCCGAGCTTGCCGCGCTCATCAACGCGCTCGTGCTCAAGGGCAATGTCGCGCCGACCACGAATCGCGCGGACCTCTCGGCGATCTTCATCCCCGATCTCATCAAGGTCGATCTCTCGACGGTGGCGGCGCGTCGGGCCGGTGGCGGCGCGACACATCCGGCGCTGGCGGACGATGCGGGTTTCTCGCGCCTCGGTGTGTTTGGCGGCGATGTGTTGGAGAGCCCGCTGGCGGGCCATCCCTTCCGCCTGCCCGGCAGCGCGCTCGGCGCGGATGCGACGAAGTCTTACGTTCCCGGTGGTTGGCCGAATGGTCGCCGCTTCGGTGACGACGTGATCGACATCGCGGTGACTGCGATCATCAGCGACCTGCGCACGCTGCCTCTCGTGATCCGCTCGGCGGACGGCATCGACAACGTGAACGGCAACGACTCGGTTTATAACAAGGTGTTCCCTTATGCGGCGACCCCGCACAACGGCCGCAACTACGCGCACAATCCGAAGACGGCGGCCTCGCCGTTGCTCAACATCTCGGCGCGCGGTGTCGCCGGCGGCGGCGCAAACTCGCTGATCAGCGGCTTTGTGATCCGCGGCACGCAACCGGTGCAGGTGCTGGTGCGTGCGCAGGGCGCGACGTTGACGATGCTGGGCGTCCCGGGGGCGTTGACGGATACGACGCTCGAAGTCTGGCAGGGTGGCTCGATCGTGCAGGCCAACGATGATTGGAAAACCCCGGCAGCGGGTGGTGCGACGCAGGCTGCAGTCATGGCGAGCGGGTTTGCCCCGGGTTCTGACAGCGATTCGGCGATACTCCTGACGCTGCAACCGGGGGCTTACACCACGGTCGTGCGCGGCAAGAACGGGGCGACGGGTGTGGCGATCATCGAGGCGTTTCTGACGCAGTGACGGGGGTCTAGGTGTCGCCGGGGATGGGGTGGGGAGAGCTGGAAACCAATTGGGCTGCTACGGCCATTTGGGCCACCACGCCCATCACGGCCACGAAAAAAACGAACGTTCGCAGATTCTGAAAAACGAAAGGCCCGCGGAAACGCGGGCCTTTTTTGTGTCGTGGAATTGAGCGGGCGGGCGGGCGGCGGAGCGGGAGTTAGGGTGAGCGTTTACTCTCAGCGTTGAGTGGGCGCGGCGCGGTCGGCGCGGCGTGACTGCATCGTAACCGGTGCGGCTACGTGGAGGTGAGTGGAGGTGAATGGAGGTGCGTTACAAAAAGGCCCGCGGGTGAGGCGGGCCGTTTGGTGGGCTGGAGGGAGCGGTGAAGCCGAGTGGGAGTTCGACGTTCCCCGAGCGGGTGTGTGCTTATGCCGCGAGGGCGTGGCACGCGGCGGAGAGGCGGGCGTCGGTGAGCACGGGTCCATGCGAGAGACGCCAGATCGCCTCGGGTTCCCAGAGTGTGGTGCGCAGCGGCTCGAGGAGTTTGCGGGGCAGATCGGGCGCGGCCACGTGGCGGAGGATCGAGAGCGTCTGGCGTGAGCCGGGGAGGCCGAGCCACTGGAGCACGCCGAAGATGCCCTGGCGTTCATGGACGGCGGTGAGTTCGGCCCAGTGCGGCGTGCCGCCGGCGACGAGGTTGGCGTGCGCGGCCACGAAGGGCGTGAGCGCCGGAGTCTCGGCGAGATCGGCGAGGAGGGTGGGGCAGCGCGCCACGACAAATAGCGCCGGCATACGGGCAAACGTGAACTGCGCGAGAAACGCGCGCACGTCTGCCGGCGTGAAGTCGAGGTAGGTCGCCCAGTCGCGCGCGTGCAGGGTTTGCGCAGCGGAGGCGAGGGCGGCTTCGGAGGGCTCGGCGGGAATCCATTCGTCGCCGTAGAGGCGTTCGAAACGGGTTTCCGGCCAGGCGGTCACGCGCCACGGCACACCGGAGTGCGACCAGGCGAGGGCGAGTGGAACGAGACATTTTTGGGATGGATTTTTAGGTTTCACGGTTCCAATTCTATCAGGGGGGTGAGTCAGACTATGTCCCACCCTAAAAGATTTCTTAACTTTTTTTCATGTCCTTCCGGCACGTTGAACACAGCTTATTGGAACGAATTACGCGGATTGACGCCTGTCTGAAGGCGGGCACCCCGATCAATTGCACGAAAATCGGCGAGGAATTCGGGGTGGACCGAAAAACGGTCGTGCGCGACATCAACTACATGCGCGAGAGGCTTGCGCGGCCGATCGAGTTTGATCCGGTGAGCAACAGCTATCGCTACACCCGGTCGGTGGGGCCGCTGCCGAGCATGAGGGTGGGCGAGGGCGAGGTGTTTGCCCTGCTTGTCGCGCGCAAGGCTCTCGAGCAATATCGGGGCACGCCCTTTCACCATCAGCTCGCGGTCTCGTTCACCAAGCTTTCGGCTTCGTTGCGCGAGCATGTCACCTTTGCGCCCACCGAAGAGATCGAATCGGTTTCGTTTAAGAACGTGGGCATGGGCAGATCAGACCTGCAGGTCTTCACGACCCTCAATCGGGGGGTGAAAGAGGAGTTCGAGGTGACGTTTGCCTATCGCAAGCCGGGCCGGGAGAAGGCGGAGCTGCGGCGGGTGCGACCCTACCATCTCGCGAGTAGGGAAAACCTCTGGTATTTAGTCGGCTTCGATGTGAAGCGTGGTGAGTTGCGCACCTTTGCCCTGCCGCGCATGAGCCGGGTGAAACTCACGGCCAACCGGTTTGTGCGCCCGGCGGATTTTTCGCCGGAGAGTTTTTTTGCGGGCGCGCTCGGAGCGTTTGGCGGCGGGCGGCTTTTTCATATCGTGATCCGCTTCAAAGCCCGGGCTGCCGCCGATCGGTTGCGCGAGCGAGCGTGGCACGAGTCGCAGGTGATCCGCGATCTGCCCGACGGGCTGGCGGAGATGTCCCTGACGCTCGGTGCGCTGGAGGAGATCGAACGCTGGGTGTTGAGTTGGGGCGCCGATGTGGAGGTGGTCGAGCCCGTGGAGCTGCGCGAGCGCGTGAAAAAAGCTGCGGCGGCGCTCACCCAACTTTATCCGTGAGCGGGGCGGGTTGGGGGGCGCGGCACACCTCTCCCTGCCACCGCTCAATCTTTCGTAGGCTTCAACTGCGGAATTTAAGCTGATGTAGGTAGGCGCAGCGTCTGGAGGGGACGGCGGCGGCGGAGGAGGGGCACAAAAAAGGCGCGTTCGGGAAAAACGCGCCCGGGGCTGGTGGCTGTTTCCCAACGTGCTCAGGAGAACAGGTCGGTCGGCGTGCGGCTCATGAAGTCCTCCATGTAGGCGGTCGTAGCCTTACCCTCGATGAAGACGGGGTCGGCCATAATAGCTTTGTGGAGGGGGATCGTGGTCTTGATACCGCGGATCAGATACTCGCTGAGGGCGCGATACATGCGCTCCAAGGCGACTTTGCGGGTGGAACCGTAGCTGATCAGCTTACCGATCATGGAATCGTAGTAGGGCGGGATCGTGTAGCCGCTGTAGGCGTGGGAATCGACGCGCACGCCGTGGCCGCCGGGAGCGTAATAGAGCCCAATCGTGCCGGGGGAGGGGGCGAAGTTACGGGCGGGATCTTCGGCGTTGATCCGGCACTCGATGGCGTGCTTCTCGAACTTGATGTCGCCTTGGTCGAAATCGAGTTTCTCGCCGTTGGCCACGCGGATCTGCTGCTTAATCAAGTCGATGCCGGTGACCTCTTCGGTCACGGGGTGCTCGACCTGAATGCGGGTATTCATCTCGATGAAGTAATAGTTCCCCTTGGCATCGACGAGGAACTCGATGGTGCCGGCATTCTCGTATTCGGCGGCCTCGGCGGCTTTGATGGCGTGCTTGCCCATCTTCTTGCGGAGGTCGGAGGTGAGGAAGGGGGAAGGGGATTCCTCGATGAGCTTTTGGTGGCGGCGCTGGACGGAGCAGTCGCGCTCGCCGAGGTGGAGGATCTTGCCGTGGCTGTCGCCGAGGATCTGAAACTCGATGTGGCGGGGCTTTTCGATGTAGCGCTCGATGTAGACCGCGCCGTTGCCGAAGGCTTTTTCGGCCTCGCCGCGGGCGACATGGTATTCCTTGGCGAAGGAAATGTCGTTGTGGGCGATGCGCATGCCGCGACCGCCGCCACCGGCGACGGCCTTGATGATGACGGGGTAGCCGATTTTGCGGGCGACCTTGACGGCTTCGGTCTCATTTTCGACGGGACCATCGGAGCCGGGGACGATGGGGACGCCGACCTTTCGGACGGTATCTTTGGCGACGGATTTATCGCCCATCATCTTGATGGATTTCGACTTGGGTCCGATGAACTTGATGTTACAGGACTCGCATTGCTCGGCGAACTTGGCGTTTTCCGAGAGAAAACCGTAGCCGGGATGGATGGCGTCCACGTCGGCGATCTCAGCGGCGCTGATGATGCGATCGGCGCGGAGATAGCTATCGGCGCTCTTAGGGCCACCGATGCAGATGGCCTCGTCGGCGAGCTGGACGTGCAGCGACTGGACGTCGGCCTCGGAGTAGACGGCGAGGGTCTTGATGCCCAGCTCGCGGCAGGCGCGGACGATGCGGAGGGCGATTTCACCGCGATTGGCGATGAGGATTTTTTGGATCATGTCGGTAAACGAGAAACCACCCGACCGGGCCGGCTGGGCCGGGCGATGAGCGCGGCGCGGGCGGCGGAGGGGTGGTTTGGGTGCTGTAAAATGATGATTTAGGACTGCTTAATCTTGAAGAGACGTTGACCGTATTCGACGGGCTGGCCGTTTTCGACCAAGACCTCAAGGATGGTGCCCTTGGCCTCGGCCTGGATCTCGTTCATGATTTTCATGGCTTCGATGATGCAGACCAAGCTGTTTTCGACGACTTTCAGGCCGGCGTCGGCAAAAGGCTTACTTTCCGGGGAGGCGGCGCGGTAGAAAGTTCCGACCATGGGCGATTTGATGTAGGCGACGCCGGTTTCCTCGGCCGGGGCGGCGGCGGGGGCGGCCGAACCAGCCGCCGGAAGGGGCATCGGCGGGTTGGTATCGAGGCCGAGGAACGGGGAGTTGGAACCGCGTCCGGAGGAAATAATAGGCAGGCCATTGGTGCCGCGCCGAATCTTGAGCTTGAATCCCTCTTCCTCGACAGCGAACTCGGTCAATTCCGAGCGCTTCATGAGGTCGATGATCTGTTTGATTTGTTTTAGGTCCAAAAGGCGCCTTGGTTGAGTTGGAGGCTGGCTGGCAGCGTTAGTGAGTTATCGAAGCTGACCGTTCAAAAGAAAAGAGACGATACACGCAATCTCTGTTTCTAAAGCGAAAAGCGGAAGAGTGCGATTTAGGCCAAAAACGATAAAAATGAGTGTTTTTCGGCCTAAAAATCGCAAAAAGGGCTGATATTTCTATGCAGTTTAGAGGTGAAGTGCGGTGAATTGGTCAAAGTGTAATGTTGAGAAAAACGGGCATTATAGAATGAAATCGTGGGATTTCGGCGAGAAACTGAAGTTTTTTAGGAAATCGGCGCATTCCTCCGGCGACAACTGGACGCCGCCAGCGTGTTGTCGCATTCCTCCGGGCTACTGGCCTGACTCATAAATTTATTACTCGATGAGCGGCTTGGTTGGATGGAGAAGGGGGTGAGAGGTGCCGGTCCGGCCCGCTTCCTCCACATGCGGTCATGACGGAGCGGGCTCCACAGGTTTTGCTTCTGCGGAAGGCGGGAGTCGTAAGTCGCGGAAAACGAACTGTTGCGAAGCGCCTGGTATGCGGTAGCGTCTACAGCTTCGGATAGAGGCGGGATAGATTGATTCGTGCGTCCTTGGTGGTGAAGCGCCAGTTCACCGGTGCGCAGACTATCGGTGCGCAGACCTTTATCATGGGACATTCCGCTCAGGCGGTCGCGGTGCAGACTCGGGTTGGGTCCGCGCATTAGGCCGTGCCGCTATGGGCGCGGATCCACGAAGGGTTGGTGTTGAGCAACCGCGACCAACGCACTTTGCTCGACAAACTGTTGCTCTTGCTCGCCTCGTTGCAGTTGCCCGAGCCGGTGCTGCTCGTCGCGGACGCCTACTACGCAAGTGGCAGAATCATCCGCGGGGCTCGTCGCGCAGGGCGGACGTCTCGTCTCCCGGCTCCGGCACGACGCGTGCGCCTTCGCAGCGGTCCCGCCGACGACGGGGCGGCGGGGCCGCGGGCGGCCGCGGCGCTACGGGGGGAGAACGGGGGTGTGAGAGCTGTGCGGCGGTTTGAGCGGGACGGGACCTGTCGTGGGGCGGCGGATAAGTGCGTTGGGGAAAGTTTGAGCCGTTTTTCTGCTGCAAGGTTTGACCCCTTTTTCCGCTTTTCTCCTGATCACGAGATCGACGCGACCTACTCTACGCACCTTGAAGCCATCGCGCGTGCCACAGAAGGAGTGGTAGAATCCCACAGGGCCATCGACGATCTCAATCTCGACGACCTCTGCGTTCCAACGATACCCGAGCAGCTCCGTTCGCTTCGGCGCGTAGAAAACCTTCTGGGTCCAGTCCTTTTCGCGATCAACAACACCACCTTTCTCAACGACGAAGAGATCATACGTATAGCCCGTCACGGCTCCTGCGTTCCCCCGCACGGAGACTATCTCAAAACGACCGTTAGGCGATACGACCCTGGGTAGCTCCTCGTAACCCCACTCGAAAAACGGAAACGGCCAGATCGGCGGAAGGCTGAGAAGCCACAACACGCCGGCGACCACCGTCAAGCTGCCAATCGTAGTAAGGAGTGCATTAAGGGACTCTTTTCATGCTTTGCCGGACAGCGTTATTTTCTCCAACTGCGTTTTATTGCGGTTTCTTGCGCGGTTCCCTGAGACCAGGGTTTGCCGACTTGATGGGGTAAATTTTTGTTGCGGGTTATGCCGAGGGCTCTTCCGCGCTTTCGATTTTTGATCGAAGACAACACGATGAGGTCGGGGCTCAAGGTTGAGCTGGTTGAGGCGAGGTGTGCGGCGGTTGGGACCGCACCGTAACCGGTGCGGCTACGGGATTGCGGGGAGCGAGGTTGGGACCGGACCGTGACCGGCGCGGTTTACGGGATTGCGGGGAGCGGGGTTGGGACCGGACCGTAATCGGTGCGGCGACGGGATCAGGGGGAGCGAGGGTCAGCGTGCGAGGGCGGCGGCGAGGGCTTGGGCGAGTTCGCCGCGGGAGACGGGTTTGTTGAGGACGGCGCGGGCGGCGCCTTTGTCGAGGATACGCTGGCGGGCGTTTTCCAGAAAACCGCTGGCGACGATGATCGGGAGGTCGGGGCGGATTTGGGCGAGGTGGCCGATGAGTTCCTCGCCGTTCATGCCGGGCATCGCCAAATCGGATACGACGAGATCGTAGCTCGAGGGCGCGGCGGCGAAGCGGGCGAGGGCTTCTTCGGGGCGCGTGCAGCGGGTGGCGGAGTAGCCGAGGCTTTCGACGAGTTTCTCGATGACGAAGCCGCTGACGGCATCGTCGTCGACAACGAGGACGCGTTCGCCTTGGCCGCGCGGGATCGCGTCGGAGGCGGGAGCGGAGGGCGGGGGCGCGATGGCGACGGCGGGGAAGTAGAGGTCGAAGGTGGAGCCGGCGCCGGGAATGCTGCGGACGAAAATCGCGCCGTCGTGGGATTTGACGATGCCGTGGACGACGGCGAGGCCGAGGCCGGTGCCGGCGCCGGTTTCCTTGGTGGTGAAGAACGGTTCGAAGATGTGGTCGAGGATCGCGGGGTCCATGCCGGTGCCGTTGTCGGCGACGGTGAGGCGGCCGGAGGGGCCGGCGCGGAGGTCGGGGTGGGGGGCGGCGAGTGCGGGGGTGACGGTGGCGGCGTCGAGGGTGACGGTGATGCGGCCGCCGCGGGCGG
>Ga0163144_10026996_pt1 | contig 11137 bp, 10 predicted proteins | sample OliLak19BULKMAT1_FD_123175 | JGI IMG/M metagenome (GOLD analysis project Ga0163144, IMG submission 123175) | Freshwater microbial mat bacterial communities from Lake Vanda, McMurdo Dry Valleys, Antarctica - Oligotrophic Lake LV.19.BULKMAT1 | ecosystem: Environmental > Aquatic > Freshwater >... | reverse complement strand
GAGTAAACACGGAGTTTTTACGCCTAACTCCGTGAAAATCCGTGTTTACTCTGTGGAACTCCGTGTCAATTAGAAGGGCTTCAGCCCTGATTCGCATAAACTATTCCACTCGACGGGATAAATTGAGTAAAGAGTAATGCAACCGCTTATCTTTACACACCAAAACTAATTACATGCTCACAGCAATTTCACCGATTGATGGTCGCTACAGCCGCCAAACGGCTCCTTTATCCGCCTATTTTTCGGAATACGCGCTGATTCGCTACCGCATCTTAGTGGAGGTGCGCTATTTCAACGCGTTGTGCCGCCTGCCGTTGCCCCAGTTAAAGGAGGTTCCGCCCGAAAAACTGACCGCCCTGCTGCGCGTGGCAGAAGGGTTCGACGTGGCAGAAGCGGAAGCCGTCAAACACATCGAACGCGAAACCAACCACGATGTAAAGGCCGTAGAATACTACCTGAAATCGAAAATGGACGGGCTTGGATTAGAGCGCTACAAAGAATTTATTCATTTCGGACTGACCTCGCAAGACATCAACAACACCGCCACCCCGCTGCTGCTGAAACACGCCATGGAACAGGTTTATTACCCCACGCTAACGCAGTTGTTGCACAGCTTGGAAGCCCTTGCCGAAGCCTGGCGCGGCATTCCTATGCTGGCGCATACCCACGGCCAACCGGCTTCTCCGACCACCGTGGGCAAGGAGTTCCGGGTTTTCACGGAACGGCTGAACGCACAAACAGTCCTGCTGCACGGCGTGGCCTACAAAGCTAAATTCGGGGGCGCTACCGGCAATTTTAATGCACACCACGTGGCTTATCCTGATGTGGACTGGCGGGCGTTTGCCGATTATTTTGTAGAAAAAGACCTGGGGCTCACCCGCTCCCATCCGACTACGCAAATCGAACATTACGACCACCTGGCCGCGCTGTTCCACGGCATGATGCGCATCAATACGATCCTTATTGACCTCTGCCGCGATGTGTGGACGTATATTTCGATGGAATATTTCAAGCAAAAAACCGTGGCTGGCGAAATAGGTTCCTCAGCCATGCCGCACAAGGTGAACCCCATTGATTTTGAAAACGCGGAGGGCAACCTTGGCTTAGCCAATGCTATTTTCGGGCACTTGGCCGACAAACTCCCGGTCTCCCGCCTACAGCGCGACCTCACCGACAGCACGGTGTTGCGCAACATCGGCGTGCCATTTGCGCACACCATGATTGCGTTTCAGGCCATTGCCAAAGGATTGGGTAAGCTGATTCTGAACGAATCCAAACTCGGGGAAGACCTCGACGCCAACTGGGCCGTAGTGGCCGAAGCCATCCAAACCATCCTGCGCCGGGAAGGCTACCCGCAGCCGTATGAGGCATTGAAGGAATTGACGCGGGGGAAGACGGCGATTACACAAGCCGATATTAAGGGGTTTATTGGGCATTTGAAGGTCAGTTCTACGGTAAAAGATGAGTTGAGTAAGATTACGCCGCATAATTTTGTGGGGTTGATTGACTAACCCTATCGCGTCGAACTAAACGTCAACGACCCCACCAACTCATCATACCTTCCCCCAAAGGGCCGGTAATACAACAGAATGGTGTATTCATTTTCCGCTTCGTACCAATCGCCTTCAATTTCACTCAAGTTCAACGGTGCCTTAACTGTCGGCAATTTTCGCGACGCAACCGCATAGGCGTAGTTGTAATACCCCTGTTTCAGTGACGTTTTCACCACATAACCATTGATAGCCGGATTGTAAACCATTTTGTATTCCGGCATCAGTTGCCAGTCGTTGAACGCTCCAACTAAGTACACATCTTCTTCGTAGTAAGGCTCCGGGCTGTACAAGCTGAACAGCATCTGGCCGTATTCGCTGGCTAAATTCGAGTCATCCTGGTCTAAGGTTTCAACTACGTAATTTCCGTTGATGTCGCGGCTGTTGAGGTAGACTTTGCCGGAAAGCTTGACCTCTTTGCCCAGAACGACTTCAAACCGATCCGGGAATTGGTCAATGGATACGATTTGTTCGTTCCGGTACCGCAAGCTCCGGAAGTCTAAGAACCGAAATTCTTTGCCTGCCGGAAAAACCACCTTATCCTGATAGTCGAACATCATGGTATTGAGGCGTACAAAAAGCGGCGCTATCCCGCTGACCGTATTGTCCCATCGGCCATTTTGCAACACGACGGCCCGAATTTCCTGCTGCGGACTTTTGATGGGAAAGCGCTCGAAATCACCGGTAAAATCAATCTCCTGGTGGGTTTGTAACTTGCTGACGGTGGCAGGCCGGGACACCTGCGCGGTGAGCCTGACTTTCGGATCCACCACCATAAAACGGCGGGTGACGGCCAGCGTTTTTTCGTCTTCATCCTCGTACACTTTGAGCAGGTAGTTACCCGATTTGGTCCAGTTCATGTTTTCGTGGGGCAGAAAAAGCTCGTAGTGCGTATAATTCTGAAGGGTTTTAAAGGAAAAACTGAAGCGGTCAATGCGGTCTTCGGAATACCCATTATTGTACTCCATTTCCGAAAGGTCTGAGGGCCGCCAGTTCATGTCGCAATGGACGATGCTGTACGTATAATCTTTCACGTCTGCGTCTAAGTCGTCAAAAGACAAAACCAATTGAGAAGCGCGCCCCAGTTCTACAATGGGCTGGGTCAGAAAGAGTTCCGGCGCATGAAAGCGCACCGTTCGGATATTGGGTTTGTACACATAGTTCTCGTAGCGAAGTCCTTCGTCCTGCGCTCCGGCTAAAACAGGAAGACCCGCGATCAGGATGGTCAGAAAACCAATGAACTGGAGTTTGTTTTGAAAAGCGTTTAGCATCTTTGCTTACAGGTTAGCATATTGTTGTTCATAATAATGTCGGTACGCACCACTGGTAACGCTTTCTAACCACGCGTCATTGTCCAAATACCAGGCAGCCGTTGCGCGTAAGCCCTGGAGCGCATCCATCGAAGGCGTCCAGCCCAATTCGTCTTTTATTTTGGAGGCATCAATGGCGTAGCGGCGGTCGTGCCCCGGGCGATCCTTCACAAACGTGATCAACCTGCGGGAAGTCCCGGGTTTCCGGTCCATCAACTCATCCATAATATCGCAAAGCGCGTGAACGAGGTCAATGTTTTTCCATTCGTTGTTGCCACCGATGTTGTAGGTTTCTCCGATTTTTCCTTTGTGGAAAATTGTGTCAATGGCACCCGCATGATCCCCCACCCAAAGCCAGTCGCGGGTGTAGAGGCCATCACCATATACCGGGAGCGGTTTTTCGATGCGAATGTTGTTGATCATCAACGGAATAAGCTTCTCCGGGAATTGAAAAGACCCATAGTTGTTGGAACAATTAGACAACACCACCGGCAGGCCATAGGTGTGGAAATAGGCGCGCACCAAATGGTCGGAAGCCGCTTTAGAGGCAGAATACGGCGAACGGGGGTCGTAGGCGGTTTTTTCTGTGAAATAACCGGTGTCCCCGAGCGACCCGTAGACCTCATCGGTAGAAATCTGGTAAAAACGCTTGCCCGTGAAGTCCTTCCAATGGCGCCGCGCCGCGTTGAGCAACTGAACCGTGCCAACGATATTTGTTTCAATAAAACTCATCGGGTTTTCAATGGAGCGATCCACGTGCGACTCGGCGGCTAAGTGAATGACGCCGTCAAACCGGTAAGTTTCGAAGAGTTGATCCAGCGTGTCCGAGTCGTTGATGTCGCCTTTGACAAAGGTATAATTGGGCGCCGACTCCACCGCACGAAGGTTTTCGAGGTTGCCGGCGTAGGTCAGCTTATCCAAGTTGACAATGCGCGATTCCGGGTAACGCGCTACCATAAGTTGCACCAGATGCGAGCCGATGAACCCGGCGCCTCCGGTAATCAGGATGTTTTTGTAGCTCATATTTAGTATCTGTCAATTTAGTTTAGTGTCTGTTCTTTAGCGTTCGAGAGCAAAACATAACGCAGCTATCGGGCTATAAAGACAGACACTACTTAAACAACGATAACTTTTTGAAAATATTCGTAAGTCAGGCGTAAACCTTCTTCCCGACCGATTTTCGGTTCCCAGCCCAATAGTTTTTTGGCTTTGGTAATATCCGGTTGCCGGATTTTCGGGTCTTCGTTGGGCAATGGCCGGTAATCTATCCAGGCTTTCGGATTGCCAACCAACCGCACCACTTCTTCCGCGACTCCTTTGATGGTGATTTCGTCCGGATTGCCAATGTTCACCGGCAGGTGGTGATCGCTCATCAGCAGGCGGTAGATCCCTTCCACAAGGTCGTCTACGTAGCAAAAAGAGCGCGTTTGCGAGCCATCGCCAAAGATGGTCAGCCCTTCGCCCCACATGGCCTGCGAAAAGAAAGTCGGCAGGGCGCGCCCGTCGTTCATCCGCATGCGTGGGCCATAGGTATTAAAAATGCGGACGATGCACGTGTCGAGTTTGTGAAAATTGTGGTAGGCCATGGTGATGGCTTCCATAAACCGCTTGGCTTCATCGTAAACGCCACGTGGACCAACCGGGTTCACATTGCCCCAGTATGATTCCGGTTGCGGGTGAACCAACGGATCGCCGTACACTTCCGACGTGGAAGCCACGAGGATGCGCGATTTTTTCGCTAAGGCCAAGCCCAGCAGGTTGTGCGTTCCCAAAGCGCCTACTTTCAGGGTTTGGATGGGCATTTGCAGGTAATCAATGGGGCTGGCTGGCGAAGCAAAATGCAGGATATAGTCAAATTCACCCGGTACATGGATGAATTTTGTGACGTCGTGGTGGTAGTATTCAAATGCTTTGAGCGGAAAAAGATGCTCGATATTGGCAATGTTCCCGGTGAGCAGGTTGTCCATACCAATGACGTGGAACCCTTCCCGGATAAACCGGTCGCAAAGGTGGGACCCCAGAAAACCCGCAGCACCGGTAATGAGAATTCTGCTCACAGAAGCTTGATTCTGACCTGTCTGGCGGCAGGCAGGTTTGATGACAAAAAAAAATGCAGTGGGACAAAGATAATCGGAAATTGAAAATATGCCGATCTTGCGCCCTCGTACTTACTTTTCATAAATGATAAAGCATGAAAACGATTGTTAAACACTTTTTTGTGGCCATTTTGCCGGCATTGCTGACGACCGGATCAGTCCTTGCGCAAATGCCAACCCAACGATCGGCACCCAGAGCCTCGCAAACGCCGATCAACACCGACAAAGCCCTGCTGTTGCACATTTCGTATGCCTTTCAAACCCCGGGTGGCGACCTGAAAGACCGCTTTGGAAACAATTTTGACGTGGGCGGCGGTTTAGAGTGGATGACGGCCAAAGGCAACTTGATTTTCGGATTGGACGGCGGCTACCTGTTCGGCTCGAGGGTCAAAACCGACGTGTTGGCCGGACTGCGCACCCCCGAAGGGTTCATCATCGGAAACGACCGCGCTTATGCCGATATCCAGCTCAGAGAACGGGGATTTCACAGCTCCCTGGTGGTGGGAAAACTTTTTTCGCTTTCCGAGGCCAATAAACGTTCGGGCATTCGGGCAACCATAGGCGGCGGCTTCATCCAGCATAGCATCCGGATTCAAGACGACCCCGCGCGCAGCGTACCCCAATTGTCGAAGGAATACAAAAAGGGTTACGACCGGCTCACAAACGGTTTTTTGCTCACGCAGTTCATCGGGTATCAATATCTGGGCGCTGACCGGCGCGCCAATTTTTTTGCCGGAATCGAGTGCTCGCAGGGCTTCACCCAAAACCGCCGCGATTTTAACTTTGATACCCGGAGCACCGACGATGCCAAACGACTTGACCTGCTTTTCGGCATCCGGGTGGGCTGGACGTTGCCGTTTTATCTGAATTCAAATCCTGATTCGATTTTTTATTATTGATTTGTGCTACCGGCATTGGGTTCCTACAGAACCGGCTGACAAAATTCATGTTTTGGGCCTTCGCATGCCTTGCTCTCGAACGCTAAAGAGCAGACCCCCCGGCTAAATGGACAGACCCTAATTATGGTAAAAAAACGCACGTAAAAAAAATCCAAATTTGATCTTACTTTACGACTTCGCCATTTTTGGATACACCGCGCTCATCCGCATTGCTACACTGTTTAATCTTAAAGCAAAACAATGGGTGGCCGGCAGGCGCAACCTGTTTGAGCGCCTGGACGAAGCCACCGCTGCCTGGAAAACAGGCGGACACCGGTTTACGGTCTGGATTCATTGCGCTTCCCTTGGCGAGTTTGAGCAGGGCCGCCCGCTGATCGAATCGTTGAAGCGCCAAAACCCTCAGGTGCGCATTGTGTTGACGTTTTTTTCGCCGTCGGGTTATGAAATCCGCAAAAACTACCCGCAGGCCGATTTCATTGGCTACCTGCCTGCCGATACCCGGCGCAATGCTGCCCACTTTCTGGATTTGGTGCAGCCCGATCTGGCTGTTTTTGTGAAATACGAATTCTGGATTCACCACTTGCAGGCTTTACAAAAAAGGCAGGTTCAAACCCTGCTCATTTCGGCGCTGTTTCGGAAAGAGCAGGTATTTTTCAAATGGTATGGCGGTTTGTTCCGCAAAGCCCTTGGCGCTTTTAGTCATATTTTTACACAAAATGAACCTGCTGCGGCCTTGTTGCGCCAATTGGGTTTAAAGGCCGTCACCGTAGCTGGCGATACCCGCGTAGACCGCGTTATGCAATTGGCGGAAAGCGCCCCTTCCTACCCCATCGTGGAAGCCTTCTGCGGGGCATTTAAACTCCTGATCGCCGGCAGCACCTGGCCCGAAGACGAAGCCCTGTTGCTCCCATTCTTACTTGAAAGTTTGCCTTCCGGCTGGAAAGCGGTCATCGCGCCGCACCAGGCCGATGCCGCGCACGTGCAACCGATTTTGCGCATGTTGAGCGATGCAGCCATTCCTTATTCCCAGGCCACCGCCGAAAATGTAGCAATGGCGCGTTTCCTCATTATTGACAATGTGGGGATGTTGTCCTCGTTGTACCCATACGGCGCAGTGGCTTATATAGGCGGCGGTTTCGGCGCGGGCATCCACAACACCCTGGAACCCATCGCATTCGGGTTGCCGGTAATCTTTGGCCCGAAGTACGAAAAGTTTGAGGAAGCGCGGTACTTGGTTGAAAATGGAGGTGGTTTTTCTATACAAAATCAGGCAATGCTGCTTGCTGCTTTTAGTCAATTAGAAGCACCCGAATTTTATAAAAAGTCGGCTGAAACGGCGAAAAATTACCTCCTGAATAACCAGGGAGCTACCGGGCAGATTGTGGAATATGTCACAGATTATGGCACTCCGTAGAACTCGTGTTATTCTTTCAGTGCTTCGAGCGTTTCCCTGATTTTCTGATGAAAAGGCTGCAAGAACTCAGGAACAGCGCCTTCGTTTGTGTCAATTCTCCAGGACTTAACAACCCCGCCTTTTTTAACTTCAATGTGAAAGGTTCCCTGATCGGCGCAATCCGGGCAGCCGAAAGTGGTATCGGCAGCCGCATACAGTTCGTCGGGCAAAGTTTTCAGCAGCGCCTCTGCCTGGGTGACAGCCTCTGCGCCGAGTGCCAGATCCTTGTAGGTGTAGTCCGTCGGCTGACAAGACGTGCCCTCGCCTTTTACTAAGGCAGCAGGCGTGTATTTGTAGAAGGTGCCGCAGTTAGTAATGCAATGACAATAGCCCGATCCAAAAACAAAATAGTCAACTGCATCAGAAGGCGTCGGCGTTGTTTTGCAGGAAAAGAAGCTGGCTCCAGCGAGGAGCAGGAAAAGGATTTTGACTTTCATTAGGACAAATTTTACTACAAAGGTAGCAAAAAAATAATTTGTGGAAAATGACATGGTTGGGTGGATGTTATTCGTTCATTTGTCGAAAAAACCTTGCCGGATGTAGCCAAAAAGGCTTAATATTGAACTTGTATTCAAAACCATCCTGAACACATGAAGGAGACCATCCGGCGATATGCCACAAAAATGTTAAAAGAACAATTCATGGAGAATAACACCGGCGGAGACGAGCGTGGCAAACACGCGGAGACCGTCATCCGCAACCACGTGGCTTGGTCTATGGGCGTCAGTTTCGTTATTGTCGTTCCAATAGCGGATATTTTCGCGGTAAGCGCCATCCAGCTCGATATGGTGCGGCAATTGTCGCGGGTTTACGGCCTCAACTTTTCGGAAACGCAGGGCAAAGCCATTGTGACGGCTCTCACCAGTTCCACGCTGGCTCGCGCAGGCGCCCGCAGCCTGATCAAATTATTGCCCGGCATCGGCACGATCATTGGCGGTATTACCGTTTCCATCTTTAACGGCGCTTCCACGTATGCGTTGGGCGAAGTGTTCAAACAGCACTTTTCAATGGGCGGCACTTTCCTCGATTTCGATACCGATCGCTTGAAAAAATTCTACAACGAGAAGTTTGAAAAAGGGAAAAAAGTAGCCGAACAAATCCGCAAGGAGCAAGCAGAAAACCCAGCAGCAGCGCCGCCGCCACCGCCACCCGCAGAAGGAGCAGCAGCAGCAGCAGGGAATACGCTCGATCGCCTAAAGGAATTGGCCGATTTGCGCAACCAGGGCGTCATTAGCGAAGAGGAGTTTGAGCAAATGAAGAAAGCGCTGATTGACCAGTTTAAATAGTTCAAATAAAATTTACCATAGAATTGCACGGGCTTCCCGGAAAGTGTTTTACTTTTCGGGAAGCCTAATTTTTTATACGATGCTGCGATTCATACCCTGCTTACTTTTTCTGATTGGAATATTTTCCTGCCAACGGCCGCCCAACGGCGCCTTGCAAACCTCAACCGCGCCGGTTCACTTGCCGCTCGATAGCGGTCAATTGCTAGAGACTATTGCGTTTGGCTCCTGCAACCGGCAGGATAATTCGCAGGAAATATGGCCATACATCCTGCGCCAAAAACCGCAACTGTGGATGTGGCTGGGCGATAATGTATATGGAGATACAGAAGACATGCAGGTGCTGGCCGACAAATACACGCGCCAGAACAGCCATCCGGAGTACCGCCAGTTGATAAACCAATGCCCCATCATCGGCATTTGGGACGACCACGATTACGGCGTCAACGACGGCGATAAAACCTACCCGAAAAAAAAGGAAAGCAAAGCGCTGATGCTCGATTTTCTGGGCGTGCCCGCCAATGCCTCCGTACGCGTTCGGGAAGGAGCTTACCAGTCGTTCACCATCGGGCCGAAAGGCAAAAAAATGAAGATCATTCTGCTGGATGGCCGTTATTTCCGCGACGAGCTGAAATCCAATCCAATGCGCAATCCGCGCTACTTTGAGAACCTTGAAGGCGATGTGCTGGGCGAGGCTCAATGGCAGTGGTTGGAATCAGAACTCACCGACAGCGATGCGCAACTCCACTTGATTGCCTGTGGCATCCAGTTTATTCCGGAAGAACAGATTTTTGAAAAATGGGCAAATTTTCCGGCAGCACGCAAGCGCTTTTTCAACCTGCTGGTGAAAACCAAACCCGCCGGCACCCTGCTCCTTAGCGGCGACCGCCATATTGCCGAGTTGTCCAGAATGGAAATGTACGGCCTCGATCAACCCCTATACGAGCTCACCTCCAGCGGCCTCACGCATACCTGGTCGAATGGCGATGGGGAACCCAACCGCTTTCGAGAAGGGAACCTGATCGCTAAGAAAAACTTTGGCGTCCTGCGGATAGACTGGAACGGTTCCAAACCAGCTGTCACGCTGGAAGTACAGGGGGTAGGGGATGAGGCGTATTTGAAAAAGCGGATACAGTTTTAGTAGGTTATCAAGTAGAAAGTAGAAAGTAGAAAGTAGAAAGGTTAAATTCCACTAACCTTAATTTTGCCTACTTGCCACTTCCCCTCCCCCCACCGCCATCCACGCCATCAACCCGGCGCCGGTTTCGAGGCAACTTTCGTCCACATCAAAAGTATTGGTATGCACCGGAAAGACGGCTTCCCCGCCAGGTTTGCGGACACCGAGGCGGTAAAAACAGGCTGGCATTACTTGTGAATAAAAGGCAAAATCTTCAGACGTCAGGCGCTGCGGCATATCCACCACCTTGTCAGCGCCGAGGTAAGCTTCGGCGTGTCGCCGGGCGCGCAGGGTGAGTGCGTCGTTGTTGACGAGCACCGGGTAGCCGACTTCAATCCGGCAATCGCAATGGCCGCCCATGCCTTCCACAAGGTGGTGCGTCATTTTCCGGATGCGCTCGTGCGCTTCAAACCGCCAGCTTTCGTCTAAAGTCCGAAAGGTTCCCTTGATTTTTACGATGTCGGGGATGATGTTCGTAGCGCCGCCTTCAGAAGCAATATGCCCGAACGTCAGTACCGCCGGCAAAAACGGGTTGGTGTTCCGGCTGATGACCTGCTGCAGGCCCGTGAGTAGATGCGCAGCAATCAAAATCGGGTCTATACACTGGTGTGGCATGGCACCATGGCCGCCTTTGCCCTGGATGGTCAGGTAAATTTCATCGGCAGAAGCCATATAGCGGCCTGCATGAAAGCCGACTTTGCCTGCTTCCAATGGCGGCTCTACGTGCTGCCCAAAAATCGAAACGGGCACCGGGTTTTCCAATGCCCCTTCTTTGATCATTAGGGAAGCGCCGCCCGGCAGCAGTTCTTCGCCTGGCTGAAAGAGCAATTTGACCGTTCCAGACCATTCTTCGCGCAAGGCTTGCAGGATGTAGGCAGCGCCCAACAGGCAAGTAGTGTGTACATCGTGGCCGCAGGCGTGCATAACGCCTTCGTTTACAGAGCAATAAGAGAATTGATTGGCTTCTTTGATCGGCAGGGCATCCATATCGGCACGCAAAGCCACCACCCGGTCTGACGGTTGCCGACCCTCAATCAGGGCAACAATTCCGGTTCCGCCTGCCCAGCCTCCCTGGAACGGGATGCCGTATTCCTCTAATTTCCCGGCAATAAAGCGCGCCGTTTCGGTTTCCTGAAAAGACAATTCAGGATGCTGGTGCAAATGCCGGCGAATGGCGATCCCTTCTTTTAGCCAGGATTGGGCGAGGGCTTTGATGCGTTGCTGCATGATGATGGTTTAATTGGCACAAAGATAATTTAACGCAAGATCAATTATATTCATGAACAGCGCAGTCCTGTTGACAAATTATTTGTTAAACCCACAACAAGGGCCTTAGCGAAAAATTGTTTCCCGCAGAGATTGTTTCCCG
>Ga0163144_10026995_pt1 | contig 11137 bp, 10 predicted proteins | sample OliLak19BULKMAT1_FD_123175 | JGI IMG/M metagenome (GOLD analysis project Ga0163144, IMG submission 123175) | Freshwater microbial mat bacterial communities from Lake Vanda, McMurdo Dry Valleys, Antarctica - Oligotrophic Lake LV.19.BULKMAT1 | ecosystem: Environmental > Aquatic > Freshwater >... | reverse complement strand
TGGTCTTTGGGACAAAGCTCCACTTCATTCCTGTAGGAAAACCCGCACCGCCTCGACCTCGAAGTCCCGAAGCTTTGACTTCGTCGATGATCTGGTCGGGAGTCATTTTTCCGTTAAAAACTTTTTTGAGTGCAGCGTAACCACCCTTGGCGGCATAACCATCGATCTTGTGAATCCCCGGCACATTTTCATGCTCAAGGAGGAGTCGATGTTCCGCGGGATGTGGTTTTTGCTCAATGGCAAGAGGTCGCATATTGGACGAATGCAATGTGTGCTTGATCATGGAATTTTTGGCTCCCCTTCTTTACAAGAATTAATCAGGCGATTGAGTTTCTCGGGCGAAAGATTTTCGTAATAGGTCTCGTTCACCTGAACAACAGGCGCAGATCCACAACTTCCCAAGCACTGAACGCGGCTAACGGTGAATTTGCCATCTGTCGATGTCTCGCCCTCGCGAATTCCGAGGCGTGAACATGTGGACTTCAAGAGTTGATGTGATCCAGCCATCCAGCAGCTGAGCGTGACGCAAAATTGCAAATGATGCTCACCCACGGGCTTGCGGTGATACATATGATAGAAGGTCACGACTTCCAATACTTGTGAAGGGCTGAGGTCCATCATTCGCGCCACATAATGAATAACATCATCACTAAGAGCGCCAAATTCATCTTGAGCTAAATGCAAAACGGGCAAAAGTGCAGATCGCTTTTCGTCATAGCGAGTGAGGAGTGCGTTGAATTCGCGCATCGACTTTTCGCTAAACTGTACTTCTTTCATTTGAGGGTTTGTTGCCATTCACGTTTCCTTTTTATGTTTAGCGATCGAGCTCTCCGGCGATGACGTTAAATTGCCCGAGCGTTGCAACGGCATCAGCAATGAGGCCGCCCTGAATAACTTCTTCAAATGAAGAATAGATGGGGAAGCAGGGCGGTCGCACTTTTACGCGGTGCGGATAGCCGGTTCCATCCGATACAATATAAAATCCAAGTTCGCCGTTGGCGGCTTCTGTATACGAATAAACTTCACCCTTGGGTGGCTTCACTCCTTCGATGATCAACATGAAGTGATTCATCAGAGCTTCGATATTAGAATAAACTTCGGATTTAGGAGGGAGGCAAATAAGTGGATCATTGACCATCGTGGGTCCGTTAGGAATTCGATCCAAAGCCTGCTCAACAATTCGCAGTGATTCGCGCTGTTCCAAAATACGAATTTTGTAGCGAGCGTAATTATCGCCTTCTTTCAAAACCGGAACTTCAAAATCAAAAGTATCGTAGAACCAATAGGGCTCTACCTTTCGAAGGTCGTGTTGCACGCCACTCGCGCGAAGTGCGGGGCCCGTATAGGCATATTCGATAGCCATTTGGGTGCTGACCACGCCGGTGTCGCGCATTCGGTTGATCCAAATTTTATTGTTGGAGAGTAAGCCGTCCACTTCGTCCACGGTTTCGCGAATTTTTTTGATCAGTGCTCGGCATTCAGATTTCCAAGCGTCGTCAAGATCTCCAAAAACTCCGCCGATTCTGGTGATCGAGGTGAGCATTCGGTGGCCGCAGAGTTTTTCGAAAAGTGTGTAAACATTTTCGCGCTGTGTGAAGCAATACCAAAAGGTAGAAAGCGCACCCATATCGACCGCGGTGGTTCCGATGCAAACGAAATGGTCAATCACGCGAGCGAGTTCATTCATGATCACTCGGATGTACTGAGCGCGCGCGGGAACTTCGATTCCCAAAAGCTGTTCAACCGCACGGCAGTAGCCCGAATTATTCATGGGCGCCGAGCAGTAGTTCAGACGATCGGTATAGGGAATGATCTGCTGATATTTGTGGGTCTCGGCCATTTTCTCAAAGCATCGGTGCAGATAGCCAATTTCTGTTTTTGCGCGAGTGATGGTCTCACCCTCGATTTCGCAGTACCAGCGAAATGTTCCGTGCGTGGCCGGATGACTCGGCCCAAGATTGATGACGTTTCGTTGAGTGGTGAGCGGGTCATCGTCTGGATTCACTGGCAAGGGTGGAAACGAAAAAACTTCGGGCACATCTAAGACTTGATTCTTAGTAGCGGGATAATCTTTTCGCAGAGCGTGACCTTCAAATTTGTGATGGCAGAGAATTCGTGTGAGATTTGGGTGATCTTCGAATTGCAACCCCATCAGATCATAGGCTTCGCGCTCAAACCAATTGGCGGCTTTGTAAACCGGGCAGAGGCTGGGGATTTTTTCCCCTTCAAGGTGCGGAATTTTGATGCGGACGCGTTTGTTTTGTTCACGATTGTAAAATTGGTAGACCGCTTCGAGGGGCTTTTCGCTGCTGGGATAATGGACGCCCGCAATATCCATGAGGAATTTAAAATTTTTCGAATCTCTGAGGAATTCGGCAACGCGACGGATGTCGGCGGGCTTAATGACCATGAGGAGCTCATTGGGGTTGTTGGTTTTTTCGTGATGCTCGATCACGCCATCGCCCAGGGCTTCTTTAAGTTGAGTCACGAGTTGAAACTGATACTCCACAAATTCTCCTTCAGAACTTATTCGATGGGTTCGATGCTAGAATCGCCCGCAGTTCGAGCTGCTGCTCGCTTCTTTTCATGTAGGCGTTGTTGGGGCGTATCGCCCTTCGAGATCTTCTCTTGTAACTTCATGATCCCTTGAATGACGGCCTCGGGTGTTGGGGGGCAGCCTGGGACATAGATGTCGACGGGAACGATGGACTGAATTCCCTGGACAGTATGGTAGGCACGATAAAATCCTCCACTCGAAGCGCATACGCCCATACTCAGAACCCATTTGGGCTCGGGCATTTGTTCGTAAATTTGGCGAAGAACGGGAGCCATTTTTTCGGTAATTGTTCCGGCGACCATCAGGAGGTCGCTTTGCCTTGGAGAAAATCGCACTACTTCGGCCCCAAATCTAGCAACATCGTAATGGGCTCCAACGACGGCCATATATTCGATCCCACAGCAGGCGGTTCCGAAAGGAAGCGGCCAAAGGGCGTTTTTTCGGGTCCAATTGATGAAACTTTTGATTTGGGTGGTAAAAAAGGGAAATTCTTCAAGAGGGGTGAGGGCTTTCATCCGTTTTAGGGCTCCTTAAATTGATCAGTGGCTCCTATCCTAAAGGGAGAAATAATGAATATCAATCAGGGCTTGGGGGGGAAATGGGCTACTCCATGGGATAAAATGGCCAATGGAAAAGGATTTTGAAAATGCCCTGTATTCAGGGTAATGAGGGTCTTCATTTGTATCGCGTGGTGCCCGTAGCTCAGCACCTCGCCGCAAGGCGAGAAATAAACAGAGAGCTGCTCTGCCAGCGGTAACTGCGTAATTTGCAGTGCTGTTGGTCGAAGTATTGAAAATTGAATTTCCTCAAGGTGGTGCCCGTAGCTCAGCTGGTAGAGCACTGGACTGTGACTCCGGCCGTCGCGGGTTCAAATCCCGTCGGGCACCCCACTTCGTCGCTCAGTTACGTATACCCACATACGCGCCTTCCCTTCTCGGTCGCGCGGCTCGTCAGAACGAAAAATCGAAAGTGGGGCCCGTCTATGGGATTTGAATCCACGACGAAGTCGTGAGGTGAAGTTTAAATCACTTCTCTTTGCTAAACGTAAACTTGTGAACAATGTATTTTGGCACTTTGGCGTCATGAGGAGGGAATTTTATTTTCTTGATTCGGGAAATCAGGCACGACGAAAACGTCTTGTTCATTTCTTGGGGCTGAACAATTTCAGAATCGATCACTTCGCCTGTCGCTTTAATTTGCCAATCCATTTCGATCTTGATTTCATTCTGCTCAGGTTTTCTTTTCAACTCCTCAAGCCAGCATTCTTGAATATATTTAGCCCGCTTCACGATGGTATTTTTTACTTGCTTGGCGATATAGGGATCAGCTTCCGGTTTTCCTCCAGGAATATTGAGAGGCTCATTGCCGAGCGTTTCGAGATTAAAAATTAAAACTCCCATTCCAAAACTCAAAAACACTAATGTGAAAATCTTTGTTATCATTTCATCATCCTAAATTTCTTTAATTCCGAACGTAAACATAGACCGCGCCGGAATCTGCAGCCGAGTTATCAGAAGAAGCCGTTGCTCCGTTGGTGATTGTCGTCTGATTACTGCCTTCGAATATTGCGCCTACCGCAAGTGTGTCGCTCGAAAGACTGACAGAAGATCCGAAAAAATCCTCCGCCTCGGCGTTTGCAGCTTTGATATAAGCTTCTTGGGCCCAGCTTGTTCCCGTTCGTTTGTAAACATAGACCGCGCCGGAATCTGCAGCCGAGTTATCAGAAGAAGCCGTTGCTCCGTTGGTGATTGTCGTCTGATTACTGTCTTCGAATATTGCGCCTACCGCAAGTGTGTCGCTCGAAAGACTGACAGAATCTCCGAATCTATCCTCCGCCTCGGCGTTTGCAGCTTTGATATAAGCTTGCTGCGACCATGTCACTGGGACCGTTGAGCTCGGGCTTGTTGTCACTGGGACCGTTGAGCTTCCGCCGCAAGAACTTATTATAAACCCACTCAATAAAATTAAAATGAATCGCATTCCGGTCTCCTTCGTATTTTTAAAATGTCATCGAATATCTAGTAAAATGAGTTTAAGACACAAGTCAATTGCTGTTGGAAAGCTAAAAAAGAGGAGAGAGAATGACTAGAGAAGGGAGGCCGTAATGAGGGGAGACGCCTTTTTCGTATTATTGTGTGCATTCATAGTCTGAGCGTTTAAATCTAAAATGCGTTGAATAGTTCTCGCCTGCCAAGCCCCCTTACCCGTTTTGGTCGGCACCTTCATCGAATTTAAAATGTCGGCAATCTTCCAGTAGCTGTAGCCCTGATTTCGAAGGTCTCGCATCTTTTGAATGTTCTCGACTTCCTTACTGGCAATCGTCTCCCGACGCTTCTTGAGTTGAAGGCCATAGGCTAGATTTCGTCGCCGGATGTTTGAACCTGTCGGGCGAACTTCGATCCCATGAATACGCAGCCACCGCAATACCGACAGGAGACCCACCCCATTTAAGTTCAGTATTCGGCATGATGAATGGCATCGCTAAAGACCTCGACAAGTGGAAAAACGACTTTCTCCAAAGAGCCTAAGATCTATTTCTATTACACCGGCAAAGTAAAAAACGATTGCGCCGCTCGTTTTGAGAAGTCGGTTCAGTTCTCACGGGCCAATAAGTGACCCTACTAAAACAGAATGACATCACAGATGTAGCAAATTAGCGCTTAGATGCTCTATTCTCTAATCGTGAAACCGATTCCAGAGATATTGGCTGAAAATAGATTCATCATTCTCTTTGATGGCCTTTGTGGATTTTGCGACTCATGCGTCGATTTTGTAATTCGCCACGATGCAAGGGGTGACTTTAAATTTGCGTCTCTTCAGTCAGAGCTGGGACAGCGATTGCTCCAACATTTTTCTTTTCCAACAAATTATTTTGAATCACAGGTTTTAATAGAAAATGGAAAAGTATTTCGCTTTTCCACTGCCAGCTTAAGAATTGCAAAGAAACTTGGCGGTGGCTGGCCTTTGCTTTACGTATTTATCTTTTTACCAAGAGTCATTCGTGATGGGGCTTATAGATATTTTGCAAATCACCGTTATCAGTGGTTCGGTCGGTCGGAGTCGTGCCGAATTCCGTCTTCTGAAATCCAGTCCCGATTTATCGAATAATTGGTTGGAGATTGTGGTCGGGCACCCGATGATGCGGCGCTGTTCAATCAGTTCCAATACCTCAATAAAATATTCAGACAAAACTTTGAAACTAATTATAATCGAGGGAGGGGAGATTCTAGCATCCATGAAACCAGTCAATTTTCTTTTTTCAATTTTTGGTGTTCTGTCATTGGCCAGTTGTTCGGACAGCGCTTCCAGCAGCTTTACGATATTGGGCTCTGCCTCGGCAGCGGGCAGTTCGATATCCGTCGTACACAGAACCCACGCTTCGATAACACCTTCGGGCACACCCACGGAACTAAAAATTCGTCTCTATAAGACATATTTAAGTGCGAATGCCGATTGTACTAGTCCCACTCTTTTAAAAGATTATGGAACTGCTGGGGAAGAATTCGATTTTGTAGGTTCGCCGACGCTTTTCACGGGGAGTCTTGCTGCAGGAACTTCATGTCCGGCGTTGCAGCGACGATCGAGTTTGTCTGTCCTCTAATTATATTGGTTGGGTTTCAAGGTAGGAACTTCATCGGCATTTGGTTATTTCGCCCCAACTCTATTTGGTCTGGATGAAAAATTTTGGACTCGATTTAAAAAGTAGAGTCAGACGACAATCAAAGTTCAGGTCTCAAAGGCTTACTCGCAGGTACAAGTTTCTCGAGTAGGTAGGCGTAAGGTCGAAGCAGGATCAGAAAGACCAGGCCTATGGCGAGATTAAATATAATATGACCCCATGCCAGAGTTTGAGCGGAATCCGAAGATAGGCCGCGCAAAAAATCTGTATAACTCACGACCCAAGGCGCAAAGACGACGACGCCCATCACATTGAAAATCAAATGAGCAAGAGCGGTGCGCTTCGTATTCTGATCTCGGCCAACGCTTGCGATAATGGTCGTAACGGTTGTTCCGGCATTGGAGCCCATGACAAGAGGCACTGCAAGGCTCAGAGGAAGAACTCCTGACTGTACCAAAACCACGCAAAGACCCGTGACTACAGAGCTCGACTGAACAATTGCAGTGACAACAATTCCCACCAGGATCGCAGTGTAAGGGTTTGTGGTTTCAGAGATGAATTTCAGAATTCTGGGATCCTGGCCCAGAGGAGCAAGAACATCTCCCACAAGATCGAGTCCAAAGAACAAAAATCCAAAATAGAAAATCAATCGTCCGATAATTTTCCAGCGAAATGGCAGAATGGAAATAAGGGCCCCCGTAAGGATTATGACCGGGGCTAATTCAGTGAGCTTAAGCGCAACAAGCTGCGCCGTGATGGTTGTGCCAACATTGCTGCCGATGATGACTCCGAGAGCGCCTTTGAAAGTCAAGACGCCCGAGCCAACAAGGGTGAGGGTAATCACAGTGACAGCGGTACTCGACTGAGTCATCGCTGTTGCAAAAGCTCCCACGCAAAATCCGGAAACACGGTTTCTCGTGAGTTTTTGAACGATGCGCTTGAGATTATCTCCGGCGAGACTCTGCATTTCTTTGCTGAAGTGATCAATGCCGTACAAAAAAAGGACGAGACCCGTAGCTGCCAAGATAATTATCTTTAAATCAGACATGGCTGCTTCACCTCTCGCTGTGTGATTTCAATAACTTATTCCGACTCAAGCTCTGATCCAAACCATGTATCAGAATCAAGAGCAATATGCTAACAGGCTTAGGTCATTACACTATCGGTGGCCAGTTTGTGGTTCCACCTTGCCGGTGAATGTGCTCATGCCATGAGAAGCATCAATACGATCGCCTGGTACAATCAAATGGCCTCTAAGTTTGTAGATGCTCATGACTCTACTGATCATCGATTCGATGATGCTGAGGCCTTGAAATTGGTTAGCGCGGGGTAGCTCGTCGTGGGTGATGTGGGCTGCGCGCAGGGTCAAGACATTGAAGGTTTTGTCAGGATGGGAGTAAAAACCATCATAGGAATTGAACCTTCATATGCCTTTGCAACTATCGCTCGATAGCGAACAGACAAAATCATTATCGAGAAGAAATTCGAAGATATTGTAATTGGATCGGACCTTGCACCAGAATCGGGGGAGCATCGCGAGTTTCATATAAAGTTGGATTGGGAGAAAGATTGGAAAGCCGAGACGGTTTCAATCTCCCCTATACGGATATGCCGGAGAAACGGATCCGAGAGATTATCGCTCAGGTGCCCCAACTCGAAATTCTAAGCATAGATATTCAAATTGATTGTCAACGACCTGGCCTTCAGTGGCTCAAAATCTTTCTACGCAAGACGTAGTCTGCTCCAAGCACGGCTCATCTCTTCAGCTGGGCCATACGAAGCTCATAGGCCGCTTTCGGAATCGCACCAGAAGCAACTTAAAAATAGTTCTTCGTGCGGCACCGTGTAAATTTTGAGATCGAAGGGCTACATAAAGTGCCAAGGCAAAACTGACCGTCACATTTAAAACTCCGATTCCTAAGAGACTGACAAAAATTCTCAACATCGTCCCAGAAAATATTTCAGACACTGAAAGTAATGGAAGGGCCGCAGCTACACTGCCAAAGGAAAGAGTTACGTGGCGCACCTCCAAAGGAATTCCAATGAATTTCAAAATCTCCGGAAGTAAACCCAAGAGAAATCCCAGTCCGATACTTCCTGCGATGCCCGCAAAATTTCGAGACAGAAACTCCGAAGCCTTTCGAGCTGCGCCCGCACCAATCAAACTGGTGAGTTTTTCATTTCGAGCAATGGTGCGTCGAAGCTTTCTATATTTAAACCAATTATCAGCTGCGCCTCCTATCAAACTAGAAGCAAACAAAAGAACTCCTGTAAATGCTGCAAAAATCCAAGTCCCACCCAGCATATCATGGGACTGAATCATATAGTCTGCCCGCTCCCTGGAAATCATGGGAACGCTACTGATCAATTCATAAATGAAACTGACGAGCAAAATGAGGGGCACAACACCAATGACGTTTCCAAAGATCGAAGTGGCTTGCGATCGCACGAGATGAACGATCTTATCGATTAGTTCATCTTTCTCCGCTTCACTTTGAAACTGGTTGAGCTTCTGGGCAAGTGCAGGTGCTGTATTGGCCGGCTGCTTGGATGCCAGCGTCAGTCCGCTCAGCTGAATGGCCAAAAAACTCAGCGAGTAATTAGTCGAGTGAATGAGTCCAATTATAAATGCCGAACCTGGGATTATTGAAATGATCATCTTGAAAAGAACGGTAAAAGCCGTGATCATCCCGCCGCCAATAGCCGTTCCAAGCAGCTTCTTTGTCTCAGTTCGATTCGTTGTAATATAGTGCTCTCCAACTTCAGAATTTGTTCGAACAATTCGCTTTGAAAGCAAAGAAATATTCTGTCCAATGAATCGAGTGAGACTTCGAGTTTCAATATTCTTTCGAATCATCAAAGTGAAAAACGATAAAATATTTTTAGCGCTACGCGACTCCTCCTTTGAGAACTCCAAAAGCAATTGAATTCGATCCAGATACTGCTTTGCCCGTTCAAGCTGGTAGACAATTTCTATACTTACGCCCGATGACTCTAGATCAAAATAGAGCGCAGTAATTTGACCGCGGGCCTCTTGAATGCTGGTCTCAATTTGATTGCGACTTTCCTCTAAGTCTGAATTTTCCAACTTGGTATCGACAACACTTCCTAACTTCAAAAATACATTTGAGCTCAAATCCTGGGCCCTTAGCGTTGGGATCTGACGGACGCCACTCGATAGACCAATTGCGCGGATCATGGTGGAAAGAATCAACAGGGCATCTTTTCGGTCTGGATCAAAACGGGGAGAATCTGCCTCAACAAAATACTGGAAAAGATCTCGACAGGTTTGATCATCAATTTTTTCTATCCACTCTGCATCTTCTTCGCTCGGAAAAATCCAATGGAGCAAAGAAGAAAGCTCGGAGTCCACAGGCTCGCGGGGAAGAGCGGCGTCTCCCAGTCTCTTTAATATCTCGCCCGTGAAACTGAGTTCAACAGGAAGCCCTAGGCTGCAGAGGGAGTCGCGAAAAGAAATGTCTTTAAAAGTGAAGACGAGGGATTTAGAGAAGCCCATTTTCCATTCTGGATTTCGTTCGAGTAGATTGAGGACATATCTGAGTCGAGTGACTCTAATATCGGAAACCGAAGCTCCCAAAATGGTGGAAAGCCTAGAAACATTTCGAATCCAGTCGACGATCGATTTGATCCAAAGTGCTCGAGAGTAAAAGTCTTCATCTTGAGGTGGATTGCTCAGAATCCGGTCGATGTAGATCTTGGGATTTCGGTTTTGCTCCCACCATTTTTGCGCTTTCTTCCAGTAATAAAACACTTCTGAAAATGTTATTAGGTCTGACGGATCAAGTCCATCGAGCTTCGTTGACTATAATATTGTATTAAAAAACTGAGCGTCCCCAGTCGGGGACGCTCAGTAGAAAATCTAAAAAAGGAATCAATTAAAAGTACAAGAGTTCGAGCTAGAAATCGAAACTGCCGTAAACTTCAGGCGTATGTGTCGCGGTATTTCGGAAAATCCAGGGGCTACCCGCCTTCATCGAAGCAATTCAAGAACGAGCTGCATCTGAGTGTTTGCAATTGCATGGTCGGACGATCTCTGCAGTTTCAACTGCGTAATCGAGATCCTGCATTTCTGACAAAGCTTTGGTCGTGCTCTCAGAAGTAAGGAGAGCGTTATTCGCAGCATAGTCGAGTCTGTTTTCGTAGGCAGCGAGCTTTGTTTGTCCTGTCCGCTCGTGACTGATTAAGTTTGTGATGAGCCCCTGAAGCGCGTCAAGTTTTCTGAGAGTTCTGAAGTCGAAGCTTTTAGAATCTATTCGATCAGCTTGAATTGTTTTTGAGCTGCCTCATAGGAGTGAATTTCGGCACTTGCAATATCAAACCACCATCCATAGATCTCCAGTTGTCCATCTTTTACCCGCTCTCGAATAAACGAATGCGTTTTTAAATGCTCGATTTGTTGAAGTACATTGAGTTGTGAAAGTTGATTTGTGGGTGACAGCGCTGCATTCAAAGTGACACCGCTCTTAAGGGATTCGAGAGCTGGCACACCATACTTCAGCCAAGATTTTAGATGGGGCTCACTATCGATTTTTTCTCCCGAGTAGATATAGTCCATTGCACCACAATCAGAATGTCCGCAGACCACAATATGAGAAACGCGCAAAATGTTGATAGAAAATTCAACCGCCGCTAGCGCTGAGCTCTCACAAGCATCGGGATCTAAATCCTGATGGGCTGGAGGCACGAGGTTGCCAACATTTCTTACAACAAAGAGGTCGCCAGGATCCGTGGAGGCAAACCAGTTTGGAGCCACTCGGCTGTCAGAGCAGGTAAAAAACAGAACATCGGGCTTCTGTTGCTTGGCAAGCTCGACAAATTTTTCACGGCAAGATGGCAAAACTCGCTTTCGAAAATCTACAATACCGTCTCGTAGCTTTTTCATGTCGATCTCAAATACATGGGATCGTAATACCATACCAGTATTTTTCTGATCCAAGCTC
>Ga0163144_10026994_pt1 | contig 11137 bp, 10 predicted proteins | sample OliLak19BULKMAT1_FD_123175 | JGI IMG/M metagenome (GOLD analysis project Ga0163144, IMG submission 123175) | Freshwater microbial mat bacterial communities from Lake Vanda, McMurdo Dry Valleys, Antarctica - Oligotrophic Lake LV.19.BULKMAT1 | ecosystem: Environmental > Aquatic > Freshwater >... | reverse complement strand
ATTTTCGCTTCGTTTATAGCTTTTGCAGCCGCTTCTTTTCCTAATGCTTCAATATAGCCTGATTCGTCTTTAATGTCAGTAACGTTTACGTTTATCAGTTTCAGGCCAATTTTCTTTAATTCGCTGTCAACGTTTTTTGAAATGTTATCTAAAAATTTATCTCTGTCAGAATTTATTTCTTCAATTGTCATGGTCGCAATCACCAAGCGTAATTGCCCGAATAAAATGTCTTTTGCCAATTCCTGAATTTGTTCGTACGATAATCCTAACAACCTTTCAGCTGCGGTATTCATGCTGTCGGTTTCTGTTGAAATTGCAATGGTAAATCTGCAAGGAACGTCCACTCGAATGTTCTGGCGACTTAATGCATTGGTTAGATTTGCTTCAATAGACAATGGTTTTAAATCGAGAAACGCATAGTCTTGAATTACGGGCCAAATAAACGCTCCACCACCATGAATACATTTGGCAGAGGTTCCACCTGTTCGTCCATAGATTACGAGTATTTTGTCCGATGGGCAACGTTTATACCTTGATACTAATGCAGAGATGGTTACAAAAAACACTACTGCCGCTACTACAATGATGATGATTGGTGTCATTTTTGTTGTTTTAAATGATTTCTACTATTAAGATGTTATTGCTTTCAATTTCCACGACTCTAACCATGGTATTTGAGGCAATTTTGTCATTTTCTGTCATAGCATCTAGTTCGTGAAATGCTCCGTTTACGCTGATAATTATTTTCCCTTTTCCCGTTTTTCTTTCTGGAATGGGGAGATAAACTTCTGCCGTTTTATAAAGCGTATTTGTTATATTAAAGGAGTTGTCTTCCGCTAATTTTTGAACCTGATTAATTATGACGAAAAATAAATAGACAAACAGCACCCCAATGAAAAGGGACAATAAAATTAATATTAATTTGCTTTGAATAGTGGAATAGAATGAAATGCCCGTCCAGCTAAACCCGAGCAAAAAATTAATAAGATTGCGCAGCGAAAAAAGTTGAAATGGGGTGTCTGCACTTTCATGGTTTCCGCTAAAGTCAGCTTCAATGCCATCTGCAGAGTCAACACCTGCAAAAGTCATGATTGTCTGGATGATGAAGATTAGACTTGTCGGTATAGCAACAAACCAAAGCGTTTTTAATAAGGGGGCTAAGTTTTCTAACATTTCCATAATTGTCAAAGTTACGCGTTTTTATGAAATAAAAGGAACCGGCTTGGGTCGTGCTGAAGTGGTGGATTTCAAAAAACTACATTGTCTGCCATCGCAGAACTTGATGCTAAGCACAAAAGTTCCCTCAGCATCCGCTTTTTTGCCAAACATGATCTAAGCATTTGGCAACTGCTTCGCCCAACCTGGGTACTTGCGCCGACCAAAGGTAGTAACGAAAAGGCATAGATTTTCAGCGCGGGCCCTCCGGGCACGTAGACTGCCGCTCTGCAAGCTACAACCCCAAGCCAAATAACGCAACGCTCGGCTTCGGCCTTGTTCTGCATATGCGCGCTGACTGTGCCAGCAAAGGTAGCACGAGCAAATGATGTGACGTGCGTGACTTGTTTTTGAAGCAGTGGGTGGTTTTCCGGCTTTAGACCCTGAAAAAGTACGCATTTAGTATTGTTTCAACCCCAATTTTTTGCGCTTTGAAGTACCCATTTTGTATTTTTTTGGGTGCATTGACGCATATTAAATTCTTGTAAATCGCTTATTATCAAGTATCTATAAATGTTTTTTCTAAAATTTCTGCGCGATTCGAGGGTTTAGCGTACTTTAGTGCTACGGTACGGAAAGTACGTATATTTACGCGTTGGGCGTCATGCTTGGGCGACAGTAAAATCTTTAAGCAGACAAATATAAATTGTAAATTTAAACTTTAATTTTAGACACGATGCAATTATCAGAACAGGTTGCTTATCTTTTTTTACTTGCTCTACCCATAGCCTGCATAGCCTGGACAATAACACATGAAGAATTGTTTAAGGAGCCAAGAGATTTCTGTGTGCAAAAATCTATATCCAGCAAAGCAATATTACTACGTAAATTCTATTATGTATTTACCTGCGAATATTGTTTCAGCCATTATGTTACCCTTGCCTTTTTAGTTCTTACTCGGTACCATTTGTTGTTTGCTGACTGGCGCGGGTACCTAATTGGAGGTTTTGCACTTGTATGGATTGCCAATGTTTACATGAGTTTATTTGGCTATATAAGGGTTGGATTGAAGAAAGAAAAGATGGATGCAGATATTGAAGAATTGAAGTTGAGTGAAGTAAAGAAAAAGTAGACGGAAAAATCCTGATGAGGAGCAGAAAAAGCAAGCCATTGAAGAAGCTGCGGAAAAATTTAACGCATTACATTTCGGATATCAAAAACAATGAACATTTTAATCACCGGAGCAACAGGCAATGTAGGTTTATCTGTAATAAAGCATCTTGCTAATCAGCGGTATGATTTTAAAATATTTGCTGGTGTGAGAAATGTAGAAGCAGATAAGGTGAAACTCAAAGACTTTAATGTTTCATTCGTAAGATTTGACTTTGAAAATGTTCAAACATTTCAACCTGTACTTCAAGGAATAGATATACTTTTTTTACTTCGTCCGCCACAATTGTCGAACGTTGAAAAGTATTTCAAACCGCTAATAAACGAAGCTATAAATTGTGGAATCAAACAAATTATTTTCTTGTCAGTGCAAGGGGTTGAAAACAATAAAATCATTCCACACCACAAAATAGAAAAATTAATTACCGACAAAAATATCGGTTATACATTTTTGCGACCTGCTTATTTTATGCAAAATTTCACAACGACTTTGCATTTCGACTTGGTAAACAAACATAGGATTTACTTGCCAGCAGGACGTGCAAAGTTTACATTGATTGATGTGGATGACATAGGATTAGTTGCAGCAAAAATTATAACTGAACCGGAAGTCCATCTTAATAAAAGTTATGAATTGACAAACGGTGAAAAGCTGTCATTTGCTGAAATGGCGAATAAATTAAGCAGTGGTTTGGGTAAAAAGATACAATACATCTCACCAAATTTATTGCAATTTTATTTGACAAAAAGAAAAGAAGGGGTTCCTTTAATGTTTATCCTAGTATTGATAATGCTTCATTACTTTCCAAGATTTCAAAAGACTCCAAAGACAACACAGTGGGTGAAAAACATTACCGGGCAAGAACCAAAATCTTTTGATGACTTTGTTCAATCAAACATAAAACAACTACAATGAAAAAAGTGCTTGACTATAACACAGGTTTTTCCGCCTAGGCAGGTCTTCTTAGCCCCAAAAAAATCGTAAGCCAAGTGTCGCAGCAGTGTGTTTTCACCTGCTGCATACTGCCATGTGTTGCAATTTTCAGCACTGTCCCCCTGGAAGTGCTGGTTTTTACGCTATTTTCATTTGTTCAGCACGATATTTCCGGAACAAACACTAACAGTCCGCCACATCGCCAAGTTGAAAAACGTTTGCAGCAATCAAAACCAACATACTTTAAACCGACAGAAACAACTAAATTTGCTAACTATCTCAGGCTATAATTAATGGACACAAAATATAAAGAAACAAATTTTGACAATTTCATTTGGATAGATATTTGCAATCCTGATAATGAAAATCTTGACAAAATCGCAGAGGATTACAACTTGGATTACTTTCAAATAAAAGACAGTTTAGAAACCGGTCATTTGCCAAAATTTGAAAAACAAGAAAAATATAATTTTCTTATTTTAAGAGCTTTTACGGCAAAATTTGATGACAGAATTACTAATATTAATGAACTTTCCAACAAAATCGCCTTTTTTTATAGCGACAAAAAAGTAATTACAATTCATAGGGCAAGTTTTGACTTTTTAGAAATTTTATCTGCAAAGCCTACTAATTCAGAAGAATTGGTTCTTTACTTTATTCACAAAATGACGCAAACCTTTGAGCAACCTTCAAAGCTTTTGAGTGACAAAAATGATGAGATTGAAAAAATAATTTTCTTGAAAGATTATACCAAAATTTCTTTGGAAGATTTATATTATCAAAAAACTCAAACTCGGATAACAAAAAAATTGTTGTTGATAACGCAAAATGTAATCCATCAGATTGTAGTTTCTGAAAAATCGAAAACGGCACTTCAAGACATAAATGATAAACTGCTAAGTTTGGTTTTAGGCTACGAGGAAGTATTAGAAAATTCAATTAATTTATTGAATACCTACTTATCGGTCAACACTCAAAAGAGTAATGATGTAATGAAACTACTTACTATCTTTTCAGCTTTTTTCTTACCACTAACTTTTGTGGCAGGTATTTATGGAATGAACTTTGAAAATATGCCCGAATTAAAATGGCAAATGGGATACTTTCTGACACTTGGTGTAATGTTTATCATTGCACTTATTATCTACTTTTGGTTCAAAAGAAAAAGAATTATTTAAGCCATTACGAAATTTAGTTACATCGATTTAACCCCGCTGGAACCAGGACTATACGAGTCATAACCTTGGCCTGGCTACCAAATTAGACAGCTTTAGGAGAATAAAATTCTTTCTTTTGACCTTTTTACTTCTTTTTTCAAGAGGGTGTGACTTCTACTCTACTAGTCTTTGGTTTTTTGAAAATCCAGCAGGTGAAACAAATCCATTAGCCAGTATTTTGGGTTTCGGTTGGACCGGTTTAGTAGTAACAAATATTATTATAGTCGGGCTTATAATATTTTGCTTTTACTACTATACATTTAAATACTCAATTGGTAAATTTTCAACTAAATCAGAAACCCTGACCGACTTTGTTTCAGAATTATAATTTAATGAAAATGGGAAGTTTTATCAAATTTTTTATAAGACACCCAAAGATAATAAAATTTTATTGGGACACATTGGTTATGTGTTGCCTCGTGCTGTAATTGTAGTTAGTTTTTTAGCGACATTCCATAATCTTTGCCAGTTTTATAATGTGTCTTTTTATAATGCGTTCAGAGATTTTGCAAAAAGACCGTTATTCGTCATTTACGCAATATTTTTTCTCTCTATTTTCTATTTTTCTTATAGAATTTGGCAAAAAGAATATGAAATTGCGAAAACAAATTTGAACCCAACTTAGGGACACGTAAAACATCAAACGGACGTAAAAAAATCACCCTCTAAATGGCGATTCATGATTCATCTCCAAAACAAAAATTTGTTTTAATAAAAATCCAATGGATTCAGTTGTAGAAGTACAACGTTGGTTACAATAAATTAAACATGAAAACTTAGATGCATAAACGGGTTTTGCAAATCTGGGGCTTTTATTATAAATTCGAGTATTGAGAATTCTGTTTCTCCACCGGCAAAAGGCCCTGCTCGTTTGCGTCATATTATTGCGATCCCATAATCCGACAATGAAACAGAGGTAACGAACCTGAAACATAGTCTTTCCCTCCGGCAGAAAATTCCAAATATGCTTGTAGGGCTTCTTAAAACGGCCTTTATAAAAATGAATAGGACATTTTCTTTCTTTATCTTTTGCTTCGTTTCGCTTCCTACATTTGCGCAAACCAACATTGTAACGTATGCAGGAAACAACGGTAAGGAATGCCTCTATGATGTAATACAGCAACCCCTTAATCCCCGGTATGTGCAGATTTTTGCGCTGTTTGAATTGCGCATTCTGTTTTTTTTGCCCTTGTAAGTTTTTATATATTTTTTATATAGCTCAATATCAATAACTTAGGATTTTTTTTTCCGAGCTATTGCGCGATTTGAAGATGTGGCGTACCTTAGCGCTACGGTACAAAAAGTAGGTGTCTTTACGCGCCAGGAGCAAGCTTAACGAACCACACAACAAAAATATCTTATAGACAAAAATTACATGATGGACTCATTAATCCCGCTACTTTCTTTGATTGCACTAGAAGTAATTCTAGGTATAGACAATATTATTTTTATTTCGATTTTGGCTGACAAGCTGCCAGAAGCGGAAAGAAATAAACTTCGTTATTGGGGTATTGGCTTAGCAATGGCGATGAGACTTTGTTTATTAGCAATTATCTCATGGATATTAAAATTAGATCAAACTTTATTCAGGGCATTTGAAATTGACTTTTCAGGGAAGGGATTAATTTTGATTCTTGGCGGACTTTTTCTAATTTATAAGAGTACGAAAGAAATCTATCTAAAAACCGAAATGGTAAAAGCAGAAAACCCTACTTCTACTCCCAAACATAGTTTTTCAAAGTTGTTGACGGAGGTTATTATTTTAGATTTAGTATTTTCTGTTGACTCTATCATTACGGCAGTAGGAATGGTTGAGGAACTTTGGGTAATGTACACTGCCGTTGTCGTAACTGTAATAATTATGCTTATTGCTGCTAAACCAATAAGTGAATTCATTCAAAAACATCCATCTTTTAAAATACTTGCATTATCCTTTTTGATGATGATAGGTGTTTCTCTATTAGCAGAAGGATTTAGTTTTGAAATACCAAAAGGATATATTTATTTTTCAATGGCATTTGCTTTTTTAGTAGATATCATACAAATGAAAACCGTCAAACAAAATACAGCTTAGATTTTGCGTATGGGGAGCGTTCTGCTATATATTTTCAGCGTAGTGAAAGTACACATGCGGTTGCTTTGGGCATCGTGCCGGCACTTGGGCAAAGGTTCGTCAAACCTCGTGCAGTGGCAATAATTTCAACCATTTAAACTTAATAATGTTGTAGTAGTTAACTTATGAAAAAAATACTTGCAAACGTTTTGTCCGATGGGTTTAGGCAACGAATAGAGCGTATCACTATATGGATTGCGATTATTAGTTTTCTATTACATCTACTCGTAATTTTTCTTGTTAATCAGGACATAATTCATATTACTTCGAAACTCGCAAAAAGTCCCATTTCAGCAATATACACACCCTTCTCTTTCATTCTGGTTTACGAAGTGTTCTTGTTAGTGTTTTACCTGCCGAGGTCAATCTCAAGTTATATAGGTAAACAATACGAAATCATAACGTTAATTGTAATCAGAAGGATTTTCAAAGACATGGGATACATGGAACTGTCCTCCGATTGGTTCAAGTTACAGAATGACCTGCAGTTCACCTACGACTTGGTAACTGCGCTTATTTTGTTCTTTTTAATCCAACAATTCTATCAAAAATTGGAAAAACAAGCAAAGAAGAATATTACTAAAACGCTTGAAGATAAAGATCGAATAAATAAGTTCATACAATTAAAAAAAGGCATCGCTACGGTTTTAATTCCTGTTGTAATCGTACTCGCATTCTATTCGTTTATTAGTTGGTTTATAACCTCTGCACAAGATAACTGGAATGATATAACTACTTTCAAAAAAATTAATAACATATTTTTTGAGGATTTCTTTATCCTCTTAATTATAATAGATGTAATCTTGCTTTTGTTTTCATTTTTTTATTCTGATAGTTTTCATAAAATCATCCGAAACTCGGGTTTTGTCATTTCGACTATTTTGATAAAGTTATCATTTTCCGTGGAAGGTGTTATCAATAACGCATTGATTTTGGGCGCCGTGGTTTTTGGCTATCTGATTCTGCTGATCCACAATTCCTATAAAAGCAGCACATTTTCAGACCATTAATACTTACCCTCTCACGACCCTGAAAGTGGAAATCGATTAAAAAATATAAAAACAACAAAAAGTTTAATTTAAGCATTTGATTACCATGAAAGTATCCATAATTCCGCTCCGCCAGGTCTTCTAAGCCCAATTTAAATCTCGCTTGAGAGCGCAGCAGCAGTGTGTTTTCACCTGCTGCACACGGATGTAAGTCATAGAAAGCGGGAAGCATAATCCATCTTTGCGATCGGGGAATCGGGTTTTTCCGCAGACCGTTTCGACATTTTCAGCGAAAGTGGCAGTTATCCAAAAGTCGTTGACCAAGACCCCTGCATCGGCGTTTGCACCGCGCAGGAAACGAATAGCACAATTTTGCCTGCAATCAAAATATTGGTTTGAATTTACCAAGATTCCACAGGCATTTCCAAGGCACGCACGACCCAGCCAAAAAAAGCGCTCGGCGATCAACACCGGGCGCTTTTAATTGCATTGGGGACGGTTTTGGAGTTATTGCATCTTTAATAACAGCCGCCTTCCTGAGCCAGATTTATGCTTCCTTCAAGGCTTTTCCACCAAAAACAAGAAGCAGGAGCAGGAGACAAGTTAGGATAACCATAGGATTAGACTTTTTGAAGTGAATTTAATTTGTGCATCAAGAACCAATCGGTCTAGTACAAAAACGAGGCCAATTACTATTTTCGTTCTTTGATGCCCGAAATTAAATTGTCGTTAACAGACATTAGTACTTTTCTCTACTAAAAAAAGTGCGCTCGAGGATCCAACCAAGCCCCATAACGATGCCACAACCCAATGGATTGTACCAGAGAAAGGCATCTTTGCTCACGCCAAAAAACATGATCAATACCACGATTTCAGAAACAATGGCAGCGAAAAATACAGCTTTTCCGCCCACCTTTTTCATGAAAAATGCGGTGAAAAACACGCCGAGTATGGTGCCGTAAAACAAAGACCCTATCATATTGACCGCCTGGATGAGATTTTCGGACAAAGCCGCGAAAATGGCAAATAGCACAATGAAAACGCCCCAAAGTACCACCGCCCATTTAGAAGCGCGGAGATAGTGCGCATCGGAGCGGCCAGTCACCAGCGAACGCCGGTAAATATCAGAGACTGAGGTAGCCGCTAAAGCACTAAGCTCAGAAGCTGTTGTGCTCCAGGAAGCACAAAAAATCATGGCCAATATCAGCCCCACAAAGCCCTTTGGTATGTGGTCGAGCACAAAATTGATGAATACATAATCTTTATCCTTCGTGTCAGCTTCTGGATTTACTTCCGAAATGAGCGTTGCCGCCTGGGCGCGAAGCTCCGTGCGTCGCTTTTCTAGCGATTGCAGATCTGCCATTCGAGCATTGATCTGTACTTCGTCTTTGGACAACTGCGCTTTGGTCAGCCCATCCAACACTGCTGCTTTTTGGGAGAACAGCTGGCTGTCGCCGGCCTCCAATTTCTGGTATGCGGCTTCTTGGGGCGTGCCTTTGAGCATCAACAAGTTGGCCTGATTAAAGTGCAGGGGCGGCTGGTTGAACTGGAAAAACACCCATACCATCACCCCAACTGCCAATACCAGAAACTGCATCGGAATTTTTATCAAGCCGTTGAAAAGCAAGCCAATGCGGCTTTCTCGCAGGGTTTTCCCAGAGAGGTATCGGCCTACCTGACTTTGGTCGGTTCCGAAATAGGACAGAAAAAGGAAGGTGGCACCGAGCACACCCGACCAAACATTGTAGCGATCTGTCCAGCTGAGGTCCCAGTCGATTATTTTGGTTTTACCGCCTGCGCCCGCAATTTGCCAGGCTTCTGATACGCCGACGCCATCTGGTAGGTTGTACATAATCAGTATAAAAGCCAGCACCAATCCGCAGAGCACTACCGTCATCTGCAATTCCTGGGTGCGGCTCACGGCAGCACTTCCGCCGGAAACGGTGTAAAAAACCACAAAAGCAGCCATGAAAAAATTGGTGAGCGCCAAATTCCAACCAAACACCGCACAAAGAATGATGCTCGGCGCCAAAATGCTGATCGCCGCCGCCATGCCCCGCTGGATCAGGAATAATATCGCCGTCAAGCTGCGGATGCGCAAGTCGAAACGCTGTTCCAGGTATTCGTAAGCAGTAGTGACCCTAAGTTTGTAATAAATGGGCAACACGAAATAAGCCAGGAATACCATCGCGATGGGCAAGCCGAAATAAAACTGTATAAACTGCATCCCGTCGGTATATGCCTGTCCAGGAGTACTCAAAAAGGTAACTGCGCTGGCCTGAGTGGCCATGATGCTCAGGCCAATGGTCCACCAAGGCAAATCGCGTTTCCCTGCCAGGAAATCAGCGCTGTCACCAACGGAATTGCGGCTTTTCCAAACGCCGTATAAAACTATTAAAGCTAATGTACTCGCAAGCACAAACCAATCGAGAAGATGCATATTTTACGGTGAACGGTGGACGGTTTACCCGCCGAAGCCTTGGAGTAGGCGGGTTGATTTAATGGTGGACGGTGGGTTTACAGGGAGGAATAGACGATGGCACCGAGGGCGATGATGAAGAAAAGCCAGGCCCAGATGCTGAGGCTGTTTTCGCGCCAGACATTGAACAGCTTTTCCATGATGTTGCGCCAGTCGAGCTCTTTACCGCGGTAGTTGGATGCTGGCTCATGCACCAGCATAAAATAGCGGCGCAGGCCTTTTCTCAACTGGTCGCCGTGTTTGGTGAGTACCATAAAATCTGCATTGAGGAAGCGGACATCGAAGAGCTCGTTTTTGCCGCCTATTTCTACGACCAAACTGTTGTATTCACCCAACTGCTTCCATTCGCCTTTCATCAGGTTTCCATCAATGGAGAGCATATATTCCCCACCCGGATTGAAAATATGCAGGATGGCTTCGTGGAAGCCTTCTTCTTGTCGCACCTCTTTCCAGCGCTTGGCCAACCAGAAGGTCGTTTCCCGCAGGTCTTCGCCATAAGGCATGACTTTGGGCAAGATGAAATCGAGGTGCGCATCCATGTCGCCGAGGTCTTTCGGCAGGTCTGGACTGAATGCTCTTGATATTTCTCCAAAAATGTTCATGGGTTATGTGCGTATGAATGCGGGGTAAAAATCGGTAAAACACTGGCAATGCCCAGCTTTAAATGATTTTCATTGCAAAACAGCACAAATTTTGCAGATTTGCGGCCATGAAACAGTTCGTTTTAGACAAAGGCCGCCAGATTGCCGTTCATTTTCACCAAAACCTGGCAGGTCTGAAACCTGCTAGCCCTACGGGGTTTTCGGTTCCACTTGTATTACTGCACGGTTTCTGCGAAGATTCATCGCTGTGGGACGGCCTTATCCCCCTACTTCCCGACATTCCAATACTGTCAATAGACCTGCCGGGTTTCGGGGAGTCTGATTTGCCTCAAGCCCCAGATATGGCGGCGTATTCAACTGCGGTAAAGGCCGTACTGGATGCACTGCAAGTAGAACGCTGTGTGTTGGTGGGGCATTCTTTGGGCGGCTATGTTGCGTTGGAATTCGCGGCACGCTTTGGCGATGGACTTGCAGGCCT
>Ga0163144_10026990_pt1 | contig 11140 bp, 7 predicted proteins | sample OliLak19BULKMAT1_FD_123175 | JGI IMG/M metagenome (GOLD analysis project Ga0163144, IMG submission 123175) | Freshwater microbial mat bacterial communities from Lake Vanda, McMurdo Dry Valleys, Antarctica - Oligotrophic Lake LV.19.BULKMAT1 | ecosystem: Environmental > Aquatic > Freshwater > Lake... | reverse complement strand
TGCCGTTGAGGCTGCCGATGGTCTTGCCGGCAAACTGGGCGGTCGCAGTGAGGGCGGGCCGGTCTTCGCGCGTGTAGACGAGGCCGTGCACGTAGGCGTGACCGACGGAGAAATCCATCTCGCGCAGGCGCTCGGCGGTGAGCGCGACATTGGCGAGGGCGTCGAGGCGGCCGGCGGCAAAATCCCTGGCGAGGATCGTCCAAGGAGCGGTCACGAGGTCGACCTCGCCGAGCCCGGCGCGGCTCATCTCGCGCAGGAGTTCTGCGGTGAAGCCGGCGGGTTGGCCTTGGGCGTCGGTGAACGAGATGGGAGGGTCGTTGTATTCCAGCCCGATGCGGAGACGCGTTTCAGCCGCGGCGACGGTGAGACCACCGAGCACCGACAGGAGCAGAGCGAGCAACAGTGAACGCATGGTTGGGTGATACCCGAATAGCCGTTTTTCAGACAGGCCGGGACCGGAGATGTCGCACGATCGGTCGCGGACGGTCGAGAGTTTATCAGTGTAAAGGCGGGGCAGCTTCCTGCCGCAACTACGCATCGGGCGGACAATCCGGCGCGGCGAACGAGTGGCGGGCCGGGCTAAATTTCCGCGCTCAAGCAAAACGGGTGAAACGCGGGTCGGCCGAACGGGTGAGCGACACGGACCTCGTGCAGCAGGCCGCGTCGCGCGGCGTCCCCGTGATCGCGTCGGCGGGTCGAAGAAGTGAGACGGCTTATTTCGCGGGGGCTTTGGGTCGGACGGGCACGTGCACTTCGAATTTTTTGAGAAACGGCGGGACGTAGGGCGCGTTCCAGTAGACGCCGTAGGGGTCGCCGGCGGCCTCGACGTCGGATCGGGCGGCGAGCCAGGCGAGCAGGAGGTCGCGGGCTTGGTCGAAATTGGCGCGCGAGTAGCCGCCGCGTTCGCCGCGACTCGCGACGCGGCGCTCGGGAATGTTGACCACTTCGACGTTGCCCTCGTTGCCGGCGACTTTGGCGCGTTCGGTCTCGGCCACCCAAAAGAACATCGCGGCGGAGTCGACGCGCGCCTCGACGGGGGTGGTCATCGCGATCTCGTGTTTGGAAATGTAGCGGAAGAGCGGGGAGAACAGGTTGTCGGCCGTATCGAAGTAGTTGCCGCGGCCGGTGGACTTGAGGAGCACGCCGGCGGGAAGCGTTTTCAGCTCAGCGGTGCCGGGGGCGGTGGGCGGAAAGGCTTCGGTGGCGGACATGGCAAGCGGGAGACAGAGCAGGAGGAGGGCGGCGGAGAACCAGCGCATGGCGCAGGGTGATCTCGCGCGACCAAGATGGCAAACGGCGGGGCGATTTGTTCTATCGCTGCCATGCGACTCATCGATCTTTCGCAGCCACTCTACGACGGGGCGCCGAATTGTCCGGTGCATCCGGCGGTGTCGTTTCGGCGCACGGCGGATCACGCGGCGGGTGGGTGGCGGATGGAGGAGATCGCGATGGCGACGCACACGGGAAGTCACGTCGACGCGCCGCTGCACAAGATCGCGGGCGGGCGGAGCATCACGGATCTGCCGCTGGAGACGTTTGTGGGGCCGGCGCATCTCGCGGATTTGCGCGGGCTCGCGGCGGGCGCGGTGATCGGGCCGGACGTGTTGGCGCGGGCACTACACGGGAGGATCGGCGGGGAAATCGTGCTGCTCGCGACGGGGTGGGGCGACAAGCGGGCGAAGACGGAGGAGTGGCTGCACGGGTCGCCGTTGGTCGATCCGGCAGGGGCGCGCTGGCTCGTGGGGCGGGGCGTGCGCGGCGTGGGCATCGACCACTACTCGATCGGCGGGAGCGGGGAAACGAATGCGGAGACGCACACGATTTTGCTGGGGTCGGGGATCTGGATCGTGGAGGAACTGAAATTTCCGGCGGAGGTGTGGGCGCTGCCGCAGCCGGTGAAATTCTGGGCGCTGCCGCTGAACTGGCCGGGGTGCTCGGGGGCGTTTTGCCGGCCGGTGGTGGAGGTAAACTAATCGAAGGGGCCGAGGTGGGCGGGCGTGGAAACTTTCGACGGGATTAACAGGATTTTCGGGATGGAACTGCGAGCGGCCGAATTCCGTCAATCCCACCCAGCCGGTTGAGCCTGTCTAAAAAAACGTCTGCACGCCGTCCGGGCTCAGTATTTCTGGCCGAGTTTCTTATAGACCATGCTCATCAACCACGCGGGGCCGATGAGGAGGAAGACGAGGTCCTGGAGGAAGGCGGGTTTCTTGCCCTCGATTTGGTGGCCGATGAACTGGCCGATCCAGGCGAGGACAAAGAGGACGGCGCAGATTTTCCATAGGGGATACACTTCGAAGAGTTCGAGGGCGACGAGGGCGGTGTAGCAGAGCGACATGAAGAAAAGCAGGCCGGCGCTGAGGCGGGGCGAGAGGCGGAGGTAGAAGAGCGTCGCGGCGACGATGGCGACGAGGGCCCAGTTGAAGCCGGGGACGTTTTCCTGCAGAAACTCGGGGGCGGGGATCGTCCAGACGAAGCCGAGCACGCTGAAAAAAATGAGCGGCACGCAGATCCAGTGGATGAGCTCGTTGGTGTGGTGCCGGTGGCTCTCGCCGTAGTCGGCGAACCACTGGTCGGCGGATTTTTTATCGCGCATGGGAGGGAGGGGGCGGGCCGGCAAGAAAGGCGGGCAGGGCGACGCGGGAAAAACTCAGTTGCGGATCATGACGTCGACTTGTTCGCCGGGGCGGAGCGCGAGGGTGGGGGGGACGGCGATGTGGACGCGGAGGCCGAGTTCGGGGGTCGCGGAGCGGTTTAACAGGGCGAGCACGGTGAGGGAGACGGGTTCCATGACGCGGCCGACTTCAGTGATGGTGGTCTGCGCGACTTGGCGCGCGGGGGTGCGGGTGCGGATCTCCACGGGCATGCCGGGCTTGGGCTCGAGCATCAGGGGCTGGCGGAGGTAGCCGATGAGGCGCACGGGTTTCTCGGCGACGATGGTGACGATGGGTTCGGCGGGGTGGATGGCTTCGCCGGGGCGGCGGTGGACGAGCGAGACGAGGCCGGAGAGGGGGGCGGTGAGGACGGCGGGGCCGAGTTGGGCTTCGGTGAGGCGAAGGGTCTCTTCGTGCACGCGCACGGCGGCGGCGAGGGTCTCGGCGGCGGAGCGGGGCGTGAGTTCGGCGGAGCGGGCGGCGAATGCGAGCGCGGCGGGGGCGAGGGTGTCGACGAGTTGCGATTGTTCGTTGAGTTGGGCGGAGAGGTTTTCGGTCTGGAGGCGCGCGGCTTCGAAGGCTTCTTCGGTGATGATTTTTTTGTCGTGGAGGGGGCCGAGGCGGGCGAATTCGGAGCGGGCCTGGCGGAGTTGGACGCGGAGGGAGGCGAGGGAGACGCGTTCGCGCATCCAGTCGAGTTGGAGGCGGCTGGCGTCGAGCGCGACGCGTTGGGCGGGGAGGACGGGTTCGAGGTTGGTGCGGAGGAGGTCGATCTCGGCGCGGATGATAGCGAGGGAGGCGGCGAGGACTGTGGGGTCGGCGGGATTGACGCGGGCGATGATCTGGCCGGCGACGACGGATTGGAGGAGGACGACGTCGAGGGAGGCGAGGGTGCCGGGGGCGACGGCGCGGACTTCAGCGGAGATGGTCTCGGCTTCCGCGACGAGGGCGGGGGCGGAGGCGGAGCTGTTCCAGAGGAGGGCGACGGCGAGGACGCCGATAGCGAAGACGATGAGCGGGAGTTTCTCCGTGCAGAAGGCGGTCCAGCGGCGGCGCGCCGGCGTGGGAATCGGGGGAAGGGGCGGGAGAGGCGGGAGGGGGTTCATATTTCGGACTCCGCTTCGGCGCGGACGCCGTTGATGTCGGTGGCGCCGGGGAGGGCGGTGAGTTCGCCGAGCAGTTCATCGGCGCGGTCGGGGTCGCGGAGGAGGAGGTGGTAGGAGAGATCGGTGGCGCTGCCGTCGGAGGCGAGGCGTTGTTGGGCGATGCGGGCTTTGCGGCTGTGGCGGGTGAGGAGGCGGTTGAGTTCGGGGAGTTCGGCGGCGGGGCGGGCCCAGTGGAGGTTGAGGATAAAATCGTAGTGGTGGCGGCGGCCGAAGCGGGTGAGCCAGGCGTAGAGCAGGATGCCGCCGAGGACGGTGGCACCGAGGACGGCGGTGGTGAACTTCTGGGTGCCGCAGGCCATGCCGATGACGATGGTGGCGAGGATGTGGGCGGTATCGAGGGTATCGCGGAGGATGTTGCGGAAGCGGACGACGGCGAAGATGGCCATGAGGCCGAAGGCGGTGACGAGGCTGTTGGCGAGGACCATCATCACGAGGGCGACGGTGACGGGGAGGATGACGAGGGAGACGACGAAGGCGCGGGAGTAGGAGAGCCCGTCGTGGGTGATCATGTAGATCCAAGCGATGACTTGGCCGAGGAGGAAGGCGAGGATGAGGGCGAGCGCGAGGACAGGGATGGGCGTGGGCGCGCTGGCGAAATCGCCGTTAAGGAAGGATTCGAGCATGGCTGGGCGGTGGGGCGCAGAGGGGACGGAGCATCAAAGGCGGAAAACGCGGGCGGGCGCGAGCGTAGAACTGGGTCGCCGACAGATGCGACCGAAGCGTCGGGTGGGCGCGCCGCGGCGCGCGGAAAACGGAGCGGGTGCAGCGTGGCCGGGGTGCGCGGGGCAGCGGCTCAAAACGCGGGCAACGTGGGGGAGAAGAGCGAGGTGCGGCGCGCCGGAAGGCGGGGCACAGGGGGCAGTGGCGCGCGGCGCGGGGTGGTCGCCTGGGCAGCGCCGGGCGCGGGTGGGGTGGCTTCGGTTTCGCTGAAGCGTTCGGCGCCGAGGGCGGTGACGCCGTCGGCGTATTTGGCGGCGCTGCCTTGCACGAGGTTCAGGGTGCGGACCATCACTTGGAGCCAATCGGGGAAGCGGTCGGTGAACTTGAGTTCGACGATGACTTGGTCGCCGAAGGGGTGCGCGGGAGCTTGGAAGGTGGTGGCGAGGTGGGGACCGAGCGCGGGTTCGCAGAGGACGGCGCGGTCCATCGTGACGCGGACGGTGTTGCTGCCTTTGCTGGTCCAAGCTTCGCGTTCGTAGGAGACGCGGGCGCGGGGCTTGGCGGCGAGGCGGCGGACGAGTTCGGAAAAGCGTTGGAGGGCGGCGAAATCGCGGGCGCCGGGCTTGACGAGGAAATTGGCGGAGGGCCAGGCACCGGCGAGGATGGCGGGGACGGACTCGCGGCGGACGCGGGCGCGCTGTTTTTGGATGCAGCGGTCGAGGCGGCTTTTGATTTCGAGATAGACCGGGGAATCCGGGGCGTCGCTGTAGTAGCGGACGCGGAGTTTGTAGCGGTCGCGGTCGCCGTTGATGGTGGCGCGGTAGGTGTGGAGGTCTCCGGAATCCAGATACAGGCTGTGGACGGTATAGGCGGGGATAGCACGGCCCGCGCCGAAATCGTCAGGGAAGAGGTAGGGGCGGACAAACCGGCGGATGGCAACGGCCGTGGCTTCGGGCACTTGGAACTTCAGCTCGAAGCGCTGGGTTTGCATGCGGTCGGTGGTCATGGGCAGATTCTAGGCACTGTGACGATTAGGTGTCGGGCAAAGTTACGGGTCGGAGCGGCGAGGGGGCGTGGCGGGTGGGAATCACGGGGCTTCGTAGATTTCGACGAGGGCGAGGCCGGTGGTGGCGTTGGCGCCGTTGACTTGGACGGTGTAGGCGCCGGCGGGGAGGGTGACGACGAAGGCGGCGTCTTTGCTGCCGGCGGGGAGGGCGAAGGCGCCGACTTGGGTGGCCACGGCGGCGGTGGTCGCGGACGAGGAGGAGGAGGCAGACCAATCGTCGTTAGTGAGGAGGACGTCGCTGTTGCGGTAGATGGCGAGTTGGGGGTCGGCGAGGGTGCCGGTGAGGCCGAAGGCGGCGAGGGTGGGGCCGACGGCGCGGATGAGGAGGGTTTTGGCGCCGGCGCCGGAGATCACGAAGCCGGCGATGACGATATCGGCGCCGGTGCCGACGAAGCCGCGGGTGGCGATGTTGTTGAGTTTGGCGGTGGAGGTGGCGGCGGAGTCGGCGTCGTAGAGTTCGAGGAGGGCGAGGCCGGTGCCGTTGTTGGCGCCGCCGGCGGTGGCGGAGTATTGGCCGGGGGGGAGGTCGATGAGGAGGGCGGAGTCGGCGCTGCCGGCGGCGAGGGCGAAGGCGCCGAGGGAGGTGGTGGTGGTGGTGAGCGTGGTGAGCGCGGTGGTGGTGCCCCAGTTGTCGTTGGTGGCGACGTCGAGGTAGGCGGCGGCGGCGGGGTCGTAACGTTTGAGGATGAGCTGCGGATCGAGGAGGGTGCCGGCGACGCCGAAGCTGCCGAGGGTGGGGCCGACGTTGCGGAGGAGGACGCGTTTGGTGCCGGTGCCGGTGATGACGAAGCCGGGGACGAGGGCGTTGGCGTCGGCGAGGGAGGCGGCGCGGGTGGCGAGATTCGTGAGCCGGGCAGTGGAGGTGAGGGCGGCGCTGACAGTGAGGGTGATGGTGTCGCTGACGGTGGTGTTACCGGCGGCGGTGACGAGGGCGCGGTAGGTGCCGGCGTTAAAGGTTTGGGTGCTGGGGAGGGCGTAGGAGGCGGAGGTGGCGCCGGGGAGGTGGGTCCACTGGCCGTTGACGAGGGTTTGCCATTGGTAGGTGAGGGCGCTGTCGGAGGTGGCGCGGACGCTGAGGGTGGTGAGGTTGCCGGCGGTGGTGACGACGGCGGCGGAGTGGCCGAGGGTGAGGCTGGTGCCGCCGGGGTCGGCGGCGCCGGGGTTGCCTTGCGCGGCGGTGGAGGCGCGCCAGGTGGCGCGGGCGGCCCAATCGCGGGGGGCGGTCGTGCCGGGCGTGCGGACGACGAGCGAGTAGCCGCCGCCGGCGGCGAGCGGGGACCAGGAGGGTTCGTAGCGGAAGTTCAGGATGTGGACATACCACGGGGCGGGGAGCGTGAGGCCAACGACTTCGCCGCCGTTGTCGAGCGAGCCGCTGAAACTGCCGGGAGCGAGGGAGGTGACGGCGGTGGGGTAACGCGAGGTGAAGGCGCTGCGGCTGTTGGCGACGACGGTGTAGGCACCGGCGGCGAGGGTGGTGCCGGCGGGGAAGGTGTAGTCGAGGCCGTTGGTGAAGCGGACGCCGGAGAGGTCGAGGGCGGTGGGGCCGATGTTTTGGAGTTCGATGAACTCGTAGTCGCCGGCGTTGCTCGTGGCGACGGGCTGAAACATGACTTCGCTGATGCGGAGGTTGTGCAACAGGGCGGTGTAGGCGGCGGGGAGCGCGGTGGTGTTGGAGATGCCGGGGGTGGGGACGGCAAAATCGGCGAGGGCGGGGCCGCCGTCGGGGCTGCGACCGGTGGAGGAATCCGCGGGTTGGGAGACGAAAGCGATGTTGTCGACGATCGCGCCGTTGGCACCGAGGAGCCAGAGGCCGTCGAAATCGGCGTCGAGGCTGAAGGGTAGATCGGCGCCGTAGAGCGGGAGGAAGCCGCCGGGGGCGATGAAGCTGAGCGCGGGGAAGGGGAAGCGGCTCGGGTAGTTCGTGGTGTCGTCGGTGAGGCGGGCACCGCCAAGGGGGACGGGTGCGGAGGCGGCGTTGTGGAGTTCGACGAAGTCGTGATCGACGCGGAAGGAGATGCGGGCAGCCCACTCGTTGAGTTTAACGGAATTGATCGCGCCGAGTGGGGCGGGGGTGGCGTTGGCGGCGGCGGGCGTGGGGGAAGTGAGCGCCCAGGTCGAAGAGGCGGTGCCGGTGCGGGAGATCGAGTAGTCGGGGATCTGAAAACCGAAGGTGATGGAATCGAGGAGTGTGCCGCCCGCGGACGGAGTGTCGTAGAGGCGGACGGTGTCGCCTTCGGCATCGAGGGCGAAGCCGGTGTGGAGGCCGGGCGCGGTGGTGGCGGTATCGGCGTAGATGACGAGGTAGCCGCCGGCAGCGATACTGGTGCCGCTGGCGAAGACGAATTTGCGCGGCGTGGCGGGATCGTCGCTGAGGCTCTTGCCGGCGAGATCGACGGCGGTGGCACCGGCGTTGTGGAGTTCGATGATGTCGGGGAACGTGGAGGCGTTGGGGAGCTTGGTGTTGGTGGCGAGGATCTCGTTAATGCGCAGGGCGGGGGTGGCGGTGGCGGCGAGGGTGGCGGTGCTGGTGGCGGCGGCGGGCGCGATCTTCGCGGCGCCGATGAGGGCGAGGAGATGGTTTTGGCGCGCGGTCATGAAGGTCTTGATCTGCGTGCGATAGGTGGCGGGCGTCCACGCGAGGTGGCTCTCGACGAATTGGTGGAAGGGCGGGTTGGCGCTGGCGGTGGTGTCGGAGTCGAAGGTGGAGCCGAAGAGTTCGCGGAGGGCGGTGAGGTATTTGGCGCGGAAGGCGGCGTGGCCGGCGCGTGTGCTGTCGCCGAGGAGGGGCTGGAGCGGGCGCATGAGCTGGTCGGCGAAGTTACCGGTGTTGGGGCCGACTTCGGTGGCGTCGTAGAGGCCTTTGGCGGTGGCGGTGGTGGCGATTTCCCCGAGGCCGAAGGTGGTGTCGAGGTCGTGGGGCACGGGGACCATGCGGGTGGTGGGGCCGTTTTTGACGAAGGCGGCGGCGTAGTCGTCGTCTTCGCCAGTGGAGAGGTTTTCCTCGGCGTTGGGGAGGATCGTCATGACGGCGAGGTAACGGGCGAGGTAGTCGAGGTCCGTGACGGTGGAGAGCGTGGTGACTTCGGCGTCGGTGAAGGGCACGCCGGTCCATGTGCCGTTGGCGACGCTGGTGGTGGTGGCGCCGGTGAAGTGCGAGGCGGCGACTTCGCTCCAGACTTTGGAGAAGTTCATCACGTCGGACCAGTCGTTGGCGGCGGAGCGGTTCTGCTTGGACCAGCCGCTCCAGGTGAGGTCGGGGTTGGCGGGCGGTGTGGCAGTGGTGAAGGCCCAGGCGGAGATGGAAACTTTGCGGTAGAGCTGCGCGGCGGTGGCGAGGGGGAAGTGGTTGTCGAGGTAGTCGCCGTTGAGTTCTTCGACGCGGACGAGCCGGCCGTGGTCGGCGGTGCTGCCGGTGGAGACGGTGGATTCGACGCCGTTGCGGCGGACTTCGATGGCGGCGGCATCGGCGGCGATGAGGCCGGCGGCACGCAGGGCGCGGTGGGCGAGGAACTGCACGGGTGCGCCGCGGGCGTTGATGAGGAAGTCGCTGATGCTGTTCCAGCGGTCGTCAGTGGGGAGCGAGATGCGGAGGGGCTTGATGGTGTAGTTGCGGCTGCTGTTGCCGCGCACGCGCATCGAGCCGAGGTAGCGGATCGTGGTCTCATCGCCGGCGGACGCGACGAGGGTGAAATTAAACTGGCGGTCGCCGATGCCGCCACCGGGGCCGCCGCCGGGGCCGGGGCCGCCACCGGGGCCAGGGCCACCGCCGGGGCCGGGGCCACCGCCACCGGTCGTGCCGGCGGTGTAGGTGGTGAAGGCGGCGTTTTCCGCGCCGGTGAGCACGAGGCGGTAAGAGGGGGCGGGGCCGGCGATGACCTCGTTGTCCACTTGGAACGCGGCGTTGGCGTTCTGGCCTTCGTTGGTGGGCGCGGGCCAGGTGCGCGTCAGCGCGCCGTCGGTGGCGGAGATGTAGAACTCGACGACGGTTTTGTCGGCCTGGGGCGCGAGAGTGGCGGAGAAGCCGCCGCTGCCGTCGTGGGTCATGGGGGTGGTTTGAAACGCACCGGGCGTAGCCGAAGTTGCGATACGCCAGGAGAGCGTGGCGGCGAGGGCGGGGGCGGAAGCGCCGAGCTCGTCGGTGAGATGGGCGGAGATGGTGACGGTCTGGGTGCTCTGCGGGACGGCGGGGGTGTGTGTCACGCCGGTGATGAGGGGGGCGACGTTGGTGGCGCGGAGCGAGTTCGCGGCGCCGGGGGTGCCGCCGGCGGAGGTGGACGGGCCCCAGTTTTGGCCGGTGTTTTTGGAGAGGGTGGGATTGCGGCGCTCGAGGGAGGAGCCGGCGGTGTCGCTTGCGGTGACCCAGGACCAGCCGCCGAGGGAGTCGCGGGTGCGGGTGGCCCAATCGCCTTCGTTGGCGTAGGAAACGGCATCGACCTCGGTGAACGTGGTGGCCGTGGCGGTGGCGGTGCCGGGTCGGGCGAGCGTGATGGTCTCGCCGTTGTTCGCGAGCGTGGCACCGGTTTTCCACGGGCCGAGGACAGTGGCGGCCGCGGCGGAGGCAAAGGCGGCGCGGAGGGCGGTGGGGTTGGCGGCGACAACGAGGTAGGCGCCGGGAGCGAGGGTGGTGCCGGCAGGGAACGTGTAGTCGGCGCCCGTGGTGAGGGCCCAGCCGGAGAGGTTCGCGGCGATGGCGTCGGGGTTGTGGATCTCGATGAACTCGAGCGCGGTGTTTTCCGGGTAGGCGGTGCCGGGGCGATACATGATCTCGTTGATCACGGGTGCGGCGAGGGCGCGCAGCGAGGACAGCAGCGCGAACACCAGCAAGGCGTGGAGCAGAAATGTGAGGAGGCAGCGGCGGAAGGAGATCATGACGGGCGGTTGAGCGTGGCGGGATAAGACACCCGCGAAGCGAAAAGGGAGACGTGTTTGTGATCGTTCGGCTACAATGGGTGATGAAAGGAGGGGTTTTTGGCGCGGAGGAGGGCGACGTCGGGGGGCCGGGAGGGAGCGGCGCTTGCGCGGGGCGGGGCGGGGCGGCGGGCGCAGGGCGCGGTGGGAGGCGTGGTGGGAGGCGTGGTGGGTGGCGTCGTGGGTGGCGTGGTGGGTGGCGTGGTAGGTGGCGGCGGGGACGATGGGTGCCATCGCGTCACTCACGGCTCGACGGGCGCGGATGGCAGCGAAATGAATCGCGCCCGTGCACGCGCTATCGCTCTACCTCGATACGTCAGTGATCGGCGGCTCTTTCGATCCGGAGTTCATGGCGGACACGCGGGCGTTGTGGCGGTTGAGAGATGCGGGATAGTTTCGCTTCCTCTCATCGCAGGCGGTGGTGGAAGAAATTATCGGTGCGCTCATGGCGGTCCGGAAGCTCTTCGGTGAGACTATCGCGCCGGAAGAAGTGTTGGTCGTGGGCGAAGAAATGGAGGACTTGGTCGCGGCTTACATGGCGCAAGGGGTAGTGCCGGCCCGGTTCGCCGACGATGCCCAGCATGTCGCCGTGTGCGTCGTCGGCCCGGCTCGATTTCCTCGTGAGCTGGAATTTCAAGCATCTGACCACCGCGCGGCGCGAAGCGGGTTTTAACGCGGTGAATATC
>Ga0163144_10026988_pt1 | contig 11140 bp, 9 predicted proteins | sample OliLak19BULKMAT1_FD_123175 | JGI IMG/M metagenome (GOLD analysis project Ga0163144, IMG submission 123175) | Freshwater microbial mat bacterial communities from Lake Vanda, McMurdo Dry Valleys, Antarctica - Oligotrophic Lake LV.19.BULKMAT1 | ecosystem: Environmental > Aquatic > Freshwater > Lake... | reverse complement strand
TTAAATTTCATCTTTCCTAAATAAAACATGCGCGGATGCCAAAAGCCTTTCGCCATCATCATCTCCGCCAGAAAAAGAAACAGTCGGCCGCGGTGGCGTTTTTTCCGCCATTTCCCGAGGTCGCCTTCATTTCGCTTCGGCTTCCGCAGAAGCAAATTCTTACGCGATGATGTCGAGCGGAGCTGTCGTCTTCCAGTTTCCGCGTGTGAAGTCCGGGAAATCCTGGGGCATGCCATCTTCGGCGACGGATTTTTCGCTGAGCGGGGAAACGGAAGACCAGAAACAGCCTTCATAGACGTTCTGGTCGAGCGGTTGGCCGTTGCGCAGGCACTCGATGATGCGGAACAGCATGAGGAAATCCATTCCGCCATGGCCACCCATTTTCGTGGCGACTTCGCCCATACGCCTGAACAGGGGGTGCTCGTATTTTTCCGCGATGGCTTCGAACTCCTCGGATTCAGTCCATTCGTGGTAGGTCTTCGTAACGCCTTCGATCGCCATGCCGTTGGGGAATCCCTTGAGGGTTCCGAGCGTGCCCTGGATCAGGTTGTGGCGGGAGTACGGGCGCGGGGAGGTTTCGTCCCACTGGATCATGATGGTGCGCCCGAGATGCGTCTTGATGATGGAGGTGTTGATGTCAGCGCACTTGTAGTCGAGCGTCTTGAACTCGGGGTTGGTCAGGTTTTTCGATTTTTCCGCAAAGAGCTTGCGGCCTTTCGCGGGGGAGCCGAAGGAAACGAGCCGGCGGAAGTTGTCCTCCGTGCGGGCGAGGTTCATATACTGTGCGATGGGGCCGAGGCCGTGGCAGGGATACAGGTTCCCGTTACGCTTCGCGTAATGGTAGGTGCGCCATGATCCGGTGGAGTCACCGCCGTTCATCTGGCTGCGAAGTTCATGGATGTAGGCTGCTTCGCCGTGCAGGAGTTCGCCAATCACGCCCTGGCGCACCATGTTGAGATAAAGCAACTCCTCGCGCCCGTAGTTGACGTTTTCCATCATCATGCAGTGGCGGCCTGTGGCTTCCGATGTATCGACGATGTCCCACATTTCCTGATTTGTGAGAGCGATGGGGATTTCGCTGAAAGCATGGGCTCCAGCCTTCATTCCGCCGATGCACATGCGGGCGTGGTCTTCCCACGGGGTCACCACGAAAACGGCATCCGGCTTGGTTTCCGTGAGCATCTTCGTCCAGGCTTCCTTGTCGCCGAAATAAACCTGGGGCTTGTGGCCTTTTGCCACGAGAGCGGCTTCCGACCTTTTCGCACGGTCTTCAACCAGATCACATATGCCAACGAATTCCACACCCTCGATGGATGCAAGTTGTGCGGCATGGCCGGCTCCCCGCGCACCGACCCCGATGATCGCCACTTTCACTTTTTCGAGTTTCGGTGCGGCGAATCCGCCCATGTATTTCGCTCCGGGAGTTCTCGGCGGTGTTTCGTCCTTGGTTTGCGCCCTGGAAATTGTGGGAATGGCTGCGAAGCTGGCGGTAATGCCTCCGAGGGCTTTCAGGAAATTGCGGCGGGGCGTGGAGTTGTTTTCCGGAGGGTTCATTGCGGTGGTTTGGAACTGGTCGAATTGTGTTGGAAACTGAAACAGGCATTGCATTTCAAGTCCCGTTTCGGCGAAAGTGATCCTGGGGAGGGGTGTCGTCAAGTGGAATTTAGCAGCTGCTAAAATAGGGGAGCGGGATTGGTTTTCGTGTTGTAATATGCGATCAGGCGGGCCGGCGGCTGGACTCCCTGATCTCCAGCTTCGGCGTGAACCGTTTGTTGCGGGGCTTAATGCTGGGGGTCTCGATCCGGTCTTGCAGGAACCCCCATGCCTTGGCGCACATTTCCGGAACCGGCTGCACGAGTGTCGTCAGCGGGACTTCGAGATATTCGGTGTCCTCGATGCCATCGCATCCGACCAGCGCCACCTGGTCGGGAACGCGGAGCTTCAGATCGCAAAGGCCGCGATAGATGCCGAGGGTGACGTCGTCCGAGTGACAGAAAATCGCTTCGGGCGGGCCGTTCGCGGAGACATATCGCTTGATCATTTCCCGGACGATGGAGCGCTGGTTTTCGCTGAGCGGATACTGGATGAATTCCGTTTCCAGGCCAGCGTCAGCCATGGCTTTCGCGTAGGCCGAGCGGCGGTTCTGGTGGGGGGCGTTTTCCTCCACGAAGGTCGCGTGGGCGATCCGCTTGTAGCCCGAATCGATGAGATGCTTCATGGCCTCCGCCGCCCCCGCGCCGAGATCGACCCGCACGCTGTCGGTTTTTGCCGAGCCATGCGCGCCGATGGAAACGATGGGAACGGATTTCCCCGCCATTGCCTCAAGCTCACGGAAAACGGCTTCCGCGGCGTCCACGGCAAAAATGCCATCCACCGGCACGTTGGACCAGATCTGGTTCATATCCGCCCCACCGATTTCCGAGACGATCAGCTCCTGTCCGGCCTGCTTGACAAGCCTGCTGAGTTCCCTGGCGACGTGGTTGTAGTGGGTGGAAATCTGGTCAGGGATCCAGAGGGCCACAATCCCTGTGCGTTTCCGTTTCAGCGCGCGGGCATGGGGGTTGGGGCGGTAGCCCATCTCATTTGCCGTCGCCAGTATCAGCTCCCTGGACTCCTTGGCAACGTGCGGGTGACCCGAAAGGGCGAAAGTGACGAGCTGCCGTGAAACCCCGAGTTTTGCTGCGATTTGAGCCTGAGTTACCATGGTTTTGTTGGCACATGCTAACCTGGCGGGAAATCTAGGGGCAAGACTTTGGTTTCCACTCGACGGTTTGGATGATCGGTTTGCAAATCCATGGTTGACTTAATGTTATCACGAGCTAAGCCTCCGGCGCATGACCTTGGTATCCTCGTTAAACCACACCTGCGTATCCGTATTGGCGGAGTCGGGTGTTTGAATACCGATTTCCCAAACCAAGATCTGAACCAATGAAAGCGCTTGTTAAATCGAAAGCCGAACGCGGCCTCTGGCTGCAGGACGTCCCTGAACCCGAGGTCGGGATCAACGATGTCCTGATCAAAGTCCGCAAGACCGGCATCTGCGGCACGGATCTGCACATCTACGACTGGGACTCGTGGGCGCAAAAGACCATCCCGGTGCCCATGGTCGTGGGTCATGAATTCGTCGGCGAGGTCGTTTCGAGCGGTAGCAATGTCAGCGATTTCCACCCCGGTGATATTGTCAGTGCGGAGGGGCACGTCGTTTGCGGGCGATGCCGGAACTGCCTCGCCGGGCGGCGCCATCTTTGCAAGGACACCCAGGGGATCGGAGTCAACCGCGCGGGCGCTTTCGCCGAATACATCAGCGTGCCGATGACCAATGTCTGGCACCATTCGCCGGGCGTGGACGAGGAGGTCGCCGCTATCTTCGATCCCTTCGGAAATGCGATGCACACGGCGCTTTCGTTCGATCTGTTAGGCGAGGATGTGCTGATCACCGGTGCCGGCCCCATCGGGATCATGGCGGTGGCGATTGCCAAACACGCCGGTGCCCGCAACGTGGTCATCACGGATGTAAACGATTACCGGCTCCGTCTCGCCGAGAAAATGGGTGCGGATGTCGCGCTCAACGTGACCAAGGGCGATCTGGCGGGAGTCAGGGAAAAGCTCAGCATGAGGGAAGGTTTTGATGTGGGCCTGGAAATGAGCGGCAACCCCTCGGCGTTCCACTCCATGGTCGATGCGATGTGCCACGGCGGCAAGATCGCGATGCTCGGCATCCCCGGCGAGCCGATGGCCATCGACTGGAACAAAGTCATTTTCAGCATGCTCACCATCAAGGGCGTCTATGGCCGAGAGATGTACGAGACATGGTACAAGATGCGGGTGCTGCTGGAAGGCGGACTCGATATCAGCCCGGTGATCACCCATCGCTTCGGTGCGGACGAGTTTGAAAAAGGGTTTGAGGTCATGCACAGCGGCATGAGCGGCAAGGTCGTCCTCGACTGGTCTGTTTTCAGTTAGCCATCCGACACATTTATGAACAAGGAATTCAAAGTACATCTTGCGTCCCAGCTCGAAGGCATCCGCGCCGCAGGCACCTATAAAACGGAACGCACGATCACCACCCCGCAGGGAACCACCGTCCGCGCAGATGGCGGTGGTCCGGTGCTGAACATGTGCGCAAACAATTATCTCGGACTCGCCCAGTATCCCCCGCTGAAAGAGGCGGCGCATGAGGCGCTGGACCAATGGGGATACGGCATGGCAAGTGTGCGTTTCATCTGCGGAACCCAGGGAGTCCACAAGGAGCTTGAGGATAGCCTCAGCGATTTCCTAGGAACGGAGGACACCATCCTCTACGGCTCATGCTTCGATGCGAACGGCGGCCTGTTCGAGACATTGTTAGGGCCGGAGGACGCGATCATCAGCGACGAACTCAACCACGCATCCATCATCGACGGGGTGCGCCTCTGCAAGGCGAAGCGTTTCCGATACAAGAACTGCGACATGGCCGATCTTGAGGCGCAGCTTGTCGCGGCGGATGCGCAGGGGGCGCGCTTCAAGCTGATCGCCACCGACGGGGTGTTCTCGATGGATGGATTCATCGCGCCGATGGAAGCCATCTGCGAACTCGCGGACAAATACGATGCGCTCGTCATGATGGACGATTCCCATGCCGTCGGCTTCATGGGGAAACAGGGACGCGGCACGCACGAGCACTGCGGCGTGATGGGTCGTATCGATGTCATCACCGGCACCCTCGGAAAAGCGCTCGGCGGCGCAAGCGGAGGCTACACCAGCGGACGGAGGGAAATCATAGACCTGCTCCGCCAGCGCTCGCGCCCCTACCTGTTCAGCAACACGCTCGCCCCCGTCATCGCCGGCGCCTCGCTGGAGGCGCTGCGCCTGCTCAAGGAATCCACCGGCCTGCGCGACACGCTGGAGGAAAATACGCGGTATTTCCGAGAGGAAATGACCAAGGCGGGGTTTGTGATCGCGCCCGGCAGCCATCCGATTGTACCGGTGATGTTGGGCGATGCGGCGCTGGCCGCACGCTTTGCGGAGGCGATGCTGAAGCGCGGAGTGTATGTCATCGGCTTCAGCTATCCGGTGGTGCCGCAGGGCAAGGCCCGCATCCGAACCCAGATCAGCGCCGCCCACACGCGTGAGGATCTGGACGTTGCGGTCAAGGCCTTCACAGCGGTAAAAGCCGAGCTGGGAATTTGATCATCTCTGCGAGGATAACAAATCCGTGAAAGCACATATCTTCCTCCTTTGCCTAACCATTGCTTCCGGAGCGAAAACTGAGCTGCGTGTCCCTGCGTTCACCGCCTATCTCGAGCCTGACCCGAATGGAGCGCAGGTATCCGAGGCCAACGGCATCACCGGTTGGCATGACAAGGATCTGCATATTGCATGGTTTGGCGAACTCAAGGCAGCAGGCAAGCTCACTGCATCGGTGGAGCTGAAGCTACCCGCCGGAGCAACATCGAAACTCCAGCTAACAGTTGGTGGGGAGTCGCATCAGGCGGAGGCCAAGGATGGAACCGCTTCATTCGGCGAATACACCATCGGAAAACCGGGCTATGTTAGATTTGAGCTGACCTCCCTGAATGGCGCCAACGACGCGGGCCAAATCGGTGCGCTCGTCCTCAATGGAACCGCTGTGGAAGGCGCCCATTTCAACATGAAGCCGCGACGCAACGCCGCCTCGGTGCATCTCGCCTATCCCACCCCGGCAGGTGCGGAAATCACGATGTTCTACAATGAGGTCACAGCCGTGGAAGATCCGAATGCCACCTTCTACATGGCCTGCGGGTTTCACCGCGGATACCTGGGCATGCAGGTGATTTCGCCGGCCGAACGGAGGATCATTTTTTCGGTCTGGGATGCCGCATCCGGCGGAGACGCGCACGATCGGAGCACCGTGGAGGCGGAGAACCATGTGCAGATGCTAACCAAAGGGGAACTCGTCGTAGCCAAGGTGTTTGGCAATGAGGGAACCGGCGGTCACTCCCATCTCGCATATCCCTGGAAAACAGGGGAGCGGCAAAAATTCCTTCTGGCTGCCAAGCCCGGCGAGGGCTTCACCGATTACAGTGGATATTATTTTCATCCGGAAAAGGGTGAATGGACACTGCTTGCCACCTTTCGTGCACCGAAGGATGGAGGCTGGTTGAAAAGTCTCTATTCGTTCAGCGAAGACTTCAACGAAAACACCGGGCAGCTCCTACGCAAGGCGCTTTACGGACCGCAATGGGTCGCGATGGCCGATGGCGAATGGCTGGAACTCACCAAGGCGACATTCAGCCACGATGTGACCGGAAAATCCGACAGGCTCGACCGCTTCATGGGCGTGGAGAATGGGAAGTTCTTCCTTTCGCAAGGCGGCTTCCTTCCCGGCACCACCAATTTCGGCGATCCGTTCACCCGCCCGGCCAGCGGAGCGCCGCCCCAGCTTCCCAAATCGCTGCCAACGGAATATAAACGATGAAAGCCCCGATACTGATCCTGTTCGGATCCTGCCGGAAAATCCAACGCCGGCTCCGGATTGTGCCCATGTCACCGCCGACGGCGAAAATTGCATGGTCGAACTCGCCCGCTTTTCATAAGCGTCGAATCAAAGCATCAATCCGTCCGTCCCCCTAAAACATCGTTGACCGCCTCATTAGCAGGTGATAATACCGCTGTATACCGCTATGACCCATTCCTCAGACATCCCGAATCTACATGAAATCTCAAGCCTGTTTGACATGCGTGCCGATTTCGTCACCGGCATTCCCTACGGCAACGGCCACATCAACGACACCTACTGCGCGAGTTACGACCAAGCCGGATTGCAGCGGGTGCGCTACATTTTGCAGCGGATCAACACATCCGTGTTCCGGACACCCGAGCAATTGATGGAAAACATCTCCCGCGTCACCCGATTCTCGCTGGATCGCCTGGTGGAGCAGCAGCATCCAGAGGCCCACCGCCGCACGCTCACCTGCATTCCCGCAAAGGACGGCCGCCCATTTGCGGTGGACGCGGATGGCGGATACTGGCGGGTATATCCGTTCATCGAGCGCGCGACAGGTCACGACGAACTGGAAACCAACGAACAGGCATTCCAGGCGGCGAAGGCGTTCGGGAAGTTCCAGATGCTTGCCGCCGGACTCGACGGCCCGCGCCTCCACGAGACCATCCCGAATTTCCATAACACCCCAAAACGCCTTGAGGCTTTGCTCACAGCAATCAGGTCGGACACGCATGGCCGTGCCTCGGCCGTGAGCCGGGAAATCGAATTCGCCATCGCTCGGAAAGAAGATTGCAGCCGCATCACGGATCTCATCGCATCCGGGGACATCCCCGAGCGTGTCACCCACAACGACACCAAGCTCAACAATGTGCTCCTCGACGACACCACCACAGAAGGTGTCTGCGTGATCGACCTTGATACCACCATGCCCGGATCCGCCCTCTACGACTTCGGCGACATGATCCGCACCGCCGCGACAAACAAGCGCGAGGATGACACGGATACGGCGGGTCTAACAGTGCGCCTCGACCGCTTCGAGTCACTGGTCAAAGGCTACATGACCGCGGGCCGGGAATTCCTCAACCGGGTGGAGATCGACCACCTCGCGTTCTCAGGGAAATTGCTCACCATGGAATGCGGCATCCGCTTCCTGACCGACTACCTGCAGGGGGATACCTATTTCAAGGTCAAGCGCCCGGATCACAACCTCGACCGCTGCCGCAACCAGTTCGCCTATGTCGCGGCCATCGAAGGAAAGCTTTCCCAAATGCAGGATATTGTTGCGGCACAAGCAGGCGCGGGTTCAATCTAAACGCTTATGAAAATCCTTGTCACCGGCGGAGCCGGATTCATCGGCTCCCACATTGTCGAAATGTATCAGGAAAAAGCGCAGGAAATCCGCGTCCTCGACAATCTCCGCACCGGATACCGCCGCAACCTCGAAGGGCTGAAACACGTTTTCATCGAAGGCTCGATCACAGACCGTGATCTCGTGAAGAAAGCCGTCGAGGGTGTGGACTACATTTTCCACCTCGCCGCCCTCGTCAGCGTCCCCGAGTCCATGTCCAAGCCGGGCGAATGCGTCGATATCAACGTCCACGGCCTGCTCAACGTGCTCGAAGAGGCCTCCGCAGCAGGCGTGAAAAAGCTCGTCTTCGCCTCCTCCGCCGCCGTGTACGGCGACAACCCCACCGTCCCGAAAACCGAGGCCATGATCCCGGAGCCGAAAAGCCCCTACGCGATCACCAAGCTCGATGGCGAATACTATCTCGGCATGTTCCAGCATGAGGGAAGGCTGGAAGCAGCAGCCATCCGCTTTTTCAACGTCTTCGGCCCGCGCCAGGATCCGAAGGGCGCCTATGCCGCCGCCGTCCCGATTTTCATCGAAAAGGCGGTCCGGAACGAGGACATCACCGTATATGGCGATGGCCAGCAGACCCGCGATTTCATCTACGTCAAGGACATCGCCGGAGCGCTCTCCTTCGCGGTCGAAACCCCGGGGATAACAGGAGTATTCAACGCAGGCTACGGCGGCCAGATCACCATCAATGACCTCGCGCAACGCATCATCTCTTCCGCCGGATCTTCTTCCAAAGTCCTCCACGGCCCCGAACGGGCCGGCGATGTGAAACACTCCCGCGCCAGCGCTGCCAAGCTCCGTGCCACGGGCTGGCTGCCCGGCCACACGCTGGAAGAAGGGCTTGGGACAACATTGGATTTCTTCCAAGGCATATCGAAGTGAACCGCAGCGGATATGGAAATCTCGCCGGCGAAGTTCCGCATGCTCGCCCATTCCCTAATCGCTAGGTTCCGTTCGGCTCGCAATCATCCGGTCTTTTGCCTGTGAATTGATTTCCCCCACCCCCCTCCGTCAACTCCCTTGACCCCTTCCGACGATCTGTGATCAACAGAGTGCCTCCCAGTAGCCGCATGAAAACATATTACCTCCTCGCCTCCCTGTTCCTTGTTGCGGCCGCCCATGCGGTCGAGGTCTCCGTAAAGGGCAACCTCATCACGATAGGCAACGAAGCCCTCCGTCTTTCCTACGACCTGAAATCCGGCACCTACTCCGGCACGGATTTGGCCTCCGGGATCACCGCTTTTTCCGATGCGCGCTTCACGGTCGATGAGTCCGGCTGGAAAGAACCCAAGGGAGCCACCCGCGAGTGGAAGTCCACGGATCTCGACGACGCATTCGGCAAGGGGCGCAAGCTAACCGTCACCGAAACCCCCGGCGGCGGCTATCGCCCGGTCAAGTCCATCCATTTCTTCGTTTACGACGATCTCCCGTTCGCGAACCTCGGTTTTTCCGTTACGAACCAACATGCGGTCCCCGCGCGGATCACCACGGTCAACATGCTCGAAAAGGCGAGTTTCCTGCCGGGCAAGGAGCTTTCCAATCCGCAGGTCTTGCGCGGGGGCGCGGGGGCGGAGCCGAGCCGCATCGAGAACCAGCTTGGGATCAATGCGTTCAACAACATTCTCGCCACCGGCTACCGCAACTCCGACGACCGCTCCAAAGCCGTAACCAGCAATGACGAAAACGGCACCTCACGCCTCACCCTCAGAACCGAAACCAAAGCCGACGTGAAATGGCACGTCTCATGGACGAAGAACCCGTGAGGCCCGGCTCACGAGCGGGCCTGAGCCGCTGGCACGATCGTCCCACCCTCGACGAATGTTGCATCGAAAAACTTTTGTTCTTTGTTCTCCCGGCCATGGGCCACGTCTTCCACCCAGTCCACCACACGCTTTACAATCGGACGAAAGTCCCAGCCGATGTGAGAAATGGGCGGGTTGCACCACACGAAGGCCGGATCAGGATCGGAGCTAAGTACGGAAACGTGTTCTGGCACCCGCAGGCCGCGTTGCGCGAGGTATTGTTGGGTCGCCAGAAAGATCGAAGTATCGGTGGAAATCAGGGCGCTGGGCGGGGTGTTCCGAAAGAGCGAATCGAGACAGACGTGCAAGCCAGCCGGGGTCTCGTCCCAATTCGGCAGGTTGTAGGGACCGGTCATCAGGCCGTGCGCCGCAAGTTCATTGAGGAAATTCTGCTCAAACAACCCGGGCGGCGGCTTCCGACGCTCCTCGCGCGTCAACATCACAATGCGGCGATGGCCGAGGCTCACCAACTTCCGAACCGCAGTGAGCATCGCGGGCGTTTTCCTTGGGCATGCCCCCGCAATCGGGATGCCTGTGAAGCTTCCATACATCGCGATGACAGGCACCGGCTGGCTGGCGAACCATTTGAGAATCTCGCGCGAAGCAGAACTGAGCACCCAGGCATCGGCCGGATTTTTCTCCACGAAGCGGGCCACCTTCTCCACCTGCATACCCAAGTCATCCTGCGATTTTACCGCGAAATCCGCCGCAAATCCGGCCGCCTGCAGCCTCAATAGAAGATCAACATGGTCGGGCAGGACTCGGTCGGCCCCTTCGTAGAGCAGGATTTTCACCCGCAGAGAGCGTGGTCCAGCGCCTTCCTTGGGAGCCGACACCTTGCGCGGCCGGCCGTGGCCTTGGGCGGCGAGCAATCCCTCATCCTCCAGCAGGCGCAGGGCAGCCTCAACCGTATTGTGATTCACCCCGAGTTCCTTCCCCAGGTTTTGGATTCCCGGCAAGACGTTGCGCCAACGCCCCCGCAACAACTCGCCACGCAGGTGTGCGGCCACCTGCTCAGCGTGGGAAAGGAGATGCAGCGCCATGACGGAGGCAGACTGTCTGGATTTTGGGAGACTAGGCAAGGAAGAATACATTTCAAAAATTCCGTTTTTATGATAACCTAGATTAGGAGCAATAGACCTCCCCAAACCATATCCCTATGAGAAAAAAAATCTCGCTATCCGATGATGTCGCCTTGTCGCCTGTGCCACTCGGTAACTGTGGACGAAGTCTCATCAAGGCCAACTGCAAAGCATTTTCAGTGAAAAAACCTGCTGAGAATCCCGTAACGAAAAAGTCCAATCTGTGCTGAGTCCTCTCGCCGCCCACCGGCCAGAAACGCTATCCGCAGCGGATTGCCAATTCACCAAATTTTCCCGAATGTTCTCCAAATCTCGTCATCTGATAACCGCTACCCTTCTCGGCTCACTCGCCCCGTGTATTTCCGTGGCGGCCACCGATCCGGGTGACATCGGCTTCAAGGAAACGGTCGCCCCTTTCTTCGAGAAAAACTGC
>Ga0163144_10026987_pt1 | contig 11140 bp, 8 predicted proteins | sample OliLak19BULKMAT1_FD_123175 | JGI IMG/M metagenome (GOLD analysis project Ga0163144, IMG submission 123175) | Freshwater microbial mat bacterial communities from Lake Vanda, McMurdo Dry Valleys, Antarctica - Oligotrophic Lake LV.19.BULKMAT1 | ecosystem: Environmental > Aquatic > Freshwater > Lake... | reverse complement strand
TAGTATACTATAGATAATGACTAAAGATAAATTCCTATCTACTTTGCGCCACGTAATACAGCACCAAGCAAAAACGCAAACCGCTCAGTGTCGCTGTGCCGATTGTTGTAGTGAAAAACAAAAGAATCAAGGTAAGACTGTAGCTGCTCCTTTGAAATAGTCTTATAGGTTCCGTTGATACTTCGCTTTACGTGACTAAAGAATGATTCCACTGTATTGATATGCACGTCTCCACGGGCATATTCTTTTTTAGAGTGGATCACTTGTTCGTTTTGATACCCAGCGTTTTTAAACACTGGTGCACCATCTGTTAGTAGTCGTGCTGTCTTGGCTACATTGTGAGCCAAAAAAGCGTCATGAGCTTGTTTGCCTATGCTAGGCATAATCATCGCTTTCATGTTGCCCCCACGCTGTACCGCCGCCATGACTAGACCTTTCTTTTCATATCCTTTAGCTTTGTCACCTTTTTGAATACCACCGAAGAAACCTGTATCCATTTCTACATCACCGTCTAGCTTGTCGTTACCTTGACTAAGAGCTTCACGAATTTGCTTTAGCATACGATAAGCACACTTGTACGTTACTCCAATTTGTCGTTCTAGCTCTTTAGCTGAAATACCACTCTTAGCGTTTGAGAATACGAATAGAGCATAAAACCATGTAGTCAGATTAGTAGCAGACTTGTGGAAGATAGTGCCAGCTGTTGGTGCAATCTGAAAACGACATTTAGAACACTGGTATTTCTTTCTAGCGTTTACCTTTTTGTATGTACCACCACACGAACACTCCTTAGAGTGTAGGGTATTGAAGATCAACGCTAGCGCTACTTCATCATTAGGGAAGTCACGTTGTAAATCTGAGATTGTGTATTTATCTGCTTTTGCCATTACCTATATAATAGCAAATATGAGTTATGCTGTCAAGGGATAAGCCAGTAGTGGTTGTGTTTTTATCCAATGTTTACAATGTGGTACTCTTTTTATATGGACTCAAAAGTTAACCTTATACATGCTGAATTTCAAAAAGAAATTGCCGATATGCTTACTGTTGCAATCGCAGACTTAACTCACGAGCTTGAAATTGTTGATATTGAATTAATGCATGAATCAATCTCCTGAAAATACTAGAGAACGAAACGAACTAAAGAGTGCTGAAGTTGAGCACTTGGAAGAGGTGCTTCTTGACTTAACAACACATACCAAACAACTTGAGCGTGCAGGGAGCGCAGTTGATGTTTCGGTGGAGGCCGCAGAGCGAGTGCAAAAAGTAATCAAAAGAATAAATAGTCTCCTTAAAGTGTCTTTGACTGGTCTCGCCTTACTGAGTGGAGTGAAAGTTGCTGAGGAAGTACATTCTTATTCAAATTCTCGCTACGAAATTACTACCGAGGTTGGTTCAGACGGTACTATTGAATATAGTCATGAAGATGCAGAAACCACTCGTATTTTAAAGTTTCTCACTGGAGCAGCTGAACTAGCTCCTGAAGATAAGGTTCATTTCTATCGAGAATTATTACGAAGCGAGATAAAGAAACGGGAAGAATTGGAAAGAGCCCTAGCTGTGGTTGGAACTCAGGAAGACGCAACAGCACATGAACATACATCAATCGTCCTTACACTGGAAGAGCAAAGCGATTTAGAGAAGAGTCTCCCAATGGATGAGGCGAATTTACGCCAGATGTTACGCGATTTTTATGCCGAAGATGATTTTTTATATTTCGGAGAAGTTCAGGCAGACATAGACAATCGCGTAGAAAAGGCATTTGCAGATGCTGTTGAAAAGACGGTGGAATATGATTCTGCGCTTGAAAAAATCGTCTGGAATATGCAAATGAAGGTGGGTGCTCCGCGAATACGCTGGTCAGCTCCTGAAGATAACGATTTTTCTAAACTGGCAGGCCACATGGCGGGGGCAGGTAGATCTATGTATTGGCCATCTGATAACACGATTTATATTACTCCTGGAACTACCGGGGCAGACTTAGTTGCCGAAAACGCGCACGCTAAACAATTTAATGATGAGCCAATAGAGTCAAGGGTGCGGACTATTATTGATGGAGTACATATTGCAATTCGTGCTGTTAGAGAAAATAAAAGTTTGCACGAAGCTCAGTTTGAGCAATATGAAACTCCGGGAACCATTGAGCACGAAGCCCATGAAGTAATCGAGCCACAACTTATCAGTGAAGCAGAAAAAGAAATAAAAGAACTATCTGACGAGCGGTAGTAATGATGAGTATTTTATTCGCCGGGCTGGATTGATCCTGACGGTCACCAAGTTACTTTGATTCACTTCGTACTCAAACTAACTGGTGCCGCGGGACACGCCTCAGCTGTCGTGCTCGTTGTCACTCCGCGCGACATGCTTCCGGCGGTTCGAATCCATACACAAGCAAAACTATTTGCTTGCTCCCGGCGCACAAATTAAAACTCCCAAAAGGGAGCTTAATTTGTGCGCCGGGCTGGATTCGAACCAGCGAAGGCATACGCCGACAGATTTACAGTCTGTTGTGATTGACCGCTCCACCACCGACGCATCTATTCCACTGTAGTGAATACTCAGGGTCACGAGTATTCAATGGAATGTACTCTAAAAGAGTGCGAATACCATACCACAATGGCTACCTATTTCAAACTCGGCGGTGCACAGCCATGGGCTGGTTGATACAACGTATAGGCTATAATGTCTAGTATGAATACCAATACTAATACCACGTCATGGCTTATCGCACTTTTACTCAGTCTCATCGTGCTCGTGTTTGTTGTGCCGGTAGTATCGTTCGCGCAAGCACCTGAGACCGGAGTTGGTGCGGGAGGATTAGTCACCTGTTCTGGTAGCTACTGCAATTTTTGTGAACTGATACAAACAGGGAATGGTATCCTCAATTGGCTCTTTGGTATTATCTTTGTGATTTTTGCTGTACTGGTGTTTATTTCTGGCTTCAAAATGGTGACGGCTGGCATGAGTGGTAACTACAACTCGCTAGGTGATACCAAGAAGACGTTAACTAATGCCATCATCGGTATCATTATTATCTTTGCCGCATGGTTGATTGTCGATACCTTGATGAAGGGTATTGCGAACGGAGGCCAATTGACCGGTCTCGGCATGTGGAATTCGATTGATGATGTTAACTGTGGGAGTCAGATGGTGCCTCAACAAGGTACTGGATTAGCTGAGCAGGGACCGACGGGTGGGGTTACGCCGGTGACTGCTTCAGCAGGTTGTAGAGATTTAGGGAATGGTACACAAGAATGTGGCGCTAGGACAATTAGTCTCTTGGAACAACCTAGACAAGGAGAGGTTTGCACCCCAATCCAAGGAAATGCTAACAGTGACCGCCAGCGCTGCGTGACAATAGAACCACTGGGAGGAGTACCTGCTACTGGTGGCGGAGGTGATGGCTGTCCAACTTGTGTTCAAGTGACACGGCAAACTATTCCTATGAATGCAAATCCTTGTGTCGGACATGCTAACGGGTGCTACATCCATCCCGATATGCTCGGTCGTTTGGAAGGAATGGGTGGTACCTTCCGTGATCAGTGGCAGGTAAGTGAAGCATATCCACCAACAGTTACTCACCGATCAACGTGTCATAGTGACGCGACGTGTATAGATGTAAGTTGGCAGGGTAGCGGAGAACCAACAGCACAGCAAATTATCGCCATGACCAATAGTGCGCGTTCAAATAATTTAACTGTAGAGTACGAAGTACCGAATCAGGCTGCTGCGAACACACTAATTGCAGCTGGTGTCACAAATGTGATAGTTGTCGCTGAGGTGGCGCCACACTTCTCAGTGTATATGTGTGATCAGACCAGTAACAATGCTTGTAATCGTGCAGGCGGGGGGTAGTGATAGTATCTCGAGCGGTCACGAGTTACTAAGTAAAATATCCGCGGTACGGATATTTATACTTAGTACTCTCGACCCCGACTCAGCTGTTGCTGAAGCAACTTGCTTCCGTCCCTCGCCTAAAGCGGTCACGAATCACTAAGTAGATTTGTTCGTCTTTGACTCCAAATCTACAAAAGTGTTCTCGACCCCAGCTCGTGGTTCGAAATTCTTTGAATGAATTTCTCACAACACTCCGCTTCTCGCAGTAGCCGCAAGCCAAGCAGTTGGCTTGCTAAAATAAAACGTCTGAAAGTAATACTTTCAGACGTTTTATTTTGCTACTGCGAGTCCACTCCGACTCGAACGGAGGACGGCGGTTTTGGACTAGAACTGTTTGGGAAACTGTTCTAGGTTGTTGCGTCTCGAAATCTCATAGAGAAACACTTGTGAATACAATGTTTCGAGTTGTTTACTGCGAGCCCACTTGGATTCGAACCAAGATCGCTGGTTTTGGAGACCAGAATTCTACCATTGAACTATAGGCCCAGGCTCCACATAGTATGTGAAAGGGCAGATGTGGTCAACTAGACTTAATTTAGAAACTGTTCGACTCGATTAAAGATTGCGTCAGTGTCAGTGAGAGAAAACCATTCGATTGTACTGTCTCTCTTCAGCCACGTTAGCTGACGCTTCGCAAACTGACGTATCTTTGTTTCTAGAGTTTCGACCATCTCGTCGTATTGAAGGGTACCTTCTAAGTGATGAGTGATATATCGGTACTCGAGTCCAAAACTATCGAGGCGTTCTTTGTCCACGCCGCTATCCAGTAATCCTTTTACTTCCTCTACCATCCCTTGCTGTAGTCGAGTGAGGAGTCGTTCGTGAATACGAGTGTGTAAGGCCTCCTTGGGCCACTCCAATCCAATCGTCAGCCAGTTGTATTTTGAGTTAGTAGTTGTGACATTTGGTACATGACCAAGGGTTTCAATAATCTCAAGAGCACGAATAAGTCGACGGCGGTTGTGTGGGTCGATGGCTCCGGCTCGTTCTGGGTCCTTGAGCATTAGTTCATCAAATAGCTCCTCTGTACTACGTAGTTCTAGCGCTGTTCGAAGTTTATCATTCGGCGCGACGGGAGCACTTCCAGCAGTACCGCGCAGTTGGTCTAGGTAGAAGAAAGTACCACCAGCAAAGACTGGTAGGTGGAAACGGCTGATGATTTCATCTGCTGCAGCGGTAGCATCACGTTTGAAATCTTGGGCGGTGTACACACTATCAATAGCAACGATATCAATGAGGTGGTGCGGTATTCCTTGCATTTCAGCTGACGTTACTTTGCCACTGCCGATATCAAGTCCACGGTACACCTGTCGCGAGTCAGCCGAAATTACCTCGCCAGCAAAGCGTCTTGCAATATCTATCGACAAACCAGTCTTGCCAGAGGCAGTTGGTCCGACAATAGCGATGACTTTTGGTTTATCCATGTGGGTGGAGTCTAGCAGAATTGGAGGGATATAAAAATAGGTCGCAGCGAGAGCTGCGGCCTAAGGTGTTAATTCAAACTGACAAACTCATATCCCTAGCGAGATACGATTTTATTTAATTTTCAAAACAGTGTGCTGAAGGAGGGGCTCGGTCACGAATCACTAGGTATAAAGACTCGGTCACTCTCGTGGGTAGATTATTTCACTCTGTTTATAATCTCCCCCACTCCATCGACCCCCACTCGCCGCGGTCCTCGGCTCACGCCTGCGGACTCTGTCGCGACTCGGTTCGAGTCCCACGTCCGGCATAAACAATAGTCGCCAGTTGCTTTCGCAACTGGCTTTTTTGTTTATTGGTGCCGGACGTGGGACTCGAACCCACACCCCTTGCGAGATACGATTTTGAGTCGTACGCGTCTACCATTCCGCCACTCCGGCAAGTGTGTCTGAGAGTGTAGCAGAAAACTGTGTAGTTATAAACAGGGTCGGGGAGGGGTATGTGCTAGAATGCACGAAAGAGCGGAACGCCCGTTTGGAGGTAAGGCTCGGTAATTTTACGTATGGCATTTCAGGGAGATTCAATATTTTGGGTAGAAGTAGAAAAAGTGGTACCGAATCCGTTTCAACCACGGCGTGAATTTGATGAGTCAAAGCTAAAAGAGTTGGCAGAATCGATTCGTATGTACGGCGTGTTGCAACCACTTACCGTGACGCGCCGAGAAGTGCAGCGTGAAGATGGAACATTTTATACCGAGTATGAACTTATTGCCGGTGAGCGTCGATTGCGGGCAAGTAAAATTGCGGGTGTGTCACTCGTGCCAGTCATCATCCGCAGTGGTGAGCAGACTGAGCAAGAGAAGCTTGAGCTTGCCATCATTGAAAACCTCCAACGAGAAGACTTAAATGCCGTTGACCGGGCACTTGCTTTTAAGCAACTTGCCGAACAGTTCGGCCTCTCACACTCACAGGTGGCAGTTAAGGTTGGTCGCAGTCGTGAATATGTATCAAACTCTATCCGTCTCCTCGCCCTCCCGGAAGAGATTCTTGGTGCCTTACGACGGGTAGAGCTATCCGAAGGTCATGCCCGCACCCTCTTGATGCTCTCTGATCGTCCAGAAGAACAAAACGTCATCTTCCGTGAGATTCTCCTCAAGAAACTATCGGTTCGTGAAGTAGAGCGGATTGTGCGCAAAATTGCGACCGAACGAGTACGTAAGAAGACGCCAGGGGAGTTTGATACTGACCTGATAGAAATGGAGAAGCAATTTACTGAAACGCTCGGTACTCGAGTGCAGATTTTAAAAACTGACTTTGGTGGCAAGCTCACTATTGATTACTTTAGTGTTGAAGACCTCGAAGTGATTCTTAAACGAATGAAACAAGAAGCGATGCCGACCACTCCGCCGAGCGCTGCTTTAGCTGCAATTATGGGAGCAACGCCACTCGCGCTGACAGATCAACAAGTCGAAGATGCTTTGTATACGCAGGACGTGGCTTCACCAGAGGGGATTGATGAACGAGATAACTTTACGAAGTTTGACCAGTCACCGATTCCTGAGCCAGAGCCGCCAGAAGATGATCTCACCGATCTCTACTCCATCAACCGCTTTACTATCTAGCTCCTTCAGCTTCTTTCTCGAGGGCGTGTCGAATACGACGACGAGCGAGGGATGTCTTGGCTGACTGTAACCACTTACTGGTTGGTTTGGCGTTCTTTCTCGTTTCAATTTCGACAATGTCACCATTACGAAGTTCACTATCGAGTTGAACCATTTTCTTATTCACTTTGGCTGATGCCGCATGATCGCCAACTTGGGAGTGAATGGCGTAGGCAAAATCAATCGGGGTGGCACCAACCGGCAGGTCAACGACGTCACCAACCGGCGTAAATACGAAAATTCGATTGGAGAAGAAGTCTGAGTGCATGTCCTCAACAAAGTTCTCAGTCGTATGGTGTTCTTCGGTATAGGTCTGACCAATTTGTGAAATCCAGCGCGGAATTTTTAGTTGGTGCGGCGCGTGCTTAGTCGATTCAATGGTCCCCAATGTTGTACTCTCACGTCGACTGAATGGACTGAATAGAGTCGGTATAAGTGTTGAGAATACACTCGGTCGTTCGATTTTTGCTGCTTCCGGACTCTTATATAAAATGTGCGACGCTACACCGAATTCAGATTCCTGATTCATTTTCTTTGTGCGAATCTGAATCTCCATAATAAGACCGTTCGGTGTCGTGATAGTAGTGTGGAGGGATTGGTAGCCGTTTGGCTTCGGGAAGGCAATGTAGTCTTTCATACGCTTTGGGAGCGGACGCCAGAGCTCGTGGATAATACCGAGCGTACGGTAACAATCTTCTACAGTCGGTACGATGACACGCATCGCGAGTAAGTCGTAGACACCATTAATGTCCCACTCCTTGCGTTTGAGCTTGTGGTAGAGGCTGTAGAGACCCTTTACGCGGTAGGTAGTTTGAAACTCAGTAAAGCTACTATCAGCTAAGCGTTTTTGGAGTACCTTTCGCTCTTTCTCAAGCGCTTCATTCGCTTTACCCACTCGTTTCTCAAGCGCCTCCTTTACTCGGGCAGCTTCTTCTGGATACACAAACGGAAAAGCGAGGTCTTCGAGTTCTTTGCGCAACTTGCCCATGCCGAGACGGTGCGCAACCGGTACGTAGATTTCAAGCGTCTCACGGGCGATACGCAGCTGCTTCTCGACTGGAACGTGATGCAGCGTCTCCATGTTGTGGAGTCGGTCAACGAGTTTGATGATGAGAACACGAATATCCTGACTGGTCGCCACAAAAAGTTTGCGTAGACTTTCGTTGTGTCGGTCGGTTCCGTAGTAGCGTACGGAGGAGAGCTTGGTTACGCCGTCGACGAGGAAAAGAATCTCTTCACCGAAGGCCAGCTTAATGTCGTTGTCGGTTGTTGCAGTGTCTTCAATTGAGTCGTGGAGGAGGCCGGCGGCAATCGTGCGTGGTCCCATACCCATGTGAGCAAGTTTAAATCCGACGCTGGAGAGGTGCTCCATGTATGGTTGTCCGGTGTAGCGTTTGTGGTCCTTGTGAGCAACCTCAGCAAATTCGTACGCTTTTTTGATAAGCGCTTTATCTGCCTCAGTGGGCTGGTTGAGTTGGACGATAATATCCTTGACTGAGTACATATTTTAATTGTAGGGGAGAATCAGGGAATGACAAGCAGTCGGCGCTAAAAAGCCTGATGTGACTTTGAGTCACATCAGGCTTTTTTATTGTTTGAGGAGTTCAATCGCGAGGTCAATTGTGATGTCATCGGTCTTGATTTCGTCGGGGATACTGATTCGTTTGAAGCCTTTCTTGAGGTAACGCCCTGATTTTGATTCAAACACATTAACCAACTTGCGTGTCTTTGGGTGAATGCCGAGTTCTTTGAGGAGCTTCTCACCTTTGCGCATTTGCTTCGGTTCTTTGAGTATATCCATGGCGCGCTCGAAACTGATGTCGTATGGCGTGTCGGCTCCTTTGAGTGAACGGAAGTCGCCAGCGTGTGCGATGTACGGACCAAACTTACCTGTGTTTGCCATCACTGGCTCACCAGTAGTTGGATGGGTACCGAGTTCGCGAGGAAGCAAGAGTAGTTTGGTGGCGAGTTCGAGTGTGACATCGTCTGGCTTCACTCCCTCAGGGAGTCCTGTCCGTCTTGGGGCTACTGCTTTTTTACCTTTTACCTTTTCTGGTGTTGCACCGAGTTGCACGTACGGTCCGTACTTACCATTAAGCAGGAAAATTGGTTCACCGGTTTCTGGATGCATACCAATTGGGTCATCGTTCTTCACTTCAGAACCATCAATCAGTCGAGCACCATCGCAGTCAGGGTACCGGTCACACGACAGGAAGGTACCATTACGCCCAAGTTTCTTTACCATCTCGCTGCCACACAGTGGACAGGGGAATTCTTTTGGTCCAGCGCCAAGCGTGGTTAGTTTTTCGATGTCTTCTTTTGCCTCAACCGCTTTCTGGAATGGTTTGTAGAAATCTTCGAGGGTTTTCACGTACGTCTGGTCACCGGTAGCAATATCATCAAGTTCGTCTTCCATCTCACTCGTGAATTCATCACTGATGTAGTCGGCAAAGTGCTGCTCAAGGAAGCTTGAAACAACATCACCAGTGTCGGTTGGGAGGAGAGTGCGACCTTCTTTGAGTACGTAGCCTCTATCGATAATAGTCTTCATGATTGACGCGTACGTCGATGGTCGGCCAATTCCGCGCTTTTCGAGTTCCTTAATGAGACCAGCTTCAGTGTAACGACTTGGCGGCTGCGTGTGCTTTTCTTCGACATCGACACTCTTACATGTCAGGCTGTCGCCAGTACTAAGCTTTGGCACTTCAGTGTCTTCACCACGGGCGCGAGTATCTACTGCCAGCCAGCCATCAAACACGACTCGAGAACCATTGACCGAAAAGTCAGGAATTGTTTCGCTCGCACCAGTGACGTTGGTGAGAATATTGGTGCGCTTGAGAGCAGCGTCTGCCATTTGTGACGAGACTGCTCGACTCCAAATTAATTCATAGAGGGCTTTTTGATCACCGGTCAGACCAGCAGTTCGTACCGCAAAGTTTGATGGACGAATTGCTTCGTGCGCTTCCTGTGCCGACTTACTCTTGGTTTTATAGCTACGCGGTTGCACGTACTTGTCACCAAAGTCTTTATGTAAAAGGGCTATGATTTGCTTTTGGGCCTGAGCACTCAAGGTAGTGCTGTCGGTACGCATGTAGGTGATATGACCACTTTCGTACAGCTTCTGGGCTGCACCCATCGTGCGTGATGGGGAAAAGCCAAGTCGGGTTGATGCCGTCTGCTGGAGAGTCGAAGTGGTAAATGGTGGACGCGGCACGCGCTTTGCTTCTGATTCCTTCACTTCTTTCACTACCCACGGATGCGCTTCGCCAACGTTCTTAATTCGGTCTGCTTCCGTTGCGTTGCTCGGTTCTTCACTGCAGGTAAATGGAATCTCGAGTGAGGCAGACTTCAGGTGTGCGGTGAGTACAAAGTATTGCACTGGAATAAACGCGCGAATTTCTCGTTCCCGTTCCATAACGATTCGCAGTGCCGGTGACTGGACGCGACCAGCCGACAGACCATAACGAACTTTCTTCCAAATGAGACCAGATAGGTCGTACCCAACGAGTCGATCGAGTACACGACGTGCTTCCTGCGCTTCTTTGAGGTTAAGGTCCAAGTCTCGAGGGCGTTCAATTGCTTCAAGGACGGCGTCCTTTGTAATCTCATTAAAGGTGACACGCTTGAGGTTATCGTTTGAGTCTTTGACGAGTTCAGCTACGTGCCACGCAATTGCTTCACCTTCACGGTCGGGGTCGGAGGCAAGGAGTACCTCATCAGCTTTCTTGGCAGCCGCTTGAAGACCCTTTATGACCTTCTCTTTCCCTGGGGAAATGATGTAGCGCGGGATAAATCCACCGTCGATATCGACGGCGTCTTTATTGCTTTTTGGCAGGTCACGCACGTGACCAATAGATGACATAACGGTGTAACCAGGACCAAGATATTTTTCAATTGTTTTCGCTTTGGCCGGCGACTCCACTATCACGAGCGTTTTCTTTGACATATATAGGTTAGGATACAAATACTAGCACACAGCCTATCTGTCAAATTTTGTTATACAAGAGACTGGTATTGTCGTCCGTCGTACCTGATGTGATTTTCAAGCTCCATCAGCATTAAAAGTTGGTTGGACTCTGAGATAGGGAGGGCTAATTGACGGATGAGTTCGTCACGCGAGAGGGGTTCGTGCAGCAAGGAAATAACCTTCGTTTCAAGTGC
>Ga0163144_10026984_pt1 | contig 11141 bp, 8 predicted proteins | sample OliLak19BULKMAT1_FD_123175 | JGI IMG/M metagenome (GOLD analysis project Ga0163144, IMG submission 123175) | Freshwater microbial mat bacterial communities from Lake Vanda, McMurdo Dry Valleys, Antarctica - Oligotrophic Lake LV.19.BULKMAT1 | ecosystem: Environmental > Aquatic > Freshwater > Lake... | reverse complement strand
AGACCTGACTTAGAACAACCCCCACAACCTGTAAGCATTAATGACATACAGAGTATAGAAAAAATCGATATTTTCTTTAACAATAAATACATATCCTCTATTTTGATACTTTGGGAATAATCTGTATTGAAAACCGCTTGTTATTATCTTCAATAGGATCTCTACAAAGCCCATTTAACCCACTACCACAAAGCATAACTTCAACATTATATCTGCGAAAATTTATGCCGTCATCTATCCATAAATTATAAACGGCTAATGCTCTTTGATAGCTTTTGATATAGAAATCTGGTCTGTCAATTGGTTTAGGGTTCTTATAATCATTTGCCATATTACCCTCAATGACTAGCAAATATGTCAATTCTCTATTTTGTCTATTAAGTTCTTTTAGAAACTCTTCAATTTTCTTACCTGCTTTTTTAGTGCGTTCAATATATTCTTTCTTAATATCAACCTGATTGGGGTTAAAAATTTCAATTCCCATTAAATCCTTTACAATAAACTTTTTACAGTCAGGTAAATAATAGAAGCTATTGTCTTTAATTAAAGGTTCAAACTGCTTCTCAAGGTTGAGTACTTTTTCAAGTTTTTCTTTTTCCTTTATTAATCCTTGTTCCCTGCGTTGCAGTTCTTTTACAAGTCTTTCGTTTTCACCGTTTTTTACTTTCAGGTATCCGATTGCCATAACAAATAAAACTAGCATAATGAAAAATAAGCTTGTCATTAGGTCAGAGTATCCAATCCAGAAGATATCATTCTTTTTCATTATTTTTGCTTTAATGAATAACCCCAATATAAGGCAATTAAGAATATTTGAGCAGCCAAGGCAGAATATCCCAAAACAATAATAGCTAATGGCAGATTTGAATTTACAATGAAAATAAAAATCAAAAGCAATAAGATTGTTTCAAAAAACAGACGTGATTTTGAACCTGACTGTCGTGATAGCTGTAAATAGCAAAAAAAAGAGTGAGTAAGGAGCCATGTAAAAAAAAGAAGAATTAAAAAAATGACAGAATCGTATCCTAAAATTTTTATATGTGATGGCATCTCTATTTCATAAGACAATACTTTTAGTTGTGTTTTTAGTTGGAATAATTTGAATAATTCCGGATTTTTTTGTAGAACTTTATCAATTACATTACCATAGTTAATAAAAATGATGGAAATAACTGTCAGCGGGAGTAATAACAATAATATCATATTATTGATTAACCAATTTCTAAACATCAGAAAATTTGAAGCCCAGTTATCTATATTCAATTTCGCTTTCATATTATCAACTATTTGAATAATCCATTAATAACTTTCTTAATACTAAGAACATTTTCTTTCTCTATCTCTATAAATGATGTTGTCACATCAACCTGCTTTTCATTCTTACCACTTTGCTTTGCTTCACCAGTTTTTTTTCTCAAATTGTCATCAATTGAGGAAAGCTTTAATAAAACTGCCTGATTGCTCATTATTTCTTTTACTCCTAATAATGAGCTATTCAGTTGAGAAATACTTTCAATAATTTTCAAACTATTTGAATTTGTGTCATTTTGGATTTTAGTAGTATTTTCAGTTAGCTTTTCCGTCATTTGTGGAAGCAACTCTAATTTTTCCAATTGATTAAACTGCGGAATCGACTCGGAGAATGCCGACTCCAATGATTCTAAATGAAGTGCAGTAATTTCATTTAGGTTTTTGCCAATTTTTTCAAAATTTGAAGCTAAAACAGAATCGATACTATCAGTACTTTTGTTAATTGACGAAATCCGGTTTTCTATTTCACTTTTCAGTTTATCAAGTGAATCTTTTAAATTAACATCTAATAGGTCAATAGCCTTTCTGAAACTATTGTCTGACATTTCAACTACTGAAGTTGCTGTCCTACTGAAAGATTCAATTTTTTCAAAGTGAGAATTTAAAAATTGATTCAGTCTTAAATTCTCCTGAAGTGATGAATCAATTTGGCTTACAACTTTGTCAATATCTACAGTGCGTGATGCAAAATCTTTAAGATTTAATGAAATCATGCTCATAATTGATAATGATTCAGAAAACTTGTTGAAAGCATCCATATTGCTATCCAAGCGGTCAAACAATTCTATATTCTTTTTTGAAACCTTTAGGACATCCATCCTATCAATTTTCTGAATAATTTCCTGCTGAATTTTTAGATTAGATTCAGTTTTCAAAGTAGTTTCATGAAGCACTTTTGCAAAACCAGTAGTATTTATTGAGAACTTATCTAAACTATTTCTCAGTCCAGAAACTCCGAGTTCACCTGATTTTTCAAGCTCTGGCAACAATTTGGCTACCAGATATGATATTTGTTTATTTTTACCTTTTAATAGTTCTGACTTAGCTTTTTTATAAAAAAATGCGGATAAAACGGTGGTACAAACCAATCCGGTTAAACTTCCAAACATAGCCAATTTAACACCATTAATCAGTGCGTCAATCCCTTTTGAAAAATGGTCGCCATCAAGTACCGGCATTGCGAATAACCCGAATATTATACCAATCATAGTTGCAGCCAAACCTAAATACAAAGGTGTTGGAATAGAGTGTGATATTTCTTCTTCTTTTATGTCAACTTCCCTGTCAATTATATCCTTAATAATATTGAAATTCACAGCAGCTCCGTAATTGTTTAAAAGATAGCTATTTATATCATCTTTTATCCTGCCAATAATACCCGACCCAGCTGTTTCAGCTATTGAAATTTTTACAATTTTTTGATCTGAGAACAAATCACTTGTATTGGTTTCTTCATCGCCATCAATGAAAACAATATCATCAACCGTTTTGTCTTTCTTGTTCAGATTCACTTTTTCGATATAGCCACTCTTAACATCAATCCGATGCTTGAAGATTCTTTTCAATTCTTCAATATTCAAATAAACATTCCTTGAATGGTATAATTGATAGAAGATTACACATAGTATCAGGATAACCTCAATAATAAACCAAAAACTATGTTCTGTCCCAATACTTTTGTGAGTATTCAGAGTGTCTGCAATTTGAAGTAATACCATTTTAAACAAGTTTAATTTTTATCTTATTATTAATCTGCCACGAATCTCCCTTAAGAACAATAGTTCCGTGATTAATCATCTCAACTTTCTTGGCAAATGTTCTATTGGCAATATTCTGGACTTCGCATACCGGATTTAAGTAGTAATCAATGTTTTCAATTGCTCTTAAATCAAAGTCACCTGATAAAAAATAGATATTGCCATTAGTATTACTTATTAACTCCAATTTATAAAAGCTATCATGCTCATTATAGTCTTTGGCGTTTTCAGTTTTAAAAGTACCATCAACTTCAGGAATGCTGTAAAAAAATGTTTTGTAATTATTGGCCCCCCCGTTAGGGTCTTTTGGTTCGTTAGTTCCTGAACGACCTTCCAATTTAAAGTTTTCTAATTTCTGACCTAACTCAATATTCTTAACTAAAAGTTCTTTATTCTTACTTTTTAAATCAGCAATTTCTTGTTTAAAATTTGCAACTTGTTCTACTGGTGTCTTTTTATCTAAACCAGATTTATACTCATCTTTTCTGTTTTTCAGTATTTCAATGAAAGATATAAATTTAAAAAATAATGGATAATTGTTATTTTCTTTTAATATTCTGTTATACTCATGCTTTTCAGAGTTAAGAATTGATAATACTTTATGTTTTGAATAGTAATAAATAAGAAAACCGCCAATTACAAAACCCAAAATAAAAATGGCAATTATCCATAAATAACTTATAAATGTTATATTAGGAGGGGGCACTGTCGGCAAATTCTCAGGTGTAATATTAGGATTTGATATTGGGGGCGTAATAATTCCAGCAGGTTTAACTTTAAATTTTTGAATTGATTTATTATAATTATTTAAAATTATTTGTACAGTTTGCGTATATCCTTGACTATGTAATTCAACTACAGAAAAGAAGGAGCTATTTAACAGCTGTTTCTTTTCAAGCCTTTCTTTCAAAGGAGAAGCCATTTTTTTTGCTGTCGATGACCAACTATTATTAGATAGAAAATCATTCAAACCTTTAAAGTCATTTTCAATGTCAGTAAGTGATCTATTTTCAATTCCTTTAATAAACTTTTCATTATAAGCATCCATTCCCTTTTTTTCGGCAGAAGCCTTTTGATTGGTTGCGATATAATCTTGCATGTATGAATAGACAACCTCAACAATTCCTCTTTTTCCCCAATAATTATAGACTTCAGTAGAGTCATTAAAATCAGGTTGAGACCAGGCTGGTAATGATATAAGTGCAATAAAAAGTAATGCTAATAGTTTGTTTATTACTTGTCTCATCAATTTTTATTATTTGAAAGTTCTAAGGCAAGAGTGTGTAAAATTCCTATCAGCGGATAAAAGAATAATGTTTCTTCTATATGCTTGTCTGATGATTTGAAGAATGCTTTAACGCCTTGGTCAATATAATCTTTGATGTTTAATGAACGTGTGTCTTTAAAAACTTCATAAGCCGCATAATCGATTCCATATTCACTTTCAAGATTTATTGTTTTGATATATTCATCAAGTAAATTAAAGAATTGATTTAAGGAACTTTCAATTGATGATTTATTTGAATCATCTTCTATGGCAGAATAAAGTGGAGTTTGCTTAATGTCAGTCTTATTATTTAACACTTTATCCCAGTCAGAACCTTCAGTTCCACCCAACCAAAATAAAATTGGACAATTATTGATATTATTTTGAATTCCAGCTTTCAATGCTCCTTTACAAGTAATCTCTTTCGGGTTATCTGCTAACGCAATTTTAAGTTGCTCAACAGTTTTTTCTGTAACATTAGAAATTATGTGTTTGAATAAATTAGTTGCGTTTGGGAAATTCTGCTTTGCATCAATAATCTTTAATGTTTTTGAGGCTGTACCGCTAAAAAGTAAATTTTTTGGAGTTGTTTTATTTTGTTTTTTAATAAGTTTCGAAGCATAATATACTAATGCCCCATAAAAAACCAAAATAGGTAATTTTAATCTGCGATTAGCCCGTAACTCATCCGTATAGTTGAAGTTTACATCTCTCTCATTTTCCAAAGAAAACAGAAAACTGCTAAAGTCTGCTGAATCTTTTCGTTTTTCAAGAATATCAGCTAAAATTGGAGAACCTTCACTAATAATTTTCTCTACTTCTGCTCTATAAGCATTAACATAGCCATTATTGTCCGTAGAATTAGAAAATGCTTCTGTTGGAAATCCATCACCAAATATTGCATTCCCGGCAAATTTAACAGAGGAAATAAATTTTGGAAGTTCATTGGCATTTTCGAATACTGCTATATCAGAAGATCCACCTCCAATGTCAATTGACAGGCAAGTACCTGCATATTGAGTGCCACGATAATATAAATATGGCGCAATGCTTTCCGGAACAGCAATAATGTTATTTGTATTATCGATCTTGAAAATTTCTTTATAAGATTTTTGCCATACCTCCATAAAAATACCTTGTTCGAAACTATCCATACTTACAGGGAAAAACCAAGTAATTGTTGTTATATTTGGGTTGCCATCTAATAAAAGAGTTTTATAAAGCACCATATATAAAAGACATTCAATGTAACTTTTAACTAATGCCTTATCTTCTTTTTTCTTGTAATTACTCCATTTCAGTTTTGTGTGTAGTTCAAGGTAGGTTGTATGAAATAGTTTTTCAAATAGAAAGAAATTATTTGTATGCGTGAAAACATCAATTTCTTTATCGAAATTGATATCCTTGTTATAAGTAATAGCAGTTCTAAAAGGAAACCTATAATCGGTATTACTATTAAATTTGTAAGGGAAAATTTCTTTCTCAAAATTGTTGTCATCAGCAATTTCTTTTGTTTCGCCTGCACTTCTGTCAATTAGTGATTGCCACATTGGAAGTTCACTCGCAATATCAATTGCTTTCTCTGCATCAGCCCCTTTTTTGTATTCAATATGAGTATTTGTTGTTCCAAAATCAACCGCAAAGGATACTTGGCTGTTTGCTTGGCTTTTATGAAAATTCGGAATAATAAAACCTGTAACAGAGCCATAACCAATTCTGATTGCATCAAAGGCTTTAGTTTTAAAATAGCTACTTTTTATTGTATTTCCTTCACCTGATTTTCTAACTACTGAATCAGATTTATTAATAATTTCTCCAACTTTAAAACAATCAATTGATAACTCATTTTTTCTGTGAAATCTTTTATCTTGTATCCCGAGAGTGTAATCAAGATCTATTGATGTAGTCGCTATAAAGGGAACAATCGCTAAATGAAATTCAATCTTTACAATATCATCCTTATGGTAAAGCTTCTTATATCGTAATGTTCCATTTTGTACCGGTATAGTTACTATTGCTTCAACACCACCTCCGGCTCTTTCTTCGAGTTTACAATATTGTTCTATGTTTTCAACACCGTATTGTTTAATAAATGCTTGTGTTACTGGCAGTAAATGTTTATTTGCACCACAAGTTTTGAATTTTGCGGAATCAATAGAATAAGGCAACTCGATAATTTTATCTTCTAAAAAGCTCTTTTCAACTCCCAATCTCAAATCAAGTATCTCACAATAATCTTTATCATCATGGGAAACTGAACATTGATTATAGCTGTTGATGCTATTACTTAACAGGTTAGCAACAACCGTATGCATACTATTATCAAGTAAATATTTTTTAATGTTATCTAAATATGTATTTACTTCTGGAAAATAATTGGAAAATTTGTTGTTTTGCTTTGCAAAGGCATATAAGTATTCTATGAGTGAAACTTCTCTCTTATGAAGCGGAAAATAAATATCATCCAATAATCTATCTGGGCCACCACAAACAATATTTAAATCATTTATGGCTTCTCTTGAATCAGGTGCAGCAAAGAAAAGTGTGGCTGGTGATGTTCCACCAATTACCTGCTTAGTGTTTCTATTAATAATAAAAAATAATCTGTTTACATGTTCAAAATTGTATAATGCCGGAACTCTTCCTTGATCTGCTGGTTTGACACTATCCTGTTCCCAATAGATTTTAAGAGTTTCTGCAAAAACAGAATGCGTTGTGGTAAAACTGTTTTCTATTAAATCTTTGAACCTCTCAACAGGTTTCCAAGCAATAATTTCAATTTTATCTTTGATGGTTGGGTATTTATAAAATAATTGAGCAACATCCAAGGCATCAGAAATCAGTTTGTTTTGTGCCGTTGTACCTTCAATGATTTCTCTGATTTTTAATTTATCATCCTGAGTTAATTCTGTGTTTTGTCTTTGTCCTACAACAGAGCTTACCTGATAATTAATCCAGTCAAATGCGGATTTCACCAAATCAATTCTTGCAAAGGGGCTTGGAATTGAAGATGCTATATCTTTTCCCTCCGTTTTGATTGTTTTTAAAGCATCTTTATCTATTGCCGCACTGACAAACCAACCAGTTCCTTCCTGCCCTTTATGTAAACGAAATGCCTTTTTAACTTTATCATCATTATTGACACGAACAAGTAGTTTATCATAAATCTTACCGGTAGAAATACCAAATAACCTAATTAATGTCGAATGAATTTGTTTAGGTTTACCTGATTTTTTGTCAAACTCTGAACGTAATTTTAGATTGTCAATATTCAAGCAATTATGAGTGTCAATTTTGCTGTATAAGCTATTAGGAATAATATCAAAGAATGGGCTGAAAGCAGGTTTGTTTTTAGATAACTCATCAATCCAATCCTTAAAATGCTTATTAAATGCTACAACTTGGTTTTTATATTCAGCCGTATCAAAATAGGCAGGGTCACAAGGGGATTTCTTTTGTTTATTCAGTATAAAAAAATTACTTTTTGTCCATCTGGAAACATTCTTTGCCCTTTCTAAGCCTTCATTCAGATATTGTGTAAATAATCTAAATTTTGATAATGGTTTGTATAGCTGTTCTTTATTGTCAATATTCAAATCATCAAATGAAATTATTTCATTTGCTCGTTCTATTCCAAACTCTTTTATTTCAGTTGCTTTGGTTGTTTGTCCATTTTCACATTTGTAGTTAACAATGTTTTTACAAAACTCAATAATTGACAAGGCTCCAGCAATTTCAAGGAAATGAGCTTTATTTTTTTGTTCTGCTCCACCGATTGCATATCCTTCGGCATTTGTATTCCCACGGTTGCCAATAAAGTGTAAAACATTAATTTTTCTCTGGTTGATAATTGTTCGGTTATAATAATCTAAAGCAATTTTTGCTTTTTCTTCAAACGATTCAGCATTTATTTCTCCTTGTTGATCCAATGTAAAGTATGGCAGATAAGTCAATCCTCCTATTGGAGCATCCTTAATTTGTGCGTAGTTAAGAAGCCTATCATTACCCCGAAGATTTTTTAATAACAAGGGAAATCCTGCTGCACCTGTTCCTCCAAAAATGGAATTGATAATGAAAATTGCATCTTCATGTCCAAATGTTTGTCCGAATCTTTTAAAATCTTCCGAATTCGTAAATTGATTTAACACAATAGAACCCATATTAGGGTTGCCTTTAAAACCAATACTTAAATTGGATTCTAAGTTACTGTTAGAATATAAAAGTTTTACAAAACTTTTATCATCCTTGGAGTAATTATAATCAGCACTTAATGATCCATATCCAATATATTGTCCAAACGTTTTTTTATCAACATCATTAAGTTTGAATTGAAAATAATCTGGACTTATCGTTTTGTTTTTAGGGTCTGCTAGTTCATTAACAGTTTTTAATTCTTGTTTAAAGAAATCATCAGGGTCTTTGATTTGATTTCTAACTTCTTGATACAACCTCAGAATATCCTTTGTCCGGTTTAAATCACCATTCTCTGTATCCGGGTCAATAATAATAGGAACAACTGTGTCGAATCCGTTATCAAGTTTGACACCAGCAGCCAGAAGCATTGCTAATGATTTAATGACACGTGAACCAGTGCCCCCTATTCCGAAAATATATAGTTTCCTTGCCATAATTTTATGATTTAAAAAGGTAAATGAGTTTGAACTTTACTGAATTGCTTCATGATAAAGCTATAAATGATACTTATTGCAACGGTTAAAATACTATTTATCTTAGCATATTTCATTGGTAAGGTTTGGGCATAAGCCTCATAGCCTGAAACTGGATCAGCTAATGCATCATTTAAAACCTGATTTGATGAAGCAAGTATTTCTGAATTTGCTATACCCCATGTTGTTCCGAAAACAATAATAGTTGTAACAAATAACCAAATTAACCAATGCCACCATTTTCCATAAGGATATCGCCAGACGTAATAAAATAGTAACCAACAAGCCAGTGGCATCAGTAGCCAGGATAATACAAATTTCAAATAACCACCATCGTTAAACAAGGTAGTAAAAATCAAATCGAAAGCTTGGTCCCATAAACCAAACACCGTTTCATAGATTGCTGTTATTAAGTCCATATTCTGATTATTTTAAGATTTCCATTTTAAAGGTTGCTATATTTTGTTCTTTGTTCTTATACTGGTAAGCTTCAGTAATGGCATCAGTCAAATACTTAAAGCCGAATGTATGCTTTACGTCACCAACAATTCCTGATTCTGTTTCTGCATTTGTTTCGGCAATCCACGAGGGTATTACATATTTTAGGGTTAATTCAATAGTTCCATATGGGCTTGATGCAGTTTGAATAGTAATCAAGTGCGAAGGATTGAAACTTATAACATCGTGTATCTTTTTAGTTGGTGTATAAACATCAACAATCTTATATGTTCCACTCGGAGTGTAATTTTCTTTTGATTTGTAGTATATATCAGGGAATGGTAGTGATGAGTAATCAACTGCAATTGAGAATTGAAAACCCTGTCCATTTCTGTCTTTTTCAGCATTAATTAACTTGTTTTTATTCATTTTATCAAATCTGAACGTACCTTTTGAGTTTTGATTTGTCGTCTGATAAGGAATTTTGATGTTATCAATTTTCATAAAACGAGCCATTGAAACATATCCTGCAATTTTTTTTGAGATATTTTCTTCAGTAAAATGCTTGTTAAGGAGTTTAGAATCACCAAATATTAGAATATAATAAGGTCGTTTTTGATTAAGTTTCTGAGAGCCTATTTTTGAAGCATAGTAATAATTCCCCTCAAATTGCGATTCTGCCTTAATAATAATGGTTTGAATATTTTCGGTTGTTAATCTATCTCGAAAAACTTTTTTGGTTTTTTCAGTTTCAATTTTGAGTGCTGTTAAAGGATTGGATTCTTCACCTACGTCATAAATACAGTCTGATATTAAAATAGATATTTCACCACTTTTTGCACAGCTTAACGCTTTCTCAAACATCCGAGTTAAGTCGCTGTAACGAGAATCACCATTTTGTTTAAAACTATTCTGATTCAAATTGTTTTTCAGTAGGTCAGGGTCAGACCCAATCAAACTAAATGCAAAATTCGACTTTTTGCTTGGGTTGTTCGTTCCGTTTATGAAATAAAATTCTTTCTTTGATTTATCAAATTCAGGGAAATAGGATAAGCTAACTATGGCATTTTTATAATCATTAGCTTTCTTTACATAGCCAAGCATACTTCCAGAGTTTTCAATAAAGAATGTTACTTTAGAAATAGTTGCCGTTGGAGGAGTTGCTTTGGTTTTTTCTTGCTGATTGTTGGATTTTATCTCACCAAGTCTTTCGTCACGACTGCCACAAGAATAAAACAGCGTTGTTAAAGTAAAAATTGCTAATAATGCAATTGAAGTTCTCTTTTTCATTGTAAATATACTTTTTCAAATTTATAAATTATATTCCAATTATGAAGCACTGGCAAAATTGCACTCTTTGGCAAGTTTTGGTTTGAGTGTCGGCTGGTGCGACTTGCCAATGTGTGCAATGTGGGTCGGCTTTTAAAAAACAAAAAATGCCGGTTTGCAAAAAATAAAACTTCTTTGGGTTGGCTTGAGTGTCTGCCTGTCCGCTCTGTAGTATTTATCCTTCTATCGGTCATTGTCTGCTCGTCTGTTGTCATATTGCACGGTCTTTTTTACGCTTGCCTGTAACGTTTTGCAGCTACCCGAAGGGCGGGATTTTCACCACTAAACTTGATTTGAAAAACTGAACTTCCATTTACCACAAAACTGTCATTGGAACACGAAACCCCGCCTTTTGGGTAGGTGCTGTTATGT